>JAABUV010003062.1_pt1 | contig 21694 bp, 21 predicted proteins | sample 5559971 | NCBI WGS metagenome assembly JAABUV01 (sample SAMN10711881, study PRJNA513362) | rock metagenome | isolation source: Antarctica rocks | place: Antarctica: Victoria Land, Knobhead nord | collected 2015-12-19
CTGGGGCCGCGGGCGGCGGTGTTGGCGGCGAGCTTGGGGCGGTCAGCAGTGGAACGGGCGTCGTTGAGAGCGAGAGCGCCCCCCTGCTGCCGCACATGGCACAGCCAGCTGAGCACCTCGCGGTGGACGTGCGCCTGCAGCCCTAGGTTATGGACGTTTTTTAGAAAAGCTGATGCATCCGGGGCAGGGCAGGGGGGAAGTACATGACATGCCTGGTGAAGCGGGCTGCGCCTGGCCGAGCGAGCAGGCTGAGATAGCTATAAATCGCCGCAACGGCCGGCCGCACAAGTGAGCCACCAAGCGGGGTTTGTCTTTGAATTTGAATGGCGCCTTGCATGTTCCGAGTTCCCCGGTGATATCCTGGGCGCGATGGCACGAGCAGCAGCACAGCACACCCTTTCAGCACGTCACTGACGACTGTGCCAAGGCTTTGTCTGTGCACTTCCACTCATATCCTTCGGCGTCCAGGTTCCAACTCTGTCCGGGCGCACGCACACCACAGCACAGTCTGCTATCTTAAACGCTGACTAAACAGCTCGCGTGCTGCGGCAAAGCCAAGAGTTTCTGTAGGAAAAGATCAGGGCCTGCTGCCCCCCGCGGGCGGCGCAGAGCAGACGACCATGGCCGCTGCAGAGGCGCTGGCTGAGCGGGTTGTGGCTGCCTTGGGGGTGCGCAGCTCCCCTAGAGGATGTATCTCCACACGTTCTGGCTGTTGCCTGGACGCCAGGCGCGTGGGGCGTGCTTAGCACGTGCTTTCTGCACGCGTGCAGGAGCTGGCAAGCGACGTTGCTGCACTCAAGCTAGCCGTGCAGGAGGCAGCTAGCTATGTGCAGAGCCGCCCTCCACCTCACACCGTGCGCCAACAGCCTGCTGTCTCACCTAGCTGCTCGCTGGGCTGGCACTGGTTAGCCGGTCTGTTTCCTGAAGAAAGCCGCTGCAGAGCAAGCCATTCGTCAGCCTTGCCCCAGACGAGCCCACAGGGGTTTGTCACTCCTGCAAGCTGTCATCTGGTGCTTGCGTGGACTGCAACAAACATGCGACAGGCTCCACAGCGTGCGCGCAGGAGCGCGACGTGGCCCGGCTGTGTGAGCGTGTGTGCGCACGGCTGTCGGGGGAGCCTCCTGTGTGCGCACCCCCTGTCCCAGCCTGCTCCTGACACGGCCGCGCACCGCTGTGCCTGAGGCTCTTGCTGGTAAGTGCGCTGACACGGGCAGGGCGGCATGCAGGCGCAATGCGCGGCTGCTGCAGAAGCAGAGGCAGGTGGATGGGGACGAGTGGGCGCGCATCCACGCCTTTCAGTGCGAGGAGGTAGCCCAGCAGGGTGCGGCGCGCCGACCCACTCTGCTGCTGTCTGTCCTGTTCGGTGTGCTCTGCATATTCCTGGTGACACTTCCACAATGGCCACATCGCCAAGCAGCAGAAGACAGTAATGTGTGAGAGCCAACGTGCGGACTGACTGACTCGACTGTGAGACGTGCCATGCAGAGCGCCGGCGGCGCGAGGCGGCGGCGACGCGCCGCGCGGCGCTGCAGGCGGCGCTGGACGGCCAGCGCGCGGAGGCGGCCGCGCGCGCGGCGGCCGCGTCGGCCGAGGACGCGGCGGCGGCCGCGGCGGCGACGGAGGACGTGGCGCGCTGGCGCGCGTCGGAGGCCGCGCAGCGCGAGGCGCAGAAGGCCGCGCTCGCGCGGCTGCGGGTCCGCAGTTCCTGGGAGGTCGTAGGGTAGGGTAGGGTAAGGCGCGCTGTGGCGCACATGCAGTTGTAAGAGGTAGGCAGGGTGCAGCAGCGGCCAGCATGCCCCAGGGGCTCGCTTGGTACCTGTGTGAAGTGTGCAGGGCAGCGCGCTGCTTGGCAGGCACCGAGCGCGGCGCGCGCATGCAGGTGGACGTGGACGCGCAGCTGCAGGAAAGCGGGCGCACGCGCGCGCTGGCTGCGGCGGTCAGCCTGGAGCAGGACGGGCGCCAGGCGCGCGAGGCGATGGCCGCCTGCCGGCAGGACATGGAGGCGCGCGCCGCACCGCTCCAGCGCCTGCCAGGGACAGCTTGACCGCCCGCTGCCGTTTAGAGCCGCTTTCACGCCAGCGCTCGTTATAGGCCCAACGTGTATGAAGGCTGTGTCCCTGCTGCAGGCCGCGCCTTCGTCAGGGCGCCTCGGCCTGACAAGGGCTGCGCATGACTTGCTCGACCAGGAAATACTCCTGGTCTATGTACAATACATATTGCTGGGGGTGCAAGCATTGCGTCGCGCTATCTTCAAGTGTGCAGTGGCCGGCCAACCAAACTTGCGCTTAGCCAACAAAGATGTCGCAAGCGGACACAAGTGTCTGGTGAGAAAGGTCCCAAGGTAGGCCGTCAAGGAGTGAAGCCTGCCGCACCGCGCGAGCAGGCGGAGGAGGCGGCGCACGCGCGCGCCAAGGCCGCCCTGAAGGCGTTCCTGCTGCGGAACGAGGAGAGCAAGGCGGCCCAGGCCGCAGCGCGCCTGCGCTCGCGCGAGACCGACCTGCGCCTGCTCGCGCTCGGCGAGCGGGTCGAGGCTGCGCGCGACGCGGCGCGCGCTGCGCCTCAATCGCATAATCAGTTGCACTGACCCAGCATGCGCGCGCACGGGCGAGCTGAGTGCGCTCAGCCCCTGGCGCCGCGCATGAGTGCGGGGTAGGCCATGCCCTGCATGTCGGCCCGGGCCTGGCCTCCTGTGCTGCTCGAGGCCTTCCGCAGACCTGCATTGGGGCAGACCCGCAAAACCCGCGCCAAACACGCCAACACACCTCGCGAGCAGGAGCGGCGGGAGCTGGCGGGGCGCGTGCGCGCGCGGCAGACGGGCACGCTCGCCATCACGCCGCTCAAGCGCTGGATGAGCCCGGCGCTCATAGAGCGCAATTCGCAGTGCGCGGCGCTTTGCCGAGCACTGCTGAGCAACGCTGCCGTCCTCAAGTCGGGCTCGGGCCACACGGCCTCTTGCTTCCCGCCTGTATGCATACCAGAGGACAAGCAGAGACTATCTGCAAATAGTCCGTGGGTCTGCTGCTGGGACTCTGTTGCTGGCGACCCTGCGCCCTGCCGCACAGACCATGCACGGCACCATGGTAGCACCCCCCGCCGCACGCCTCGTCAGCCTGGATCGGGGCCGCGCGCGCCAGGCGCAGCGAGGCGGCGCGCGAGGCGGCGCGGCAGGCGCGCCAGGACAAGGCCGCGGCCGCGAATGCGGCCTTCCGCGCGGGCCTGGCGGCGCAGGTGGCCGAGCTGCGCGCCGCGCGCGCGGCGGCGGAGGCCGCGCGCCTGGCGGAGGCCGCCGCAGCCGAGGAGCTCGTCAAGGCACGCCCAGGACTGGCTGCTGTTCCTGTGCAACAATGGGTGTTTAATAGCGTGCGCTGCACCTGGCTGCTGCATATGCACTTGAGGAGGGAGCGTATGGCGGCCTGCCTGTTGTTTTGGCATGTCGAGCGGGTCCATGGGCTAGCACACCAGCTCTCGTCGCCGTGCCACACTCTGTATGACCGCATTCTGACGGATCCCCTCGTGGCCATGCATCACTGGTGTATCAGGCCGCTGCTGTGGCGGCGCAACCAGCACACAGGTTATCCGCCAGTAACGCTGGGTGCCGCCCGGGTGCCCGAACCTGCGAGACGCGTGCCGCCGATAACATTCCTTTTCACAGCTCTGGGGCGTGCAGCAGGTAGAGCAGCCAGCAAGGCCTGTGCAGGTCTCTGGAGCATCGCAAGCAGCCAGGCAACATCTCTGAGTTCAGCGGAAACCCAGAAGCTGGCAAGGCAGCCGGTGACGCACGGCCCGGCCGCAGGAGGACCGCGCGCGCGTGCGCGCGGACAGGGCGCGCACCCTCCAGGCCAAGACCGCGCTCCGGGCGCTGCTGGAGGAGCAGATGCATGCCAGCGCGCAGCGCCGCACGGTCGCGCCCATGAGCGCGGTCGAGCGCAAGCTCAACGCACGCCTGCTCGCGCAGGCGCACGCGTGCCAGGCGCAGGGCAGGGAGGGGGGTCCTGATAGAGTTGCATGTCCAGACCCTAGGCGGTGATGAGCTACGCCGTTTCTTGCTCTGCGGCTTCGCTCTGGCACAGCATTGCTCCTGTCACGGTACCCAGTGTAGCAGCCTGGTAGTAGCGTGACTGTATGCGGTGAGACTCCGCCAGGTCAGAGTTTGCTGCAAATTTGCTGCCTTGAAAGGCAGGTAGCCATCCGCACATGCTATGCTGGAACGCACTGACCGCTCCGACTCGCTCCGAATCACGTGCGGATGCTGACATTCAGTGCTGGACGTGTGCACCAATTAATATGGATGATATTAATACAACCTGTACCCTAAACCTCTCCGTGTTCATCCGACACCCCAGCGAGTGTATCTGACGTATCAGAAAGGAGTGGGAGCTCTGCGGGCTGCATAGGCGTCCTTGGGTGGAAGCGCGCGTGCTGCGAACCTACCAGGCGTCTCAGGGCCTGCAGGTTGAGATCAGCGTGTGTCGGGGACCCGGGCTGCGAGCGGCGCCTGGCCGTCGACGTGGGCAAGATGTGCTGCTACGGTGCTGCTGCAGGCGCGGTTGACACGGAAGCTCTGCACGCGTTCGAGCGTTGACACGGAAGATCAAGCCACCCCGGTGTCGGAGCGGACAGTGGCAAGCTCCGTTAGCTGAGAGCGTTCACAGTCAGTGCCTAGACCGGTGCTCCAGAGCCCAGGTTCCCGCAATCAGCTGTTGAGGTCTACCCGGTTGACCTGCCAGACCGTGGTGAACATGGGGACACAACCTGATGTGGGGCTCACTGCAGGCGTGTGGGCGGCCGAGCAGCGCGCCTGGAGCGAGCCTTTGGAGGGTGCGCAGCCTGAGTTCTCACCTCTGTACATCAGCCATGCCCTTGCTTGATGTACGCCTCTGCCGGGCCGCCCTGGAGTGCCACGCGCGGCATGAGCCCGTTCTATTGTCGTGCAGGCTGTGGCGACAATGGAGATGCTGCGACAAAGCTCATCACCCTCGCTGATCTGCACAACGTGCGCGCCACTGCGTAGCACCCCCGCGCGCACTTGCCCCAGTATGTTGTGCGGGCGCCAGGATCAGGCTTTCCAGCTTTCAGGCCCGCTGAGCCCTTCTGCGCACCTGAAATTTGTGTATGCACGCCGGGTGGCAGGTTCATGTCGCCGTGGAGTACTGCCTGCTGAAGCTGCTGAACCGCGGCCAGACCATCAGCGCGCTGCAGCGGCAGGGCGTTCTGGCATTCGTCACTGCCACAGGTTCGGCTTCCCGGGCGGACCGCTGCTGGAAGTCGCCCTTGCTTGCTGCCTCTGGGGCTGCGCAGCTGCAGTCGTGCGTGGTTGCTGCTGCTGTCACGTCCATACCTACTGGATGTGTGGGCTGCCCGTGCCCCCCCCCAGCTCCTGCAGATGCAGCGGTTACCTCCTGTGGGGCAGCTGCGCGGCTCATCCACCTGCCTGGAGGCAGGAACGTGCGCTGTGCGTGCGCAGCGGGGCTGACCTGGTGGCTGCGCTCGCGCGTCGCAGTCTGGGACCACTTGGAGGCGCAGAACCCGCGATACTTCGAGCAGTACAATGCGACGCGCTCCGCCCTGGTGCGCCGCCGCGAGCCAGCTCCTCTTGCCCTGAGATCTGCTTGCCGCGATGTCTGTTCGCCGCTGAGTACGTTGCACTGCGCGGGCGTTTAGTGGACGCAAGGGACAGGTCCACCAGGCTTTGCAGTTAGGTTGCACGGTGCTGACTTGCGGCTGGCCTCCTACCTGCTCAGGCAGAGGCGAGGCAAGGGTGAGGCTGGAGAAAGGCGGGCGAGGCGCGTAAGGACAAGCCGCCGTCACTGCGATGCAGAATGGATGACGGACGGCTGCGCGCATGTATCCCCAGCTTCAGCCAGCACGACGGCCCACTCTTCTGTGCGATATATTTCCTGCTTTGTAGGAATGCATGATGTGCAGCGCCAGGCGCTTGCGGAGACGCGGGCTGCAGGCTGTGGGCTTGTTGAAGCAGCCTGACAGTATCCAGTGTGCACCACGGGATGGGCCTGCTCTCCTGTGTGCATCTGCGGCCCCTCTCAGTCGAGTGCCAGCAGCACGCGGATGCCGCCACAGCTGCATGGAGCACCAGACAAGGAACCTGTTCGGAACACTGGCAGCATGCAAAGGCGCTCAGCCAGGCCGGCGCCCCCTTGTTGCGGCCTGTGCAGAGGTTAACGGGCAGCGAAACAAGAGTGATGCGCCCGCTTGGGGAAGGCAGGCGGGCGACCCTGTAAAGTAAGCCGGGCAGCATTGCGATGCAGAATTGGGTGCTGGCCGTAACGTTACGCGGAGCGTATACTAGTAGCTTTTGTGGCGTGCGGCGGAGCGCATGTGCAGCGTGTATGATGGCCCTCACCTGTAGCAGTCAGCCGACGGGGGCGCGTGTTTTTAGCAGACCGGCGGCCGTGTGCGCGCGAGCCTGCCTAGCATGTCTTCGATTGTATTGTTTGTGCGTGGCCTGTTGTGGTGGGCGTGGCAGCAACTTTGGGGCCATGCTCGAGTCGACAGTGAGAACTTGTTGAGCGCCGAAAGTGCGGCAGTGTATTAGGTCGCCCCAGGTGGCAGAATGAAGAGTGTAGGGTGTCCCTTATGACAGCAGTGCTTGCAGTCAGCTGCTGGGGTTGTTTTTCATGGGCGCTGCATGGTCTTTCCATGGCGCTTTGTGGGCCTTGCTGCTGCTGGCAAGGGTCTGCCTGAGGGTCTTGCTCTGGTCCCTGGCGCGTGGGCAGAACCAACGACCCGAATAGCCAATGTGAGTGGTCGACGCTTGAGGACGATATTCGAGTGCGAGAATGCGTGCGCGCTGGTTGATGATGTTGAAAAGGTGAGCGATCCCATTTGCGTGTTGGTGCGTGACCAGCGCATGTATTGGGCCTGTAGCTTGACAGGCGCTGTGTCGTGTAGGCAACTGGTAGGTTGTAGGCTGATGAGGAGGTGTAGGAGGTTGGCTCCAGGGAGTATGGCACTGCAACTCCTATGTAACTGCTGGCATAGAGAATTATGCAGGTAGTAGCGCATAGCATACACCCTGCCATTGAGTTTTTCCATTACACCACAAGGTGTCTGACACACCTGAAGTTCAGCTGACTTGACATCAGTGCACTACCACACTACTTACTGTCGTGACGCAATGCATGGGGGCAAGTGCATGGCAGGGCAATGCCGACATATTGGCATGACCTGAAACAAGACACCTGACCACCCTAAGCCCAAAATGCACAAACTGATAGCAAATCGGCAAAACAAAGGGCCGCTCCTGCTCATCATGATACATGCAAGCCAACCCTGGCACAAGGCGCAGCACTGAACACACAGTTTGACATGATAACTCGAGACATGACATCGTCACTGTACATTGTACGCGGCGCTGCCGGCGCCCACCCATGCACCCTGAGAGCGCCCGTCACGGATGCCAGGCTCCCCGCCGCCTCCCGCGGCAAGCATCAGCTCCGCGCGGCCACCCTGGCGGCCAGGGCCTGGTACCAGCGCACAAGCACGCCCTTGCGCGCGTAGTCGTCGCTACCAGCGAGCGCTTCGGCGAAGAGGTCGCACGCCGCGCGCGCGGGCGCCGGCGGCGCAGCCAGCACCATCGCCGCGGCGGCCGACAGCGCGTCTGGGAGCACCTGCGCGCGGCGCGCGCGCGCTTGGCGCCGCAGGCTCTTCGCTGCCTGAAGCGTCCAGGACCTTGCATAATGTGCTATTAGCTGGCACATTGTCCTCACCAGTGGGCATCAGCGACGGGCAGAGCGCGCCCTGCATGCAGCTCGGGTGCGGGCCTGGCAGCACAGTCAGCGCGTGTGCTCACACCGAGCAGTGACGGCGGGCGCTGCGCCCCACATGCGGCGCGCTTGCTGGCCTGGCCGTAGGCAGCGCGCATCATGCGGCACTACACACCCAGCACAGGGGGCCTTGGAATGGGTGGGGCACCGGCGGGCATCCGGGGGCTGACCTGGAGGTCGACCAGCAGCAGCAGCTGCGCAAGCAGCCGCACCAGGCCCAGCCCTGCAGCCACCTCTGCCTGCTCCATGCCCTGCGCCCGACCCGGCCCGGCGGCCAGCGCCGACCCTCCTTGGCCGCCGCCCTGCGCGCCGCCGTGCCCAGGCGCGCCCAGCTCGTGCACCGCGCGCGCGGCAGGTTCCCTAGAAGGGTTCGGCAGGGACGCGGGCAAGCCCGCCCCGGCCCGCCCGCCCACCAGCAGCTCCCCCGCGCGCGCGGCCAGGCGCCGCAGCGCGAGCGACGCAGCGGCGCTGCCGACGGGCAGCGTGCGCGCGAGCTCCGCGTAGCCCGCGGTCAGCCCCGCCAGCGGCGTGCGCGCGGGGTACGCCGCGAGCGCGCGCGATGCGTAGTACGGCGCCAGCGGCTCCTTCTGCAACGCGCGGCCGGCCGGGGTCGGCGCTGCAGACACGCGCAGCGTGCGCGGTTGCATGCAGCTAGGCGGGGCGTGGGCGGCCGCCGACGGGCGGCGCGTGCGCAAGCCTGCGACCGTAGGAAATAAGTCCACACCTGATGCGTGCGCGGCGCCTTTGTGAGGCGCCAGCAGCAGGCGTGCGCGGCGCATCGAAGGCGGCTCGCCGCCGCCACCCGCGCAAGGTGCTTGCTCGAAGGCATTGACTGGTTTGTCTGCGCGGGCGCGGCGCGGCGCGGGCCGCCTGGGGCGCCGCACCTCGTCCGCGGCGCGCAGCACCGCGCAGAACAGGCCGTGCGCGGCCAGCGCGACGGCCGCGTGCGCGTGCGCCGCGTACAGCAGCGCCAGCGGCAGCGCCACCTCCGTCAGCTTGGCCTGCCGCGCCACGCCTGGGATCGGCCGGCAAGCTCGCCCGCATGGGCAGCCGCGCGGCCCAGGCACGGCACCAGGGCTGGGCGTTCCGCCGGGCGGGGCGCCGGCGGCGCGGACGCCCGTGCAACGGCCAGCCGGGGGACACGTGGACACGGGCCTGGGAGGGCACAGGGACAGGTTAATGAGTGTTAGGGTAAACGGGGAATGGCGGGTTGGGGGGGCAAGCGCGCCCAGGCACGCGCAGCGCGGCCTGCACGCGGGGGCGGGCCCCACCTGCGGCAGCCGCGGCACGCAGGGCGCCAGCACGGCCATCAGGAACTGCACGCGCGTGGCCAGCACGGCATCCGCCAGCCACAGCGGCGCGCCGCCCGGGCCCGCGGCGACCAGGCCCTCGTAGCACGGCACGCACGTCAGCAGCCCCAGGCACGCCTGCCGGCGCGCCGCGCGGGCGCTTAGCGCCCCCGCGCGCCTGCGCCGCGACCCTCGGAGCGGCCGGACGGCATCAGCCTACTTTCAGGTCGCAGTGTCCTGCAACACAGTGCGATCGCCGCTCCGCACGCAGAGAATGGACCGCTCTCGGCCTCTCTGGAGACCGCCATGGGTTGTACTGACCAGTGCGGGCTGGGTGTAACGAAGTGCGCATCGCATGGCGCAAGAGTGTGCTCGCCTCAGTTTGCTGACGCCGGGACGGACGAGAGGGCGCTGGGAGGGGTAGAGGGCGGGCGCGCCATGGTGCGCCCGGCGGCGGCGGTCAGCACGGCCTGCAGCAGCGCCGAGTATGCGGATAGGCGCATCCGGCAGAAGTGCAGGAGCGCCAGGCAGTCCAGCGCGCGCACGGCGACCTGCGCGCGGCGGATAGGTTTCTGCAAGGGTACGGATCGGCGCCTGCTGCTCCCTGCTGCTCCACACCATCCAAAGGCGGGCGCGCGCGCTGTGCGGGTCCCGGCGCAGCAGGCCGCTCTGTGAGCACTCGCTGTGCCCCACCCTGCACGGTGACGACCTTGACACGTCACGGGAGCTTACACTGCGTGGCCACAGGAGGAGCGCAGCAGGCGCCCCGCAACTACGCATTCAGCGCCCGCCACCATGGACACCCCTGGCGGCGGGCCTGGCTACAAGCAGGCTACTTTGCTGGGCCTGGTGTGCGCTCAGCGGCCTTTGCGGGAGGGTGGCTTGCCCCGCAGCCACACGGGGGCACGGCGGGTGCGGCGCGCGCGCCTCGTCAACGGAGGGCGGCTGCGGGCGATTGCGCAGGACGCCGGGCTGCGCGATTGCCGCCGCCCAGAACGCAACCAGCAGCACCACCGCCGCCACAAACGCGCGGTCCAGCACCTGCCGCGGCGCAGGGGCGTCAGCCGCCGCCGGGGCCGGCCAAGCAAGCTGTGCAGGAGTATGATGCTGACCGCCCGGCGCCACTAGCAGGCGGGGAGCCGGCCAGCCGCCGCGCGCGCCACGCTGCCCCGCCGTGCAGCACGTGCGACCCAGCAGCGCCGGGCCGCGCGCAGGCCCGCCCGCCGCTGCCGCCGGCAGGGCGCCACGCGCGGCGGCGGGTGCGCGCAGGCGACAAGGGCACGCCCCGCCCGGCAACTGCCTCGGGCCGGTGCGCCCGGGCGGCCGTGCCCGCGGCGGCGCACCTGCCGCACGGCGCCGCCGTCCACCGCGCGTAGCCAGGCCGGCGGCGTGAGCAGCGCGTAGCGCCGGAAGCCCGCGTGGAAGCCGGCCGCCATGGCCTGCAGGTCCTGCTGCGCGCGCTGCCGCTCGCGCGCGCACGCGCCCCGCTCAGCCGCGCGGCGGACCCTCGTGCGCTGTCCACCAGGCCCGGGCGCGCGGCACTGCACTGTCCCCCCGTGCGCCCCAAAGTGTTGCGGCGCAGGCACGCTGCCAAACCCCTCTGGCTGCAGCGCGAGCGACACCGCAGCGGGAGATACCCACCCGCACAAACCCCAGGCCGCGCTCCACTCTGCGCCGCGCTCGCGCCGCAGCATGCTGCCGCGCCTGGCGCGTCAGGCAGCGTGGGCCGCACCTGCTGCATGTCGGGCTCCACGGCGCGGTACTGCAGCGCCGCGCAGCGCGCGAGCGAGGCCGCTGCGCGGCCCAGCGCACCGTCCACCTGCGCGAGCCGGGACCCCCCTGTCCTGCTAGCCATATTTACGTACTGCTAACCCTAACCAATGCCCGACGCAGGTGCACGCGCCGGTCCCGAACGGGCGCCAACATGTGCCACCGCCAGCATCGCCACACCCCGGACCCCCTGCGCTGATCGCTTAACCGCATCTCAGCTTCTGGCACAGGGGCCACAGGCCATGTGCACAAGGCGCTTGAGCCGCGTGCACGCTCGCCGAGCGGGCCCCAGTGGGCGCGCCTGGGCGTGCAGCCAGGCAGTGGCCTGCCCCGGGGGCGCGCCGGCGGCCGCCGCCGCGAACAGGCCGTCCAGCGACAGCGCGCCGCGCAGCAGCGCGCCCAGCAGGCAGGCCAGCGTGCCGGCCGACGGTTGCGGGCGCTGGCAGCCCTGCGGCGCGCGCGCGAGCGGCAGCAATCAGCGGCCCGGCCACGACAGGCACAGAGCGCTAATGTAGGGCACGCGCGCTCAGCAGTGCACAAAGGGCGGCCCCGCACACACGCGCAAAACCCTGCCTGGGGGCCAGCCGCGCCTGAAAGGCCTCCAGGCACGCGAGCGCGGCCGCGGCGCGCCACAGCTGCGGTCCAGCAGCCTCGGGGCCGCTCGCGCGCGGAAGCGCCGGGCCGGCCGGCGCGCCCGCCAGCGTGGGCGCCCATGTGTCCAGAGCGCCCTCCTGTGCCCAGGCTCACGGGACATCCAAAGAACGCACGTACGCATCTTGATACACCTCTCTCGGAGGATGCACCAGGATGTAACAGGCCTTGAAACGCGCTGCAAGGACGCCTCTCTGCATAATCAACACATCAAAGTGGTGCATTGCACTGCGTCGACGCCGAGGCCTGATGCAACCTGATGCATCCTCAAAGACGCAATGCAATGCACCACTTAAGGCGCGTCGATGATGCAGAGAGGCGCCCTTTCAAACGCCCTTCAACCTGCGCAGGCATCCACGCGCCAGGCAGGGCAGCCTCTGTGTGACAACAAGGGCGCAAGCATGAGCGGCGCCCGCAGCACCAGCCTGCCTGGCGGCCAGCTGCAGGGCAGCGCGCACCGCGCGCGCGTCGCGGCCCTCCGCGGCTGCGGCGGCGGCGGCGGCGGCCGCGCACGCGGCGCCCAGCGCGGTGTCCAGGCGGGCGAGCGCGGGGTCAGATGGCGGCAGCGCCGCGACGCCGCGCGCAGCGCCCTCCAGCAGCCCGCCGGCCGCCAGCGCCGCCGCGGCGCGCTCCTGCCTGCGCGCGGCTTCCCAATTCTTGTCGCCCAAAACGGAAGATATATTATACCTTAACCTAATGTGGCGCACCAGTGGGCTGACAAGCCCACTTGCGGTGAATGAATTCGGAGCGCGCGGGCGGGGACCAGTGGAGAGGCGGCCGTGGCGCGCGGCTGCGTCAGGCACCACAGCAACCCTGCGGGTCAGCAAGCCGTCCGGGTCGTGCGGCGCGGGCGGTGCATGGAGGTCCCGCACACCAGAGCCCGCCGTGCAGCGCGCCCTCGACGACGCCCGCCAGCGCGCCCACCGCCGCCGACGTGTCTGCAGCGGGCCGCGCCTCCACAACAGCCGCGCCCAGCTGCGGCGCACGGGCAGCGAGTGGGTGCCGCGCCGGCCCTGAGGATACTCGCCGACCCATTCTCCCCGCACCCTTGTCGCACCGGCTCTGCCGCGCATTGACTATTGGGCGCTGTTTCATGGCAGGGCAGCGGCAGCACATGGCGCAGCAGGGGATGCGCAGCGCCTGCTTGAGTGCCAGCGTCACCACAGGAAATGCACGCCTTCACGCGTTCACAGGAAGAGCAGAGCAGCGCTGACCACACACCTCCGCTGCAGCTCAAGCGCTCGGCGCGGCGGCCGCGGCGAGAAGCGCAGCCGCGGGCTGTGACGCCCGCTGCCCGCGAGCCATGGCTGCGCACCTGGCGCATCATGGCATAGAGCGGCATGAGCTCGTCCACGGGCGGCAGGCCCTCCGACTCGGCGGGCGCGGGCGCCTGCTCGGGCGCCGCGCCCCCCTCTGGCGGGCTCCACAGCGCGAGCAGGCCGGCCAGCAGCCAGAGCGCCGCGTCTCCCTGCCCCTGCCGCCCCGCGTGCAGCTGAGCGCACAGGGAAGCCCACAGCCGGCCGTTTCATACCCAGCTGCGGACCTGCTTGCGCGCCACGGCGCCTCTGCGCGTCCCCTGGGTGAGGCTGCACCTGCAGGACGGCCATGAGGCAGGCGCCCTGCGCATGCGCCCGATAGGCAAAACCCCACGACCTACCCTACCCGTCTGGGCGGTGCCCGGCGGGACTCACACCGCCTGGGACGCGAGCAGGAGGCCAACGCCCGCGATGGCATCGCCGGTCCCGCCGGCGGCGCCCCTGCCGCTCCCCCAAGCAGCTCCCGCGCTGGCCCCGCCCTCGCCCCCTCCTCCCGGCCCCGCGCCGTGTTCACGACCGAGCGCCTGGCCGCCCGCCAGACCCGCCCGCAGGGCCTGCAGCGCGCCCGCCACCGCCGTGCACGCGCGCGCCCCCTCGTCGCCGCTGAAGGCTGCGCGCGCGCGGCCAGGGCACACCCTTCGATAAATGATGAGGAAGACCGGGGGTCTGCTGGCCGCTCCAGGCTGCCGCAAGCCATGAGAACCGCGCTCGCAGTCTCTCGCAAGGACCCTGCACCACGCGCGCACGCCACTGGCAGCGCAGCACCCAAACCCTGCCGCAGCGCTTGCACGCCACTGCTGGGCATGCAGAGGGTGGCCCGCGACCGGGTGGGGACGCGCGGCGCGCACCATCGGCCGCGCAGCCCAAGAAGAGGACGGCGGCGGACAGCAGGCGCGGCGGCGCGCCCGCGCCCTCCGCGGCCGCGCCCAGCGCGGCGTCGAACGCGCGGCGCAGCAGCCCCTGCTGCGCTGCGCCAGCGCCCGCCGCCATGGTGCTGCCTGCAGGGGGCAGGCGTTGCGGGCCTCAGCGCCCAGCCACGTAGGCGGCGACGGCGTGCCTGCATTGTGCATGCAGGCACATGCTTCATGGGATGCGGGAACATCTTGCCCTGCAGCGAGCAGTCGCTCCCGCACGCATGCGACGCGCCCGGCCGCAACCGCAGCATCCGGCTGCCCCGCACTCTGCCGCCTGCCGAATGCGCGCGCGAGGAGCGCTGGGGCGCACGCAGCGCGCTGTGCAGCAGCAGGCGCGCCCAGCGCGCCAGCAGCAGCAGCGCGCAGGCGCGCGCGGCCGCGCCGCGCGCGCCCGCCGGCAGCCGCTCCAGCAGCTCCACCAGCCGCGCCGCGCGCTCCGCGGCGATCCGGCCCAGCGTGTGCCTGCGCCGCAGCGGCCACGCGCGCAGTCGCGCCGGCCCTCGACAGCCGTCCATCGGCCAGGGCGGGGGCAGGGCCACGCAGAGCCGAGTCGGATATGAGGCCGGTGCGTCCTCCAAGACCAGCCTGGGACGTTTGGGCAGCTGTTCTGGTTTTGCTTCGCACGTGTCCCCCTCACAGTGTAACCAACTGCAGCGCAGGGCGGAACTGGCCGCATCATAGAGCCTTTTCTGGAACACGCCCTCTGCTCTGCAGCAGGTGTGCAGTGTCGCAGTGGGAGGGCTGCAGCTCCCTTGCCCGCGCACTCCTCCAGGTGACACGCAGCAGGGCGCAAGCGGGGCGCGCCTGGTCGCAACCAGCTGCTCCAGGGCGCTCAGCACCTGCCGCGCCGGACAGGAGGAGCTGTACAGCAATTGTCTGTGTCGCGACCACCATCACGCTGCTGCTGCGCTGCTGGCCAGCAAGTTGTGCGTGACGCAGAGTGCGGCGCGCCTGCTCTGGGTCGCCGTCCCGCAGCTGCGTCCAGGGATCCGCAGGCGCTGCCATAGTCAGCGAAGAGCAGGCTAGATGTCTCCACTGGGCAGTCTTGCTCTCATACGTCTGGCAACAAAGGTATACAGGTACAGCTCAGACAACCACCCTTTTTTGTGCCGCTCACACGAGACTCCTTTGCCAAGGAAGGAGCTTTGAGCTTGTTGCAGCTCTTGTGAGCCATACTTCAGCTTCGACAGCTTCCTGTATTTCACAATTCGCACAATTCGCAAATATAGTTGCTGCCAGCGCGGACTGAAAAATATACTTCCGGTAGGGTTCCGGTAGGGGCGAGCGTCAACGTTCCTGTCGACTTTCGGAGCGCGGGTCGCTTAGTCCCTCCGCGCAATGGGGTTAGCGGCGGCGAGCCATGATGTGCTGGACACAGGCCAGCGCGCCTGGCCCAGCAGGAAAGCAGCACAGGTGCAGCTGCGCGACGCGCTCGAGCACGTGTTTGACGCGGCCGGCAGCCCGGCGCTGGTCGATGCGCACGGCGCCGTGTGCTTTGACGCGCTGGAGCAGCTTGTGAGTCGCCGCGTGGAGGAGCTGGGCTGCGGCGGCGCCGCCGCGGCCGGTATGACTCCCCAGCCCCAGGAGCAGAGCGGCCGCGAGGGGCCCCTGCCCGTGCGCCTGGACCGGGCGGCGCTCGTGGGTGAGCTGCGGCTGACGGGCAACGCGGCGGAGAGCTGGTCCAACTTTGGCAGCGGGCGCGCGGCGACCGCGGTGTCGCGCGGCCAGTGGATGTTCGAGGCGGTGCTCGGCACGCCCGGCATTATGCAGCTCGGCTGGGCCACCGCCGCAGCGTCCTTCACCAACGAGGAGGGCGTGGGCGACTGGCCGGACACATATGCGTTTGATGGGCGCCGCGTGCGCAAGTGGAATGTCACGAGTGCGGCCCCCCGGGGCAAGTCTCTTGTTACCCAGTTCTATGCTTGATGTGTGACCTGGGGCTGGTTTCAGCGCGTTTGGGGAGAATGGGCGCCAACCTTGGGTTTTCAACAGGAAGTATAGGAACTCGGAGCATGCCCACCAGGGCTGGCTGTCTGCGCAGGCCTGCCGTGGCTGTCAGCGGCCATCCTATGCTTTTGGAGCAGGCCCAGGGCCCGCGATAGCTCGGCGGGCATTGCGCTAGGGAGGCGCTGAGCGGGCTTGTCGGGCGCGCCGGGCAGGCGCGCCCTATGGCGAGCTGTGGAGCGCCGGGGACGTCATCGGGTGCGTGATTGACCTGGACGTGGGCAGCGTGTCGTTCATACGCAACGGCTGCGACATGGGCGTGGCGTTTACAGACATCCGCCGCCCGCTGGCGTACTACCCGGCAGTGAGCCTGTCCTACGGTGCGCGCCACAGCTGCATAGTTAAACTAGCGCTGCAGACGGCCGGGGCAGGCCATCCCCAGCATCAGCTGCCATGTGTCAGGCAGCTGGCGGCTGCGTGTGCTTGCTGACACAGGCTTTGTTACTTGGCTTTCACTGTCGAAGGCAAAGCAGGGCCGAGCGGCCTGTGTGGAGCACACGCACTGCAAGAGACCGGCAGGCCGTGTCCTGTGTGGTATAAAATCACCATTCATGCGGTGTTCTGTTTGACAACACCCTGGCGCTTACACACCGTACATAGCACAAGATACGCAAGCAGCAGTAAACTAGCATGAGCGGCGCCTGTGCGCAGGCGAGCGCTGCGAGCTCAACTTCGGCGAGCGCCCGTTCGCGCACCCGCGGCCGGGCTGCCGGCCGCTCAGCGACCCACCGGCGGCCGCGGCCGCGGAGGCCGCCTGGCTGCTGGGCTGCCTGCGCCGCCTGGTGGACCGGGCACTGGGCGCCGCGGGCGACCTGCCGGCCGGCAGCGCCGAGGTGCGAGGACGCTTGTGCTATTTGCAGTTCATGACCGCTGGGCGCTTGCGGCCGGCCGACAGTCTTTGCGTGCCCGTGCAGCGCTCTGCAGCTGGGCGCCGTTGGATAGTGCTGATGGGCGCCCAGTCTGCGCCGTGCGCCCCACCGCCCGCTGCGCAGGCGCGCGGCAGCCCCGGCGCCGCGCCTGACCCGACGCGCGCGCAGGCGCTGGCCGACGGCGGCCTGGCGGCAAGGGTGGCGGCGCCGCTGGTGTCGCGCCTGCGCCCGCTGCTGGCGCGCGAGTACGTGTGCGAGGCGGCGCTGCTGCCGTGGCTGCTGGCGCTGCAGGGCGCAGGCCTGGGCGCGCCGGGCGCCGGTCCAGGCGCCCCGGGCGCCGAGCACGGCGCGTGCAAGGCACCCGGGCCCGCCGTCGCCGCGACGCCGGAGCTGCGCCTGGCGGTACAGCTGCTGTCGGTGCCCGCGCCATGGCCGCGGGTGCGCACCGGCCCGGCCGGAAGCGCCACGCGGTGGCGCTGGGCATGCACCGCAACGAAGCAGCCATGCCCACGTTTCCTCCTGACGCCTGCCCAGTGTTGCATGCCCCCCCCCCCCCAAGTCAGTACAGGAATGCTTGCATCACCGAGCAAACCCGCACTCATCTCGGGGGTCTGGGGCAAACAGATGCATAAATAAGCGCCACTGCCTCATGGCCAGTGCGCTGGTGCAGCACCCGCTGATGCTGCCGGCACTGGTGCAGCCATACTGGCTGGCGCTGTTTTGACAGGGTGATCAGGCCAAAATGACTAGTAGGGGCTAGTCATTGGCAGCTGGAGAGGAACTATGCGAATGCAGAGCTGCAAGCGCGCAGGTACTTCCTGCGCCCGCGCAGCCGTGCTGGCAAGCGCTGTTGCCGGTGCTGTCGCGGCGCGTGCGGTGCGCGCCGTTGCTGGCGCCGCCGGAGAGCGCCGGCGCGTGCCTGGCCGCACCCGCGCTGCTGCGGCTTGCCGTGGCGCTGTTCAGGCGCGCGCGCACCGCCCGGCGAGCACTCAGCAGCAGGGCTGCGCGGTATTTGTGAGCTGGCTGGCGCAGGTCCTGACTATCTCCATGACCGAGAGGTCCCACTGCTTTGCATGTGGCTCCCGTCATCGACTTGTACATGACGTGTGTCGCCTCGCTCGCGCTTTGAGGGCATTGCTGGTTTGCATGCAGCCTGCAGCACAGCAAATGCACACCAGCCGCCCCAATGAGTGGGGAACTAGGCAGCCTATGCCCAGTCAGTCAGGGCCGGGCACAGTAGGTGGGCAGCAGGGCTGCGAGCAGTCGCAACCCGGATGATGTCTCTCATCCCGGCACCTGTGCGCAGGCTGCCGCCCGTGCGTGAGCGCTGGCTGTCGGCACCCGGCTGGCGCGACGCGTTCGAGGGCCTGCTGAGCCTGCGCCAGCTGTCGCTGTGCGACCTCACCGCCCTGGTGCCGGCTGTGCACTGGCCGGGCGCGCGCTGCGGCGAGCTCCCGTGCGCGCTGGACCGCGACGGCGCGACCGTGAGCGGCGGCAGCGTCCGCGTCGACGCGGCCGCCTACCGCGGCGCGTGCGGCACGCTGGCGGCGGCCGCCGCGGCGGTGGAGGACTACCACCTGGAGCTCTGCGCGCTGCTGGCCGCGACGCCGACGCTGCTCACGGGTGCGCTCTGGGACATTTGAAGTGCGCGTCCGCTGCCCTGATGCCGCCTCACTCGCCGTGTGCTGCCAGCTGCAGGGCACAGGCCATGCACGTGGCGTGCACGCTGTGGGTATGAAGAACGGAGCTTCAGATCAGCAAGAGTTCCAGCAAGAGTGTCTGCTGAGGTGCACTCCTGATGATGCTGACAGCCTGCATCAGCACGTGGGCTTGCCGCGCTGCGTCGCGGCGGCGCCTGCAAGCCCTGCGCGCACATGACCAGCCGGCCGCTTGCAGGCGTGGCGAGCAAGCTGAGCATGCGGCTGACGCAGCTGCCGGCGCACCTGCTGCGAGCTCGTCTGGCCTAACCCGAACCCTAAACGCAGGCGTGGCGAGCGAGCCGAGCATGCGGCTGACGCAGCTGCTGGCGCACCTGCTGCGCAAGAACCGCGGCGCGCAGCGCGCGCGCCCGCCGCCCGGCCTCTCCGAGCCGGCCGTGCTGCGCGCCGCATTCGTGGCGCTGCTGCGCCTGCTGCGCCCCGCGCTGCAGGGCCGCCACGGGCCGCTCGCGCCCTTCCCGGCCGGCGCGCTGTTCCTGGCGGTGCGGCCGCGCTGCTGCCGCAGGACCGCCTGCGTCCCGCAGACCAGTTTGCGAATGGGACGCACAGGCGAGGCGGGCGCGGCGGAGGGCTGGCGCATGGGCAAAAATGTGTGTGGAGCGCACATGTACAGTTGTCAGTGTCTCGGGCGTCAGTGTCTAGGGTGCGCCTGTGACAGCAGCTCGTGCACGCGGCCGCGCGGCGAGGCGCCCGCCGCGCGCGCAGGGCATCGCCGGGAACGGGCTGGACCGCTACGGGGGCGCGGCGCGGCTGGGCGGCGAGCTGGCGCACCTGGCCAAGGCGCGGCCGCCGGACGCGGCCGCGTGCAGCGCCATGCTGCCGGTCGTCCAGGCGGGCGCCTCTATGCCGGCCGCGCCGGGCGCCGGCCCCCGGGCCGCGCGGCCCGCGCGGTGCATGCGGCTGCGCCGCCTGCGGAGTCAGGGCGCGCCAGCGCCAGCCGCGCGCGGCGCGCCGTGCTCGTCGGACAGGGTGCCGGGGGGCAAGGGTTTGGACCTAACCCTGGGCGGCGCAGCCACGCGCCCGGGCAGCCCCGTCCCCGCGGAGTGCGCTCACGCGGGCCGGTCGCCCCCGTCGCCGGCGGCGGCGTGGGGCGGCGGCAGCGGGCGCGGGGGCCCCGCCCGAGGCCCCGCGCTCCCCCCGCTGAGGCACGCGGCGAGCGCGCCCGGCGCGCTGCAGACCGGCTTTGCGCGCTGGGCCGCAGCGCTGGATGGGCTGCACAATGCGGGCCCGGACCGGGCCTCCCCGCGCGCCGGCGGCGAGCCGCGTGCGCGAGGCGCCGGCGCCTGGCGCAGCGTGCCGTCGTCGCCACGGGCGCTCTGCCGCAGCCGGCGCCCCAGCCCGGACCGGGCGGCCTCTGGCGCGGCAAGCGCGTCGACCGCGTGGCCTGCGGCAGCGCAGGCACGGCCGGGGCAGCGGGGCTCTGGCTCTGCTACGGCCAGCTGGGGGCCGGGGCCGCCGTCGGGCAGCCTGGCAGGCTCGCCGACGCGGGCCGACGCCACTGCCAGCCGGCAGCTCTGGTCGCCGGGCGCGGGCTGGCCGTCGCCGCAGGCCTGGCGCGGCGGCATCCCGCTCGGGACGGCGGCCGTGGCCGGCACGCAGGCGGGCGCAAAGCCGCCGTGCTGGCCGTCGCCTGCCGGCCGCGCGCCGCCCGCCGACCCCTGGCCGCCGCTGCCCTGGGCGACTGCGCAGGCCGAGCAGGAGGCCGCCGCGGGCGGGCTGCCGGGCGGCGATGGCGGGTTAGGGTCTGAGGCGGGGTACAAGGCCGCCGCGCGTGAGGCCGCGGTGCTGGTGGACGCGACGGTGCGGCTGTACGACCTGGGCGCAGCGGAGGCGTTCCAGGCGCAGGCGGGCGCGCTCACCGCGGCCGGCTTCGCGCAGGACGAGCTAGCGGCGGTTGAGCGCGTCGCGGAGGCGCGCCCACGCGCCGCGTCGCTGCTCATGCTAGGTTTAGTGTTAGGGTTAACTTACGGGCTCGAGTGCGGCCAGCGCTTCGCGCGCTGCGCATGTGCATGCGCGTCCGCGTGGCACGGCGGCCCGCCTGACGCGCGCCCGGCGCGGCGCAGGCGCGCGCCGGGCGCGGCCTGCCGCTGGGCGCGCAGCACGCGGCGGCGGTGTGCCGGCGGGACGCGGCGGCGGCCGCGCGCGCGGCCGCGTGGGCAAGCGCCGCGCTGTCGGGCGGCCGGCACGCCGACGCGCACCTGGCGCTGCTGCTGCACCTGGGCCGCCTGCTGCTGGCCGCGGGCCGCTGCCGGCCCCTCTTCCCCTACGTGCCCGAGGCGCGCGGCTCGCGCCAGGCCCCTCCCCAGAGAGGCGGAGAGCCCGAGGGAGGGAGAGGGGGGACGAGAGAGACACCGGGCTTGAAGGCGCGGAGCGGTGCGTGCTGCATCGGTAGGCTGGCAGGCACCCGCGCTCAGGCGCGCGCGCCTGCGCGAGGCGGTGGCGCGCCAGCCTGCAGCCGCGCTCCTGCTGTGTAGTGCGCAGCCCCTGTCACCATCCCAGGTCGCACTCCCCCAACAGTGTCGAGCGCCGGCTGCCGCCGTACTCGCGCCGCAGCGGCGCCTCGCTCAGCGCCATGCATGCTCCTGGCGCGGCGTGCCAGACAACCTTACCCTGACCCTACACCGTCACACACATTACGCGCTGCGCGCCAGGCCTACGCGGTCGCGCTGGTGGACGGCTTCCATGTCGCGGCCGCGCACGGGCAGGCGCTCGGGGGCGCGCGCCCCGCGGCGCCCGTGGGGCCCCCTGTGGCGCCCGCGGCCGACGCCGGGGACCCGGCGAGCCCTGGCCAGCCGCCCGCGGCGCCGGCGCCGGCGCCCGCGCTGCTCGCGGCGGCCGCGCGCACGGTCGCGGCCTTCCTGACGCGCCATGTCGCGGACGGCGCCGTGGCGGGCCCGGACCTGCGCGCCGCGCTGCTCGCCAGCCTGGGCCGGCTGCTGCGCCAGGGCCGCTACCTGGCCGTGTTTGAGGCCAGCGCCGACGCGCGCGCGCTGCTGGTGCGCCCGCTGGCGCCTTGTGCAGCGGCCGGGCCGCCGGATGGGCCGGCGCGTGTAGCTGACTGTGGTCTTCCTTGTGTGCTGTGTTCGGGCACTGATACGCAGCTGACCAGAGGAGTGGCGGGCTAACTTTGTCCAGTTCAGAGTTCTGATGTCCAGCGACAAGCATCGTCTGGGACAACGGTGCAAGGTTTGAACGGGCAACGAGTTGGAGATATTTGTATGGACCTGGGCGCCACATGCGCGCAGGTCCCTGGGCTGCTGGACGTCTTCAACGGCCGCGACTGGCTGGCGGCGGTCCGCATCCTGGCGCGCCTGCTGCGCCCGGAGGCGCCGGGCGCGCCCGCGGCGCCGCCCCCGCACGGCGCCCTCGCACCGGCTGC
>JAABUV010003066.1_pt1 | contig 21674 bp, 29 predicted proteins | sample 5559971 | NCBI WGS metagenome assembly JAABUV01 (sample SAMN10711881, study PRJNA513362) | rock metagenome | isolation source: Antarctica rocks | place: Antarctica: Victoria Land, Knobhead nord | collected 2015-12-19
GCTGATGTGCGCGGCGAGCCAGTTGTTGGTGTAGTCCAGCTTCTCCTGCCACAGGTTGCGGCCGTGCGTGTAGTCAAAGCCGTCGTCGATGGTGCTGCCGGCCCAGTCGGCATACCTGCGCGCGCCGTGCTCGGCCGCTCAGGCGCAGTCGCAGCGCGCTCGCACGCTCGCCATATGTCAGCAACGTGCCCGGCGCTGGCACGCGCGCAAGGGCACCTGCCACCATGGGCGCCAGCGGTCTGCTGCCACGTTGGGCCCTCCCGCCTGCAAAACGCCTGCGCATCAACCTCTCCTCACGCATATTCCCATGTGGGCACAGGCAAGCAAGGCCCCCAGCCCCCAACCGCACAGGGTATGGCTAACCAAACCTGCATCAATCCTGGCCCCAGGGGCGCACCCCATCCAGTTGTCGGCCCAGATGTGCGTGGTGACCAGGTCGATGGAGGGCACCACATGGTTGGCTAGGAAGTCCTGCCCCTCCTGCGACGCCCACGGCGACGACGCGATGCCGGTGCGCCGCTTGCCCGCGCCGGGGTTCAGGAACACCCTGCCGCCACGCCGCTCAAGCGTCAGCATATGCATATATCACACCGCGACGCATGAACCCTGTAATAGGCCACCTGTGATAGGCCACCTGTGATAGGCCCCATCCTGCCGACCCTGCCACATACTTTCTCTGCCAGAGTAAAGTTGAGCATCAACGCACTGCCTGGTCCACCAATGCGATCAAACTGCAGCAGCGCGCACAAGCAGCACAGGCGCGCCGCGCGCGTGCGCACATCCCGCACGGGCTGGCGCGGCGCCGCGCGCGCGGCCGCGGCCATGTGCGCGCTTGCTGCAGCCGGGGCCTGACATGGGCGCGCACCGCTCGCAGGTGGTGGAGTAGAAGCCCTCCTCGCCGATGGTGACCAGGTGGTTGGGGTCGATGGCCTTAAGGAAGGGCGCCATCTCCTCCACCCACTGCTGCAGCGCCGTGCCGCAGCCCGTGCTGCGCGCGCGGCCGGGCGCGTCAGCGCGCGCGCCAACTGCTCGCTCGACAGATAACCACCACGACTGCTGGCGCTAAATCCGAGACCGAGAGGCAACACGCGCATTTACTCTGCAGTGCCTCCAGGCGCAGCGCACACAGCATGTGCAAGGGAACATCCCCTATCAAGTGTTGTCCCGTACGCATGCCGCCCTGTGTCAGCGCATGCCGCTTTGTGATGATGCCCGAGCACAGCAAGCAAACCACTGCCAGCCCGCAAAGGCTCACGGTACTACAGAGTAGGGTTAGGGTGGGGCACGGGCGCGCACCAGCGCGGCTCGTTGAGCAGGTTCCAGTAGTAGATGGTGGGGTCCTCGCTGTACTTGCGCCCGTTGATGGTGTTGACGCGGCTGGTGAACGTGCGCAGGTGCGCCTTGTACATCTGCTTGATCTTGTAGTCGGTGTAAAAGTCGTTCTTGCCGGACGCGGTGTCGGACCAGTTGACGAAGCGGTCGATGGACAGCCAGTAGTCCTGCGCGCGGCCGCCGAAGTGTAATAGCGAGGGTGCTGCTGCCCTAACCATAGCCCTAACCCATATGCAGGGCAGCGCAGGAGCTGTGCTGTGCGCGCATGGGGTAGCGTCACGTCATGCAGTGCACGCACGGCGCGCTGGCACCACATGCTTGCGGGCCGCATTGCAACCGGCTGGCAGGCAGCCCAGCGCTTGCGGCCGGAGCGGCCAGGCGCGCACCTCGAAGGGGATGATGATGCGGATCTTGCGCTGCGCCGCCTGGTCCAGCACCCAGTCCAGCGAGGCGAAAACCTCCTCGTTGTACACGCCTGCGCGGCCGCCCGGCGCGGCCTCAGGCGATGCCCGCCTGAAAGAAAACATATCATTTGCTAGCAAGTCCACTCGCGCAAAAGTCATGGGCGCTGCGCGCCCCGCGCGTACAGACATAGGTGCGCTGCGCTCCGGCGGCGCGACCTTGCATCATGGGGGCTTGCCGAGCAGCAACACGCGAGGGAGCCGCAGCAGCCGCGATGCATGCCCAGGTCCATAAAGGGAGGCAGCGTGGGGCGAGCGCGCGGCGCACGCACCGGGGCCGGTCTCCAAGATCTTGTCCTTGTCGGCAACGGTCTTGCCCATGGCGCCGTTGGTCAGGCCCTCGCCCAGCGAGAAGCCCCAGGTGCGCCCGACGCCCCAGCCTGCCTTGACCATCGAGTCCAGGCGCGCCTCAACCTGCGCGGTGGTGACAGCTTGCTTTACTAAACCTCTTCGCAACTTGCTGATTCACTTAATTTTGCAATGTATCCATATGCGCTTCTTGAAGCCAGACGGCAAAATTTCACGCTCCATCCGCATGGGCTTCTTACAAACCAGCCCCAAGTAGACCAAACTTCCACAGAGCCCATTCTTTGAAAATATCTATGGCAGTGCGCACCTCCGCGCGGTTGTACGTGTAGCGGCTCTTGTCCATGAGGTCCCAAGTGTTCACGCCGACATACGCCGCGCGCTTGCAGTCGATGACCAGGTCGCCGTCGTGGATACGCACAAACTGGGTCGCGTTGACGGGCGTCGGCGCCGCGTCGTACAGGTCGTCGTACGGCTGCCCGCTCGCCCAGCGCAGGCGCACGCCGGGCATGCCGCGGTAGCCGCCGTACGGCTCGCCGATCGAGCCGGAAACCGCCAGGATGTAGCGCTCGCCCGCCTTGACCGGCACCGTGACGTTGTAGCTGGACGGCTGGTTGGCCGCGTCGGTGCGCGCGACGAGCGCGCCGTCGCCATACACGCGCAGGATCTGGTCGTACCCGCCGTGCGAGCACAGCTCGGCGAGCAGCGTGTCGGTCCGGTTGACCTGCACCGCAATCACGACCGTGTGCCCATGGTCCGGGTGCAGCGCGCACGGCTGGTACACGTCCGTGATGTTGGCCGGCAGGCTCGGCACGACGGTCGGCGACGACAGGTTGGCCGCGCCGTAGAAGAGCGGGCGGTCGAGCGTGACGGTGAGCCCCGGGTGCGGCGTGTCGGCGTAGATGACCGCGCCGGTCAGGTCGTCCACGTCCTTGAGCATGAACACGCCGCGCAGCGGCGTCCAGCCACTTGCGCCGGCGACCACCTGGCCCATGGCCAGCACCTGCGGCGCCGCGCGCGCAACCCGCGTCAGCGCTGCGCTCGGCAGGTGTCCGCACCAGCACACTCGCAGCGCCACATGACTCAGCATCTGCCACCACGCGGCCCAGAAACGCCGGCGCCATGCGCGACAGGAGGGCGCCGCCAAGGCGCGGCCGCCGGCAGGCCGGCGCTCGATCAGGCGCGCGCCCTGCTCCGGCGGCTGCAACTAGCAACACTGCAAAAGGTGGATTGGTGCACGCGCTGAGACGCACCAGGTACGTGTGGCCCGACAGGCCGCGCCGCGTGTACTTGAGCGTGATCGACACGGACACGCCCTTGGCGTCGAACGCGGCCAGCATCTTCTCGGTCGTCTTGGGCGCCGGCTCGCCAGGCGCGGCCACCGGCACCGGCCGCCGCACATTGCCGGCCACGCGCACGTTGGCCGTCAGGATCCACTGCTCGCCGCGCGTCAGCGGCAGGCTGCCGACGGGCACGTCGGGGCTGACCGAGTTGAGCGTCGTCGCGATCGGGCCGGACGGGCGCGGCGGCGGCGCGCGCGGGCCCGTGCCGCCGTTGCTCGTCTGCGTCGTGCCGCCGACCTGCAGCAGGTGGCGGCCGGCGGCGCCGCCCGCGGGCGCCGGCGCGTCGATGGACGCGGTGCGGATGGACGACGTCTCCACGTGGCTCGCGGCCGTCTGGTTGCGCCAGTACCACTCCAGCGCGGGGCAGCCGCGGCGCGGGTCGGGCCCGGCGGAGCAGGGCCGCGGCGCGGGCGGCGGCGGCGGCGGCCAGGAGGCCAGCGCGGGGTCGCTGGGGCAGTTGGTGCTGCCCTGGAGGCCCAGGGAGGACACATCCAGCCGGAAGTGGTTGGTGTCGTCCTTGAACGAGATGGCGACGCTCGTGGACGCGCCGGCCGCGCCCGGGTTGGCGCCCAGCACCACGCCGCCGGGCGGCAGGATGACGTCGGACACAAACGTGATGTTGAGCCCGCGGTCGCGCTTGACGCCGACCGGCCAGCTGAAGTTGGTGAAGCTGATCGACACCGCGCCGTTCTGGCACAGGTCCGAGCCCGAGTTGGTCGCGCCCAGGTACCTGCGCGCGGTCGGCCGGCCGTCAAGACACTGGCGCCTGCGCCTGCAGCTGGGGGCGCCAGCTGCCCGCGCTGCTCGGTCCTGCGTATGCTCACGGCGCACGCACCCACCCTTCCTTGGCCAGCTTTTGAGCAGCTTTGAGCAGCTCAACTTCAACCCGTCGACGACGCATGTGCGCGCGCCAGCTCGACCACAGCAGCACCGCATCTAACCCAGGCCCCTGCCCTTTGCGGGACAAGACAGTCGAGGGACGGACTGCGCAGCGCCAGCGCCGGGCCGCACCAGCAGTAGACCTTGAAGTACGAGTTGGGCTGCGTCTGGCGCTTCCAGACGCCCTCAAACTGCGTCTGCACGCCCATGGAGTAGGGCACGATGATCCAGGAGCCCTTGAGGTTGAGCGGCTGCGTGCCCGTGTTGGTCAGGTTGCCCAGCACCAGGGCCTCGATGGAGTTGTAGGGCAGCCCTGCGCCCATTGGGGTACAGGTTAGGGTGGCGCACACAACGATCCTGTCCGCAACAAAGCAACCGCGCCGATGCGCGTCGCTCGGCGTGGGCCGCTCCACGACAGCGGCCGGCACTACAAGCGAGCGGGCAGCTGGCAGCGCGGCGGCAGGGCCCTACCCTGGTAGCGCGCGCCGCGCCAGGCGGCCGGCGGGTTCTTGTACAGGTCGGCGCCGCCGGCGCCGTTGCACCAGTTGACGTTGGCCGGCTCGCCGGGCAGGCACGTCCAGGGCATGCCGCCCTCGTCCAGGTTGATCTGCAGGTTCCTGCGCGCGGCCGGGGCACACAGGGTGTGAGCACACAGGGTGAGAGCTCCGGCAGCATGGCTTCTGCTGCAGGCGCGTGGCACCACGCACTGCTCATGCCCGAGACGTGCAACTACATCAGGGGTGTGATTGATGGTGTGTCGGGAAGACAACATGCCGTGCAGCTCGCGCTTGCTGCGGCGCTCGCCGCATCCCCTGCCTCATGCCTGCCTCTGCCACGCCATAGCTGCACAGGAGACTCTGAACTGCAAGCCAAGCTCAATTTGTATGGAGACACCGCCCAATGGGGAGCCCGCACGGCCGCCCCGCTCGGCTGCGCGCAGGGGGCGCGCACTTGCAGCCGAGGCCCATCTGCGGCGGCGGCACAAACACGCAGGTGTCGGCGCCGCCGGACGCCGCGTTGATGGTCGCCACCTGCTGCGAGAAGTTGGTCGCCAGCGCGAGCACCTGCGCCAACCTCTGTCAGGGTTAGGGCAATGTCTGTAGGGTTGGGGCAAGCGCAACCTCAGACACTATGATGATGACGTATCAAATAGGGTCAGCATGACTGGAGGCCTGAGCCACTCCCCATGTCAGGGTGAGCTAGCAGGACCTGGGGCGCAGCTCCACACTCACGCCTACGCGCGGCAGCATGCACAGCATACATGAATGGTGCAGCCGCCACAGGACTGCCAATCGAAGGCATGCGGGGCGCCGGGGCGTGCCTGGCCCATCTGGGCATTGGACGGCGGGCTCCAGGTGGAGTAGCCGCCGCCAAAGCGCAGCGTGCCGTCCAGCCAGGGGTCCACATCCGCAAAGCCCTGCGCGCCGCCGCTGCCGCCCTTAGCGCTGCGCTGCCTCATGCAACCGCTGCTACAAAACAGCCCGCTGCAATTCGGCACATCCAAGCATTGCTGCAGCGCACTTGAGACTGCGCGCACGAGGACACACGACATGGGAGACGGGCATCGCCCACTGGCCAAGCCCGGGCGCTGAGCCCGGCGCTGCGTACACTTGCAAACAGGCGCTATTGGCAGAAGGAACAAAGACATGAAAAGCGACGCCAAGCGCGCGTGGCGCATGGCGTCCCAGCGCCCAGCGCCGCCGCGAGCAGCAAAGCGGTGGGCAGAAAGGGCGGGCGGGGCGGCGCGGGCGGGGCCGCACGTGGTGCGTGACGTCCCAGAACATGACGCCGCTGCAGGCGCCGCCGCGCTTGGCGGACGCGAGGCACGTATCGTACGCCGTCTGGAACTGGCCGGGCCTGCAGCGAGGGGTCGCACGGAGCGTCAGTGACCCGGCACGCCGCGCTACGCTGTGCTGTGCACGACCGACCGTCCAAAGCACTCAGCATACAGGCGTAGATATTGACGCAGTAGACAAGGCACAGCCACTACAGGAAGACTTGAGGCACAGCCACAACAAGAAGAGGGGGGCCGCCGGCCGCACCGCTTGTCCAGCTTGGAGCCGAACTCCTCCAGCACGACCGGCATCTCCAGCTCCTCCTCCGCGGCCTGGATGCGCGCCTCCATCCACTGCCTGCGCGTCGCAGGGTTTGCAAACAGTTATAATAGGTTATGGCACCACTGCCCCGGCAATCACTGCCTGGCCCAGATCTACACAAGTTACGCCTCTGCAGCGGCCTATGCAGCGGCCTATGCGCGCTGCTTGCGCGCCAAGGCATGCGCCGCTGGGCGCCGCGCTCCTGCGCCAGGACAGGCGTGCACGGCAGCGCCTGGACCGGCACGCTCTGCAGCGACAAGGACAAAGCCTGCTGCGCCGCCTGTGCACGCGCGACGGGCACGGGGTGCTGCGGCACAGGCAGGAGGCGGCTAGCGGGCGCGGCGCGCACTTCAGGAAGTCCAGCTGGCCCTGCGTCGTGGCGCCCTCCGACACGCACAGCCACTGGTCGGTGTACGCGTGCATGGTCGCATAGTCGATGCCCTTGGCCTTGTTGTTGCGCACGAAGTCGACGCCCATGAGCGACGCCCACGCGCCCGGGTTGCTGTACATGTACAGCGGCGTGCTGTTGCCCGCGAAGCCCTCCTGGCCTGCGCGGCGCGCGGCGTGTGCGTCAAGCGCAGCGCACTCAGCATAGCCTTTGCTGAATTCTGTTTGCTGATATGGATATGGCAACTGTGGCAACTGTGCGGCCATTGCAGCACAGCCACCTCCTCTTCTCTTGGTGCCTTTTTTGTTGCAGTGTCTTATCTGACATCCCTGGTCACCCTCAGCTGTATGCACGCCATCAGGCCAGCCTGATGGCCGGCGGCCAGCGCTGCGCGCGGCAGGACAGGCGTCCATGCGTACCTCCAGCGTACAGTGCACCGTGTTCATGTAGGGTTAGGGGATAGGGTTAGGGCACACCTGTGGACAGCAGGTGGATGGGGTCGATGGCCTTGACGAAGGACGCCGACTCCTCGATCCAGCTCTGCAGGTCGTCGCCCGGGTTGTACGAGATGTTGTACATGCGCGAGCCGTCGGTCGTCTGGCGGCGCACAAGGTACAGCTGGCTCTGCGAGCGCGGCTCGTTCATCAGGTTGTAGCCGAAGATGGACGGGTCCTCCCTGCGCGCACGCCGCGCCAGGCGCCGTCAGCGCCCGCCCCCGCGCTCAGCGCAGGCCGCCCCTGCGCGGTGCCCTTGATCACGACAATTTGCACTGCTCGGGCAGAGGCTGTTTTAGCGCATGATGCAATTGCGCTCCACGCCCTTCGCTTAGCGCGGAACAGCCCCGCTAGGCAACCATAATAAGATGCCGCAAAGGATGAAGCGCCCCGGCCAGCTTGCACATCTAGCACAGGGTGAGCTGCTCTGCCTCTGCCACGCTGCAGACGTCATCAATGAAGATCTTATAAACGCCCACGCAGCTCTTGTCGCCGAGGCGCTGTACCACGGCGTCTACGCAGTTGTGAACATACGCAAGAAACTGCCAAGACGCCGTGGTGCAGTGCCTCGCACAGGAGCAACGTGTGCGCTGCTATGAGATCTTCATTGACGACGTGTGTAACTCCACATGCAGGACACCACATACTCGGCGTCTGTCACCACACCCAGTGGGCTTGGCAGTCTCCAGGGCTTGGCAGTTTCCATGGCCGACCGCCCAGCCACACGCGCCGCTGACAGGCGCAGCAGGCGCGTCCCGCTGCACACGCCGCAACTGCACAGGCGACGTCAATGGCACCCCGTTGTTCAACGCCCCAGCTTGCATCAGGGAGTGCTGCCAAGCGCGGCGCGGGCTGCTGCGCGGCGCACCTGTACAGGCGCCCGGTCAGCGTGTTGCGGCGGTTGAGCCACATCTTGACGTGGTCCTTGTAGTACCCAATGGCGGTCGGGTCGGAGTAGAAGTTGTCACGGCAGGTGGTGTCGCCGTTGCAGGTGCCTGCGCGCGCGCCGGCGCCGCCCGCTCAGGCGCTGCGCGGCTGGCGCTGCTGCTGGCAGCGCGCGGGCTGCCAGGCTCTGGCGCGCGCGCACCATGGCCAACGCCAGGTCGCTCTTTTCTCCCACACATGCACATGTGCATGGTGAACGTCCATGCGGCACGCGCTGGCTGACAGGCTGCACATCAGCGCCGGCCCACCGCACCATCTGCGCCGGCTGCGGCTTTGACGAGGTGCAGGCACACGCAGCAGCACACTGCACGCCTTGTAAAGCGCCGTGCTCTGCAACACCCCACACCCCGCACGGCCACACCCAGCACTCACAGGAGCGGTCGGCGGGCCGGCGGCGCGCGGTGGGCCGCACCCGCGCCCGCCTCGAACGACCAGATGTTGTACTGGTCGATGCCGCCGTACATGGCCCAGTAGTTGGCGAACACGAGCACCAGGCGGATGCCGCGCAGGCTGGCCTGCTGCACCACATAGTCCATGCCCACCAGCGTCGCCTCGTCATACACGCCTGCGCCGCGCGAGCCGAAACTTCTTGAGGAAGCCTCTGAGGAAGCCCTAGAGGGTCACGGCCCGCGTCAGAACAGCCTAACTCAGGCTGGTTGCCGCTGGCACGCCGTCCGTCAGCCCTGCCTAGTGCGCGCGCCTCGGCCAGGCGCTGCGGCCTGTTGCGTGCTTGCGCGCCGCCGCCCTCCGCAAACATAAGCGCATTCCCCAGGCCGCAAGTGCGAAAGCGCGCAGGTCACTGGCTCGCTGCTTATGGGTTTGCGAGTAGTCACCTCCAGTGGTAACTTCCCATCAGGTGCGCCGCGCCGCAGGCAACGTGTCAGCGCTTGCGCACCGGTGCGCTTTGCTACGCGCGCTGCTAGTGCCTCAAGTGCCGGCGCTCTGTTGCCAGGCGGGGGCGCTGCTGCGGCGCCGGGCGCCGGGCACGCACCCGGGTAGCGCTGCAGCGAGTTGTACTGGAGCGGGCCCTCACTGAAGGCCCACGTGCGCAGCACCTTGAGCCCCATGGCCTTGGATGTATCCAGGATCTCGTTCACCTGCCAGCGCATGTCCGGGTCCGCCGCGCGCACCATCTGCGCCCCAGCCGGCCGCCAGTCAGACGCGCACGCCCCGGCCGGCGCGCGCCGGCGTCAGCGCCACGCGCCAGCGCCGCTGCTGGGCGGCCTTACCGCGGCCCTGCAGGCCCCGGAGCGCCGCGCACCATATAGTTGGCGTTTGCGCCCGAGAAGTAGAACGTCTCGCAGTCGCCCTTGGTGCCGTTGCGCGACTGCACGACGAAGCGCGTGCCGGTGCGCTGCACAAAGTCCTCGATGAGCGTGCCATTGCTGCCTGCGCAGGAGCCGGCGCCGTGTCAGCGCGCGAAGGGCGCGGCGCGGCGCAAATCAGGCCAGGGCATGTTGCGCGCAGAGCACTGATGCTGGACATCAGCACGGAGGCGGACCTGTCTGCAGCAGCGCGCGGCCGCTCGCGCCTGACGGCCCTGCACGCGTGTCCGCTTCGAACGGTCAGCGCATGCGCATGTTGCAGGTGCGCTCGGTATCTGCAACCCAGCAACGCCCACGCGCTGCTGAACCCAGCTGCCGGGGCGGCGCGCGTCCACGACTTGCTGCGCAGGCCTGCCGCCACAGCGTCTATCTGGCAGCTACGGCACGCCGCCCCGCACTTGAAACGCTGCGCAGTCAGCCTTGGACAGGCGCGCGCCCGCTTCGCAGTGCGCGTTCGAGCGACCGCAGGCCGCAGCAAAGGCGGGACGCGGGACTGAGCCTCGCGAAATAAGGGCGGGATCGAGTCAGCTACTAACTGCCTCGGACCAATCACTAAAGAGGCCTGGCTGCGCGGCAGGGCCAGCCGCCCTGTGGAACCACCACGCCAACAGCTGCGAACCCAAACAGCGGGCTGATGCGCCCGGTGTCCGCGTGAGCTGGCCGTTCTCGCTTTACAAGATGTACTCAAAAGCCCGTCGGCAGCACCCAGCGCCGGTCCCAGCTCGCGGCAACGGGCCGGCCGGCGCCCCAGACACCCGGCAGCATGCCTCACGCCCGGGAAGCGCGGCCGCTACCCGGAATGGTGGCAGCGGCAATCCGGCCCGCAGCCGGCCCGGCCCGCAGCCCTCAGCGGCAGCTGTGGCAGCGAGGACACTGCGTCCTGCTCGTACACCGCCCGCCCAAGGACCAAAGAAGCCCCGGGCCCAGCCACACAGCCAGTGCATGACAGAAAGGCTGGGCTTTGCGGCTCCCACCTGTCAGCTCAGCGCCCTGCAGCTCCAGCCCAGCCACCTGGGCGCACACGGCAAGCGCGGCCACGCATGCGCACAGCTGCGCCACGCGCCAGTTGAAAGCCAACATCGCGCCCTCTCCGCCGGGACGCGCTGCAAGCTTTTGGTGAATCTACTTCTGGCCGCTTTGCAGCCACTGGGTCATGCTTTGCCGGCCCAGCGCTTGGCCTTTAAGCTAGCGATGGTGCTCCGTGCCGCATGCTGAGCAGAGAGGGTAGGGCTGCGTGTAACCTTTTTAGTAAGCTTGTTTTTTGGGGAGATTGCGTAGCAGGAGAGGATCACCGGTCTGACGAAGGTGCGCAGAGGGTTACAGGCCTGAGCGCGCAGCGAAAGGAAGAGCGCGCCGAGAGCGGACGCAACGTGCGCGTCTGCGTCCAGCTGGCAGCTGCCATGACTCATCCGCGCCTCGCCAGCGAGGCGCCTCCGCCCAGCGCCTAACCCACACCTCGCTGCCCTTATAAACACGCTGAAGCAGTGCTGATGTAGTCCTAAAACACGCAGCGGCTGCTCGCCGCGCCCGCCCGGCTAGTACCCGCCCGGCTAGTAGCCGCCCATGGCGTCCATCCCCGCGCCCGCGGCCGCCGGCTCCGGCTCCGGGATCTCCGTGACGACCACGTCCGAGGTCAGGAACGTCTTGGCGACGCTCGCGGCGTTCTCCAGCGAGCAGCGCACGACCTTGGTGGGGTCGATGATGCCGGCGGACATGAGGTCCTCGTACACGCCGGTGGCGGCGTTGAAGCCGATGTTCTTGTCGGCCTGGTCCATCACCTTCTGTGTCACCACGCTGCCGTTCACGCCCGCGTTGTTCGCGATCAGCTTCAGCGGGTAGCCCAGCGCGCGCTTGACGATCTCCGCGCCCACCTGCGCGCGCGCGCCCTTGCTCCTGGGCGCTGCCTGCGTGCCGCCCGGGAGCCAGCGCCCGCACCCTGCCACTGCACACGTGTGAGAGGCAAGCCAGGCACACGCAGTGCCACTCCTTGGGTCCATGGGCTTGCGGCCTTGGGTCCACAGTGACCTGCACAGACTGCGTGCGTCTTCCCTCTGAGGCCGTCTCCTTCGCACGACTCAGGCGGCGGCGCGCCTTCTGCTCGTCGTTGTCCAGGCCACCCTTGATGCCCTCGACCGCCTGCGCCAGCTTGAGCAGCGTGCAGCCGCCGCCGATGACGATGCCCTCCTCCACCGCGGCCTGCAGCCATAAGTGATCATGTGAGCACAGCGACTCAACGGCCAGTGTCACGATAAATTTTCACATGCATTCCAGCGCTGGAAACGCATACAGGACCACAACAGCATGGCCAGCAGTGTCCCATGGGCGGGAGGCCTGCGGTGACGAGCTCCCTCGCTGAGAATTGTACAGGCATGCAAGGTATGCCAGGGAGGCCGCTGTCACCAGAGTCAGGTGCAGGTCTGCCAGCATACACCCCTGCGGCCGCGCGCCCCGCCGCTGCAGTCCGAGTCACGGGCTAGTGGTGGGGTCAGGGTTGGGTAAGTAGTAGGGCTAGGGTTGAGGGCCAAGGGAACGCGACCTTGGTCGCGTTCAGCGCGTCCTCCACGCGCAGCTTCTTCTCCTTGAGCTCGGTCTCGGTCTGCGCGCCGACCTGGATGATGGCCACGCCGCCGGACAGCCGGGCGACGCGCTCGTTCAGCTTCTCGCGCTCGTAGTCCTGCTCGGTGTCGGCGATCAGGTTCTTGATCTGCTTCACGCGCGCCTTGACCGCGTCCTCGCTGCGGCCGTCGCCCACGATCGTGGTCGCCTCCTTGCTCACCTCCACCTTGGCCGCCACGCCCAGCACCTCCTCGCCCACCTGCACAGCGGCCGCGCGGTTCATACCCTAACACTAACCCTGTACAAACCCTACCAAGTCCTGCAGCTGCGGCGCGCCCGCACAAATTCGTCGCCGCCGGCGAGCAGCTTGCACGCGGGCCTGCTAGCCGCGCTGGCATCATGTCATGCGGGCGCGGCGGCGGAAAGATATGCGCGCCTTATCGATGGACAGGCCGAGCTCGTCCTTGACGACCTGGGCGCCGGTCAGGATGGCGATGTCCTCCAAGTAGCTGCTCTTGCGCTCGCCGAAGCCGGGCGCCTTGACCGCGATGACCTGCGCGCGCCGCGGCCGGGGCCGCTGCGCCTCAGGCACGTAGCAGGCTGCAGGCGGAGGCGCGTCTGCTTATGTCGCGCCCGTCAGCGCTCGTGCACGCCAGCTTGCCAGTGAGCCCAGGCGAGCGTGCCGAGCGCGTGCAGTGAAATAGAGCGCGTTGTGCGGCGCTGCGACACTGCCGGACGGCGGCGGCAGAAGCGTGACTGCCGGACAACGTATGCTTTCCATGCAGCCGGCTGCTTCCCGCGAGGGGTCGGTGCGCGCGGGCGCGTGCGCGCCTTGAGCGAGCCGCGCAGTTTGTTGACGACGAGCGTGGCGAGCGCCTCCTGCTCGATGTCCTCCGCCATGATCATGAGCGGGTAGGCGCCGCGGATGGCCGCCTCCAGGATGCCCACGATGTCGCGCGCGGTGCTGATCTTCTTGTCCACCAGCAGCAGGCGGCAGTTGTCGTACTCGGCCACCTGCGTCCCAGGGTCATGCCAAGGGTCATGCCAAGGATCATGCCAAGGGTATGTCAAGGGTCATGCGGCCGCCTGCGGCGCGCGCGCGCGCCGCGCCTCGCGCGCGCCGCGCCTCGCGCGCGCTCCGCGCGACGCGGCCCCGCGCCCAGCTTGCAGCTCTGGCTCAGCCCTGAGGCCTCCCCGCAGCAGGGCACACCCCGTGCGCGCTCCATACTCAGCAAGCTGCGGCAGCCTCTCTGGAGCGGCCGCCGCTGTGAGCGGGCGTGCGGTGGGCCGCATGGGCGCGCGGGGCGCCGCACCATGCGCTCGGGGTCGGTCACAAAGTAGGGCGAGATGTAGCCGCGGTCGAACTGCATGCCCTCCACCACGTACAGGTTGTCCTCAGCGGTGCGGCTCTCCTCCATGGTCACCACGCCTTGCCGGCCCACGCGCGCCATCGCCGAGCTGATGAGCGACCCGATCTGCTCGCGCACCCGCCGCGCGCTCGGCCCCGCGCCGCCCCAAAATTTGTGTCCACCTTTTTGCTCATTGCTGGCGCATGTCACAGGCTCATCGGGAGCGCCGCGCGCGCGGCGTGGAGGGTCTCGGGGACTGCGCCGGACGCGGCGGGCGGGGTGCGGCGTGTCGCGGCTTGCCGACCGCCGATCAGCGCTAGGATGGCGTTCCTACCCTTACCCTGGCCGCCGGCGCGCACCACCTCGTTGTTGCCCGCGGACACGGTGGCCACGTTGGCCAGGTCGTCGTCGGAGACGGGCACGCTCAGCGACTGCAGCTCCTTGACAAGCGCGGCCACCGTCTTCTCGATGCCGCGCGTCAGCTGCACCGGGTTGGTGCCTGCCGCCACGATCTTCATGCCCTCCGCGATGATGGCCGCGGACAGGATGGTCGCGGTCGTGGTGCCGTCGCCGGCCGTGTCGTTCGTCTTGGAGGCCGCCTGGCGCGCGGCGCGGCGGCCGCGTCGGCGCACCGCATACGACGTATGACAGCAGAGCGGCGCCGTGCCAGCCTGTGCAGGGTTTCAGCGGGCGCTAGGCGACCCGTCACGGCGGCGCCAACACGCCGTGCACGCCAGCGGGCAACCTTGCTCCCAGGCAGCTGCTTGCACTGCGAATTTCGATTTTTGCCGCGCTAGGTAGCATACAAACGTTGCACTGCAGATGAAATGTGTCTCCCAACACTTGCGCCACCCAGTAGACTGACGTTGACCACTCGGCGACCCCGCCTCTTTCACAACCATCGCTCGGGTCAGCGTCCGACGTGCCTCCAGTCGATACAGGCACGGCACAGGAGCCGTTCGTGGAGAGGCGCGCGCACCTGGCGAACGAGCTTCGCGCCGATGTTCTCCACCGGGTCCTCCAGCTCGACCTCCTTCGCGACGGTCACGCCGTCGTTGACAATGCGCGGCGAGCCGTACTTGCTCTCCAGCACCACGTTGCGCCCCTGCCGCAGCGCGCGCGCCCCGCTCCGCCTGGAAGACCCACTGCTCCGAAGCAGGTGCTGCGTCTGTGAGTGCCCGGGTGCCGGGTTCTGAGCTCCTGCATGGAGCGGCGCGGTCACCCATGCACCGTGTGCTGGAGTGCACCGAGCTGACGGTCAGGCGCGGTGGGTACCAGGCAGAGCTGCGCGGCAAAATGTCGCGCGGCGTTTGCACACACGGCGCTGCCGGCGCTCCGGCGTGCGCACCTTGGGGCCCAGCGTGACGCCCACGACGCTGGCCAGCTTGTCCACGCCGGCCTGCATCTTCTTCAGCGCCTCACCGTTCTTGTTGAAGTGCAGCTGCTTTGCCATTGCCAACGTCGGCTGTGCGGCGCCCCTGCAGCGCAGCACGCACACAGCTCCAGCGCCCCGCCGCGGCGGCCGTCATTGCAGCATGTTGCATGCCGCGACATTAAAGCTGCTGCGTGGGCCCACCTGCGCCAGCCGCAGCCCGCCTGCCGCTCGCGTGTGCTCGCCCAGCCTGTCGGGCGCAGCACGGGCGCCGGGCATGAGTTCTAGAAACATCAGGCGAGCGCAGCTCCGGCAAGCCTTGCCGCCTGCCAGGAGTATACAGAGGGTGCCCGGGTGCGCGGGCCGAGGAGCAACCCGTTGTCTCACCTTGTTTCCTGGGCGCGCTCCTGCGCAAGCCACAGAACTGCGGCATGCTGGTGGAGGGCCCCGCCCTGCAGCCACAGCCACAATGCAAGCGTAAGCTGCCAAGCGTGACCCATGGCAAGCCGGACAGGGCGGCATGGGGGCTGCAAGCTCAATGTGCTAGCACATGTGCGGCGTGCGCGCGACGGCGCAGGCTTCGCACCCTGTGCAGGTCCGCGTCGCACCCAAATCCATCGTGATACCCGTGCGATGCCAATCTCAGGTGCAAATCGTTCTTTGTTTGTCTTTGTCAAGGCTCGACAGCGTTCCGCCGGCTGTGCCCTGTTGACCCTACTTTTCACCTACCTCGGGAGCGCAAATACGAAGATAAAGCTGGTCATACAGTAGCATACAGTAGCTCGCCCGTGTGCTCTGCACTGCGGAGCGCTCCCAACACCTGATTCCTGTTACCAGGTCTGCAGGCAAAGCCTGATTGTGCCAGGCCTGGTGACAAGCAGGCATGCTGGCCGTGCCGCAGGGGCAGGCTGCATTGTCTGCTCACAGCCGGTCGCGGCGGGGCCCTGCCCTGCGCGCGTCCCCGCGAGCACGGCGGACGCGGTGTCAGTGCCGGGCAGAGGCCCCCGTAGAGCAGGTGCAGCTGCAGCCGCAGGGCCACCTTGCCAGGCAGGTGCCTGCCGGGGAGGTCAGCATCGGCCCCATGGCTGAAGGGGAGGTCGGCGCGGCGGCAGTCGTGCTGACGCGCGCGTTCGCGGAGAGCCCCCAGGAGGCGCTGTCATACGGCGACGTGTCAAAGTTCCTGACCTCGCTGCTGGCCGTACCGCCAGCGAAGGCGCAGGTTTTAGTTGCGCGCCTGGCACCCACGGGTGCGGCGGGGCCCGCGCTGTGGGTCAGTGGCGCTGCTCCTGGCAGCTAGTCTCCGCTGTCCGCCTGTTGCAACTGCAAAAATGTCCAAGCTCTGCTGCCGCTGTCCTGCGCCGCTGCGCGTGCCGCTCAACCCGCCGTGCCTGAAGCGGGGCCTGCGGCGCCAGTGCAGACGCGGCGCTGCTGCCGGCCGGCCGCGACCGGCGCCTGGTCGGCACGGCCAGTATTTCAATAGATCCTGCGGAGCGCGAGTGCTTTGGCCCCTTCCAGGTCCGGCCGCCGGAGACGGCCGTCTACCTGTCCAACATGGTGCGCGGCTGCGTGCCCCCGCCGCCTGCTGGGTGGACGCACGGGCTCGGGGGAGAGGCCCGGGGCGCCCGCGCCATGGTGGCCGCGCAGGCGGTGGATGCCGCGCAGGCTGTGATAGGGTCAGGGCGCGCGTAGGCGGTGATAGGCTTAGGGCGCGCGCAGGCAGTAAGAGGGTTAGGGCGCGCGCAGGCGGTGGACGCCAAGTTCAGGCGGCAGGGCATCGCGGAGCTGCTGCTCGGCGCGTGCGAGCGCGCGGCGGCCGCGGCGGGGCGCGGCGACGAGATCTGCCTGATCGTGAACGAGGCAAACGCCGCGGCGCGGGGCCTGTACGAGCGGGCCGGCTACGTGGTGAAGGAGCGCGACAGCGACCGGGGGTTCAACCTCACGCGGCTGCTGTCGCGGCGGGCGCCGCAGCTGCTCATGAGCAAGGTGCTTGCCGCGGGCCTAGGATAGGCGCATCATGCTGCGTGTGCTCAAGAGTCCTGTACCAACATGCTGTGCACTGTGTGTCGCCGCCGCCTCACGTGTGAGGCGAGGACTTGGGTTTCCTGGCATGTGGGTGGACTGGATAGGGCTGGATAGTGTGGCGCGGGAGCATGCTGGACGCTGTGCAGAGCAGCGTGGCCTGCTGATGTGGCATCCTCAGGCCCAGCTAGTGTCGATGGCAGGGCGCATCGCGCAGCCTCTGGTGTAAGCAGTGACTCCACGAGCGCAAGGAGTGACACCAAGAGTTCACTTGCTTCACTGGCTACAGCTAGCCCATGCCCACGCACTCCTGCCGAGAAGCTCCGGGAGCGTGGGCAGTGCATCGCATCCGGTGATAGCTAGGCGCATGGCCCCCGAGCAGGCCTATGCCGCCTTGGCATGCTCCGCGGCCGGCGCGTGGCCCAGCAGCCGCCGGTGGTACGCGCGCTTGTCGGCCAGGGTCGCATCGCTGGGCGTCAGGAAGGGCGCATGCTGCAGCTGCCCACCCCCGCGAGCTCGCGCGTTACTGTCCGCCTTTTGCACAGCCGGGGCAGGCCGCAGCGCAGCGGGCTCGCTATGCAGGGCAGGACTGCGTCGCAAGGCAGCCAACGTGCCCGCACCACGTACGCCCTGACGTTCCTGGCAAATAGATCTAGGGTACGTTCATCAGGGATAGGGTGTAAGGGTAGAGTAGGGTGCCCGCACCATGTACGCCCGGACGTTCCTGGCGAACAGGGCGGGGTCGCGCGCCTCGGCCTCGCTCGGCGCGTACGCGGGTAGCTGCGCAGCGGGCGCCACCCATGTGGGCCGCACATGAGGGCCGCTCTTGCCTGAGGCGTCGAGCCTCATATGCGTTCCGACTGCCCGTTGCCGGGACTGGGGGGTGCTGGGTGCGCGGGACGGCCGCGCCTTGTACACCGTGAGGGCGTGGCAGGGTTGGCACAGCATCAGCAGCAAGTGCCGCTGCGCGCTGATGCTCTCCCAGGCCGGCGAGACGCCCCCCTGCCGCAGCGGCCGCGCCTGGGGCTGCGCGGCCGGGCAGGGTGCAGCGACGGCGGGCGCCAGCGCCCCAGCTTAGCCCCGCACCTCGGCATAGCGCAGGACGACAGGCTGCAGCGGCATGCCCGCCAGGAACGCGCCTGCAGGCGACCGTCGCGGCCGAGCTGGCACTTCTGGATCACGGGGCAGCTGCCAGGGTGCCGGGGCACTCGGCCCGCGCCTGTCTTAAACGGGAGCAGGTAGCAACCATTTGTGGTCGAGCCCTGCATGGGCCGAACTGGCTCAGCGCCAGGCCTGGCTGCGCCGCTGCGGGTGCTGATCTAGAGGGCGCCGGCAGGCTCGTACCTCGGGGAATAGCAGCATCGGCCGCTCGCCCATCGCCTGCCCCTGGGCCGCACGCGCCATGCGCGCCCTCACCTGTGCGGCTGCGCCCTGCGGCAGGTTGGACGCGCTCAGGGCGGTTGTTGCAGCCCTGCTTGTTCCTGGCTCTCCGCAGGCCGTCACTATTGGGTGAAGGGGGTGTAGCCCAGCGAGCTCAAACTACGGCGCCGCCACACTTGCCTGCACCTCCCTGCCAGCGCTGACAGTCTCGCGGTCCACGTACACGCACTGCATCTTCGTGCTGTCCGCGCGCACAGACCTCAGCCGGCGGCGGGGCGCCGCGTGGGCACCGCAGCGCGGCCCGCGCGGGCGGAGCACCTCACGAGGCCGACCAAGGGGATGCTCTCCGTGCCGCGCCGCGCAACAAAGCTGGGGAAGTATTCCGCCTGCATGCACCAGGATGGTGATCACCATCGTGAGGTGCAGGCTGCAGCAGGGCGCGCGCGCTCGCCTGGAGGCTGCTGTCTGTGGCGTGCTGGGAAGGCTCACCATCAGGACCAGGATATCTATGTACGACACGTGGTTGCAGACCAGGCCCAGGGGCCGCGCGCTCGCGGCGGCGCCGGGCGCGGCCTCGACCACTGTGACGCTGAAGCCGATGCAGAAGAGGCAGAGGCGGCAGAGGCCGCGCGAGAGCCAGACCCGCGGCTGCAGTGGCAGCAGCGGCAGCTGCCACACGCAGTAGCAAGCCACCACGCAAAAGGCAATGCCGACGACCTTGAGCGGAAGCCACAGCAGCGCTCCAACGGCGAGCCTGAGCGTGTCAAGCAGGCCGACGGCCATGCCCGCGTCACCATACCTGTCACGGCGCCTGAACGGTGCTGTGGGGTCGCGCTCTGCAGCGCGCATTGGCCGGGCGCAGCGTGCGACACAGCACGGCGCACAGCCCAGCGCGGACACTACAAGCACTGCTCAGCCGGTCACAGGGAAGTCTGTCCACAGGCTGGTTTGATGGTCAGCTGTCCACCAAGATAGGCTCTGGTGCAGCAACTTGCTCTCCTCTGTGGCATATAGGAGGAGCGTGCACGGGAGCCTGGGCGCCATACAAACGCGCCGTGCCTGTGCTCTCCTCAACAGTGACTCTCAAGGTGTCGCGCGGACCAAGCACCGCATTTGACCGCACCTGCGCTCATACGCGAGTCGCGGCCTGGGTTCCTTGCGTCGCTGCGCGCGCGTCACAGGATGGGCTGCGCAGGGAGCAAAGGTGACGCACCCAGGATGGCATCAGTTACCTGCGTGCCACACTGTGCCAATGTGTACCCCCTGACTTCACGCGCGCTCACACGCTCTGCTGCCGCGCAGCACCAGCGGAGAAGGCGGATCTGCGAGCGGTGGGCCGCGCACCTGCCGATGCCGGGCCGACCGCCGCGCCGCGCGTGAAGCTGGTCCTTTTGGGCGACTCGGTGCGCACTGCGGCCCGCGCAAGCGCCCGTGTGTGGCGTGGAGAGGCAGCTAAGAAGCTGAGGGGCGCGCGCATGGGGTTTTGCGGGAAGGCACTCGAGTGCCCTTGCCCCGCCCAGGCGCTAATGCTGGGGCCAGACCTCGTCGTGCAGGCATTCGTGAGCCGCAACAGCACGTCGGCACTGGCGCTTATGCCCCTGGCAGCTTGCTGTGGCGACTCCGTGGTGTGTGCGCCAGGGCGTCGGCAAGTCGTGCCTGGTGCTGCGCTACGTGCGCGGGCAGTTCGACGAGAGCAGCAAGGTCACCGTGGGCGCCGCCTTTATGAGCCACTCGATACAGACGCAGGACGGCACGGTCGTCAAGTTTGAGATCTGGTGCGCCGGGCCTCCTCTCGGGACGCGCGGCAGCGCGCTCCAGTCAGTAGAGTCGACTGTGACTGTTGTGTGTCGCGTACACCCGGCCCTGGCCGTGGCGCGCGCCACCCGTTGCTCACCTGCTGCCCCGCCCGGCTTGCAGGGACACGGCCGGGCAGGAGCGGTACTCCAGCCTGGCCCCGCTGTACTATCGGGGCGCCTCGGCGGCGGCGGTCGTGTACGACGTCACCAGCCCCGAGTCGTTCAGCAAGGCCAAGTACTGGGTGTCCGAGCTGCAGAAGAACGCCAGTGGCGACATAGGCGCGCCCCGCCCCCCTGGCGACGCCCGCAGTCTGTGGGCCACGCGCATGCACACTGCAGCCATGTAGCCACTGTTGCCATGCACGCGCCAAGCGTCAACCCTGCTGTACAATTTGTGGGCCGCGAACAGCGAACTCTTCGCGGACGTTTGGTGGGGCCGGCGGCGAGGGCGCGGTGGCGTCTGTGGCTGACCTGCACCATCTGCCCGGCGCAGTAATCATCCTGGTGGGCAACAAGACGGACCTGGCGGAGCAGCGGGAGGTGAGCGCGGAGGAGGGGCAGGAGTATGCGGCGCAGTGCGCACCCGCACGCTGAACTCAGCTCAGCGAGTCGACCCGCCCACTACCCAGCAGTCCTGGCGTGCTTGTAGCGAGGGCTTGCGTCCCGCTGTGGTCGCGGACGCACACGCCAGTGGCAGGCGCTCCTGCTGACTAGGGTCAGGATCAACCCAACCCTTTTCCTAATTGGTGGCTGCGCGTGGCGGCGCGCAGGAATGCGCCCATGCTGTTCATCGAGAGCTCCGCCAAGACCGCAGCCAACGTGAGCCGGATATTCGAGACGGTGGCGGAGACGTTCTGCTTGCAGAGGCATCAGACCGCGGCGGCGCCGCCGCAGGCGCTGCCGGAAGCGGCCGCGTAGCGGGCAGTGCGAGGGGGCCCCTCTCGGTGCTTCCAGGCGCGCGACGCATGGCCGGCGGCGGGTCGGTCGCGCCGGGGGGGTGCGCTGCGGGCCGCGCGCGCACAGGGGCAGCGCTGTCAGGCGGCCCTCAGGCACGTGGTGGCGCTTTTCCTGCCGGCCGGGCGGGTGCGGCGGCGCAGCAGGCGCACGCACATAACCACACCTGAAAGGAGCTCTGTCCCGGCGGCGCGGAGCCCTCCACCTTGCCAGCAGGGGCGGCGCCGGCTGGGGCGGCACTGGCGCTCAGCCTGCGGCGCTGCTAGGTGCGTGCGTGCCGAGGGCGGCGTCATCTCTGCCCTCCTGGCCAGGGCTGCTGTTTGCGTGGCAGGCCCGGGGCAGGGTGTGTACTAGTGCCGCAGCTGGTGCACCGCGGCGCCTGCGGCCCTGTGCGGCATCGCAGGTCCTCCTGTCAGACTGCGCGGCGCCTGCCAGCGCCCGGCGTGCGCCTTGCGCTCCATGTTGTCCCAGATGCTTCAGAGGCTGGCGCACAAGGCCCAGCCGGTCTACAAACAATCTGCTTCCGACATCCGTGGTGTGTGGTTCCTCTGTACATTGCAGTCGGGGGCGGTCACGTGTACTAGAGGTCATGCTTTCGCAGGGACACATGTCACTGTATCATACGTTTGCTGCATGCGCTGTGTAACTACGTACAAGCTCCGGCGGCCGAAGAGCGCGG
>JAABUV010003067.1_pt1 | contig 21662 bp, 38 predicted proteins | sample 5559971 | NCBI WGS metagenome assembly JAABUV01 (sample SAMN10711881, study PRJNA513362) | rock metagenome | isolation source: Antarctica rocks | place: Antarctica: Victoria Land, Knobhead nord | collected 2015-12-19
CGGCCGCGGGCGGCGCCCCCGCGTCGCGCGGCAAGCGCGCGCGCGCGCCAGCCGCCGCGCCCGGCGCCAAGCGCGCCAAGCGGCCGCGTGGCGGCGCGGACGCGGCGGCGGCGGCCGGCGACGCCGCCGAGTTCGGCGTCGTGCGCGGCATAGACTTCAAGGGCGTGCGCACGGTCATCAATGTGGACGCGCCTGAGAGCGTGACGGCGCGCCCCGCAATCGGGCCCTGCTGCGGGCCTTGGGTGGCACCTTGCAGAGCTCGGTATGTCAGGGTGTGGGAGAGCCGCGGCTCCTGCCCTTTCTGGCAAGGCTGACAGCCAGTGAAGTGGTGGTGCGCTGTGTTCTGGCAGTTGTGGTGGATAAGGGTGAGGGTTTTGGACTGATGCCGGGCGGCGCATGGCGGCTCAGGCGTACGTGCACCGCGTGGGCCGCACGGGGCGCGCGGGCCAGGCCGGCACGGCGGTCACACTGCTGTGCGCGGCCGACGCGGCGCTGGAGGCCGACCTGCGCCGGGAGCTCGGCCAAACAGCGGCACCGCCGCCTGCAGGGGCTGAGCCTGGAGCCCCAGAGGGCGCCGGTCCGCCGCCCCCGCTCCCCTCCCCCAGAAGTGAACCCTGGTAGTACATCGCGTGCGTTCAGCTGGCGTGAGCCTTCCGCCAGCATTTGGCCAAACGGTGCTGGAGGTCTGCTCGCCAGCGGCCTGCACATGCTGCGCGGTGTGTCATGGCGGGCGCGGCGGGCCATGGAGGGAGCAGTGGGTAGTGCTGGTGAGCCTGTGAGAGGTCAGCACGTGGGCACTGCCATCTCTTCTGCCCCGTGAACAGACATGGCGAGGGCATGAGCTTGCCCGGCGCCCACCTCGTGTCGTAGCCACGGGCATGCACCGCTCGGGTCCCTCTGCGCAGGGGCCGAGGCGCGGCGCCGGCTCGCGCCGTTCGCGAAACTGCAGGCCTCGGCGGTCGAGGCGCTGCGGTATCGCGCGGAGGATATTGCGCGCTCGCTCACGCGCTCGGCCATCAAGGAGGTGCGCGCGTGAGCGGGCGGAGCGTCAGCCTGCGCAGGCGTATTCGAGGTCGATTTCCACGCTCGGGCGGTTGGTGAGCTGAGTGCCTTCGTTGAACGGCGCGCTGCTGCGGCCTTGCCGATGTGACGTGGGATGTCTCAACGCCGTGACACCTCTGAGTGCAAGCGCTTTTCAGTGTCTGCTGCAAGGGCGCTGCCGCACAGTGGAGACGCGCCTGTTCGGCCTTGCCGCTTGCGAGGTGCTCCTGGCTGCATGTCCCGCCCCCAGGCGCACCCTTCCGCCTGACTTAAAAAAGATCATGCCCACCGAGCAGCCGCAGCCAGTGCTGCGCAGCATGATGCGCCTGGCGGGCCCCCGGGTGACCCAGCGCTGTGCACGACCGGGCTCGCCGCCCGGGCCTGCTGCGCTGCACGCAGTCCTGCGCTGCAGGGTCGGTCTCCATGCACCCTACGCGACGCCACGCCCTGAGCCGCCCCGCGCGCCGCGCCGGCAGGCGCGCGCCAAGGAGCTGCGGCAGGAGCTGCTCAACTCGGCGCGCCTGGCCGCGCACTTTGAGGAGCACCCGGGCGACCTGGCGCTGCTCAAGCACGACCGGCCACTGGCCAAGGCGGCCGCGCCCGCGCACCTGCGCCACCTGCCCGCGTACCTGCGCGCGCAGACAGCCGGCGGCGGTGCAGGCGCAGGCGCCGCCGGCAGCGCTGGCCGCGGCGCGCTGGCCCCGCCGCCTGGCTGCGCTGGGTCTGATGTGTGCGGGTGTGCGTGGCAGCGTGTGACAAGTGGGCGGGCAGAGGCAGCGCCCTTGCCGCGGGCACGGTTGGGCGCTGTTGCTGTTGCGCTTTCGCTGTGCTGCGCGCTCTTGTGTGGGATCAAAGGGCGTTGCGCAGGGGCGCACGCCAGTTCACACCATGTGCAGCAGTGGGCGCTTGTTCCTGATTCGTACCATGCGGGGGAGGGCGAGCTGGCGCGTGTGGAGACGCGTGCAGCAAATATTCATCTTTCTCTCAGCTGACGGCGCTGCCGCATGAGCGAGCAACCTGCCAAGATCTGAAGCCAGCCTTCCCCTCCTCACAGCGTCAGATGTGTGCTTCGGGGACGAGTGCTGCGGGTACTTGGTTGACCAGGTGATTCTGTTCATGGGAGCTAGGACGTTGTTTTGCAGTGGCTCATACTGAGCCTGCCTTCGTACTTGTAACATGGTGGGGTCAGGGTGTCCTGGGCCGTGGAGGAGCAGGGGGCCTGCCGGGATGCTGCTCGCCATACGAGTGTCAGCGTTGACAGACATCTGCGGCGCGCACGGTGCAGGCGCGCTGCCCGCGCTCAAGCGGAGGAAGCTGGAGCGCGGGGTGGACCCGCTGAAGGGCGGCTTCGTGCGCGCGCCCAAGCGCGGCGGGAACGAGCCGCTGACCGCCGCGGAGGCGGCCGCCGACGAGGCCGGGCGCAAGGCGGCGCGCAAGGCGGCCAGGAAGGCCGGCCCGGCCATGCTGCTCAAGCGCAACGTGCGCAAGAAGCGCTAGCGCACGCCTGGCACACTGCGCACGCGGTTGTGACGGGGTTGCAAGGGGTGCACCCCGCGGTGACACTGCGTGCACTCCGCCGTTGGCGCAGGTCGCCCTCCTTGTCAGCTCATAGCGCAAGACGTAACATCTTCTCAGCCCTGACACCCCTTGAGGACACCCCGCGTGCGGCTTTTGACCACGCACTAGGACTTGAGCAGCCTCACGCCACAAGCACAAGCCACCATGACCTACACAGGAGCGGCGCAGAGCCCCACCAGCCCCACACCACAGCGGCTCACAACCACGTAGCTACTCCGTTGGGGCGCCGCCCTCCAGCCGCGCCAGCTCTGCATAGTACTCTTCAATCTTCCGCTTGTCGTTGATATGCCGGATCTGCCGCGCCGGGCGAGCCTCGCCTCAGTGCTCGCCACGTGCGCGTGACGGCCTGGAGAGACTTTCACAGCCAGGCACCTGGCTGAACAGGCAGGAGCCAGCCGCGCGAGCGCGCCTGCAAAGCGCGAGGGTGGGGTGGCGCGCGCGGCGTGTCGGGCCTCACCTTCCACAGCGCCCCAAAGCCCAGGCCGATGGTGAGCCCAATGACGACCTCCCTGACCACGGACACGTTCTTTGACGCGCCGTTCTTGGTGAACATCTCCACCGCTTTGATAGCCTGCCCGGACGACATTGCGCCGCACCCTGCGCAAACGCCCGGGGTAGCTTGAGGCCGGCTGGTCTCGCCTTTTGTTCTGCAGCTTGCTTTACTGAAAGGCGGAGGACAAGGGCACCCCAAGCTAAAGGACCTAATCGCGTGAGCTGCAGATTCTCAGGGAGGCAAGTCAGTGTAACCGGCGGAGGTGGCAGCTTTTCTGCGAGAACGCCAAGCACATTTCTTTTATAAGTGACTGACTTTGTGGCCGGACTGCAGCGGAGGACAGCCGCAGAGCCTTAACCTTTTGGCCTGCAATTCGCGCTGAAGATAGGAGCGCGTGTTGCCTGCAGCTAGGGGGTGAAACGCATGTCTGATGCGCTCAGCGAAGTGTGTTACTGCACTATGCAAAGAACCTGACGCTGCCGTCGCCGCTTTAGGATGTGCATGTTTGACCATGAAAAGCTGGCATGTTTGCTCTGTGAGCTTGGGAGAGAGAGAGCTGCTGCACAGGTCCTGACGGCACATGGCAGTCCTTCATGCATACATCAGACTGAAAACCATGGCGGACCTTATAGTGTCACTATGTGGAATGCCAGCACGTTTGAGAGCAGGGCATTTGAGAGCAGGGCAGCGCGACTACCGCACCACAGCTAACACTGTAAAGAAAGTGCAGATGACTCATACAGGTGCCAGGCTGTAGTGCCGTCCAGATACACCCAAACATTCATTGCCACTATGCCTGCAGCCTGCTTGCATGCCAAAGAGGAGCAGATCACACTGTTTTGGCATAGCACAGATGCTTGCCTCTCAAGTGCGCTCAAGTGCGCTCACGAGCCCGGCTGAGGGGCTCCAATGTGGCTCCTCACACGCCCAAGTGCATGATCTGGGAATGCAGAAAAGAAGTCCGGGCCTTGTGCTGCGCGGTGACTGCATGCTGCATCACCCGCTATCTTGGGGTGGTGCAGCATATGCACGGCAGCGAGAAAATAAAAGTTCGGTCTTGCGCAAAAGGCTGCATTCCTTGTCAAGTCCCGATCGCTATTGGCAGCTTTCTAGCAAGTACAACGCTCCTGCACACACACTACGAGAGCAGTGTCCGCACAGACACCCACCTAACCGACTGAGTACCAGCGTCTTCCCCTTAAGGCAAGCACTGGGCTAGCAACACATTTGTGTCCGCTTGGCCCAACGACCTGGCCCCCAGCCCTCTGTCTCTATGCTCGCTTGGCTGCACACCAGTTCCCTGCGTGACTGCAGCCAGCACGCAGCACCCCCTGATCAGAGCCCTGGTGGCCACGCCACGGTTGCGGTTTGACATGTCACAAAGCAAAGGCACCTAACCTCGGGAATATGTCAAGACCGGCACTGACTCTGCCTCCTCTACCCTAGCCATACACCTCCCCTGCAGAGGTATGCATATAAGACGCACGCCCTGGCTCTATCCGCACGGTAACGCACGGTGAGGGCCCTGACTGCAGCGCCCTGCCTGCGCGGTCAGCGCCAACATGCGCACCACGTGCTCCGCCGCGCCTGCCATAGATGTGCAGCAAGGGCCTTTCTGCACGTGCACGAGCCTGAGATGGCAGCAGTGTCCTCACTGGCGTACAGCGGTTGGCTCTGAGTCATCCTCTCGCGCCGCGACTGTGGCACTTGGCTCTGGCATTGGCTTCGACCAGCCCCACAAAGAGCCTGCCGTGACAGCGGAAGAGCTCAGGCAGACGCCTTTGACAGCTAGCGGTTTACAGACAAACAATGCACGTTATCAGCATGTCTGGTACACTCGCAATGCGGCCCCGAGCAGGAAGGGGGCGCACGGTCCGCGGTGTAGCAGGCTTGCCACAGGTTTGTCACTATTTGTTGGCAGCCTCCCAGCGTGCTAGGTCGCTGGGGACAAGGGCTCGTGGAAAGGTTGGTGCCCGGCCCGCCCGGCTGGCACTCTTGGGTCTCACATCTTGCCTTGCGGCAACGACCGAGGATCACAAGACCAGGCCGATCTCAAGGCTGAGCTAGTTCCGACCGCTCGTATGCCAGGTAGCCCTATCAGGGTATCAATAAAGTCAGGTTCAGGGCAGAGCTCCCAAGATGCCATGTGATGTCATGCAGATGGAAAAAGTGCTCAGCGCCCTACCTAGCGCTGTCCGCGACCCGCCATGCGCGCAGGTCCAGCGGCCCCAGGGCGCCTTGTGCTGCCTGCACGACCTGCGCCGAAGCAGGCCCAACCTCTGCCTCCTATGGCGTAACTCTTGCGCCTGCACTTGTGCATGCATATCCGTGTAGGACCAGCCAGACTCCAGGTTGGGCTACTCTACAAAGGTGGCCAAGAGTACAAAAGTCAAGGGTACGAGGAGGTCGTACCTGCGGCCGGCGGCCGGCAGGCGCAGCAGCCTCCGCGCACGCCAGCGGCGCTGTGGCGGCCGTCGCCGCCGTGGCAGCCGTCCGTGCCACATCAGTGGCCGGCGTCATGGCAGGAATGTCCAGTGGCGGCAGGCGGCCGTTGGGGTTGTAGACGCAGGGCAGCATGCCCAGCGCGCAGGGCTGCCAGGCCTCCGCGGGCGCCCAGCGCCTGCGCCTGCGCCAGGCGACCGCAGTCGTCCACCACCATGTAGAGTGGCAACAGCATGTGCCACTCAAAGCCCATCCATGTAATGTAAACAGCAGGACGCGTGGCGGGCAGCCTGCCAAGACACGGGGCATGCAGGGCTTGCGGCTCACCGGTTCTTCGCGCCACACATCTTCAGACTGCCAGGCGTCCAAGCGCGGCCGGCCGACCCCACTCTGCACTTGCAGAGCTCGCGAGCGCAGCATGCCAGGGACCCAGAGATGGGCCGCCGCTGGTGCTATTGGTACGCAACACGGCACGGTCTCGCTGGGCATGCCAGCGAGAAGGGCGACAACATCTGCACACCACCAGCGTGCGCCTGCGTCCGCGGCGCACCCGGGCTCCGGGGGAGCTTGCGCAGGAGGCTGCCGCTGCAGCAGCGCCTCCTGTGCCGCACGCGCCGCCGCCAGCGACCCGCCCTCGCCCGCGGCAGGCCGCGGCGCCGCATAGGCCGCGGCCTCCCTGGACGCCCCGAGCGCGGCAGCGCCCGCAGCAGCGGCGCTCGCCGGTGCCAGGGGCGCCGAGGCTGCTGTGGACGGTGCAACCTCTGCTGCAGGGGTGGGCTCCGCGACCGGGGACTCCAGCCGCGCCAGGCGCGCGAGCGCGGACACGCGCGCCGGCAGCTGCTCCGCGACCCCCGCAGCGCACGAGCCCTCAGGCACGAGCGCCGCGGCGCCGGCCGCCCCGCCGCCGCCACGACCCGCACTGCGGCGCGGGCCGCACAGGCTGGCCTCCGTGCGCGGCGCCAGCGCCGCAGCCAGCCACCGCAGCGCCGCCAGCCGCGCGCGCTCTGCAGCCAGCCTGGACCCCTCCAGGCCCTTTCCTGCCGGCTTGTGGCCGGGCGCGGGGCCGGCACGCTGCGCCGCGCCGCTGTCGGGCGGGCCCTCGATGCGGCTGGGGGCCGGGTCAGGGTGCGCGCAGGGCGCCGCGGCGCCCAGCGCGAGCAGGCACGTGCGCAGCAGCGCGCGCGCTTGCGCCGGGCTGGGCGACCATGCGTCAGGGCCGGCTTGGCTGTCCGCCGCGCCGCCGCCGCCCGCCTTGCGCTTTGTTCCGCGCCGAGCCTTGCCCGCCGGCGCGGCGGCGGGCGGCGCGAGCAGCGCCGCTGCCCAGCGCTGCAGCGCAACCGCGCTGTGCGGCGTGAGCGCCGCCGCCGCCTCACCCGGCGCCAGGCTTGGAGTTTCGCAGCACGCGCGGCCTGCCGCCTGCGGCGCGGCCAGGCGCTGCACGGCGCCCGCCAGCAGCAGCGGCGGCAGCGCGGGCCAGACCCTGCACAGGCCCCGCAGGCTGGCCCTCCAGGCGCCGTGCTCCGGGGTGGACGCGGTATGTGCGGCTGACTCAGTCCCGTCCAGCGCCTCAGGCGGCTCCAGGACTCCTGCACAGCTCAGGGCGCTGATAGCACAGCAGCAACAGGCGCGCTGGGAAAGAAACGAACATGCCGCATGGCCAGTGTACTGAACCACTCAGCAGGCACACACACAGGCTGGGGGTCAGGCAGTGGGACCTTGGGAAGCACTGTAACAACAATGCGAGGTCTAAATTGCGAGCGCAAGAACTTGTAGCCACAGTATCAGCAGCTTGGCAGCCACATCGATGCGTGCATGCAGCCCAGCGTCCCACAGCAGCGCCCTGCCCAGGCCCGCACCGCCATCCAGCAGCGGCGGGACGAGCAGCGCCGCGGCAGCGACGGGTGCGCGCGCTCGCAGGTCCACCAGCACTGCGCGCGCGGGGCGCAGCGCGCTCGCGCCGGGCGCCTGCCCGCCGCCGGCGGCCGGCGCCTGGGTGCCCGGCGTGCCGCCGTCATCGTCGGACGCGCCGTCCGGCAGGCCATCCGCGGAGGAACCCTTCAGGGCTGCCGCGCGCTGCAGCTGCGCGTACTCCTGCGGCCACGGCAGGCACTGGGTTGAGCAGCAGGGCCTGAGCTGTCCGTGTTGATGCGCTGTGCACAGGCTGCTCTGGGGCGCGAGCAGCGGCCGCGGCGCCCCGCAAACCAGGGCTAACTGGGAGGACGTCCGCAGCATCAGGCGAGGCAGGACGCTTTCTGCGCGGAAGAGCAGGATGCGACACGCAGCAGAGGCTGCCTGTGCGGCTGCTCCAGCCCCGGGTGACGAGCAGCTGCCGCACCTGCAGCAGCTCGGCAGTGCGGCCGCGCCAGGCCGCCAAGTGGTCGGCCTGGCGCTGCCAGTAGCCGGCCGCCAGCCAGGCGAGCGCGGCGCGCGCGGCCGCCTGCAGCAGCGCCAGCGTGGGCAGCTCGTTGTGCGCGGCCTCGTGGCGCACGTCGACCAGCACGCGCGGCAGGCCTGGGCAGGGTGACCAAGCTGCGCTGAAGTCCCGAGAAGCAGCCAGTACCATATAGCAGCGCCTCTGCTTGACGTCACTTCGTCCTCAGAAACACCGGTGTCCACTGTGCCGGGAGCTTGCGCTCCCCAGCAGAGGAAGCAAGCACAGGCTGCAGCCTGTGTGCAGCTTGACCAGGAGACAGAGCGCCCGCCACTGAGCAGCACGAAAAGGCAAACCGCAAAAGTTCACTGCGGACAGTGTGCTAGGTGCGAGTGCCTCACCAGCATCCTCAGCCAGGTTGGCGACAGACTGCGCTGTGCGGCCCTTTTGTGAGGAGTCCGCTATGCCATTTACCAGCCGCACAATGCTCATTGCATACTGCAGCCGCAGCAGCTCCGCTGGCAGTGCGCCGTCGCCGATGCCAGCTCCAAGACTATGACGACGCGTCTGCACAATGGCGGCTGTGACGTCGGCGCCGAGCGGGATTCGTCCGCGGCACCGCCAAGCGCTCACCTGGACAAGCAGCACCGAGCGCTGGCAATGGTGACATGCTGTCCTCACAGTCCTTACAGAACCAAACACGCACGTTAAAAAACTACAAAGCAAAGACTGACCTGGTCCAGTGCGCGCTGCTGCGCCGTCAAAGATGCTGAGTAAAGGCCGCAGCGGGTGGCGTGCCACTCGTCCCAGGACGCCCAGGGCACCGCACGGCCCAGCATGGTCAGCACATGTCACCGTCGCACCGCACCGTTGTGAAGTTTAAACCAGGCTGAATGAATGAATGAACTACAACCGTGTGTCAGCCAAACTGATGGAGCACCAGTGTGCCTCATAAGGCTGATCAGCAATGTCCTTCATTGCAGCTCCAAGTCCTATGGGCCTCAACATTTCACAACATGCCGTGCCGACCTTGACACCTTGTAAGCAACAGGCAGGTAGCCAGGAAAGTCTGCGGAGCAGGGACAGCACATAAGTATGTCGCAGCGTTCCACTACAGACACTCCTGGCGCGAGATACAGTCATGACCTGACCAGGTGCGTGCTCACAGAGGCCAGGTAAGGATGCATGCCAAGGATATGGCACTTTACACTCGGTATGGCACTGTACACTCTGTACACCTTCACGCTACACTTGAGTATCAAGCAGCACTTCAAACAAGACACAGTCCCAGTGCACTGCGGAACAGCAGGCAACAGGGTCATGACAGAACAGCAGATTAGCGTTCACTCAAGTCCGCAGTGTTCTACTAGCAGCATGTACCATCCACAACTTACTTACCATGAGGTGAACGCAAACAGGAATGCATACATGCTGACATGATTTGATCAGTCTGTGAGGCAAGCATAAGCATGCTTAACATGCATGTGCATCAGGCCATGGCACGCATGGATAATCACAGCCTGCATGTGCACGCTCACACGGCCCTGAATCACGCTATGGAGCCGCACTTCCCACAGTCCGTGTACTCATGATAACACACGCATGCCCATGGTTGTCTGGATCATCCACCATAGCCCTGGGTCACAAGCGTCCTGCCGCCCTGCCTCAGCCCATCCCGGCCCGGAAGTTCAGCTTCCAGGCACACCCGGGGCGCATACATGAGACCGCTACAGCAGCTGGAGCAGCTCTGGTCCTGGAAGCCAGCGGTATGGGGCGAGATCTAGCACTATGGTTGCTGGCGGCGCGCCCGGCAGTACAAGCCAGGCCTCAACAGCAGGCGGGACCCTGCCGTCAGTGAACCTGAGCCAGACGCGCTTGCTGCGGAAATAGCGACGCCAGCTCCTGCACACGCGCTGATATGTGCACCACTCCCGCACCTGTGTAGCAGGGTGGGTGGGCCTGAGCACAGTAAATTGGCTCCGTAACCACTGCGGTGTGCAGAGCACAACCACCCTGCTTACCTCCACCTTGCTGTTGCGCGCGCGCCGCGGCCAGTTTGGCCACACCAGGTCGAGCACAAGGTGCTGGGTGTCCTCTGGCAGCCTGTTAAAGGAGGTGCTTGGCGTCGCAGCAATGGCATCCTGCATACACCTAATTTTAGACAGCAAGATCGTCTGGGCTGAGTACTTCTCTAGGAGGCAGATCCAACGCAGAGCTCAGGAAGGGGTGGCAAGTCGAAGGCACACCACATCACGGCTGTCACTAGGTGAGTGGCTGCTCAAGCACTGCCCCATCCTGATTCTACTAATCTAGCTGCCAGATCACCACGTCATCAAGTAGGTGACGCGTTGCAGAGCTGTGACTGATCACGCGCTGGCAACGGCACAAGTACAGTCTCCAAAAAATATAAGTGCTGTGAGCTTGCGTGGCCGGAAGCTGATCATCACGCTATTGAGACGCCGGGTGCTTGCGCCGTTTCCAGGCGTACAGCTAGGACCATATGCTAGGAGTCAGTAAAGTTGCTATGCAGACAAGTATGTAAGTAGTAGTACCCCAGGACGCCTTGCTCTTCCGAGTGCAAAACAAGAAGAGAGCTGCTGCACACAGAGCCTCTGGCAAAAGTACTTGAGAGCCTCCACCTAGAGGCGTTATCAACAGTTCAGTTGTCTGCAGGCCCTCTCTTGCTAACCGACCATAGCGCAAGCTTGCCCCGCTTCTGTGGCGCACACAGCTATTGAAGAGCACGCTTTGCAGCGCTCGACGTCGAGGGCGCAATGAAGTGATGCCCCTCAAACAAGAGTACAAGCTGCCGCAGGTGTGTGCCGCCAGGCTTTGCGGCACTGTACAGAGCGCCACCATGGAGCACCAGGCTGACACTGTTGCCGGTCTTCCAGGGCCACGAGCTGCGCATTGAGGTCAAGGACAACAAGGAGCTGCTTGTCACAGTATGCTGCCCGTGCTTGCTTACCGCTTTCCTATGTCTCGAACGTGCGTAATTAGCAGCCCAAGTGCGGTGCTGCGCAGGCAAAGCAGGGGCAGGCTGAAGTGTTTGGCACTGAGCTCTCCCTGGGCGAGCGGCTCGTTTTGAAGGGCCAGAAGCTTGCGGTGCGCGTCCTGCTTGTCCACAGCTTAGGCGTATGCCTACCAAGCCGCCCCAACAGCGTCTCTGCCTGTTGAATGAACAGACCGCCCCGGTCCAGGCCACTGCTCTACAAGTGAGTTGCTTGCACCCCTGTTCAAGCAGGATTCCCTTGTGCGGGCCTGGGCGTAACACGCCATGGGGACGCCTTGCCAGTGTAGCAGTTATGCGCTCCTCTTGCACACAGGTGTACACCTGGCATGGCGTGGTCCTGGAGCTCACCGCGGATGCGGAGGGCCTCGAGGACATCACAGACGTCGTGTACGCCTGCCGCCCCCAGCCTGCGCCTTAAGCCGACCATGCAGCTCCTGCCCAGTGCATGGGCCATACTGCAGGGCGCTCAAGCTGCCTCAGCAGGAGAGCCTCTGTCTGTGTGTAGGATGCAGTGTGGCCATCGCAGGCAGGCCATGGCATGCCCGGGCAGGTGCAGCTTGGCCGATGGCCCGCCCGCCTGCCCGGCAGGTATGAAGCGGATGAGACGCCGATGGTGGAATACCTCAACGCCAGCAACATCGTGGAGCAGCGCCGGCGCGCCGCGCGCGAGGCCGGCGGCCAGGGGCCGCGCACCATTGTGCGCTGCTCCCCCGCCCGGCCACCCTGACACTGACCGTCACCCAGCGTTACGCACAAGGCTGCACACGCGTGGCCTCTAAGCAGCGCCGCCACAGCAGCTTGGGACGCCATGAGCAGAGCTGCTTTCTGTATGGCAAGCAGCTGTGTGGCCGCAACAGGCCGCCTGTTCAGAGGCGCTGCCAGCATCTCGTTCCGCCTCTACGCGCACCGGGCAGCTGCTCGGGCGCGGTGGGCGCGCTGCTAGCCGGCCGCTGCGCGCTGCGCAGGCGGCTCAGCGCCCGCCTTGCACGCGTTGCGCAGGTGGTGGGGCCCACGGACGTGGGCAAGAGCTCGCTGTGCAAGCTACTGCTGAACTACGCCGTGCGCTACGGCTTTGCGCCCACCGCCGTCGACCTGGACATAGGTGGCGCCCGCCGCGCGTGCCTTGCTTGAGATTGCGCGCCTCTGCGCCACCCTCTTGGCTGCCGGAGAGGTGGCAGGGCGCCTGCGGAGGGCGCGGCGGCCTGAGCGTGTCTGCCAGTGATGCTCAGGAGCATGACAAATGCTGCGGAAGCTTTGCATAACTGGTGCAAGCATGCATGAAGGCCTGAGCGCGACTTTCAGCATCCATGATTGAAGCACAGCGGAGTGCCTCTGCGAAGCGAGAAGTGCAGCGCGGAGGGCAACGCGTCGCCCTCCCTCCGCCCCTCAGCGTGCTGCCCTGCGCAGCCACAACATGCACGTGCCCGTCGCCCTTGTGCAGCCTGCAGGGCCGGGCGCGCGCGCGCCAGGCCAGGGCGGCATCGCGCCGCCGGGCAGCCTGGCGGCCACGCCGGTGGAGGCGCCGGTGGACGTGGAGGAGGGCCTGCCGGTGGAGATCCCGCTCGTGTACTTCTACGGCCACGTCTCGCCCGCGGACAACCCGGAGCTGTACCGCTTCCTGGTCGAGCGCCTGGCCGCGCTGCTGGACAAGCGCGCCGAGGCGCGCGCCCCGGCGCGGTGGCCGCCATGCGCCCTGGCGCGCGCCGCCGCGCAGCGCCCGGCGTGCAGCCGTAAGCGGACGCGCTGCGCACGCAAGGCTTTGCCCGGCTGCGCGCTCACCGTCCGTGCAGCGCTCCGCTAGAAAGTGTTGCGACGCGGGGCAGGCATTGCGGTGTGCACTTTCACTTTTTTGTGGGGATATTCAGATCAACTTGGGGGAGATGTGTGCCGACAGAGCCAAATCAAGGCGCGCAGGCCAACGCGGAGGTGCGCGCGGCGGGCATGGTGGTGAACACCATGGGCTGGGTGGACGGGCTGGGCTACGAGCTGCTGCTGCACGCCATCGCCACGCTGCGCGCGGACGTCGTGCTGGTCGTTGGCCAGGACCGCCTGTTCAGCCAGCTATCGTCTGAGCTGCGGTGCGCGCGCGCGGGGCCCGGCGGCGATACGCCCCAAACATGTGAGTGGTGCAGTAAGGCACTCGCACACCCGCTTGGATATGGCTCATCAGCGCGGCGGAGCTGCTCGAGCGTGTGCACATACTACTCTCAGCGCGGCTTGGTGCAACTCGCATCCGACTCAGCCAAGCGGCCCGCGCGCGCAGGGCGCGCAAGGACGTGGCGGTGGTCCGGCTGCCCAAGTCGGGCGGCGTGGTGATCCGGCCGCCGCCGGCGCGCAAGGCGGCGCGCGCGGCGCGCGCGCGCGACTACTTCTACGGCGCGCGGAGCGAGCTGGCGCCGCACTCGCGCACGGTTGGCTTCAGCGAGCTGCGCGTGTACCGCGTGGGCGGCGGCCCGCGCGCTCCCTCGAGCGCGCTGCCGATTGGTGCGCGCGCCTGCGCCGCTGCGGCCCTGCCGCTGGGCGCCGCGGCCGCCGCGGCGCCCAGCACCGCAGCAGCCTCCTGAGCCCTTTGTATCTTCTCGCTCGTAAAAAGAGCTGGGAAGACGCGGCGAAGGCAGCAGTCAGGTCGGGGCGACCGCACGGCAGCACACAGCCACGGCACACAACCGCAGAGGCGCAGCAGCCTCGATGGGCCTGCATGCGCCCCGGCTGTGCATCATCAAGCGCACCGCGCCAGGGCCATGCCAGGGCGCATGCGCTCGTGGTCTCCAGGCAGCTGCCAGGGCGCACGTCCGTGTGTGTGACTTGGCAAGGTGGGGCCACTTTGCACACCAAGCACAAAAGCTTGCCTTTGTGCTGAAACGGCACAGATTCTACGTTAGTTGCTTAGATTGCAAATTCATGTGATCCCTTATCCCCAGGCGCGGACCCGGTCGCGGATCCGCTGCGCGTGCTGCCCGTCACATCGCCCGGCGAGCTGCTACACTCGCTGCTGGCGGTCTCGCACGCGCCGGCGCCCGAGTTCCTGCTCTCGGTCAACGTGGCGGGCTTCCTGTACGTGTCCGACGTCGACGTCACGCGCAACACGGCGCGCCCGCCCTCGCCCGCCTTGGCGGGGCAGAGCACGCGAGACATCATGGAGGCTGTATTTTGCCATGTCACAAAAGTCTTGAGAGTTCGGCCCTGTCAAAGATAAGCAGTTCTCTTCCGGCCTCGCCTGTACAGGGGGCGCCTGCCATATGCATGCTGCCGTACTACGCCCATTACACTAACGTTCTACGTTCTACCTGCGACATAGTGCACTGCAAACAAAAAGACTCTGCAGTGCTGACACGGCCCCATGATAGGGTTAGGGTATAGGGTTAAGGCATAGGGCCGTAACCCTAGCGCTCAGGCAGTTGCCCTGCCCCCGCAGGTGACCTTCCTGTCGCCGAGCCCGGGGCCGCTGCCCGGCAAGTTCCTGCTGGCGGGCTCGCTGAAGCTGTTCCTGGAGTAGCCGACAGGCTGTGCTGTGCAGCACATGCGCGGTGGACAGATTAACAATTAATTATGTCACATGAACACGCCTCCCGGCACTTTGCAGTCATTGGCCAACTTGTGTGTAACGTGACGCCTGCACCTAACTAACTTCTCTACAGCCTGGAAGGGAAAAACAATCCAAACAAACCACACGTGTCTTTTAGTGCCGTGGACCGCGAGCACCGTGGCTCGCGTCCCGCTGCAGGACCGCGCCACCGTGCGGCGCATGGAGGGTGCCAGCCGGGACAAGCTCCACGCGCACATAGCTGACGTGCTGGCTGAGCCGCTCACGACTGTGCCGGTCCTCAACGACGGTGAGCTTCATGGCCGAGCTACCGCATCCTGGGCGCAGCTTGAGCCACTTGCTTCCTCCGCGCAGTGGCACCGGGCGACATGCAGAGCGCGCGCCAGCTTGCAGCAGCTCCGCCATGAGGCTTGCGGTCAAGTTGAGGGCCGGCATGGTGGAGCAGCTCAACCAGCATGTCCGCCGTGAGCTCGCGGCGCTTGTCCCGGCTCACGCCCTCCGTGCGCCGCACGGTGGCGGGGTCCTACAGCGGGACGCGAGCCACGGTGCTCGCGACCGCCACGGCACTGTGTTGGAGGTTGACTAGGAACCGCATCCTGGGCGCAGCCTGCGCCATTTGCTTCTGCCGATCAACTACAGCTCTGGCAAAGCTACCAGGCACCATGTGCCTTAAGCCCTGGCACGGGCACCTACGAGCGTTGACGTTGACGTACTAGGTGCCGCGACAGAGCCCGGTGAAGCGCAACCCGCTCACCCAACCCTCAACTCACCTCTGCAAAGGGCTGTCGACGTTGACCAGGAACAGCATCCTGGGCGCAGCCTGCACCACTTCAGAAAGTGGCCCTCGCAGGAGATGGCGCAGGCTGCACCCAGGGTACGATTCCTGGTCAATGTCAACAGCCACCTGCAAAGGTGAAGTGTTGTTGGGCGGGTTGCGCTTTACCCGGCTCTGGCGGGGCCGCCAAGCGCCATGTGCTATGGGCTGGCGTTGTGTGAACGCCTGCCAGCCTGCTGCTACCCTAGTTTGGGCTAGCACTTGGACCACGCGGGAGCATCCCCCATATCTCGATCTGCTTGCCGCTCTGCCCTAAATCTACCCTTTGCACCTGAATCTGGTTGCAGCCTGTTTCCGCCAGCACTTGGGCGATCCCCTGCTCGAGCATGAAGGCAGTATCCTTGTCGAACATCCAAGTGCACGGCCCATGAGGAGACAGCTATTACTGACCTCCAGACTGCCGTAGCCCCGCTACTTGAGGTCGGCGACAGCCTCCAGCACACCCAGTTCAGCACTTGGGCTGTGCGCAGAACCCATATGTTCCCAGCTGTGCCCGCAGGGGTCGCCAGAGCTGCAAGCATGGTGCAAAAAGCAGACCCTCGCGCGCTACCTGCGAGCCCGGAACGGGGATGGAGGCAAGGCGCTGCACATGCTCAAGCAGACACTGCAGTGGTGGGCCCGCTTCCATTTTAAACTTGTTTGCAAGGCTGTGACAAGTACTTCAAGTGCTTACATGGCCACTGCGGCAGGAGAGCTTCCTACCGACCGGATCGTATCACGTGGGAAGACGTTGCGGAGGAGGCGCGCACAGGTGGGTGGGCCTGCAGTGCCACTTTTGGTACCTGCGCATGTATCAGCACACTGCGATCATATCTACTATCGCATAGACTAGCGTAGCTGTGGTCCTGGTTGCTTGCTTCTCTGGACCAGCAGGCCGAGGCTCGCTGGTCCGAGCTGAGCACACAGGCCTGACCTGAACACACAGCCGGGAATTAAGTGAGTGCTGAGCAGCCTGGGACTATGGCCAGGGAAGCAGACGCTCACCGACCACCGCGACGGAGACGGCTGCGTCGTGCTTGTTATGCGGCCCAGGTATGCGCCCCCAGCGTAAGCTTGTTTATGTCTCCTATGACAGGCCTCCTATGACAGGCTTGGCAATGCGTCAAGTCGAGTGTGTGCAGGCTGGAGAACACCAGGTCCGCTTCCTGGTGTACACGCTGGAGCTGGCCAGCAGGCTTGCCGATAGGGAAGGTGCGCATGACAGTCGCTCGACACACTCAGCTAGCAGCAGCCTCCGGGAGTCAGGGTCAGGTCAACGTGCCTTTCCAGAATTCCAGACTCTTTTACCGTTAAACAACTAAGAGGCGCAGGCAATGGCCGGACGACCTGGATCATTGACTTTGAGGGCTACTCGCTACGCAACGCTCCATCCTTGAAGGTGGGCTCTTTGTTGCACCTCTGGGGCGTTGAATGGACTGGTGCTTGGGTCTGCTCCTTGTGCGCGGGGCAAGCCTGTGCTCCATGTGCCCCGGCGGCTGCAGCCACCGGGCTTATGCATGACATGCACAGTTGATTTTCATGTTCGCCAACATTAATGCAGAAGGCGAGTGAGTGGCACTATCACAGCATGTGCCACCCAAAAGAGGCTGCTTAGGTGTCCAGGTCTGAGGGGCTGCCAGGCGCAACTGGAGCAGCACAACGCTTCAGGCGCGCCAGCGCTGCAGCGGGACACGCTGCGCAGGGCGCCTCGTGGCCGGCCCGCGACACCGGGGCTCTGCGGCGCGCGCAGGTCGCCTCCGCGACGCTACCCATCCTGCAGAGCCACTACCCGGAGCGCCTGGGGCGCGCGGTGTGCTTCCGCGCACCCGCGCTCTTCAGCCTCACCTGGAAGGCGCGCGCCCCCTGGTAACTGTGGCCTGGTAGGGTTAGGTAGGGTTAGGTAGGGTTGAAGTCCTGACCTGACAAGCAAGCGGCGCCTTCCACATGCTGGCACGGCCTGATGCAAGCCTGTACGCGTCGTCGGGGTGGCAATGCAGGTCCACCTGCCTGCAGCCCTGGGCCACACGGCGGAGCCCGGGCGCGCAGGCGCTGCAGCCCTTCATCGACCCGCGCACCGCGCGCAAGATCGTCTTCGTGGGCCGCGGCGCGGCGGACGAGGGCCGCGCGGGCGTCCCGCCGGGCACGCTGGCGGCCTGCGGCGTGGGCGCGCCCGGCTGGGCCTTCGACGCGGCCGCGTACGCTGCCGCGTGCCGGGCGCTGGAGGCGCGGGCGGTCGCGCCGCCGCGGCCGGCTGGCGCGCCGCCAGGCGCCGCTGCTGGGCCCGGCGCATGAGCGAGGGGTGCAGTCCGGAGAGGCCTGGCGTCTGCATGCTGTGCGCCTGCCGGCGCAGCCGCGCCAGGCTGGGCTGTATGTGCAGGCGCTGCTGCTGGTGAGGGGTGCAGCGGTGAAGGGGAGAAGCCGTGGACGACATCTGCTCTCAAGGAGTTTGCATGCGTGGGGCGGCGTGAGTGCTGCGCGCCTGCCACAAGGGAAGTGGCAGGCTGCTGTGACGTGACCTTGGTCATGGAGGACTCACGTCTGGCAGTCGCCCAGCCTGCGTTGTTTGCCTCCCCCTCTGGAAACATAGTATGGAAACAGGTCTGCGAGATACCTTGCGGCTGTACATCCCTTGGCACTGGGCTGATTAGAAGTAGGCTGACTCCCAGACAGTTTGCTGGAGTTTGGTCAGCAGCATGTCTGTGCCTCTATGCTGTATGGGGTGCTGCGCTGCCACACACACTCTAATTATGTTCAGTCCAGTGAACAGCGTGTGAAGGAGTGGGCGAGGTGTGTGCGCACAGCGACCTGACCTCTGCTGTGCATATATCTGACGACTGTTTGCCGCTTCAGCGAGCGCATGCTGTGCTTCTCGGAGCTCAGTTCAGCCTGACCAGACATGGGCTGTGCATACCACCGTTGTACATTAGGCGCATCTGCCCTCATGCTTGCAGCAAGGGGTACCCGGACCGGTCCGGGGTGGACCGGTCCGGTGCACCCTCGTGCTGGTAAGAGAAGCGCTTGCGCGCTTCACAGAGTACGCCGTTGAAGACAGCCTGTGCGCTTGGCTTGTGCATCGCTACAGCAATGCACTGGCCCGCCAACGCAGACGCCATGCATGGGTGCATGCACAGTTGCCTGTGCAGCCAGCACAGCTTCGCTGGACGCAGGCAGCTACTGGTCACCATACATAGGCGGCATGCTGTTCTGGACCGCGTGGTCAGGCACGGCGCGCACTGTAAACGGCACTTCAGCTGTTGCTCGCATTGGTTTTCCAGGCGAGCAAGCACGAAGTGGTGCTTAGACAACACTGCACGCGGCAGGGCTGCAAAGAAGAAGAAGGGAGGTGGAGCCGGGCAAAAGGGCGGCGGCGGCGGCGGCGCTTCGTCGAACGGGCCTATCAAGCCTTCCGGGAAGGTCAAGGAGGGGTGCGAGCCAGGCACGGCAGCGTGCTCTGACAACCCCTTTAAGCCGCTCGACACTGACGGGGAGTGCCGCTGCCGCAGAGCGGCGTACAAGGAGGAGACGCGGTCCATCATCCTGTCCCTGGACAAGGTGTCAAAGACCGCGCCAAACGGCAAGCAGATCCTGAACAAGGTCGGCCTGGGTATGTACCTGGGCGCCAAGATTGGGATCCTGGGCGTCAACGGTGTGGCCCGGTCGAACCAAACGTCCCCACTAGACTTGCCCGCCTCTGTCTGCTCTATTGCAGCATAGTTTGCACAGACGTCTTCCAGACACAAGGTCCCATACATGCTGCGACTCGTACAGACAGCTTGCAATAGCTGGGCGGCCGCTCTCGGCTGCAAGTGCCTGGTCTGCTGCCTGCCGACACAGCGCGTCAGCTCCGGGGGTACGCCTGCAAGCGAGCGAGCCTGGCGACCGCTTGCGCAGGCAGCGGAAAGTCTTCGGTGATGCGCATCCTGGCCGGCGAGGACAAGTGCGAGCCTGTGTCGCGCGCAATGCTGCTTGCTGCCCTGGGTGTCCGCCTGCCGATGCGCAGCACCCCTCTGCTCTGCCGCTGCGCTCACAGCGGGCGCTCAGTGGCTCAGTGGCTGCGCGCGCCCCAGGGAGTACAACGGCGAAGTGCAGCTTGCGGAGGGTATCAGAGTCTCACACCTGGCGCAGGTGCGCCCCCACCCCCCAGACTCCACATGCGTGCTCCCCACGAGCACGCCCGCCAGGCAGGCCGACTGCACCCAGTCAGAGCTGCTGCGTCGCTGTGTGGCATGCTGGCTGCCGCCGCCCCATGAGAGGGCATGCTGCACCTGGCCCGCATTCATATGCCACAATGACACAGTGCAGCGCCCGTGCATGGCATGGGCAAATTTGACAGCCTTCGCGGCTGCATGTGGGGCGCAACAGGAGCCGCAGCTGTGCGACGGGCCGACCGTGGACGAGAACATCCGGCCGGCGCTCGCGGGCATGCAGGCGCTGCTGAAGGAGTATGAGGAGGTGCGGGCTGCGACCCGCTCCAAACAGCCCCACTCGGCCTGGTGAGGTGTTGCGCGTGTCAGGCTGCTCGACCAGGATGTGGGGCCGCTTGGTGTGCCAGCAGCGGGCGAGCCACAGCGCTCGCGTGGCCGTGGCGCAACCCCATCGAGACCCACCACATGCAGGACTGCCGCTGTAAGCGCTTACCTGTGCGCCCAAAGTCTAGGTCAGGCACACGTGACCGAGGACAGCCACAAACCTGCTCAACTCGGGCTGTCAGTGTCCGCGCATGCCCTGCGCAGATCGGCGGCCGCACGGCGGAGGACGGCGCGGCCATGCACGCGCTGATGCATGCGAATGCCAGGCCAGCGCCGCTCTCCGGCTGCCATAACATGACATGGACGCGCTGATGCGGCGCATGGACGCGCTGCAGACGCAGATCGACGCGGCCGACGGCTGGGAGCTGGAGCGGCAGCTGGAGCGCGCCACGGAGGCGCTGCGCTGCCCGCCGGGTGCGCGGCGCGGTGCCGCCGGCGCCGTGCCGCCGGCGCCCGCCGCCCGCTGCTGGGCCGCGCGCGCCGGGCGTGGCAGCAGCCTCTGCGCTGGCGTGCTGCGGCGCACCGCAAAGCGCAAATTGCCGCGCCGAATTGCCACTGCGTATCGCGACTGCTACGCCGTGCTGAGGTGGCCGGAGACTGTTTGGTGCTGCGCGGCTTGTGTGCGGGGCGATTGACTCCCTTGTTAGGAGGAGCTGACTCGACGGCGGCCGCGCTGCCCCTTCGCCTGTCTGGGGCAGCGAACCATGGGCCAGCATGCGCGGGGGCGACCCAATGCGGCGGGCGCGCAGGCGACGCGGCGGTTGACAGCCTGTCGGGCGGCGAACGGCGGCGCGTGGCGCTCTGCCGCGTGCTGCTCGAGCAGCCCGACATCCTGCTGCTGGATGTGCGCGCGGCCCCCGGGGCTCCCAAAGGCCCAGTGTCCCCCTGGCCCTGCGTGCCCATGCGTGCCCAGCCGCGTGCCCGTGCACCTGGGCCAACTTGCGCTCGCGCCCGATGCTCGCCTTGCGCCACTCGCTGCTGCGCCAGCCTGACGCGGCGATGACCATTGACCATGTCCACGGTCCTGACTGTGCGCCCAAAGTAGTATCCCAGCACAGCATCAAAGCAAGGGTAACCTGGGGGTGCGGCAGGAGCCCACCAACCACCTGGACGCGGGCAGCGTGGCGTGGCTGGAGCGCACGCTTGCGGGCTTCCGGGGCACCGTGGTCGCCGTGACGCACGACCGGTGCGCGGCCGGCCGCGCCGCCCGGCGCGGCAGGGACCGCCCCATCGGTGGCGGGGCGTGCCCCGCCCGCCTGCGCGGCCGGGCCTGCATATGCTGGCATGCGTGCATGCCAAGCGGCGTGCCTGCTTGGCTGGCCATGGCAGGTAGTGAATCCTGAAGAAGCGGTGGCATATGATAGGATTACATTCGATTTATGTCAGGGTTATGGTAGGGTGGGCACGCGACCAGGAGGCTCACGCGCTGTGTGCGGGGCGGCGGCGCAGCTTCTTCCTGGACAACGTGGCCGGCTGGATCCTGGAGCTGGACCGTGGGCAGGGCATCCCGTTCGAGGGTGCGCCCTCGCGGCGTCCGCCGGCAGGCCAGCTGAGGCCGTGCGGCGCTGAGTCCCCTGCCGCGCCCGGACACAGCGCTTTCCGCGTCTTCTATGCCGACTTGCTCAGCAGCGCTCAAAACATGACCGCGAACGCAAATGGACCGCAGCCATTGCAGCATGGAATGCTCCGCTGCGCAAGTGATAACAAGATTGGGGGCGCGGCGCAGGCAACTACAGCCAGTGGCTGGAGCAGCGCGCAGCGCGGCTGCAGCAGGAGGGCAAGGAGCAGAGCGGCCTGCAGCGCGCGATCGCGGCGGAGCTGGACTTCGTGCGCTCGC
>JAABUV010003068.1_pt1 | contig 21661 bp, 18 predicted proteins | sample 5559971 | NCBI WGS metagenome assembly JAABUV01 (sample SAMN10711881, study PRJNA513362) | rock metagenome | isolation source: Antarctica rocks | place: Antarctica: Victoria Land, Knobhead nord | collected 2015-12-19
CGCGCCTGCAGCACGTGCTCACGGCCGCTGCGGTCAACTTGGTCCGGGTCGCGGAGTGGTGCGCTGGCACTCCTATCGCGAGAACACGATGCTCGCGCTTCGCTGTGCTCCAGCCAGCTTGACGGAGTCGCCACCGATTTCGCCACCAGTATCAACCTTGCTTTCTGCCTTGCCTTCCTCACCCTAGCAGCTCGTTGTACACCGCCAGCGTCGCCGCCTGCATCCGCCGCGCCGTGAACCCCTCCAGCACCGCCGCCCGCGCCTGCCGGCCGAGCGCCGCGCGCTCCTCCGGCCGCAGCGCCAGCACCACCGCCAGCGTCGCCGCCAGCGCGCCCGCGTCGCCCGGGGCCACCCGCCAGCCGGTCACGCCCGGCTCGATGGTCTCCGCGGCGCCCCCGCCCTCCGCGGCGATCACCGCGCGGCCCATCGCCTGCGCCTCGATCACCACGCGGCCGAACGGCTCGGGGCGCAGCGAGGCGCTCGCCACCGCGTCGGCCAGCAGCAGCGCCGCCGGCATGTCGTCGCAATGCCCCACCAGCCGCAGCCGCCCGCCGAGCCCCAGACGCGCCGCCTGCGCCGCCAGCTCCGCGCCGTACCGTCCCCGCCCGTCCTCCGCGCCCACCAGCACCGCGCACACGTCCGCGCGCCCCAGCAGCGCCAGCGCGTCGAGCAGCACCGCGTGACCCTTCCAGCGCGCCAGCCTGGCCGGCAGCATCACCACCCGCATTCCCTCCGGCAGCCGCCACGCCGACGCCAGCCGATGCAGCCGCTCGCCCGACACCACGGCCGGATCGAACGCCGCGACGTCCACGCCGCGCGGGATCACCCGCAGCCGGTCCGGCCCGACGCCGTGCCGCGCCGCGACCTGGGCGGCCACGAAGTCGCTGATCGCGATCACCCGCTCGCCGCGCGCCAGCACGGCGTTGTACTGCCGCTTGCCCGGGAACTCCTCGCCGTGCACCCCGTGCCAAGTGGTGACGAACGGCGTCGCGGTGCGCCGCGCCGCCAGCCACGCCGACCACGCCGGCGCGCGCGAGCGGGCATGCACCAGCGCCACGCCCTCCGCCCGCACCAGCGACGCCAGCCGCCTGGCGTTGCGCCAGATGCTCAGCGGGTCGCGGGTCATCAGGTCGAGCCAGACATGCTCGCCACCGGCGTGCTCCACCAGCCGCACCATGCGCCCCCCGGCGCTGGCCACCAGGGCGCGGCCGCCGGCGCGGGTGATCGCCTCGGCCATCTCCACCGTGCCGCGCTCCACCCCGCCGGCCGCCAGCGAAGGCAGCACCTGCAGGATCGTGGCGCCGGGCGGCAGAGGCGGCAGCGCCGCGGCGGTCGATGGCAGGAGGGTGCGGAGCAACATGGCGGCGCGCCCATAGCACGCGCCAGCCCGGGGAGCCACGCGGGCGGACGAGGCAAGGACAAGGCGGGGCAAGGCAGGGACAAGGCCAGGGCTCTGCCCTGGACCCGCCGGGGCGAGCCGCCCCGGACCTGCATCCGTTTGGCGTCGGTGGCACCCCCCGGAGCGTCAGGAGGCGCATGGCCGATCGCGGGATGGCCCGGCTCGGCGTCGGATCGACCGCAACCCTGGGCGACGCCGGCCCACGGACCCGGCGCGGCGCAGGGGACACGGCGCGGGGGTGCTGTATGCTGCGGGCGTGAGCAAGCGTCCTCGCCCCGCCGACCCGCGCCAGCCGGACCTGTTCGGGCCAGCCTCACCCGCCGACGCTGGCGTGCAGGCCGCGGCCCGCCCGCACGCCGCGCCTCGCAGGCCCACACGCGCCAGGCAGGCAGCGCCCGACGCCGCGCCCGCCCTGGCGCACGCACCTTCGGTCCCGGCCCTGCCACCTCCCGGTCCCGATGCCGCACCGACGGACGCCGAGCCGGCGCTGGCGGGATCGGCGGCGGCCGTGCCGCAGGCGCCGCCACCACCCGGCCCGCCCCCGCGGGAGCGGGTCCCTCCGTCCGCCGCCAGGAACCGGGCACGCCCGGAGTTCCGCCGCGTCGATCCGCTGGGCCTGCGTGCGGCCGACCGCCCGGACGCCTACCTGTACTGCGTGGCGACGCGAGAGGTCGCCGAGCGGCTGCTGCGCGAGGGAATGCCGGACGAGGATCCGCCGGCGCTGGTGGAGCGCGGCGCCGTGCCGCGGCACCTCGCCGCGACCGCCGTCGAGCTGGGCTGGAGCGACGAGCAGCCCGGCGCGATCGTGGTGCTGCGCGCCCGTCGCGGCGAGCTGGCGCAGGCCAACGCCGCGACGCCGCCTGTGGGCCGCCTGCGCCGCCTGGCATGAGCACCTGCACCCGGCCCGGACCCGCGGCACGACGCGACGTGAGGGTCCGCCCCCGGTGACGGAGTCCAAACGCCCGCTTTTGGCGGAGGTTGAGGCCCATGCCTGAAGGCGGGGCCTCAACCTTGCTGCCCTTCCCGTTCCCACCACGAGGACCCCGCGATGGAGATGGCCGACCGAGGCGACGGTGTGCGCCTGGCCTTCGAGCCCCTGCCTGGTCGGAGCTCGACCGTGGTGTTCCTGCCCGGTTTCCGCAGCAGCATGGCGGGCGAGAAGGCGGTGGCGCTGGCCGCGTGGTGCGCGCGCACCGGCCAGGCGATGCTGCGGCTCGACTACTCCGGGCACGGGCGGAGCCAAGGGCGGTTCGCCGATGGCACCATCGGGCGCTGGACGGCGGACGCTGCGTTCCTGCTGGACCGGGTGCAGGGTCCGGTGGTGCTGGTGGGCTCGTCGATGGGCGGGTGGATCGCGCTGCTGCTGGCGCTGGCGCGGCCGGGGAGGGTGGCGGCACTGGTGGGCGTGGCGGCGGCGCCGGACTTCACCGAGGCGCTGATGTGGGAGGCGATGCTGCCGCAGGAGCGCGAGGCGCTGCGTCGGCGCGGCACGCTGGAGGTGCCGGGCGGCCACGGGGCGTTCCCGCTGACCTGGCGGCTGATCGAGGAGGGGCGCGACCACCTGCTGCTGGACGGCGCGGTGGCGCTGCGCTGCCCGGTGCGGCTGCTGCACGGCCAGGCCGACGCCGAGGTGCCGTGGGAGACCGCGACGCGGCTGGCGGCGCGGCTGGCCTCGGCCGACGTCCGGGTCACGCTGGTCAAGGACGCCACGCACCGGTTCTCGCGCCCGCAGGACCTGGCGCTGCTGGTCGAGGCCGTGGCGAGAGTCGTTGCGGACGCGCAAGAATGTTTCACGTGAAACATCGTTGCGCAAGCAAATAGAAAGGCCAGGACTCCACCCTCGACCTGCCCAAGTCCAAGCCTTTGGAAACTTTACGTTTTATCCGAGCCCCGACGCCACGGTCCGTGCCCTCGCCTCCCTTCGGATGCCAGTCCAGGGCGGCTCGCCCTGGCGGGTCCAGGGCAGAGCCCTGGCCTTGCCTAGCTTCCTTCCTGCCGCAGCGTCGCCGCCAGCCCCTCCCGGTAGCTCGGGTATCGCCAGCGCATCCCGAGGGCGCGCTGGGTGGCCTCGCCGGAGACCCTGCGGTCCTCCGCCCAGAACGACAGCGCCATCGGGCTCATCGCGGCCATCGCGGTGGCAAACGGCGTTGCCGGCGGCACAGGCACGCCGAGCAGGCGGGCGGCCTCGGCGAGCACGGCGGCGCTCTCGGCGGGCACGTCGTCGGACAGGTTGAGCACGCGCGGGCGGGTGACGGCGCCCGGCGTGTCCTGCGCCATGGCGGCGAGCACGGCTTCGGCGATGTCGTCGCGGTGGATGCGGCCGAACACGTGGCCGGGCTTGCGGATGGCGCGCGCCCGGCCGGCGCGCAGCTCGGCGAACGGCGAGCGCTCCGGCCCGTAGATGCCGGCCAGGCGGAACAGGTCGAGCCGCTCGCCCGCCAGGGCGCGCCACTCCGCCTCGGCCGCGACGCGGCGGCGCGAGCGCGGCGAGGCCGGTCGGATGTCGCTGCGCTCGTCCACCCAGCCGCCGCCGCGGTTGCCGTACACCCCGGTCGTGGACAGGTAGCCGATCCAGCGCAGCGCCGGCGAGGCGGCGATCGCCGCGCCATGGCGGGCCAGCACCGGGTCGCCGGAGGCGCCCGGCTCGGACTCGGTGGGGGCCGCGGTGCTCAGCAGGTGGGTGGCGTCGGGCAGGGCTGCGGCCGCGTCCTCGAACGCGATCGTGGCGACGCCGGGCGGCACCGCGGGGGGCGCGGCCGAGGCACGGTGGGTGCCGGTGACGCGCCATCCCGCCGCGGCGGCGCGGCGCGCAACCTCCAGGCCGCAGTAGCCCAGCCCGAAGACGATCAGATGCGGCGCGGCCATTTGCGGCTCCCCGGACGGGCTTGTAGGATCAGGCCCCATGAGAACACGCCCAGCCCTTCCTGGTGGCGCAGCGCTGCTGCTGGCGACGGCCGCCGGCTGGGCCGCCGCGGGCTGGGCAACCGGCGGCACGGCGGCCCCGCAGGGATCAGCCGCAGGTCGGACGGAGCGCGGCCCGGCCGTCCCGGAGGCGCAGATGGCGTCGGCGCAGGCGGGTGCAAGCGCCATGGCGCTTGCTCTCCCGGCCGGCGTCGCGATGGCGCAGGCCGAGGTCGCTCCGGCCGGGACGACTGCGGCGCCCGGTTCGGCGGCGCCCGGCCTTGCGGCATCCGGCGCAGCGGCCCTCGGCGCACCGGCACCCGGCTCGGCAGGCCTTGCCCCCGCGTCCCCGGGCGCTGCCACGGGCGTCGCCCCGGCCGCCGCGTCTCCGGCTGGCGACGCCGCGGAGGCGCTGCCGCTGCCGCCGGTCTCGCCCCGGCTGGGCGAGGGACGCGACTACGAGCACTGCATGGACATGATGGCCAGCGACCCCTCCGGCGCGCTCGACTTCGCCGAGGCCTGGGAGGCGACCGGCGGCGGCGAGGGCGCGCAGCACTGCCACGCCATGGCGGCGATCGAGCTGGGCGACCCGGCCACGGGCGCTGCGATGCTCGACCGGCTGGCGCAGAACAGCGCCGCCCCTGCGCTCACCCGCGCCGCCGTGTTCGGCCAGGCGGACCAGGCCTGGATGATGGCGGGCGAGGCCGCTCCCGCCTACGCCTCGGCCACCCTGGCCGCCACGCTGTCGCCCGACGACCCGGACCTGCTGATCGACCGCTCGGTCGCCGCCGCCACGCTCGGCCGCTTCCCCGAGGTCGTCGACGACCTCACCCGTGCGCTCGACCTCGACCCGCGCCGCGCCGACGCCCTGGTGTACCGCGCGGCGGCGCAGCGGCACCTGGAGCGCCTCGACCTCGCCACCGACGACATCGACCGGGCGTTCGCGCTCGACCCGGACAGCCCGGAGGCCCTGCTGGAGCGCGGCATCATCCGCGAGCGGACCGGCAACCTCCATGGCGCGCGGGAGGACTGGCAGCGCGCGGCGGAGCTGGCGCCGGACAGCGGCACCGGCGACCTGGCGCAGCAGAACCTCGCGCTGCTGGAGGCCGGGCCGGCGCGATAGGCAGGCGCGACCGGGAAGGCCGGAGGCTGATCGTCACAGGGAGCTGGCCAGGCGCAGGAGCGAAGCAAGGTTGAAGCTCTGCCTCAAACTCCGCCAAAGGCAAGCCTTTGGAATCCACTTGTTTAAGCAGATCGGTTTCCAAAGGCCTTGGCCTTTGGTGGGTCTGGGCAAAGCCCGGCCTTGCTGCCTGGGCCTTCTTCGGGCCGCAGGTCAGCGGGCGTCGAGCGGGGCGGCCAGCATCGCCGCGGCGATGCGGCGAGTGAGGCCGTCGCGCGGCGCCGGCGTCTTGTCGCCGATCCGGCCGTCCAGGAACAGCGACGCCAGGCCGTGCACCATCGACCAGCAGCCCAGCGCGCAGGCCTCCCGGTCGGCGTCGGCAGGCGTCTGCGCCGTCACCCTTGACGCCAGCACGGCGTAGGCCGTCCCGCCCGCCGCCTCCAGCGCCGGATGCGTGCCCAGGCGCGCGGGGCCGAACATCAGCCGGAACAGGGCCGGGTTCTCCTCCGCGTAGCGCACATAGGCGACCGCCTGCGCCACCAGCGCCTCGCCCGCAGGGGCCGATGCGTCGGCGGCACGCAGCATGTCGCGCAGCCCGTCGAAGCCCTGCACCGCGACGGCCGCGAGAAGCGCCTCCTTGTCCGGGTAGTGCCGGTACGGCGCCATCGCGGACACGCCGGCACGGCGCGCGACCGCACGCAGCGAGAGCGCGTCGGCGCCGCCCTCCGTCAGCAGCGCAAGCGCCGCGCCGACCAGCGCCGTCCGCAGCTCGCCATGGTGATAGCTTTTCGCGACCAATGTTGACACCGTAAGCAAAACCCCTATGTATGCATTGTAAACACCCGGTTGGCCCTGTCCAGCCGCGCCAGCGTCCTTGGCGGCAGCCCGAAGCCCGGAACCAGGAGAGCGCGATGCTCAAGTTCACCATCCTGCTGCGTCGCAACCCGTCGCTGACCCACGACGAGTTCGTGGCCTACCACCGCGAGCGCCACGCGCCGCTGTTCTGCGCGCTGCCTGCCGTGCGCGAGCACGTCCGGCACTACGTGCAGTGCCACACCGTGCCGGCCGATCTCCCCGGCCTGCCGCCGGCCCGGTTCGACGGCATCACCGAGCTGTGGTTCGACGACGCGGCCGGGCTGGAGGCGGTGTTCGGCTCCGAGGAGTACATGCGGACGATCCGGCCGGACGAGGCGCGGTTCCTGGACCTGCACGGCTGCGAGTTCGTGCTGGCCGCCGAGCACGTGGTCATCGCCTGAATCCCCCGTGCGAGGAGAGACGCCCGTGACCTACCCCCGCCAGTCCGTCGACCTGTCCGGCTACCCCGACCTGGTCGTGGTCTACCTCGGCTACCGCGCCAAGGGCCTGAAGGGGGTGCGCAGCCTGCTGCGCATCGGCCGCGGCCTGGACACGCTGCGCAAGGACCCGCCGGACGGGCTGCTGGCGCACGAGGGCATGATGTTCGGGCTGCTGCACCCAGGCTTCCGGCAGTACTGGCGCGACTTCGACAGCCTGGAAGCGTTCACCCGCGCGCCGCAGCACGCGGCGTGGTGGCGCGACTTCGCCCGGGACTCGGGCGGCGGCGGCATCTGGCACGAGACCTACCGGCTGCGCGGGGGCATGGAAGCCATCTACTCGGGCGTGCCCGGTATCGGCTTTGCCAGCTTCGCGCCGGAACGCGCGCCCACCGGGGCGTTCAGGAGCGCGCGGCAGCGTGTCGCCACGGACGCCTAGCAAGCAAAGGCCGGGCTCTGCCCGGACCCGCCAGGGGCGAGCCGCCCCTGGACCGGCACACGAAAGGCAAAGCATGGCGTGCCGCCGGCCCAGAGTCGGGGTTTCCAAAGGCTTGCCTTTGGCAGAGCTTGAGGCAGAGCCTCAACCTTGCTTCTTGCTTTGCCCGCTCAGAAGTCCAGGTCCGCGTAGTGCGCCGGCGGCGTGACGCCGCTCACCCGGTCCTGCAGCAGCGGCCGGAAGCTGGGCCGCGACTTCACCCGAGCATACCACTCGCGCGCCGGCTGCGACAGCGACCAGTCCAGGTCGGAGACGAAGTCCAGCGCCGACAGGTGCCCGGCGGCGGCGAAGTCGGCCAGCGAGAGCGTGTTGCCGGCGAGCCACTGCCGCGTCTCCGCCAGCCAGCCGAGGTAGGCCATGTGGTGGCGCAGGTTGGCGTAGCCGGCACGCAGCGCGGAGGCGTCGGGCTCGCCCCGGCCGCACAGGCGCTTCATGAACTTCTCGCCGAGCAGGTTCGAGGTGACCTCGGCGGCGAACTTGCCATCGAACCAGGCGACCAGGCGCCGCACCTCGACGCGCTCGGCGGCGGTGCGGCCGAGCAGCGTGGTGTCGGGGTAGGTCTCCTCCAGGTACTCGCAGATCACCCCGGAGTCGGGCACCACCAGGCCGCCCTCCTCGGTGAGCGTGGGCACGGTGCCGGCGGGGTTCATCTCCAGGTACTCGGGGCGGCGCTCCCACACCTTCTCGACGCGCAGCTCGAACGGCAGGCGCTTCTCGGACAGCGCGAGGCGCACCTTGCGGGCGTAGGGCGAGAGCGGGAGATGGTACAGGATACGCATGGCCGGCCTTATCGCACCGGGGGGCGGGAGCGCCAAGGCGCAGGGAGGCGGAGGCAGCCTGCCCCGGTTCGCCCGCGCGGGCGGTGCCAGGCACGGGAAGCAAGCAAGGTTGAGGCCCTGCCTCAAACTCCGCCAAAGGCGAGCCTTTGGAATCCATCTGTTGAAGGGGTTTCCAGGAGGCCCCGTGCTTGGCGGAGAAGCCCCTGGCGGCTTCGGGCAGGGCTCGGCCCTGCCGGCTGCCGTGCCGGAGGGCGCCTGCAACCTTCGGCAGGGCCGGTCGCTCAGGGACGGATGGCTTCGGCGCAAACCAGCATGGGGTGGCAGGCGATTGACGGGACCGGCCAGCCTCCACGGACTCGACCCCGACAGCGCAGGCCCGAGCGACGCCTCGCTGGCCCGCGATCCCGGCTTCGCCGGCCTGCTCGCGCGAAGCTACCGGCACCGTCTCGGCGTCGACCTGGCCCCGTCCGGGCCTGACGCGGGCGCGGCGGCCCGCTGGCTGTACGAGCGGGCGCCGTTCTGCCTGCTCGTCCACAACACCGCGGCCGACCCGCGCTTCGTCTATGCCAACCGTGCCGCGCAGGCCTGCTTCGGCTACGGGTGGGACGAGATGACGCGGCTGCGGTCCCGGCAGTCCGCCGGGCCGCAGGACCGCGCCGAGCGGCAGGCCCTGATCGAGGCGGTGGCGCGGGACGGGTTCGCCACCGGCTATCGCGGGCTGCGCGTCGCCCGGTCGGGCCGGCGTTTCTGGATCGAGGACGTGACGATGTGGCAGCTTGTGGACGCGGCGGGCGTGCTGCGGGGCCAGGCCGCCGCCTACGGACGCTGGACGGACGCCTGACGCCGGCGGCCTCAGCATCGCCTGTCAGCAAGCAAGGCCGGGCTCTGCCCGGACCCGCCAAAGGCCGAGGCCTTTGGAAACCATTACTTTAAGTAAAGGATTCCAAAGGCGAGCCTTTGGCGGAGTTTGAGGCAGAGCCTCAACCTTGCCTGCCTTCATGCCCGCATCGCGTCCGCGTCCTCCAGCGGCTGTGCCAGGTACTTCACGTATTCCTTCGGCACCACCTGCCAGAACCGCTCGACGTGCTTGTCCCAGTCGTGCAGCAGCATCGCGCCGTGGCGGCTGTGCGTGGCCGTGGTGTGGCGCGTGACCAGGGCGTGCAGCGTCTCCGCCCAGTGCGGCGTGGCGACGCGGTTCCAGCGCAGGGTGTCGGGGTTGATGCGGCGCTCGAACTGCCCGTCCACGTCGTAGACGAACGCCATGCCGCCGGTGAAGCCCGCGCCGAAGTTGTCGCCGGTGCGGCCGAGCACGACCACGGTGCCGCCGGTCATGTACTCGCAGCAGTTCGAGCCGCAGCCCTCGACGACGGCGGTGGCGCCGGAGTTGCGCACCGCGAAGCGCTCGCCCGCCTGCCCCGCCGCGAACAGCTCGCCGGCGGTGGCGCCGTACAGGCAGGTGTTGCCGATGATCGTGTTGTCCTGGCTGACCAGCGTGGAGGAGACCGCGGTGCGGAGCACGATCGAGGCGCCGGACAGTCCCTTGCCGACGTAGTCGTTGGCGTCGCCGATCACGTCGAGGCGCAGGCCCTGCACCGCGAACGCGCCGAGCGACTGGCCGGCCGAGCCGCGCAGCCGCACCGTGACGTGGCCCGGCGCGAGCCCGGTCATGCCGAAGCGCCGGGTGATCTTGGACGACAGCTTGGTGCCGATGGCGCGGTGGGTGTTGCGCACGCCGTACTCGAGCTGCATCTTCTCGCCGTGGGCGAACAGCGGCTTCGCGTCCTCGATCATCTGCGCGTCCAGGGTCTCCGGCACCTCGTTGCGGCCCTCGCGGGTGCAGTGGCGGGCGTGCGGGCCGGGGTCGGCCTGGGCGAGCAGCGGGTTGAGGTCGAGGTCGTCGAGCAGCTCCGAGCCGCGGCTGACCTGGCGCAGCATGTCGGTGCGCCCGATCACCTCGGCCATCGTGCGCGCGCCCAGGCTGGCCAGGATCTCGCGCACCTCCTCGGCGATGAACGAGAACAGGTTGATCACCTTCTCCGGGCTGCCCTCGAACTTGCGCCGCAGCGTCTCGTCCTGGGTGCAAACGCCGACCGGGCAGGTGTTGGAGTGGCACTGGCGCACCATGATGCAGCCCATCGCCACCAGCGAGGCGGTGCCGATGCCGAACTCCTCCGCGCCGAGCATCGCCGCGACCACCACGTCGCGCCCGGTCTTGAGCCCGCCGTCGGTGCGCAGCTTCACCCGGTGGCGCAGGCGGTTGAGCATCAGCACCTGGTGCGCCTCGGACAGGCCCATCTCCCAGGGCAGGCCCGCGTATTTCACCGAGGTCTGCGGGCTGGCGCCGGTGCCGCCGGAGTGGCCGGAGATCAGGATCGCGTCGGCGCGCGCCTTTGCCACGCCGGCGGCGACGGTGCCGATGCCGGAGCGGCTGACCAGCTTCACGCAGACCGTGGCGTCGGGGTTGATCTGCTTGAGGTCGTAGATGAGCTGGGCGAGGTCCTCGATCGAGTAGATGTCGTGGTGCGGCGGTGGCGAGATCAGCGTGACGCCGGGCGTGGCGTGGCGCAGGCGCGCGATCAGCCCGGTGACCTTGAAGCCGGGGAGCTGGCCGCCCTCGCCGGGCTTGGCGCCCTGGGCGACCTTGATCTCGATCTCGCGGCAGTTGTTGAGGTACTCCGCGGTGACGCCGAAGCGGCCGGAGGCGACCTGCTTGATCGCGGAGCTGGCGTTGTCGCCGTTCGCCCGCGGCTTGCTGCGCTCCGGGTCCTCGCCGCCCTCGCCGGAGTCCGAGCGCGCGCCGATGCGGTTCATCGCGATCGACAGCGTCTCGTGCGCCTCCGGGCTGAGCGCGCCCAGAGAGATGCCCGGCGCGATCAGGCGCTTCCTGATCTCGGTGATGCTCTCCACCTCGTCGACCGAGATCGAGGGGTGCTCCTCGGTGCGGAAGTCGAGCAGGTCGCGAAGTGCTATCGGCGGCTGGCGGCGCACCGCGTCGGTGTAGCGGCGGTAGGTCTGGTAGCTGTCGGTGGCGACAGCGGTCTGCAGCGTGTGCATCAGCCCGCCGTCGAAGGCGTGCGCCTCGCCGGAGACGCGCTTCTTGTAGATGCCGCCGACGGGGAGCGTGATGACGTCGCTGCCCCAGGCGACCTCGTGCAGGGCGAGCACGCGGCGCGCGATGCCGGACAGGCCGATGCCGCTGATGCGCGACTGCATCCCGGGGAAGAACTCGGCCACCAGCGCCCGCGACAGCCCGATCGCCTCGAAGTTGGTGCCGCCGCGGTACGACGAGACCACCGAGATGCCCATCTTGGACATTGTCTTGAGCAGGCCCTTGTCGATCGCGCGTCTGTAGCGCCCGACCGCGTCGCGCAGGCTCAGCTCCGCGGAGAACAGGCCGCGGCGGTGGCGGTCGGCGATGCTCTCCTGCGCGAGGTAGGCGTTCACCGTGGTCGCGCCCACGCCGATCAGCACCGCGAAGCTGTGCACGTCGACGCACTCGGCGGCGCGCACGTTGAGGCTGGTGAAGGTGCGCAGGCTGGAGCGCACCAGGTGCGTGTGCACCGCGGCGGTAGCCAGGATCATCGGGATCGGCGCGCGGCCGCGGCCCTGGTGCTCGTCGGTGAGCACGACGTGGGTGGCGCCGGCGCGCACGCCCGCCTCGGCCTCGCGGCGGATGCGGTCGATCGCGGCGCGCAGCCCGGCGGCGCCGTCGGCGGCGGTACCCCCGCCGGCCGTGGCGGCGCCGGCGGCCATGGTAGGGTCGGCGGCGGCCGTGGCGGGGCCGGCGCCGGCGTCGGGCGCGCCCGCCTCGCCGGCGACGGCGAAGGTGCAGTCCACCTCGCAGGCGGCGGCGCCCATGATGTCGCGCATGGCGCGGTACTCGGCGGTGGACAGCACCGGGCTGTCGAGCTGCAGCAGGTCGCACTGCGAGCTGTCCTCGTCGAGCACGTTGCCGAGGTTGCCGAGCCGGGTCTTGAGGCTCATCACCGCCGTCTCGCGCAGGGAGTCGATCGGCGGGTTGGTGACTTGTGCGAAGTTCTGGCGGAAGTAGTGGTGCAGGCCGCGGTACTTCTCGCTCAGCACCGCCACCGGCGTGTCGTCGCCCATCGAGCCGATCGCCTCCGCCCCCTCCTCCACCATCGGGTGCAGGATGACCTCCAGCTCCTCCAGCGTGGTGCCGACGGCGAGCTGGCGGCGGCGCAGCTCCTCGCCGACGTAGGCGACCGGCTCGGTGGCGTCGGCGCGGGCGGCGGGGTCGACGCGGCGGATGCGGCGCGTCCAGGCGCCGAAATCCTGGCGCGCGGCCAGCATGTCGAGCAGCGCCGCGTTGCCGAGCAGCGCCGGCGCGTCGAGGTCGACGCCGATGCTCTCGCCCGGGCCGACGCGCCCCTTGGCCACGATCTGGGACTCCGCGAGCTTGACCATGCCGGTCTCGCTGCCGACGATCAGCAGGTCGTGCGTGGTCACGGTGTAGCGCAGCGGGCGCAGGCCGTTGCGGTCCAGCCCCGCGACCATCCAGCGCCCGTCGGTGGCGCAGATCGCCGCCGGCCCGTCCCACGGCTCCATCACCGCGTTGCAGTACGAGAACAGGTCGCGGTGGCCCGCCGGCATCGTGGCGTCCGAGCCGATGCTGGCCGGGATCAGCAGCGCCTTGGCCATCGGCGCGTCGCGCCCCGCGCGCACCAGCAGCTCGAAGGCGTTGTCGAGCGAGGCGGTGTCCGAGCCGCCGGCCTGGATCACCGGCTTGACGTCCTCCACGTACGGGTCGAGCGGCGCGCCGGCCAGCCGCGTCTCGTGGCTCTTCATCCAGTTGCAGTTGCCCGAGATCGTGTTGATCTCGCCGTTGTGCGCCAGCATGCGGAACGGCTGCGCCAGCTTCCAGGTCGGGAAGGTGTTGGTCGAGTAGCGCTGGTGGTAGATCGCGAACCGGCTGACGAAGCGCTCGTCGGCGAGGTCGGGGTAGAAGTCGGACAGGTTCTCGGCGAGGAACATGCCCTTGTAGATGATCGAGCGGCACGACAGCGAGCACACGTAGAACTCGCTGATCTGCGCCGCGATCGCCGCCTTCTCGATGCGGCGGCGGATCACGTACAGGTCGCGCTCGAACTCGGAATCGTCAGTGCCGCGCGTGTTGCGCAGCATGATCTGCTCGATCTCCGGGCGCGTCGCGTTCGCCTTCTCGCCGATCACCGAGACGTCGATCGGCACCTGGCGCCAGCCGTAGATCGCGTAGCCGAAGCGCAGGATCTCGGTCTCCACGATCTCGCGGCAGCGCTCCTGCGCGTTGAGGTCGGTCTTGGGCATGAACACCTGGCCCACCGCGATGCGGCGCTCCGGCGTGGCGTCGCCGGCCCGGCGGATCGCGTCGGCGAAGAAGTCCTGCGGGATCTCGATGTGGATGCCCGCGCCGTCGCCGGTCTTGCCGTCCGCGTCCACCGCGCCGCGGTGCCATACCGCCTTGAGGGCATCGATGCCGGCCTGCACCACATCGCGCCGCGCGCGGCCGTCGAGCGCGGCGATCAGGCCCACGCCGCAGTTGTCGTGCTCCATCGACGGGTCGTAGGTGCGCGCGAGCGCCTCGGCGTTGCGCGTCCAGGCGGCGAGGAACTCGGCGCCGGTCTCGCGCGCGGTGTCGGGGGTGTCCTGGGTCATGCCGGGTCTCCTCGCAGGGGCGACGTGCCGCCGGGTGGGTCAGGGAAGAAAGGCGAGGGCTCTGCCCCATTGACTGGAAGCGGGGACCCGCCAAAGGGCGAGCCCTTTGGAAACATCTTGTCGGAGCCGGAGCCCCGCTACGGTCCGTGCCGCAGGCCCGAACCAGGCGCCGGTCCAGGGTGGCTCGCCCTGGCGGGTCCCGCTTCCGGGCAATGGGGCAGGGCCCTGGCCTTGCTGTCTCCGTGCGTCACAGCGTCACGCCGCGCCTCTTCAGCTCGTCGGCGTGGTCGTGGAGCGCGTCGCGGGCCACGCGCTGGCCCCAGGCGGCGCCGATGGCGGCGGCCTGCTGGAAGATCAGCGGCTGCTTCTCCAGGAGCTTGCGGCCCGTCGGCGTGTCGTAGAACGCCCGCACCGTGCGCATCTCGTCCACGCTGAGGTTGTCGGCCCAGATCTCGATCATGGCGGGGCGCAGCTCGGGCACGTGCGCCTTGAACTCGGGCATCAGGACCTCGTCCACGATGGCCGTGGCGTCGGCCTGGGACTTGCCGTGCTGCACGAGGATGGCGGCGAGCTGGCCATGCAGGGAGTCGAGCATGCGCTGCATCAGCGTCTCGCCGCCGGTGGCCACGAACAGCTCGGCCGCCTCGCGGTGGGCATCGTCGGGAGCCGCCGCGGCGGCCTGGGCCGGCGCAGCCGCAGCCGCGCTCGGGGCCGCCGAGGCCTGGGCCGCCGGGGCCTGGGCCGCCGGGGCCTGGGCGGCCGTGGGCGTGGCAGCGGGGGCCGAGGCAGTGGGGGCCGAGGCAGCCGGGGCGGCCCGGAGCATCGGGGACAGCCTGATCGACGCGGGCACCTGGGCCGGCTGGGACGCCGCGGACGGCGGCGCGGCCTGGGCGGCGACCTGCGCGGCCAGCACTCCGAGCGCCGCCAGGGTCGGCAGGGTCCTGGCGGGCAGGGCCTTGGCAGGCACCCGGCGCGCGCTCATTCCGCGGCCACCGCGACCTGGGCGTCCACGGGCCTCGCGGCGGCCCGGCCCTGCATCCAGGCGTGCATCTGGGCGGCGGCGTCGCGGCCGTCGCGGATCGCCCACACCACCAGGCTGGCGCCGCGCACGATGTCGCCGGCGGCGAACACGCCCTCCAGCGTGGTCATGAACGTCTTGTGGTTGACCTTCAGCGTGCCCCAGCGGCTGACCTCCAGCCCGTCCGCGCCCCACAGGCGCGGCAGGTCCTCCGGGTCGAAGCCGAGCGCCTTGATGACCAGGTCGGCGTCGACGGTGAACAGGCTGTCCTCCTGCTGCTCCACCGACTGGCGGCCGGAGGCGTCGGGCAGGCCGAGGCGCATCCGGGTGGCGCGCACGCCGGCCACGCGGCCCGGCCCCGCCGCCGGCCCGGACGCGCCGGGAGCGGACGCGGACATCGCCGCGGCGACGGGGTCGGTCGCGGGGGCGCCAGCGGCCGCAGCGTCGGGCGCGGGCGCGTCGGAGGCGTGCGCGTCGGGCGAGCGTGCATCGGACGAACGTGCATCGGGCGCCCGGGCGTGGGGCGGCTCGGCATCGACGCCCTGGGCGTCGGCGGCCTGGGCGTCGGGCGCGGCGAGGAAGGCCTCGGGGGCGGACAGCCAGACGAACTCCACGCCCTCCTCCTCGGCGTTCTTCACCTCGCGCATCGAGCCGGGCATGTTCGCCTTGTCGCGCCGGTACAGGCACTTCACCGAGACCGCGCCCTGGCGCACCGCGGTGCGCACGCAGTCCATCGCGGTGTCGCCGCCGCCCACCACCACGACGCGCTTGCCGGCGGCGTTCAGCGCGCCGCTGTCGAAGGCGGGGACGTCGTCGCCGAGGCCCTGGCGGTTCGACGCCGTGAGGTAGTCCAGCGCCGCGACGATGCCGTCGAGCCCGGCGCCCGGGCCGCGGATGTCGCGGTTCCTGTACACCCCGGTGGCGATCAGCACCGCGTCGTGGCGGGAGCGGAGGTCCTCGAAGGGCAGCTCGCCCTCGCCGGCGCCGATGCCCTGGCCAAGGTGGAACACGATGCCGGCCGCCTCGAACAGCGTCCAGCGGCGCAGCACGACCTCCTTCTCCAGCTTGAAGCCGGGGATGCCGTAGATCATCAGCCCGCCGACGCGGTCGTAGCGGTCGTAGACGTGCACCGCGTAGCCCATGCGGCGCAGCGCGTCGGCCGCCGCCAGCCCGCCCGGCCCCGCGCCGACGATGCCCACGGAGCGGCCCAGCTCGCGGCGCGGCGCCGGCGGCTTCACCCAGCCCTGGTCGAAGGCGTTGTCGGTGATGAAGCGCTCCACCTCGCCGATGGTGACGCTCTCGAAATCCTTCTCGATGACGCAGTTGCCCTCGCACAGCCGGTCCTGCGGGCAGATGCGGCCGCAGATCTCGGGGAAGGTGTTGGTGGCCGCGCTGACCTCGTACGCCTCCTCCAGCCGGCCCTCGGCGGTGAGCTTGAGCCAGTCGGGGATGTTGTTGTTCACCGGGCAGTGCACCGAGCAGAACGGCACCCCGCACTGCGAGCAGCGCGAGGACTGCGCGCGCGCGTCGGCGACCTCGAAGCGGCGGTAGATCTCGGCGAAGTCCTCGCGGCGCTGCCCCGCCTCGCGCTTGTCGGGCTGGTGCTGCTCGAGGCGGACGAACTGCAGCATGCGATCGGCCATGGGAGCCCTCCTGGACCTGCGGCCGGCCGGGACACCGGCGCCGGCGTGCGTCTTGCTCGACATCAAGCCTGTACCCGGCCAGCCGCCCGGCGCTGCTGTTCGGCCCGGTCGCCGCGGCGTCACGCGGTCGTCGCGGCGTCGCCCGGTCGGCGGCATCCGGGCAGTTTCGCCGAGCCACCCGCGCTGTGGCACGCTTCATGCAACGACTGGCGTCACGCGCCCCGCCGGCCGGTGCACCGGCCGGGCCAGGGGCATGCGGCATCGTTTCTTAGGCAGAGCTTACGCGGCCGGCGAGCGAAATCAAGCCGATGGGTCAGGGGTGCTGACCTAAAACATGGCAGGATCGAGGCACGGCGATGCCCCGGCCGCCCGCTGGGTGCCATCTAGGGCCGAAGCGGACCTTCCGGGATCAGGGTGCGCTTGCCGCCGCCAGCGCGGTAGCGGTCCAGGTAGGCCGGCACGATCGCGTCGATCGGCGTGGCCACGATGCCGAGCGAGGCCAGGCCGGGCATCGCCTCGGACGCCACGTTGTCGCGCGACAGCATGGTGAGCTGGTCGCGGGTGAACGGCTTGCCGGGCAGGCGCTCGGCCAGGGATGCCTGGAATCGCGCCACCGCCGGCGGGATCTCCAGCAGCGGGCGGCGGCGCTGCGTCTCCTTGAGGATCCACGCCAGGATCGCGCGGAAGGTCAGCACGTCCGGGCCGCCCAGCTCGTAGGTGCGGCCGGCGGCGTCGGGGCGCGTCGCCCCGGCCATCACCGCGTCGGCCACGTCGCCGACGTAGACCGGCTGGAACCGGCTGTCGCCCGAGATCACCGGCATCACCGGCAGCACCCGCGCCATGCCGGCGAAGCGGTTGAAGAACTTGTCCTCCGCGCCGAACACCAGCGACGGGCGCAGCACCGCCGCGGCGGGGAACGCCGCGCGCACCGCCGCCTCGCCGGCCGCCTTGGTGCGGCCGTACTCGCTGGGGCTGTCCGCGTCGGCGCCGATCGCGGAGACCTGCACCAGGTGCGCCACCCCGGCCGACGCGGCGTGGCGGGCGACGCGGCCGGCGCCGTCTGCGTGCACGGCGGCGAACTGGCCCGGCGTGGCCTCGGCTAGCAGGCCCACCAGGTTGACCACGACGTCCGCGCCCCCGACCGCGCGGCGCACCGCGTCGTCGTGGCCCAGCGGCGCGAACAGGGGCACGATCTGGCCGACCCGGCCCATCGGCCGCAGCGACTGCGCGAGCTCCGGGTCGCGGCCGGCGACGCGGACCACGTGGCCGGCGGCCGCCAGGCGCTGGACCACGTAGCGGCCGATGAAGCCGGCTCCGCCGAAGACCGTCGCCACGCTGCGCGTCGTCATGCTGTGTTCCCTGTGGTGGACGGTGGCCGGCGTGCGCGGGGCACCTCGATGTTCCATATGCGCCGGCGGCGGCACTCTCAAGCGGGCCGGCGCGAAGAGGGAGCGGGCGATGGACGGGCTGACGCTGTTCGGGCTGTGCGCGGTGAGCGCGATGCTGGCGTGCTACGCGCTGGAGCCGCGCTCCGCGTGGTTCGTGCTGGGGTTCGCGGGGAGCTGCGCGCTGGGCTCGGCCTACGGGTTCCTGCAGGGGGCGTGGCCGTTCGGGCTGGTCGAGGGCGTGTGGTCGCTGGTGGCGCTGGGGCGATGGTGGCGGGTGCGGAGGAGCGGATAGGCAAGCAAGGCCGGGCTCTGCCCGGACCCGCCAAAGGCCGAGGCCTTTGGAAACCATCTGCTTGAACAAGTGGATTCCAAAGGCGAGCCTTTGGCGGAGTTTGAGGCAGAGCCTCAACCTTGCTTGCTGCCCCATGCCCACGTCCCGTGCGGGAGCAGGCCAGTTGACGGGCGCAGGGCGGGCGGCTACATCGCCCCCTCCCCGGGCGGTGCCCGGCGCCCCGATGCCCAGGTGGCGAAATGGTAGACGCGCAGGTTTCAGGTACCTGTGGCCGCAAGGCTGTGGAAGTTCGAGTCTTCTCCTGGGCACCAGTTCTCGCATCGGCAGCCAGCAGGGCGGGGCTCCGCCCGGACCCGCCGCGGGCCCCGCCCTTCAGGCACGAACCGGCAAGAGCTTTTTCTGAAGTCATGGCCTCCCAAGGCTTGCCTTGAGCGGAGGTAGAGCCTCGACCCTGCGTCCTTGCCGGCCGACGGAGCCCCCCGCGTGAGCGTCACCCAGTTCCTGCCGCACGCCACGCTGCACCTGCACCGCCACGACCTGCCGGACGGGCTGGCGCTCGGGCCGGTGGTGGCGGTGGACACCGAGACGATGGGGCTGAACCCGCACCGCGACCGCCTGTGCCTGGTGCAGCTCTGCGCCGGCGACGGGGTGGCGCACCTGGTGCAGGTCGTGCCGGAGGCGCTGGGCGGGCGCGGCGAGCACCCCAACCTCGCGCGGCTGATGGCCGACCCCGCGGTGCTCAAGCTGTTCCACTTCGCGCGCTTCGACGTCGCGGTGCTGCAGCGCGCGCTGGGCGTCGACGTCAGGCCGGTGGCGTGCACCAAGGTGGCGGCGCGGCTGGTGCGGACCTTCACCGAGCGGCACGGGCTGGCGGCGCTGTGCCGCGACCTGCTCGGCGTGGAGCTGTCCAAGCAGCAGCAGACCTCGGATTGGGGCAGCGCGGAGCTCTCGCCGGAGCAGCTCGCCTACGCGGCGTCGGACGTGCTGCACCTGCACGCGCTGTGGGCGAAGCTGGAGGCGCTGCTGCGGCGCGAGGGGCGGCTGGCGCTGGCCGAGCAGTGCTTCGCGTTCCTGCCGGCACGGGCGCGGCTCGACCTCATGGGGTACGGGGGCGAGGCGGACGTGTTCTCGCACTGAGGGAAGGGGCCAGAGGCTCTGCCTCCAGCGTTCCGCCAAAGGCGCGCGTCTGGAGTTCTGGTGTTCGAGGCAGCCGTGACGACATCGGCGGATCGGCCGCAGCCAGTCAGGGAGGCGGTCGGCCGGCTTCCCGGACGGCAACGCAGAACAGTGGATACAGCACATCTCGCTCATCGGGTGCCCTCCTCGATGAGACGTCGCAGTCGGGACGCGGCGAGATCGAGGTCGCGCCGGGGTGTCTGCTGCGTCTTCTTCCGGAAGGCGTGCAGCACGTAGATGGCATCGCCCCGTGTCGCGACATAGATGACCCGAAATGCTCCCGTCTCGTCGCGCACACGCACCTCCCTGACACCCGGCCCTACGCTCGTCATCGGCTTCCAGTCGTCAGGATCAAGGCCAGGCTGCACACGGTCGAGTTGATGACCGGCCTCGCGACGAACCTGGTCCGGGAAGTCGCGCAGATCGTCCAATGCTCCGCCCACGAACGCGATCGGCTTCATGGGACAACGCTGTCAAGACGAACATAGGAACGCCATCATCCACTCCGGACAGGCTGCCAGCATCACCGCACCGCCATCCTTGCGGGCCTCAGTCCTCAAGCAAGGGGCCTCTGGCAACCGCTTGCTCAAACAAGTGGATCCCAAAGGCCTGCCTTTGGCGGAGTTTGAGGCGGAGCCTCAACCTTGCTTGCTGACCGACGCCGGTCACGCGCTCCGCCCCGGGTGCCCGCCCGCCCGCTGCGGCAGGAGCAGGACGGCGCCCAGCATGAACGCCGCGATCGCCGCCGACGCGCCGAGCCGGCTCAGCGACAGGCCGCCGTCCGCGAGGGGCTTGGTCAGCAGGTCGCCCACGGTGGCGCCGAGCGGCCGGGTCAGGATGAACGCCGCCCAGAACAGCGCGGTGCGCGAGGCGGCGGTGAGGAAGTACGCCGCCGCGACGACAACCAGCGCGGCGGCGAACACCAGGGCGCCGCCCTCGTAGCCGATGGCCGGCTGGCTCGCCAGGAAGTCGCCGAGCGCGGTGCCGAGCGTGTTGGAGAACAGGATCGTCGCCCAGTAGAACGCCTCGGCGCGCGGCGTGGCGATCGCGTCCACCGCGACGCTGCCGGTGGCGAGGCGCCAGGCCGCGAGGGTGAGCGCCAGCAGCGCCGCCAGCGCGAGCGAGCCGCCGACGTAGCCGATGCCGAGCGAGCGGTCGGCGAAGTCCGCCATCGTGGTGCCCGCGGTGGTGGTGGCGACGATGACGGCCCAGTACAGCAGCGGGTGGAACCGCCGCGCGCCGATCTGGGCGGCGGCGAGGGCCAGGAACAGCGCGAAGAAGATGGCGGTGCTCACGGCGTAGCCGAGGTGCAGGGTCATGGAGACGGCGTCGCCGCCGGTCTCGCCCAGCGTCGTCGCGGCGATCTTGACCACCCAGAAGGCCAGGGTGACCTCGGGGACCTTGCTCGGGCGGGGGGGCGGGGTGTCGCTCACGGTGCGGGGTGCTCCTGTCCGGGGCGGCCAACATAGTCGGTCGGCCCTGGGAATTCGCAACCGACCGAGGCCTTGGCGCCTGTGGCACCGACAGCCCCTGGCATCGAGCCATCAGGAAGCAAGGCCGGGCTCTGCCCGGACCCGCCAAAGGCCAGGGGCCTTTGGAAATCCCTCCCTGAGTGTCGGTCCGGAAAGAAAGCCAGCAAAGGCAACAATTCGGAAAACTCCCTCAGGTTTGGTCAGGCCTGGAATAGGCGAGAAGGCTGGCCTCCAAGAAGAGCAGGCTTTGCTCCGACCATCCCAAAACCCACGATTTTGCAGGGTAAACTTTCCCAATGGATGGGGTGATCGGGGTCTGTGCCCGGTGATCCCGGTGGCTGCTCCCTTTGGGATGACGGGGCGTGGTCCGTGTGCCTCGGCCACACCATCGAGGAGGAGCAGCCGTGGGTTGCTTTGCCGGGTTGGACGTGTCGTTGGAAGAGACCGCCCTCTGCATCGTGGACGACGCTGGCAGGATCGTGCGCGTGCCGCCAACGAGCCGGAGGCGCTGGCCGCGTTCTTCGGGGCATGCGCGACGACGATGGAGCGGGTTCGGCCTGGAGGCGTGTTCGCTGGCCCAGCGCGTTGCGTTCGCCGTGGTGGAAGATACGCCCGATCAGCGTCGGAAACGGTGGTGGCGGCGGCACCTCGCCGGAAAGCAACGCGGCGTCCCGCGCTGCGGCGGCCACGGGGTCACTCGTGCACACTACCTTTCCGAGTTCGACGGCCTGATCGATGATCGCCCGGACATGAGTCTTTCGCTTTTCGACATAGCTGTCGAGCAGGGTTTCGTCCGCGTTGCCGAAAAGGACGAGATCAAGCTTCCACGCGAGGTTAAGGACGTCGTACAAGCCGGATCCCATGCCCTGACCCGGGAAGGGCGGCATGAGGTGCGCGGCATCGCCAACGGCAGCGTCCGCGGTAGTGGTAGAAATTTGGAGCCCGTGAGGGTGTAGGCGGAGGTGGTCATTGGATCGTCTGGCTAGGGTGGAGTTGCGAGGCTTCATCCCAGACCGAGAGAACCCGATGACCG
>JAABUV010003072.1_pt1 | contig 21642 bp, 20 predicted proteins | sample 5559971 | NCBI WGS metagenome assembly JAABUV01 (sample SAMN10711881, study PRJNA513362) | rock metagenome | isolation source: Antarctica rocks | place: Antarctica: Victoria Land, Knobhead nord | collected 2015-12-19
TGGCGGACGTAGATCAGGGCCGCCGTGGGAAGCGAAGCCAAGCATTCCTCGGAGGGTGGTGGCGGCATCGTCATGGTAAAAACACTACCATCCCCGAAACGGTAGCGGAAGGCCGTGAACGGTTACATCGGTTAAGCTACTCCGATGGCCCAGCACCCGGGAGGAGCGATGGCGAAGAAGCGGAAGGTCCACTCACCAGCGTTCAAGTCTCAGGTCGCCCTGTCCGCTCACAAGGGAGATAAGACGATCAACAAACTGGCCGGGCACTACGGCGTCCACCCGACGCTCATCCACGGCTGGAAGAAGCACCTCCTGGCGTGGGCCAGCTCGTGCCGGAGGACCGCGCGGAGGGCCTCGGGCGACCAACCCTGGGCGTCGACCGGCAGGAGGACCACGGGCCGGACGAACCCCCAGGTCGCGGGGATTGCCCCCTCGGGCCCGAGCCGGAGGTCGACCCGCCGCCGGATCCCGTAGGCCGATCGGATCGCCTGGGCCTCCTCGAACCAGGGGCCCGAGGCGACCCGGGGGGCCCGGAGCCCCCGCCACCAGGCGGCCGAGACCCCCATCAACCACGGCCCGAGCGTCGCCAGGGCGCCCACGGCCCACGCCAGGACCAACCACCCGGCCCGGAGCCGCCCGGGGGCGACCGCCGCGGCCGGGACCGGGGCGGCCACCGGCCGGGGCGGCTCGGCCCGGCCGATCGGTGGCGAGGGAGGCCCCGCGATCGGCCCCGGATCCTCCGTGGCCGGGGCCACGGGTCCGGGCAAGGCTTTACGCTGCCCGGGAACGTCCGTCGCGTTCGGAGACGTGAGAACCGTGGGCGGAAGCGATGTCGAGGGCGTCCAGGTCCGGTCCGGCGAGAGGGCCGAGAGCCCGGGCAGCGCGACCAGGCCGACGGCGGCCAGGGTCCAGGCCAGGTGCCGCGACGAGGCCGACGACCGGCGGAGGGCCAGGGTCGCCAGCCAGGCGAGGGCCAGGATCGGCAGGCCCTTGAGCGATCCGTCGGCCAGGTTCGCCAGCCAGACCCGGGGGTCGATGAGCGGAGTCATGGTCAGCGGCCCTCCGATCGCGCCTGCTCGATCGCCCGGACCAGGCGGTCCAGCTCGTCCTGGGGGAGATTGGCGTCGGAGACTCCGAGCAGGGCCACGACGGCTTTCTCGGCCGAGTCGTCGAAGAAGGTCCGGAGGACTCGCCGGAGCGCCGACCGCGCCTCGGACTCACGCGACGCCGCCGCCGCGTAGACGAACCGGACCCCCGACCGCTCGCGGCGGAGGTGCCCCTTATCCTTCAGGATCCGGAGCAGCGCCCGGACCGCCGAGTCGCTCGGGGCGTCGGGAAGCTCTCCCCGGACCTCCGCCGCCGAGGCCCGCCCCCGGCGGTACACCACGTCCATGATCTGCCGCTCCCGACGGCTCAAGCCGTCTCCGGTCCCCTCGGCCACGCCCCACCCCCGTTCTCGGCAAGCCCGTCTCTCAGCGCCCGACCCCAATGGCCCGGCGCTAAATTTTTAGCGGAACCGGGATCGGCCAGCAAGACCCGATGCTAAATTTTTAGCGCGGGTCGGGATCTGACCTGGGGCCATGTCTCCGTGGATTCCACGTCGATCGCCCCCTCTCCCCCACCCTCCGCAAGGGGGGAGGGGGCAGGAAAGAAGGGAAAAGCCCAGCTTCTGGTTTCTTCTGCCTTGTGGGGGAGGGTTGGGGAGGGGGGGCCCTCGAATCACCCGGGACCATCGCCGTCGGCGGGCCGCCTGCCCTGTCCGGCCCGGTCCGGCCCGGGTAGAGTGTGGGGGGCGAACGCGCCGAGGCATCCGCGGATCCCGAAGGGCAGCCGGTCCCATGAGCGAGTCCAGCCGTCGAAGCTTCCTGCACCGGGCCCTGGCCGGCTCGGCGATCCCGTGGTTGGCCCGGTCCGCCGGAGCCGAGGACGGGTCGGGCCCCGGGCCCGGCCTGATCGTCCGGTCGACCCGGCCGCTGGACGCCGAGACGCCGGTGGAGGCGTTCGACCGGTTCCTCACGCCCAACCGCCTGTTCTTCGTCCGGAGCCACTTCGGGCCGCCGGCGGTCGGGCTGGCTCCGTGGCGGCTGGAGGTCGGCGGGCTGGTCGACCGGCCCCTGGATCTCGGCCTGGACGACTTGAAGGGCCTGCCGACGGCGACGCTCCCGGCGGTCCTGCAATGCTCGGGCAACGGCCGGGCGAACTTCGCGCCGACGATCCCCGGGGTCGGCTGGGACCGGGGGGCGGTGGGGAACGCCGAGTGGTCGGGGGTCCGGCTGGTCGACGTGCTGGGACGGGCCGGGGTGAAGGCCGGGGCCGCGCACGTCCACCTCCTCGGGGCCGACGAGCCGCCGGGCCCGAAGACGCCGGCCTTCTTCCGGAGCATCCCCCTGTCCCGGGCGCTCGAGCCGGGCACGATCCTGGCGACGGCCATGAACGGCGAGCCCCTGCCGCTGCTCCACGGCGGGCCGATCCGGCTGGTCGTCCCCGGCTGGGCGGGGAACCACTGGATCAAGTGGCTCCGGAAAGTGACCCTCGCCCGCGAGGAGGCGCCGGGGTTCTACATGCGGACCGGCTACAAGATCCCCAGGGTTCCCGCCCCGCCGGGCGCCGAGCTGAAGCCGGCGGACCTGGTCCCGGTGACGGCGATGAACGTCAAGTCGCTGATCGCCCGGCCGCTCGAAGGGGCGGTCGTGCCGGCCGGCCGGGTCGAGGTCAAGGGCGTGGCCTGGACCGGTGAGGGGTTGGTGGAGCACGTCGAGGTCGCGACCGGCCCCGGGGATTCCTGGTCCCGGGCCGCCCTCCTGGGCGAGGCTCGCCCGGGGACCTGGCGGCAATGGTCGTACGCCTGGGACGCCCGGCCCGGCCGCCACGCTCTCCGAGCCCGGGCCACCGACTCCCGGGGCGAGGTCCAGCCCGGGGCCACCGCCTGGAACCGGAGCGGCTACCTCTGGAACGGGATCGACCGCGTGGCCGTCGAGGTCCGCTGATCTGAGGGATCCGAACATGAATGCCCGACGATTTGCGATCCCCAAGCTCGCCGTCCTCGCCCTCGTGGCGGGGTCCGTGGCCCTCCCCTGGTCGACCGCCCCGGCCGTCGACGACGACGACCGCGAGGAGCGCCACGCCCTGGCCCGGCAGTCGTTCGTCGAGAATTGTTTGATGTGCCACGGCGAGGACATGACCACCCGCCAGCGCCTGACGACCAGGCAGTGGACGGCCGAGGTCGAGAAGATGGCCAACTGGGGGGCCCCCCTCCCCCTCGACCGCAAGCAACCGCTGATCGATTACCTGGCCGAGGTTTATCCGGAGACCCGCCCCGCCCCGCCCCTGGATCGGGTCGACCCCGACGGGGCCTTCGGGCCCGACCGGCAGGACCCACCCTCGCCCCTCGAGGGCGCCGACCTCGTCCGGGGCGAGGCCCTGTTCGGGGCCCAGTGCGCGGCCTGCCACGGGGCGGGTGCCCGGGGGGGCGAGCTGGGTACTAACCTCGTCGAGAAGCCGGTCCTGCTCCGCGAGGACGAGTTCCGGGCCCTGATGCGTGATGGCCGACGGCGGATGCCGGGCTTCGCCGCCGTTCTCGACGGGAACGGGCCGGCCGACCTCCTGGCCTGGCTCCGCCTCCGGCGGTGAGGGACCGATCATGGCTCCCAAGCGGGGATCGAAGCTCGCCAGGCCCTCGGGCGGCTTCCGAGGGTTCGGCTCGGAGGCCCTGCCCTTCCTCCGGGCCCTCCGCGAGAACAACGACCGCGAGTGGTTCGCGGCCCACAAGGCGACCTTCCTGGAGGAGTGCGACGCCCCGCTCCGCGAGCTGGTCGCCGAGGTCGGCGGCCGGCTGATCGCGAAGGGGCTGACGCTGGCGCCGGTCGCGAAGAACCCGGTCTTCCGGATCTACCGCGACGTCCGGTTCTCCAACGACAAGAGTCCGTATAAGGCCCACCTCGGGGCCGCCCTGCACCCCGACGGCGAGAAGTCCAGGCCGGGGATGCTCTACATCCACGTCGAGCCCGCCGCCTCGTTCGTGGCCGCCGGCTTCTACCACCCCGACCCCCCGACCCTGAAGGCGCTCCGGTTGGCCATCGCCGGCGACGCCGGGACGTTCGATCGCCTGGTCCACGCGCTGGCGGCCCTGGGCCAGACCCTCGCTCCGGGAGAGCCCCTGACCCGGATCCCCCGGGGCTTCGAGGCCCTGGCCGGCTCGCCCGTCGCGGGATACCTCCGGAACCGCTCCTTCGTCCTCCACCGCCCGCTCCCCGACGAGGACCTGGAGCGCCGCGACCTCCCCGAGGCGATCGCCGGATTCGCCGCCGACGCGGCGCCGTTCCTGGAGTTCTTCTGGTCGAGGCCGGGTGATTGATCGCCTCGCCGGGACATCGCCCGGACCTCGGCTTTGCCGGGTCCGGGGACGCGGGTATGCTGGGATCGTTGAAGATTGGGCCGGAGGGACCGATGACCACGCTGACCCCCGAACAGAAGCGTGCCATCGCCCAGGCGGGCGAGGCGCCCGTCCGGGTCTCGGACCCGGATTCGAATGCGTCGTTCGTGCTACTGCGGGCTGACGTCTACGAGCGGATGCTCGCCGCTTCCGGGGGGGAGTTCGACCCTCGCGAGGGCTATCCGGCCGTCGACCGGATCATGGCGGCCGATGACGCGGACGATCCCTACCTCCATCTCTACCAGGGCGGATCGTGACGAGCCGTGGGGATGTCGTGATCGTGGCGTTCCCGTTCGTCGACGGCGGGCGGGGTAAGAACCGCCCGGCCCTGGTGATCCAGGGGGACCGGAACAACCGACGGCTGCTCAACACCATCGTCGCCATGATCACGGGGAACGTCCGGCTCGCCGCGACCGAGCCGACGCAGCTCATGATTGATCCGGCCACGCCGGAGGGGCGGGCCTCGGGCCTCTCGCACCCCTCGGCCGTCAAGTGCGAGAACCTGTTCACCGTCCGCCAGCAGGACATCCTCCGGACGCTCGGCGGCCTGCCGAAGTCGACGATGGGCCGGGTGGATGATTGCCTGAAGGCGGCTCTCGAACTGGCCTGAGCATCGCCCGGAGCTCGGCTTTGCCGGGATCGGGGGCGCGGGTATGCTTGAGGGCGCGTCTGGACGGGGTTCCCGGCCGGGGCGTCCGAGGGTCTGGGGCCGGCTCGATGTTCAAATTCCTCCACGCGGCCGACATCCACCTCGACAGCCCCCTGCGGGGCCTGGATCGGTACGAGGGGTGCCCGTCGGGCGAGATCCGGGGGGCGACCCGCCGGGCGCTGGAGAACCTGGTCCGGCTGGCGATCGAGGAAAAGGTGGCCTTCGTCCTGATCGCCGGGGACGTCTACGACGGCGACTGGAAGGACCACAACACGGGGCTCTGGTTCGTCAAACGGATGGCCGACCTCCGCGACGCGGGGATCGCCGTCTTCCTGATCCGGGGGAACCACGACGCCCGGAACCGGATGACCCGCGACCTCCGGCTCCCGGACAATGTCACCTCGCTGAACGTCGATCGTCCCCAGACCTGTTATCATCGGGATCTCCCGGTGGCGGTCCACGGCCAGGGTTTCGCCACCCAGTCCGTCACCGAGGACCTCGCGGCGCGGTATCCGGCGGCGGATCCGGGTTGCTTCAACGTCGGGATGCTCCACACCAGCGCCACCGGCCGCGAGGGGCACGAGCGGTACGCCCCCTGCACCGTCGAGGCGCTCCGGACCAAGGGGTATGGGTACTGGGCCCTGGGGCATGTCCACACCCGCGAGACCCTCGACGACCGCGACGCGCCGATCGTCTTCCCCGGGAACATCCAGGGGCGGCAGATCCGCGAGGACGGGGCCAAGGGGTGCATGCTCGTGGCCGTCGAGGGGCACCGGGTGACCTCCTCCGAGTTCCGGCCGCTCGACGTGTTCCGGTGGGAGAAGTGCCGCGTCGACGCCTCGGGGGCGACTTGCGGCGACGACGTCTCGGAGCTCTTCCAGGACCGCCTGCCCGGGCTCCTCGCCGGGGCCGAGGACCGGCCGATGGCGCTCCGGGTCGAGCTCGTCGGCGACTCCCCGGGGCATCAGGCGATCGTCGCCGGCTCGGAGCAGATCACCCGCGACCTCCAGGCCACGGCGATCGCCCACGGGTCGGGCCGGGTCTGGGTCGAGAAGCTCAAGGTCAAGACCCGGCCGCTCCGGATCGGCGGCGGCGGCGACGGCGCGGCCGACGGGCCGCTCGAAGAACTCGACCGGCTCCTCGGCGAACTCCAGGGCGACGGCCTCCGCCTCAAGGAATTCGCCGGCCGCGAGCTGGCCGACCTCCGCAAAAAGATCCCGGCCGACCTCAGGCGGGACGACGGCGTCGACCTCGACTCCCCCGACTGGCTCCGGGGGGTCCTCGACCAGGTCCGGCCGCTCCTGGCCGCCCGCTTCGACGCCGCAGGGCGGGCCCGATGAGGTTCCTCCGGCTCGACCTCCGCGCCTTCGGGCCCTTCGCCGACGCCCCGATGCTGGAACTCGGCGGCGGCGGGCGCGGCCTCCACCTGATCCACGGCCCCAACGAGGCCGGCAAGAGCACCGCCCTCCGCGCGATCCGCTGCCTCCTGTTCGGCTTCCCGCTCCAGTCGGGCGACGACCACCTCCACAAATACGACAAGCTCCGGGTCGGGGCGACCCTCCGGGGCGAGACCGGGGACGAGCTTTCGTTCGTCCGGCGTAAGAGGAACGTCAATCCCCTCTGGACGTTTGACGACGCCCGGGCGCTCGACCCGGACGCCCTCGGGCCGTTCCTGGGCGCCCTGGACGAGGCGAAGTTCGTCGACCTGTTCTCGATGGACCATGCCGAGCTGGTGGCCGGGGGCCTGGCGATCCTCAAGGGCGGCGGGCGGCTCGGGGAGATGCTCTTCGCGGCGGGTTCGGGCCTGGCCCGGGTGGACGAGGTCCGGCGGAAGCTCGACGAGGAGATGGACGCCCTGTTCCGGCCCCGGGCCTCGAACCCGTCGATCAACGCGGCGCTGGCGGAGCTGAAGGACGCCCGCGAGGCCGCCGAGCAGCAGATGCTCGGGACCCAGGCGTGGGTCGACCTCGACCACCGGATCGCCCGGGCCCGGGGCCGGCTGGCCGAGATCGAGGGGGAGCGGCCGGCGGTCGAGGCCGAGCGGCTCCGGCTGGAGCGGCTCCGGAAGGCCCTCCCGCTGATCGCCCGCCGCGAGGAGGCGGCCGGCGAGCTGGACCGGTTCCGAGGCGTCCCGGTCCTCTCCGACGACTTCGCCGAGGTCCGCCGGGCGGAGTCGACCGCGCTGGCCCTGGCGTCCCGGGGGGCCCGCGACGCCAGGGCGGGGCTGGAGGAGGTCGGGCGCGAGCTGGCGGGGCTCGGGCCGGCCGACCCGGTGGTCGCCGAGGCCGAGGCGATCGGGCCGCTCCAGGGGGACCTGGGGGTCTACCTCAAGGAGTGCCGCGAGCGGCCCGCCCGCGAGGCCAAGCGGGCCCACGTCGAGGCCGACGCCCGAGGCCGGCTGGCCGGCCTGTTCCCCTCGGGCGGGGTCGAGGAGGCGGGCGGGCTCCGGGCCCTCGCCGCCCGCCGGGGGCTGGTCCTGGAGCTGGCCGAGCGACTGGCGCGGCTCGAAGCGGCGACGGCCCAGGCCGAGGCGGAGGTGGCCAAGCTGGCCGGCCCCCGGCCCGGGGCCGACGACCCGGCGATGGACCCCGAGGCCCCACGGCACGCCCGGGACCTGGCCGGGGTCGTCGCCAGGGTGGCGGCCCTGGGCGACCCGGAGGGGCTCCTCGGCGACGCCCGGGCCGAACTGGGCGAGGCCGAACTCCGGGCCGCCGTCGGGCTCCGGGCCCTCCCGCTCTGGTCGGGATCGCTCGACGAGCTGGAGGCGCTGGCGGTCCCGCCGACGGCGACCATCGACCGCTCCGAGGCCCAACTCCGGGCCGCCGAGGAGGCCCTGGGCCGGGCTGAGGCCGCGCTGGCCCAGGCCGAGGGCGACCGGCGGACCCTGGAGCGCCAGATCGAGGTCCTCCGGCTCGCCGGGCCGGTCCCCACCGAGGAGGAGCTGGCCGCCCGCCGGCTCGACCGCGACCGAGGCTGGGGGCGGGTCCGGCGGGCCTGGCTCGGGTCCGAGCCGGCGGAGGATCCCCCCGGGCTCGCCGACGACCACGAGGCCGGCGTCCGGGCCGCCGACGACCTGGCCGACCGCCTCCGCCGCGAGGCCGACCGGGTCGCCGAGCAGGCCCAGCGGGCGGCGGGCCACCGCTCGATCCTCGCCCGGGTCGCCGCCCTGGCCGAGGACCGCGACCGGAAGGCCCGGGCTCGGGCTGAAGTCCTCCAAGCCTGGGCGGGCCTCTGGCGGACCTTGCTCGGCCTGGACCCCTTCCCGCCCCGCGAGATGAGGGACTGGGTCGTCCTCGCCCGCGCCGCCCTGGTCCAGCAGGCCGACGAGATCCGGGGGCGTCGGTCCCGGTCCGACCGGTCGGCCGGGAGGGTCGCCGAGCACCGGACCGAGCTGGGGCGCGGGCTGGCCCGGCTCGGCGAGCCCGGGGCCGAGCCCGGCGAATCGCTGGCCGCCCTGCTGGACCGGGCCCGAGCGGCGGTCGCCGGGGTGGACTCCGGGCTCCGGCTGGTCGCGGCCCGGTCCGATCGGGCCAGGGCCGAGGCCGCGCTCGGGGCCTGGCGGTCGCGCTGGGCCGAGGCGGTCGGGCCCCTGGGGCTGGACGACGGGGCCTCGCCGGCGCGGGCCAACGCGGTCCTGGCCGGGGTCGACGAGCTGATCAAGGCGACCGACGAGTCCGCCGCCCTCGGCGAGGCGATCCGCGAGGGGGAGCGGCTCGGCCGCCGCTTCGAGGGGGCCGTCGGGGCGCTCCTGGGCCGGCTCGGCGAGGCGGCCCCCTCGGGCGACTCCGAGGCCGACGCCCGCGCGATCCTGGCCCGGCTGGACCGGGCCCGGCTGGCCGACGCCCGGCGCGAGGGCCTGCTCCGCCGCCAGGCCGAGGAGCGGTCCAGGCTGGCCGGGGCCGGGGCCGAGGTCGACCGGGCCGAGGCCACGCTGGCCGCCCTGTCCCGCGAGGCCCGGTGCGGGGGAGCGCCCGGGGACCTGGCCGAGGCCGAGCGCGCCTCCGACGAGGTCAAGGCGCTCCGGGACAAGCTTCGGGGGCTCGACGACCGGCTGGCGGACCTGGCCGAGGCCGGACCCGTCGACCGGCTCCGCGAGGAGGCCCGGGGGCTCGACCCGTCGGACCTGGACGCCCGGATCGCGGCGCTGGGCGAGCGGCTGGACCCGCTCAAGGCGGAGGGCCGGCGGCTCGGCGAGGAGATCGGGAGCTGCGTTGAGCAGCTCCGCCGGATGGACGGGGGCCCGGCCGCCGCCGACGCCCGGCAGGACGTCGAGGAGCGGATGGCCCGGCTGGCCGAGGACGTCGAGAAGTACGCCCGGCTCCGGCTGGCCTCGGCGGTCCTCCGCGAGGCCGTCGAGCGCTACCGGAAGGAGCACCAGGGCCCGGTCCTGGACCGCGCGGGGGGGCTCTTCGCCCGGCTGACCGCCGGCTCGTTCGCCGGGCTCCGGGCCGACGTCGACGAGAAGGGCCAGCCCGTCCTCCGGGGCGTCCGGGCCGACGGGTCGAGCCTCCTGGGCGTCGAGGGGATGAGCGAGGGGACCGCCGACCAGCTCTACCTGGCCCTCCGCCTGGCCAGCCTGGAGACCTACCTGGACGACCACGAGCCGATCCCGCTGGTCGTCGACGACATCCTGGTCAACTTCGACAACGCCCGGGCCCTGGCCGCGCTGGAGGCCCTGGCCGCGCTCTCGACCCGGACCCAGATTCTGTTCTTCACCCACCACGAGCACCTCGTCGACCTCGCCCGATCGGCCCTGGGCGGCGACGTCCTGTTCGTCCATCGCCTCGATCGGGGCACGCCCCGGGCCGAGCCCGAGACCGAAGGCGAGCCCGAGCCCGCCCCGGCCGGGCCGGTCAAGCCGAGGCGGAAGAAGAAGGCCGCCCCGCTGGCGGGCGAGGGTTGATGGGGCGGGATGCCTTTTCACTCCGACACTGTTTCGAAAGGCGGAGTCGGTCCGCATCAAACCATCGCGATCGGAGATCGGCCCGCAATTTATCCTGAATTTTGCTCGTTCAATAATGAACTGGTGACTGCCAGTAACAATTGCCTGGATAGGCTTCCGAAGGACTCGAACCCGTGATGCCGGTAGAAGGCTTCCGCCCGGTCGTCCTTGGCATCGACGACCAGCGCGAAGACGGCGATCTCCGGCCGGAGCGACCGGGCCACGGCATCCCAGAGCAGGGCGCCACCCAGCTTGCGCCCGCGATAGGCCGAATCGACGGCCAGGCGCCCCAGCCGCGCGACCGGCACGGAGGGATAGCGGGGCAGCCGCCTGGCCAGCTCCTTCGGCAGATCGGCGAGGAGGACGCCGGCCGCCGCCAGCGTGTCGTAGCCGGCCACCTGGCCCGAGGCGGCATCGATGGCGACGTAACAGGCCGTCGCTCGCCGGCGCACGTCCTGGCCCACCTGCTCCCGGAAATACCGATCCAGGGCATCGACGCCGCAGGTGAAGCTGGATTCGATCGTCTCGGTCCCGCTCCGAAACGGCCAGGGGCGCGACCACCGACGCCTGATCGCGGAGCCCGGGGCGTGTCCATTCGACTCGGCGGGAAATCCGACTAAGATAAGGGCTTGAAGACTGCCGCCCGACCCCATCGCATTCGAAGGGACGAGCGCCATGCTCACCTTCCGCGTCCGGACCTTCGCCGTCATCCTGGGCTTCTCGGCCTTCGCGCTGCTGTACATCTCGGTGGGAATCCGCTGGCACTCCTACCGGGCCCGGGCCGGCGAATACGCCCGGAGGGAGGTCGAGCACACCTTCGAGGCGGCCAACTTCGCCCGGGCCGCGCGGAACCCGGGCGACTCGGCCGAGGCGGAGGCCAAGGTCTCCGAGTACCGGAAATATGCCGCGATGCACGAGAAGGCGGCCCGCGAATGCACCCGGCTCCGCGAGTTCTACGAGGGCGCCTGGTGATCACCCGCCCCGGGGAGGCTTCGCCATCAAGGTTCCGTCGGCCCCGATGGAGCGTCCGGGTGCTGATGCTGGCCGTGGCCTTCGTGGCCCTGGCGATCGCGTGGTCGTCGCGATGGACGGACTACCGGTATCGGGCGGCCTTTCATGCGACCCTGGCGGCCCAGCATCGCGATTTCGCCGGGGTCCGGTCGATGACCGCGTGGGCCCGGGACCGCCAGCAGCGGAAGGCGGAATGGCACGAGGAGATGGGCCGGAGGTTCGACCGGGCCGCGTGGCTCCCCTGGCCCTTCGAGCCGTCCGAGCCGCCCAAGTCTTTCTGACAAGGCGGCATCGGGGTTGCAAGGGCGATCGAGGCGACTATAGTTAAACAAATGAGGGGGGCGTCCCGGGCTCTCGCCATCGCGGCGAGGGCGGGCCGCGACCCGAGGCGGGGCCGGGGGATCGGGCCGATGCTGAGCTTGTTCGGACCGGATCGCCGCTACTGCGATGGCGTCTCGCGGCGGTCGTTCCTCAAGATCGGCGGCCTGGCGATGGGCGGCCTGGCGCTGCCGGACTTGCTCCGGGCCGAGGAGCGGGCGGGGATCTCCGGCTCGCACAAGGCCGTGATCATGGTCTACCTCTCGGGCGGCCTGGCGCATCAGGACACCTTCGACCTCAAGCCCGACGCCCCGGCCGAGATCCGCGGCGAGTTCAAGCCGATCGCCACGGCCGTCCCCGGGATCTCCATCGGCGAGCTTCTGCCCGAGATCGCCGGGATGACCGACAAGCTGGCCATCCTCCGGTCGATCGTCGGCCTCCGCGACGAGCACTCGAGCTGGCAGAACCTGACCGGCTACCCGATGGCGCAGGCCCAGCGCGAGGACCGGCCGCACTTCGGCTCGGTGATCTCGCGAGTCCAGGGGGCGGTCGACCCGGTCGTCCCGCCGTTCGTCGACCTCTTCCCGGTCATGCAGCACAAGCCTTATAACAGCGCGGGGGCCGGGTTCCTGGGGCAGTCGTACAAGGCGTCGAAGCTCGGCGGCGGCGACGACCTCGAACTGACCCGGCAAACCGCCGTCGCCCCCGGCCGGTTCGCCGACCGCCGCCGCCTGCTCGGAGAGTTCGACGGGTTCCGCCGGTCGGTCGACGCCGCTCCGGTCGAGGGGATGGACGCCCAGTATCGCCGGGCCTTCGACGTCCTGACCTCGGACAAGGTGGCGCGGGCCCTGGACGTCGAGCGCGAGGACCCCAAGGTCCGCGACCGCTACGGCAAGGGGTCGGAGAAGCACCTCGGCGACGGCGCCCCGATGTGGAACGACCAGCTCCTGATCGCCCGCCGGCTGGTCGAGGCCGGGGCCCGCTGCGTGTCGGTCGCCTACGGCTTCTGGGATACGCATGGCGATAACTTCAACCATCTCAAGCGGCACCTCCCGCTGTTCGACCGGGGGGTCTCGGCGCTGGTCCAGGACATCCACGCCCGGGGGCTCGACCGCGACGTGACCGTGCTGGTCTGGGGCGAATTCGGCCGGACCCCGAAGATCAACAAGGTCGCCGGCCGCGACCACTGGGCGCCGGTCAACGGGGCGTTGCTGGCCGGCGGCGGGATGAAGGTCGGCCAGGTGATCGGGAGCACCGACAAGCTCGGGGCCTACGCCGCCAGCGCCCCGATCCACTACCAGGACGTGCTGGCCACCGTCTACCACAACCTGGGGATCGACCCCCACGCCTTCGTCACCGACCCCACCGGCCGCCCGGTCCCGATCCTCCCCGGGACCGCCTCGCCGATCGCGGCCCTGGGGTGAGAGCCTCGGCGGGGCGATCGGGCGGGTCTGACCGTGGTTTCTGGTGGTGCCACGTCTCCGGCCCCCTCTCCCCAACCCTCCCCCGCGGAGGGGGGAGGGGGCCAGAGGGGGAGTCCCTTCTTCCTCCCTCTCCCTTGATGAGGAAGGGACGGGGAGAGGGGGGCCAGGACTCCCAAGGGAACGGCGCCCCCAGACCCCATGGTCAGACCTGATCGGGCGATCGGGCGCCGAGTTGGATGGGCCCTTGACGCCGGGCCGGGGGCCCTCGATCATGGCAGGGCCCCGGACCCGGGGGAACCTCCGGCCCGCCCTGGAAAGTAGCCGACTCGTGCCGCCCAGGTCCCGCCATCCCCGAGCCCTTCGATGCCGCCTGTCGCTGGCGACGGCGGTCCTGATCGGGCTGTGGTTGGCCCTCGGGTCGGGGGCGATGGCCTCCGCCGCCCCGGCGGGTAAGCCACGCCAGGGCGTCCACGGCGGCCACCGCTGCAAGTGCGGGATGGACTGCGGGGCCACCTGCTGCTGCTCGCACGGCGATCCGGCCCCGGCCCCGCCGAAGCCGCCGGCCCCGGCCGCCGCCGGGGTCTTCTCCGGCCCCTGCGTGGGCTCCGCGCCGTGCGGGGGCGCGGCCTTGCCGCCGGGCTCCGGGCCGATGGCCCCCGCGAGCGACCCCGCCGACCGGGCGGCCGGCCTCGGGGCCGGTCCCTCCCCTTCCCTCTCCCGATTCGATTTGCCGGAATCGGATCGCGCCGGGATCCCGCCCGGCTCCCGGTTGGACGAACCGCCGGAACGACCCGCCGACGCCTGAATCTCCCGGTCCGACCGCGACCGGGGGACCTCGCCGATCGCTCGCGCGTCCCCCGCGCGACGCGACCGGCCGCCGTCGACGTCTCGTCCCGAGAGCGCCCGCGTCGTCGATCGAGCCCGGCTCGATCCGGCTCGACGTGCGCCCGCCCGTTCGTCTTCCACCGGAGAATCCCCGTGCGTCGTCGAGGCTTCACGCTGATCGAATTGCTGGTGGTCATCGCGATCATCGCCGTCCTGATCGCCCTGCTCCTGCCCGCCGTGCAGGCCGCCCGCGAGGCCGCCCGCCGCTCCCAGTGCCTGAACAACCTGAAGCAGATCGGCCTGGCGCTCCACAACTACCACGACACGGTCGGCGTGTTCCCGCCCGGGCTGATCTCGACGCCCGGGAGCGACGGCGGCAACACCGGCCCGGGCTGGGGATGGGCCACGATGATCCTCCCCCGGATCGAGCAGCCCGCCGTCTTCAACGCCATTAACTTCGGCCTCGGGATCGAGGCGACGGCGAACCAGACGGCGCGGCTGACCAGGATCAGTTCGTTCATTTGCCCGTCCGACGCCTCGTTCCAGCCCCAGTTCACGGTGGTCGACGACACCACGAGCAACACGACCTCGGGGCCGCCGATCTGCGACGTGGCGTCGTCGAACTACGTCGGTTGCGTCGGCAGCGGGGATCCCTCCAGCCTCTACCCCTACAACCCGACCGACGACCCTCCCGGTCGCGACAACGGCAACGGGCTGTTCTTCCGCAATCGTTCGGTGCGGATCGCGGAGATCCTCGACGGGACGAGCCAGACCCTCGCCGTCGGCGAGAAGAGCCAGAACCTGGCGCGGGCGACCTGGACCGGGGCCGTCACCCGCGCGGCGGTCCCCATCACCGAGTTGCAGGCCGAGAGCGGCCTCGCGCCCGAGGGCGGCGACGCGCTGGTGATCGCGCACACCGGGGAACTCGACGGGCCCAACTCCCGGCCGGCGCACGCCGACCAGTTCTGGGCCCGCCACCCGGGGGGCGCCCATTTCGCCTTCGCCGACGGGAGCGTCCGGTTCCTCAAGGAGAAGCGGCCGATCGCGATCCTCCGGGCCCTGGCAACCCGCGCCGGTGGCGAGGTCGTCTCCGCCGACTCCTACTGAACGAGCCGGCTCCGGTCATTCGATCGCGGAACCCATCGAAAGCAAAGAAAGGATGGACGGGACTCATGAGAAAGCCTGATCGACGCCCGATGCTCGGGGTGATCGCCGCGCTGGCCGTCGCCGCGACGGTCCCCCTGGCGGGCGAGCCTCGCGCCCAGGGGCCGGACGGCCAGATCGCGGCGATCCGGGCCGTGCTCGACAAGCAGGAGACCGACTGGAACAAAGGCGACCTCGACGCCTTCCTCGAAGGGTACTGGCATTCGCCGAGGGTCGTGTTCCAATCCGCCGGCGACCGCCAGGTCGGCTTCGACGCGATGCGCGACCGCTACCGGAAGCGTTACCAGGCCGAGGGGAAGGCGATGGGCAAGGTCGCCTTCTCCGACGTCGAGATCGACATCCTCGGGGCCGGCTACGAAGCCGCGTACGCCCGGGGACGGTGGCGGCTCACCCTCCCCGACGGCAAGACGCCCGGCGGTCTGTTCACCCTGATCTTCCAGAAGCTCCCCGAGGGGTGGAAGATCGTCCACGACCACACCTCATCCGCCGAGGCCCCCAAGCCCCCGGCGCCCCATTGAGCGGGGCCCGGGAGCGATCGCCCGCCGTCCGGCTGATCGGGTCGGCGGTCGTGCCCGTCCTGGCCCTGGGGATCGCGGCGGGCGTCCTGGGGCAGGTGGTCCGGGACCGATCCGTCGGCTGGGCCCTGCTGATGGACCTGCCCCTGGTCCCGATCGGGCTGGCGGCGGTCGCCTGGGACGCGATCCGGCGGGGGCGGGCGTTGCCGGGCCCGAGGTTCGGGCTCGGGGCGCTCGGCCTGGCCGCGGCGCTGGGGGCGGGCTGGCCCGCCACCGCCCCGCCGTCCGCCAGCAGGCCCAGGTTTCGCAGGGCCGAGCCCGCCCCCGCCCCCGCCATCGTCATCCTCGCCGGCCCTCCCGATCTCGTCCTTCTACCGGTGATATGCACGCGGACGGCGGGCGCAATCCCTCGATCTCCAAATCGGGCGAGATTCTCGGATTCGATGGGAGATGGGAGATGGTTGATGGTTGATGGGCAAGACGATGGTCGCCGATCCCAGCAGCGATCAGCGATCGAGCCCTACGGGTTACCGGCGCCCCTCCGGACCCAGATGGGGCTGCCCCAGGCGATCTCGCCGTCCTCCTGGATGACCCGGACGTAGTACCAGCTCAGCCCGGGTCCGCGCTTCTCCTCGTCGAGCCATTCGAACTCGACGCGGGGCTTGTGGGGCTCTGACGTGTAGACGTAGACAAAATCCTTGATGACGTCCACCCTCGCGATCGGCGCGGTCCCGTGGGCCAGGACCTTCAGGCGGACCGGGCCGTCGGCGACGAACTCGTCGCCCATGACGTGGTCGCCGGAGCGGACGTCGAGCACGATGTTGTCGGTCGCCCCGTAGCAGTGCCGCTTCTGGAACGCCTCGAAGATCGAGGCCCGCGAGCGGTCCTCGGCCAGCGCCACGGCGAAGCTGATGTGGGTGCTGATGTGGTCGCTGCTGGCCTGGAACCCCAGCCGGTATTGCATCGCCAGCGCGTTCCAGACCATCCCCAGCGGCCGGAACCCGCCGATCGACTCGCCCGGCCGCCGGGCCACCCGGGGGGCCCCGAGATGCTCGTAAGACTGGCGGTGCCCCTGGAAGATCTCGACGATCGGCTCGACCTTCGGGTCGTTGTCGCGCCAGTCGGTCCCCATCCCGGTGGCCGAGGTGTGCGAGGCGCAGATCCCGCCCAGGGCGTTCAGATAGTCATAGAGCATCTTGGTATCGTCGTTGGAAACGCCTTGCGCGTCGACCAGTCTCGGGAGCGTCCGGATGCCCCGCCTGGGGAACATCACGTTGCGGTGCCCGCCGGGGTAGGACACGCTCCGCTCGTAGGTGTGCATCGGGATGAAGGCGGGGGCCTGGTGGTAGAGGTCGGTTGTCTTCTGGGTGAGCCACCAGGTGTATTCCTTGCCTCCGCCGTTGTCGTGGTCGCCGTCGCCGATCCAGTCGAGGCGGGCGGCGTCGAGGGCATAGCGCCACATGTCTTCGAGCGACCCATCGGAGCCGCCGTCCATCGAGATCTCGGTGTGGCGGTGGAACTCGCCCCGGAGGAGCTGATATGTCTTGCCGCCCGACTTGACCCGGTGGTCGCGCATCCGGGCGACGTCGGCGGCCTCGTCGGGGTGGACCGGCGTCCGGGCTTCCCGCGCCGGGTCCGGCGCGATCAGGTGGGGCTCGGCGGCCGGGAGGGGCGAGGTCAGCGCGGCGGCTTGGAGGTCGTTGTCGACGACGCCCTCGGGCGTCCCGGCGTGGGTGTAGTAGCGGCGGCCCAGCTCGGGCGTCGACTCGGACTCGCGGCGGAGCCGGCCGTCGGTGCTGTAGAAGGCCAGGACCGGGCCATCGGCGGTCGGGACCAGCGCCGGGCGGTTGTCGAGCAGGTTGTCGCTCCGGGGGAGGAGCCGAGGGGGCGACCAGGCGTCGCCTTCGAGCGTGGTGGCGTACTCGACCCAGACGCCGCCGACGACCATCACCGCGTTGTTGCCCCAGATGGCCTCCTGGCGGTGCCGGAACGCCAGCCAGGGGCGGCCATCGCGGTCGACGGCCAGGCGGGGGTAGCCGTTCATCGCCCGGACCGGCTCGCCCGCCTTGGCCACCGGGTCGGGCGCCGCGAGGACCCGCCGGCCGTCGACGCAGGCGACCCGGACCCTCGACTCGCGGTAGAGGCTCGACCCCTTGCCGTCGAGGAGGTTCGTCGAGTCCTTCCCCCAGTTCGCCGACCGCTCCTCGAAGCCGACCCAAACCCGCCCGCGCGGGTCGACGGCGATCGAGGGCCGGGCCTCGAATCGGTCCGAACCCGCCACCACGACCGGCTCGCCGAGCTTGCCGTCGACCTCGGAGGTCCGGAGGATCACATCATAATTTCCCGATCGGTACGAGTCGAACGCGACGTGGACCCGCCCGCCCCGGTCGACCGCCAGCGCGGGGGACCACTCATTGGCCGTCGAGTCGCCCACCGCGACCGACCGCCCGGGGTCGTCCAGCGGGGCGAGCCGGATGTCGGCCTGGCCCTCGTGCCACGCCTGCCAGGCCATCCAGACCCGGCCCTCGGGCCCGGCGGCCAGGGCCACGTCGGCGTTGGGCCCGGGGCCTTCGGTCAGGATCCGGGGGGCCGAGAGGGGACCGCCCCGCGCGTCGAAGGCTCGCGAGAGGATCTGCCAGCGGCCTTCCTGATTCTCCGACCAGGCCAGATGGACCTTCGGACCCGCCGCCGCCACCGATGGCCGCCAGACGTCCCGCCCCGGCCCGGTCACGTCGATCGGCCCGATGACGACCTTGCCGCCCCGGAACCCGACGAGCTTGATCTGGTCGCCGCCCCCCTCGGGGATGTAATTCGCGAAAGCCTTGGGTCGCTCGACGATCGCTTCCAGGTTCGCCGGCCCGCGCGGGGAGTGGACGACGTAGGCGACCCAGACGGTCCCGTCGACCTCGGCCGAAGCGGCGGGGAAGTCCTCCTGCTCGGGGCCGTCGGCCAGGGCCACGACCGGCGGGACGCGCTGGGCGGCGACCCTCCCATCGAGATAGCGGCGGATCGAGCCGTCGGCCAGCTCGGCGATCGGGACGGCGAAGGCCCCCTGCTCCGTCTCGACGTTCAGCGTGGCGTCGCCCGGGGCGCGGAGGGTGACGAGCACACCGTTGGGCGTGATCGCCGGCCCGAACGTGCCTGGCCCGCCCGCCTCCTTCCTGGTCGCCGCCGCCTTCTTCTTGGCCGCCGCCTTGCGGATCACCAGGCTCTTGGCCTCCCAGGCGTCGGGCCCGGTGGCCCGGTCCCCGCGCCGGAAGCGGGCCCCCTCGACGCCGACGACCTCACCCTTGTCGACCCGGACCCGGCCGCCCCAGGGCGAGACCGCCTCGTCCCCCACGCCCAGCATCAGCCGGACCGCGACGAGCGAGGGGTCGAGCGTCCGGCGCCCCGGCGGGTCGGTCGCCTTCGGGGGCGGGGCCGCCTTCTCGTCCGGTCGCTGGCCCCAGACCGCCGGGACGATCAGGACAGCCAGCAGGGATGGCAGGAGGGCAAGGAGTCGCTGGGATCGCATGGGCGGGTTCCTCGGATCCTGGTCTCTGGTGATTCAAGGCTCGTGGCAAATCCGCCGCCCCGCTCCCGGAGCTGGCCTTGCCCGGCGAATGGTTGATGGCCGATGGATGATGGTCGATCCAGGACGATGCGTCAGATCGAGCGTCCCATCTGAGCTCGATCTCTGGCTCGGATTCTCCCATCAATCATCAACCATCATTCATCGACCATTCGCCGGACAAGGTCCCCGGAGGTGGAGGGGCCGGTCACTCCCTCGGCTCCTCACCGCCCGCCGGCTCCTCCACGGGGACCGGCACCCCCTCCGGCTCGCGGAAGGAGGCCGGGGCCCCGAACTTGACCTTGGGCCGGTGGGCCCGGACGGTCTCCACTCCGGCGACGAGCCAGCCCCCCTCGGCGCGTTCGAGGCGGTAGGTCTGCCGCTCGTTCCGGTCGGGATACACGGCCTCGACCACGACCCGGGCGGCGTCGGGCCCGTCGGGCTCGGGGGCGAAGAGGGCGTGGCCCTTCCGGGCGCCGGCCGCGGCCCGGAGCGACCCGGCGAAGGCATTGCGCCCCTGCTCCTCGGCCTCGCGGTCGAGCCGGTCGCGGAGGGTCGGGGCGAACGCGGCCAGGTACGCCGCCAGGTCGCCCGACGAGGCGTCGGCCAGGAGCGCCCGGACCCTCGCCTCGGCCCCGGCCAGGGGGTCGCGATTTTCCGATGGGACATCAGCCGCCGGGCCCGGCCCGGGGGCCCGGATCCCCGAGCGGATCAGGAGGGCCATCAGGGCGGCCGTGATGAGCCCGGCAAGGAGTCGCTTCATCGCCCGGTTTCCCCCCTGGGCTTGGAGTCCGGGGCCGCCGGGTCGTCGGCGAAGACGCCGAGGTCGACCGCCTGGCCCCGGCCGATGACGACCTTCCGGCCCAGGCCCGGGAGGAGTTCGCCGAGGAGTTCGAGGTAGAGCCGGCGTCGGGTGGCGTCGGGGTCCTTGCTCGCCTGGGCGAGGATTTTGGCGAAGCGGTCGGCCTCGCCCCGAGCGATCCGAGCGGCCCGGTCGACGCGGGCGGCGGCCCGGTCGGCGACCTCGCGGGCGCGACCCCGGGCGTCGGCCTCGGCCCGCTCGCGGTGCTCCTCGGCCCGGGTGATGGCCTGCCGGCGGTCGCTCCGGGCGCGGTCGGCGTCGGCGAAGGCCGGGGCGACGGCCACCGGCGGCGCGACCCGGCCGAGCCGGACCGCGCGGATCGAGACGCCCAGGCCCGCCCGGTCGGCCTCGGCCTGGATCGCGCCCTGCATCGCCTCGGCCACCTCGGCCCGGCCGGTGGTCAGGACGTCGTCGACCCCCCGGCGGGCCAGGGCCCGGGTCAGGGCCGACTCGGTCGCCAGGGCCAGGGCCGCGTCGGCGGATCCGGCGGCGAAGAGGTAGGCGACCGGGTCGGCCACGCGGTACTGGAGCGATGCCTCGGCGGCCACGAGGTTCCGGTCGCCGGTCAGTCGGTCGTCCCCCTCGGGGTCGGGCGACCGGCTCAGCGGCGCGACGTTCGGGCCGGGGGCGCCGACGGTCAAGGTCCGGGCCTGCCCCACTTTCACGCGGTCAACCCGGCCGAGCCCCCAGGGCAAGCCCCAGTGCAGGCCCGGCTCCCACGGCTCGGCGGCGACGGCGCCGAACCGCCGGACCACCCCCACCTCGTCCTGCCCGACCACCGCCAGCCCCGAGGCCAGGCAGCCCAGGACGAGCACCGAGCCGATCCCGATCCCGATCCGCATCTCAGCGTCCCCCTTCGGGCCTGGTCGAGGCGGAGGGGGACGGCGCGGGCGTGGTCGGCGGCCCGGAGGCCACGGGCGATCCGGGCGACTTCGGGGTCTCGGGCGGGCCCTGGGTCAGGAGCCGGAGGAAGGCGCTCTCGGCCGAGAGGACCAGAGTGGTCCGGCCGTCGAGGGCCGATCGGTAGGTGTCGAGGGTCTTGAGGAACTGGTAGAACGCCGGGTCGGCGGCGTGGGCCTCGTTGGCGATCCGGGTGGCCGCGGCCTCCCCCTCGCCGACGACCCGGGCGGCGTCCCCCTCGGCCTCGGCGACGACCTTGGACCGCTCGCGGTCCGCGGCGCTCCGGATCGCCCGGGCCTGGCTCTCCCCCTCGGCGCGGGTGGCCGCGGCGACCCGGCGCCGCTCGCTCCGGATCTGCTCGAAGACCGCTTCGCGGACCTCGGCCGGGTAGTTCAGGCGGCGGAGCCGGACGTCCGCCACGGCCAGGCCGTACTCGCGACGGGCCTGGTCGGCGATCCGGGCGGTGACGCCCTCCATCAGCGGCCCCAGCGCCGACTCCGGGCCGACGCGGACCAGGTCGGCCAGCTCGCGCCCGCCCAGCTCGGCGGCCAGGACCGAGGCGACCATGTCCTCCAGCCGGGCCGACGCATCGGCCGGGGTCCGGACGGTGGTCAGGAACCGCTCGACGTCGAAAATCCGCCAGCCGACGTACCAGGCGACCTCCAGATTCTTCTTGTCCTTCGTCAACATCTCGCGGGCCGGGGGCGTCCCGAACCGGAGCCGGCGGTCGAACCCCCGGCGGCTCTGGTGCGGCCACTTCCGGTAGAGCCCCGGCTCCGAGAGCAGGCGGACCGGCCGGCCGAACTCGGTGACGTAGACCAGCTCGGTCTGGTCGACGATCACCAGAGATCGAGCCGCGGCGATGATGACCAGGATCAGGAGGACCGCCCCGACCAGGGGGAGGCGTCGCCGGCGCGGGGGGTGTTCATGGAGAGGCTGGTGCATCGGGGGTTGTCCGTTGGTAAGCGCTCAAGCCTTGACCGCGGAGTCTTTTCTGGCCCCCTCCCCCCTTGTGGGGGAGGGTTGGGGAGAGGGGGCGATACGCAAGGC
>JAABUV010003076.1_pt1 | contig 21611 bp, 39 predicted proteins | sample 5559971 | NCBI WGS metagenome assembly JAABUV01 (sample SAMN10711881, study PRJNA513362) | rock metagenome | isolation source: Antarctica rocks | place: Antarctica: Victoria Land, Knobhead nord | collected 2015-12-19
CGCGCTGCCCGCGCCGCCCCACATCACCGGCTCCGCCGCGCCCGGCCCCGGCCCCGCGCCGCCCGCGTCCCGCGGCGGGGTCGCGGCGCCCAGCGGTGCCTCCTTGCCGAAGCGCACGGAGCCTGTCTGGTGCGTGCTAGGGTCAGGGTAGGGCGGCACGTATCTCGGGCCTCACGCGCTTGCTGCTGTCGCAATAGGTGCTGCGCGGTTCGTTAGGTGCAGCCCTGCACGACGCCAGAGCAAGCGCAGCTGCGACGCAGCGCCCAGCATTCCCTTCGCCACGTCTTTGCGTTACGATCCGGTCAGCTGGATCCCGTTCGATTGCCAGTGCACTGTGATGCGGCCAGTGTGCTGCCCTAAGGCCGTGCCACCTGTTGCCTGTGCTCTGCATGCAGTGCTGCCCATCGTACCGCACAGCAGGCGGGGCGCCGTAAAGCTCAAAGCGTGTGCCCTGCTCCATATAAGCTCGGGCGTTGGGCGCCACGCGGGAAAGAGCATAATGGCGCACCTATGAGGTACTGCCCAAGCTGGCCGTCTAGCAGCTGCACGCGCGACTGCAGCCGCACGCCGTCGCTAGTCGCTGCCAGGGGTGGCCCGGGCCCCCGTCCCAGCGCATCCCTGCCAGCCCACATGCTCACAGCGTCAGGCTGTAAACTTTTCAGGCCTACACACCCGGCCAAAGGTCACCACATGCACGCCGCACAGCTGCCTGCCAGTGAGAGGCTGGCAAGAGATCTCGGAGCACTGGGGAGGACAGTGGCAAAGGCTTACGAGCAAGGTCAGGAACAGAGCGAGGTGTGTCTGCAGGCAGCAGCTCGGACAACGCCAGCTGCCATGGCTGCCACCGAGCACGCACCCCGGAGAGGAGCAGCGGAGGGAGCGGGGCAGCGCCGGGCGGGGCGGGCTACCGCATGTCGGAGTGCAGCAGCGGGTGCTCGAGGTACGCCTCCGCGAGCATCCAGGCGTACATGACGTCCTCCAGCAGGCCCGCGCGCCCCGCGCCCGGGGCGGCGGGGGGCGCCGCAGCCGTGGCGCCGCCGCCGCTGCTCGTCGCCGTGTCTTCCACAGCCTGCTCGCACGCCGCTTCCGGTCCAGGCTGGCCGGCCCGACCCTCCTGCTCGCACAGCAGGTCGCGCGCGGCCAGCCAGCTCTGCTCCAGCGGCTGCGCGCGGTCTGTCGGCAGGGCTGGCAGTTTATCGGCGGCAGCGCTCTCCTCGGCAGAGCTACGCGCTCCGGTGTGCGAAAATGATAAGGTGTGTACACCCATTTGAGTTGTCGCTAAGCTACTCCGTCGTCAACGGGTAGTAGGCGCGTTTGTCAAGCTGAAGGCTGACGAAGCACACACGAAGCGGCGGCAGGGCGGGCTGCTTATGCGTCTCTGCGCTAAGCATAAGTTTGAAGCAATAATTACAGGCGCTCGCCGAACCAAAAAACGCGGCTCTTTCACGCCTGCAGTATCCCTAGCAAGTTCTGGTGCGCTAGTGTACATGCACTCACCAGCCTGAGGTGCAGCATCCGGATGTTGGACAGCCCCGCCCCTGAACCCCCACATGCCTGCATGATTATATTTCTGAACAACCTCCTTGCTGTAAACCAGACCCGCCCATCCCCTGACTAATTGTTCAGCAATGAAATTGTTCCTGCCTGAAAGGCCACACAGTTCCCTGACCAGCCCAAGCAGCCCACCCCCTGCTCCACCACTCACCAATTCGTGTGCTGCGGCCGCCGCGCAACAGCGGCGTCCGCCAAAACCCTCAGGCAGCTGGAAAACCTGCATGCAGGCAGATCAAACCCGCGCGCCGGCGAAGCACGCGCAGCGGCTGGGACAGCTGAGACGTGCATGTGGCGCAGCGAAAGCAGCGGCGAGCAAGCCAAAACTCCCTCTCTCCCCGCCAACGTCAGCACCGTGAGCCAGCGCAGAGGCCTGCGGCCTGGCATGCCAAAGCACCGTGCACGGCAGCCGCGCCCGGCAGCTCAAGAGAGCCGCTGACAGGCAGGAGAGAGGGAGCGCACACGCGCCTGCGCGCTGCAAGGCACTGACGCGCGCAGAGCAACAAAAGTACAGAGCCCGAAGTCGGGGCGTCTGCGGTGGGGAGGTCCTCTACCCTGGTCTGGGTAAGCGCGTTCTCACTGGCAGCGCCCCCGCCAGCAAAATGCAGCGCCGCAAACGCCGGCGCCCTCCATGCCTTCAGACGCCGCCACGCGCCCGGGGGCTGACCGATGCGACCCTCATCCCAATGCGTCGCCTGGTGGCCGACCTGCGGCGCTGAGCAATGAGCAGCCCAGGGCCTGCAGTAGGTCCCGCCAGAACCTACACCACCGCTGAAGCAGCCCTACTTGCCGCTGCCAGAGGTCGCGTGGAAGCCCGCAACGCCCGTGCCGGTCGACTGCGTCGCGGCGGTCGATGCGATCGCGCGCACCGCGGCGGTCGCGGCCTCGGCGACGTTCCGCGGCGCGCGCATGAGGTCGTCGAAGAAGAGCGTCACGCCTGCAGCTCGCGCGGGCGCCGCCGGTCAGCGCGGCCCGAGCCCGGAGCGCCGGCAGCGAGCTCGTAGCGGCGCAAGATGCTGCTATCAGCTGCAGGCGTGATGGGCACCACGGTGGTCCGCCCATGCCGGACAGCCTCACAGGCACCCTTTTCTTATCTACAGTTAGTGCCTACTGCATGATTACTCATGATGACATGAGCACTTGCTGAGCACGTGGGATCACGCGCACTGCTGCTACGGGTATGAAATCAAGGCATGTGCAAGAACACCGTTCTGTACGTTCATCAGGCTCTCTGTCCGCGCACCGCTGCTGGGAGTGCCCGTGGCGTTGGCGCCACCAATTGGCCGCGACACGCTCGTCTCGGCCGCCAGGCCAAAGATGCCAAAGATGCCGCGCTGCGCGCCGCCGCCGGTGCCGCCGCCGCCGCCAGCGCGCTGGGCGGTGCCGGACGCCGGCTGGATGACCGCGGGCGCGGCCGCCGAGGCCGAGGTGCCAGAGCCCGGGATCGCCGGCGCGGCGTTGGTCGCGCCGGTGGGCGTGTTGCTCTGCGCGCACGGCGCATCGCAGGGGTCACCAAACCGGTGACCCGGAACCCACTCGCACCATGGACCTGAGCGCAGGCGCCGAATGGCCTGTCATGTCAAGGCGGCTGCGCGTTGCACAACTAGTCAACTGCAACGTGTTAGTACTGGCACAGCAACAGCGCGGCAAGACCCAACCGGGGCGCGCTGCGGCCGCACCGTGGCGGCGGCGGCGGGCATGGTCTGGCAGTTGGCAGCGGAGTCGTCCTCGCAGTACCAGGCCGCGAGCGTGTCATACACAAACGCGTCCAGCTTGGTGCCCACGTAGTAGCTCTGGCCGGAGCTGGTCGTAAGCTGCGCGCGCCGCCGGGCCCACATGAGGAAACATCCTAGGCACGCATGTCAGCTCTGGCCGGAGCTGGTCGTCAGCTGCGCATGCCCCCAGACTCGCATGAGCAAATCCCTAGGCACACATCATAGCTCTAGCAGGAGCTGGGCGTCAGCTGCGCGCGCCGCCGGCAGGCACCGCATGAGCGCGCATGGCCAAAAGCCTAGACACACGGGCGACTCCATCCGGCGCGCCCTGGCTCCAGCACCCGCCGGCAGGCACCGCATGAGCCTGCATGAGCACAAACCCTGGGCACATGGGCACTTCCATTAGCGCACCTTGCCGGTGAGGATGGAGTGCACCACGTTGCTGCTGTCCCACATGGACGCGCCGGACTGGCCCTCGCTCGCCACGCAGTTGTGCTGCAGGATGTTGGCGCAGCGCTGCCGCCGCCGCCACACGCCGCTCAGGCTTTGCAACAGGCGGACATGCATTGGCTCAACAGTGCTGCTCATGGACTGATCAGGGCAGCTGCGCAACCTGGGCGAGCAGCGCTCTGGTAAGGGTGCTGCGCTTCTGGCGCGGTTGTCGCCGGGACATGCGCCAACGCCAGCGCCTGGTGGGGCCCGCGACGGCGCCGGGCGCAGCCGCGCTCGCGGCGCCAGGCAGCGCAGAGAAGCGCGGCGGCGGGGCTGCCAGCCGTGCGCACCTGGTCCGTGCACTGCGAGACGTCCTTGAAGATGCCCTGGTTGCCGTCGTAGTCGTACTGGACCGCCTGGCACTGCGACATCCACAGCGTCCCGGACGGCTTGTCGGCCGGGTAACCCACCTGCGGCGCGCGCAGCAGGGTAGGATTAGGCGACGGCCTTACAGCAGCGCCTTGCGCCAGCGCCCTGCACTTGCGGCGCTCTGTATGCACGACAGCGTTCATCAAATGGATTAGCTGCCGCATGGTGGCTATAGCATGCGGGTGCTTGCTCTCAAGTGGCACTTATATGTATATACTAATCCGTGGTGAGACAGCTTATGCCACTGTGCATAATTGCTGTGCAGCATGCGAGCAAGGCGCGGGACGCACCGACGAGATGTCGATGTTGGCCTCGCCAGTCCCGCGCTGGATGCCAAAGTAGCCGGTGCCCTCGGTGACGGGCGTCTTCAGCGTAATCAGCGCAAAGTCTACGTTGATAGCCGCGGGGCTGTACAACCTCTGCGGAGTGCCCACAAGACAAGTTAGGATCCTCTCTCTGTGCCCTTCTGTGCCCTAGGGCATGTTGACCATCACACTGCGCCGAACAGCCCATGCGGCGCCGCCATAGGCAGCCTCCCATGGATCGCTGCGCATCTGGCGGACACCACCCCGCGTATCGGGCAGTCAGCCTGCGCTGCCACATGCTTTTGTACTTCGGGGAATATTACACGGCCGCGCGGGGGCCGCGCCTCGTTGGTGAATTGCTGCAGCACGCGCACGGTCTGCCAGTTGTGCACGCCAAAGGGGTGCCCCGCCCCGTTCATGCCGGGGCTGAAGTCGATGGCAGACACGATCTTGCGCGTGCCGTGGATGTCAAACACGCAGTGCGCCGCCGTCAGCACATGCTTCAGCCCGATCAGCGTGCCCGTGCACTCCAGCGCCCTGCGCCGCCGCCTAGCCGTCAGCCGCGGCCGGCGCGAGAGACCCTACTTCCCGCAGTGTTGTTCGCATTCCCACGCGCTGCAAAGCAGTGCACGCCGGGCCTGGGCAGCCCCATGCCCATGCCGGACCAGAGCAGGCGCATGGCCCACAATGAGTGCGTCAGTGCCGGGGTGCCTCCTCCAGCTTAGGGTAGCCACCACAATGGCACTGCTTGATGCAGGCAGGCAGCTGTGGCTCTGGCGCCGCGCGGCGCCCCGGGCCCGCGCGGCCATGGGCGCGCACGTGTTGGTGTTGCCGATCTGGCCGAGCAGCTGGCCGACGGCCGAGTACGGGAACACGCTCGCGTCCGACACCTGCGGCCGCGCCCGTCGCGTAACCGCAGCAGCGCGCACACCCAGTGACGTGCAAACACTCAAGAGAAAATGCTCCAGCGCCCCGCGCTCTCGCTCAGGCCAGGAGCCTCGGTTTCTGGCTGTCGCCGACACTGCCGTCTTTGCCCATGCGCAAACCCGCAGGTGCGGCACAAGAGTGCGTCCATGCCGGGCAGGTAGCACACCTGCGTGCGCGTGTCGTAGCCGGAGCAGCCGACGCAGCTGAGGTCGGAGGCGCCGGCCGCCAGGCTCTGCGTGTCGCCGGCAGAGACGTTGCCCGCGGGCGCCGCGGCGTCGTCCTGCAGCAGCCGGCGCGACGAGGCCTCCGTGGCCGCGGACGCGCCGGTGCTCGCCGCGGCAGGCTGCGTCGGCGCGCGCGGCTTGCCGAAGGCGGGGTCGCGCGCGCCGTGCGTGAGCCTGCGGCCAGCCCGAGCTGAGCTCAGCGCTGGCGTTTGCGCGACATGCAAGAGTCCTTGAGGCACGGAGGAGTTTTGCATGTCAACACATGGCCCTTGCGGGATATCAGGCACTCATCCACCAGCTGCAGCCTCTGCTCTCTGCTCTGAAGACTCCAGGTGCCCTTGCAGACTGCAGGCAAGGCGAGGCATGAGGAGCGGGGCCACACTTCTTGCTGTAGCGGCGGCCGTCGCGCGTGATGAGCACGGTGCGGTGCCCCGCGACGGCTGCGCCCGCGCGCGCGGCGTGGTCCCCGGAGGCCGCGCCCGCCCCCGCCGCGCCCGCGGTCCGCCGCTCGACGGCCTGCAGAGCCGCACGCACGGCGGGTCGGGACGTCTGGTTTGCACGTCGGCAGAGAGCAGACCGTGCTGCCCACGCACGCCTTCACAGCCGCAGCGGAACTACCAAGCACCGCCGCAGCAGCCTGCACATGGTTGGCCAAGCCGCAGGCTGCCCCATTATATCCCCAACAGTCCCCAGCCGCGGGCCACGCGGCTACAGTCAGCAGTGCCAACAGAGCAAAGCCATGCAGGCTACATGCTGCCCCTGCTATGCTCTGCGCCCGCCGGGCCGCCCGCGCACCTCCTGGATCGCGGATGCGGCCAGGCTGCCGCGCGTGTTGGGCGGCGTCACGTGGTCCACAAACTCCACCTGCGCCTCGTACGTGTACCCGCCCGGCGGTACGACCGGTCCAGTGCCCGCCTCGCCTGCGCGCGAAGCGGGCGCGAGCAGGGCGTGAGCCCCTCTGGCGGCGCTGGGCCTCGTGCGGCGCTGGCCTGCGTGCCGGCCGGCCCGGCTAGCGCGCGGAGCGTAGAGGCGCAGGCTTTGCGTCGGAGCTCAGCGCATCTGCCTGACTGCTTAAGGTCACATGCTTTGCCGGCCGCGCGGACACAAGGTGCAGCCGCGCTCACCAGGTCTGAGTGCGCCTGGTCGCGTGCGGTGCGCCTGGATACAGCTTGACTAGGACGCAGCATGCGGAGGGCGATGTGCACGCATGGGGGCCTGGTCAGGGGGCTGCGAGGCGCGCGCCGCATGCGCCTGCAGACGCTGCTCCGGCAGGCAAAGATGACACGTTTACACACCAAGCAAGGGCCACAACAAGTACGTCGCGTGGCGCCCAGCGGCAGGCGCTTGCGCCACTGACCGGTGCGCAGGGAGCACATGCGCGGGGGGCAGGAGGGGTGCGCGCACCAGCAGAGAGCGTGTGCCGGGCGTCAGCGGCGCCGGCCGCCGCCGCCAGCAGCGCCAGGAACAGGGCGCCCCAGGCACAGCACCGCGCAGCTGCCATGATGAAATACGCGTACGAATGAAATCCCCCAGAACTAAATGCCCCCGCGTAGACGCCGCCCTGCGCCGGCGCTGCCCGGCACGCCTGCTCCGCCTGTCGCTCTTCCCCTGACGGCCGCGCTGTCAACCCTGGCGGGCAGCGGGCGGCAAGTCCACCGCGCGGCGACCCCTGGCTGTGCTAGGCGCGCGCTTGCAGCTCAACTCGTAGTTCAACAAATAGGGGTTGCAGAGACTGCTATGTGCGTGACGAGCTGACTCCTGGGCTCTCGCGGGCGGCGCAAGCGCTGCTGGCAGACACAGGCCGTGGGTGCGGTTGGTCCTCCTCTTTGCCTGCGACGCGCGCAGCCCCACTTGAGAGCCTCTCCGCAGTGAGAACAAGGGACAGAGGCACAGTGCGCCGCAAGCAGTGCCAGCAAACACGCCGTTTGCTGCCCGGCTGTGTCAGCAGCAGCCAGCAATCACGGCAGCCAAACGCTCAGATCGAGCTGTGTCGGCTGATCCTCACGACCACTGAGCCTGCAACGCTGTCAGGCCGCCGACACACCCCCTACCAGCCGCTAGGAGTGTGCACAGCAAGCTCAGCCGCATACACACGGTCGAGAGACCTCGTGCAAACGGCTATGTGCAGACCAGCTGCAGGGAGCCAGCAACACGCAACACTCCGAGACTCGCCCATCGAACACCAGCAAGAAAGGCCGTGGTCGCCGTATTGCTTCGCAGCGCCTCTTTCCCGCCATCAAACCATCAGCAGTGGCGGGCACACAGCTCCCCGACAGCTAGCACTGTACAAGTCCACGGCAAAGCACGCACAGTAAGGTAAGCAACACAAACAGAGGCTCTGGTGCAGTTGCCCTGAGCTCCCTCGCTAATGGTGCGTGGGTGGTGCTGCATGACAGATTCAGCAAGCGCCCCGCCAGCCCCATCCGTCTGCACCTAGCGGCAGTGCATGCCTGCCTACTTGCACTCCAGCACTCCACTCGCAAGGAGAGCAGCTCCATGACTGCATGCAGAGGGCAGAAGCAGCCGCACCTGGCGGTACTGAGGCTCTGCGCGCGGGCAAAGCGGAGGCTGCGTCCAACAAGCTCCTGCCGCTCCCTTGGCCTGCGTCTGTATCAGCGGAGTGATCGCCAGGAAGCACTGCCGCCTTCGCCAAGCGGAAACCTGGTGGTTTGCCGTACTCGTGGGGATTAAGGCCCGCTCTCCAGCTTGCTGATTTGAGATGTTGGCCCCAAACATGCGTCGCTAGCGCCTGACTACCTCTTTTATTTTTTCCCTTTTTTTACGACACCGGCCCGCAGCATCCCTGACACGGCCGCCAGCTACCGGTGCCGCGCGGCCGCCCCGTCCGCCCGCCCGCCCCTGTCAACACCCGGCCCCGCGGCCCCGGCCACGCTGCGGCGGTCGCGCGCCACGAGCGCGGCCGCCGCAATCTGCAGCTGCACGCAGTTGATCGCCTGCTTGACGGCCACGCCCGGCAGCGCCGCCAGCGCGACCGCGCCCAGCAGCGGCAGGCGCCCGCCCGCCGCGCCGTCTGCACGCCCATGCATTTGCATGTTGATCGGGGGTGCCTGCTGACTGCGACCCACCATAAACCACTCTCCCCCACCTTTGACAGGAGTAGCCCACCTCACATGCTGTGAGTATCATCCGCACTCCCAGGAGCGGCAGTCCAAGGCCCGCCATGCATCAGGCCGATCGCGCAGAGCTTCTCATGCAGATTAGCAGGGCTGACATGGGGCGCGACAAGCCGTCTGGGTAACAGCTAAGCAAGTTCAAACAGCAGCTGGCCAGCAGGGCCAAAGCAGCTGCCAATGACCTGACATGCATTCCTATAAGGTACAGCCGGGGCCCTTGGCGCTGAGCGGTAGCCATGCAGGGGCCTCTGCAGTTGAAATGGGCGCCACCTTCCAGCCACGCTGCCAGGCGTGCCGGCACGCGCAGCGGCAGCGGGCGCCACGCGCGCGCGGCCGGCCAGTGCAGCAGGAACAGCGCGAGGTACAGCACCTCGCAGCACACGCAGCAGAAGCCCATGAAGAGCCGGCTGCGGTAGTAGTGGCGCACGAGCGCGCTCCGGCTGCTCACATCCTGCGCACGCAAGGACACCCAGGAAACGGCTCGGGTGCGGCACCCGGTGCGCAGCACAGGCTACATGACCAGCGGCTTGGACGCCGTCTGCAGCAGCGGGACACCGTGTCGTGATGGACTGGAACAGCTGCAGATTGCAATCATCCACATCAAGGTCATGCTTCACCAGAGGCCCCGAGCAGGTCAGCGCACCCGCAAGCCTCACGGCGATGCAGACTGGCGGCAAACGACCTGCTTATGAGGACATCGTGCTAGATAATACATGGGTCGCAAACATTGTGCGCAGGGCGCGAGGTGCACCTTGTGCGTGGCGGCGCCAGACACGAGGCTAGCATACATCTGGAACCAGTGGCTGAACACGTCCAGCATCAGCAGCGCCAGGAAGCAAAAGTGCCAGCGCGGGTGCAGCACGCCCAGCGTGGCCAGCAGGCCCGCCGTCGCCAGCCTGCGGCGCTCGAGCGTGGTATGAGCGGGGGGAGGGGGGGGGCTACGGGTGATGCTGTGGGGTGATGACAAAACGCAGAGCGTAATAAGCAAGCCCGCCGCTGCCTGTCTCCCATGTGCGGTAGCTGACGCGTATGCCGTGTCAGCCAGACGCAGCCACTGCAATGACTTTGCGGTTGGAAGAGTGTGCGCTGGAATTTCAACACGTTTCCAGCCTCTTTTTCCTTCATGAAATGCACAGCACAGGACTGCACATGCTGACTGCTTCCTCAGCCTCCTCAAAAGCTGGCGGCATGTATGTATACTTTCCTGTTGAAGGCAAGAGGCCGCACACAGCTGAGCAGTGCGTCGGACTGAGAGGCGGCTCTGACGCACGGAGCGGGAGCTCTACCACCCTGCGCACCTGTCCGTCACCATGTCCAGCACGGTGCCAAGCGTGGACGTCTGCTGCAGCAGCCTGGCATAGTAGCCGTCCACAGCGTCCAGGACAAACCTGCCCGACAGGGCGGCAGTTCCTGAGCAACGCCATATACTGTGGAGCTTGGGGGAGCAGCGGCAGGACACCGCGCTATGTATTGCAGAGCACAGGGAGTGAATGCAGATGATTACGCGGGCGTCACGGCTGCTGTGTGCTAAGGCGCGGAGGCGCGCACCCCAGGAAGTACCAGCAAACACACTCCAGCGGGCGGGTCAGAGCCACCGCAAACGCACGCAGCGCACACGCCACGCGTACATAACCTGCGTGCAGGCTGTTAGCTCGGCGCCGTGAGGACGGCCTGCCAGTGTCAGAACTCGCTCTCTTGTCTGTTGATTCTGCAGTGTCTATGCAAGAGTGCAGGTGCAAGGGGCGCGCCTATCAGGTTGGGAACATACAGGTACACGTTGGGGTGTCGTGTTAGCAGCCAGTGCGCCGCCATAACTTTGCCCCGTCATCGTGTGCCCACACCCCCCCGGTCCTGCATGATGACCTGCAGTGACAGTGCAAAAGCAAGCATCTGCACCACAACACACCGCTTGGAGCGCTAGTGCCGCACAGCCATGGCGCGACTGGGCGCCTTGAGCAAGATCAACTCTGCAGAGGTAGGGCGGCGCCTGTTACATCGGTGTGCAGAGTTTCGCAGTTCACACAGTTTGCACATCCCAGCATGTTCTCCATCCTTGTCTTCGCGAGCTGCTGCTCCATACAGACACAGGATTAGCTGTACAACAGACTCCTCGCTGATAGTCCGTGCAGCGCCTTGCAAGCTTCACGTCCAAGCTGGGCTTGAGCCTCTAGGCATCCACACAAAGAGTGACTCCTCCGCAGAGTTGAGCGCAGGGTTGCCGGCCACACCGGCCGATGCCTGCTAGCGTGTGTCTGCATCCAGGCAACCTAGAGGCGCACAGCCCCGCGCCCAAAGTGGCGGCCCCCGCCAGGGATGCTGCCGGCGCGGCAGCGCCCAGAGTCGGCGCGGCAGCGCCCAGAGTCCGCGCGGCAGCGCCGCCCCGAGTCCGCCGGGGCGTCGGGGGCGTTCGCGGGTCTGAGCGGGTCACTGCTGGACGGCGATGCCGCGCTCGGCCTTGGTGACACCCACCCCCGCGCCCTGCTGATCAACGGCTCGGCGCTGGAGTCGTGCGGCTCGAGCGCAGCTGCCGCTGCGCGCACCGGCTACAAGCAGTTCTTGCGCAGGCGCGGCAACGATAACCCGCTGCTCACGACAACCCGCTGCTCAAGCACGGTTGGCAGGGGCGCTGTCGGCAGCGCGGCCGAGCGGCCGCTGCACAGCCTCTGGCAAGGGTCGCGGACTTGCGCAGAAAGCAGCAGCAGGCCGTGAGTAGATCATGGTGAAACGCTGCGACCACACCTGCATCAGTCAGCAGAGACCTGCTTTAGCATGTCTAGCAGATACGTTGTTCAACGAGATTTAAAGTGCCAGGTGCCTTGAACCGCTGCATTCTGTACGCACCAGGCTACGCACCGCGTATGCAAACATTGCTTCCGACATGGCTCGCAAGCTCGGGTGGCAGCGGCCTATATGATATCTAGTGGTGGGAGGACGGAAAGAATGCTCTCCACTGAGTGTGGTGCATGCACTTACAGCACCGCGCTGTCTCGGGTCTCTGCCAGGCTGGCTGCGGTGTACGCTACGGAGGCGCTGAGCGCTGCCGCGCCGCTGCCGGCCCGCGCGCTGGCGGGCGCGGCGCTTGTCGTGCTCGCGCGCCCGCAGCGCTGCCTGCGCGGCGCCGAGCTGGCTGCACTGCACGCGCTGGTCGGCGGCGGGGGCGCCCTGCTGGTGCTGTCGGCGGCCGGCGGGGACCGGCGCGCAGGTGCGCAACGTGAATGATTGAATTTCAACCGTGTATTAGCCAACTGTGGCTGCTTACGGGAGCGCGTCCTGGCCGTGACATTTACAAGCACATGTCAGCCTGTCCTCCCGCCCATGGCAGTTTGTAGCAGAGCGGACCCCGCAGCGCTGCCCCAGGCTGCTCCCATGCGGCAGGCTCGAATCTGAATGCGCTGCTGGAGCCCTACGGCATCGCGGTGGAGGCCAACACGGCGCTTCGTGCGGTGCCGGCCGCGGCCGCGCTGCACCCGGCCGAGCCGCTGGTCGCCGACGGCGTGCTGACCGCCGCGCTGGCGGCCGCGCTGGGGCCTGGCGGGGTTGCAAGCCGTGTCGAGAAGCCCCGAGCGGGGCCCACCGCGCTTGCTGGCCGGCCGCCCGCGGTGCCGAGCCGGCCGGGCACGGCGGGCTCCCGGCGTCCCTGCACTGCAGGTGAGCGCAAGGCCCTGCAGCGCTGCCTGTGCGAGGCTGGAGCGTCACAGGAGGCATAGCATGGAACGTGAAGGGCGCGAAGTGGGCGTGGCTGTCAGGTTGCCTCCATGCGCGCCAAGCTTGCCCCAAGGCACTGAGCCGTTGGCCCGCCTGCGCCCCGGTGTGGCCCTGCGCAGCCAGGTGACATGACACCAAGTCACCCCCTGTCCGCGCATCATGCCCTGCAGGGCGCCCGCGCACAGCGCAGCTGCGCACGGGCTCCGCTGTCGGCGGCGGCGGCGGCGGCGCCTTCATGTACCCGCGCGGCGCGACGCTGGATGTTGTGCCGCCGGCGGCAGCCGTGCTGGCCACCGGCAGGCTGCTGCATCCGCCGCAGTGCCCCGTGTGTGCGCGCCCGCGCGGCCCTGTCGCGGCTGCGCTCTCTTCTTGCAGCCTGAGATGCGGTGTACAGCGGGACATATCAAGTGTGAGCCTGCTTGACAGTGCCATGACTGGCCGCCATGGGCCAGGCGCTCTCATGCGCTTTCCAGGGCGCACTGCGGCAGCAAACCAACCGCAGAACCCGTTGCTGCCCCCACGCGCGCGATGCGCGCCTGTATTGGCTGGTGGCCCACCGTGGGCGCACTGCAGGCGCATGCCTTGGCACTCCTGCAGCACCTTGACTCACACATTTCATGACCCTCACTCCCTCATTGAAGCTGCAAGGCGCATGCTTGCAGCGAACGCCGCGCGTGCCCCCGGCGGGAGCCGGGCATCATGCGCGCTTGGACAGATACTCTAGCTGCGGCGCAGTATAAGCTGCACCCCCTGGAGTGCGCGCCCCGCCCAGGACACGCAGGCCAGGGCCCCAGCCTTGGCCGGGCGCGGCGCCCAGGCGCGCTGTGGTTGGAGGCGGGCGGCGGGCGCGTGGCGGTCGCCGGCAGCGCCGAGATGTTCTCCGACGCGTGGCTTGGCTCCGAGGGCAACGGCGCGCTGCTGGCGTGGCTGCTGGCGTGGCTGCAGCCGGCGCGCGCAGCCTCGGCCCATACATGTGCAAGAGCAGCACTGCGCGCGAGCCGTGGCTGCCCCGGGCGCATGGCTCTAAGGGGCCATGCGCCCGGGGCCTACCCATGCACGCACAGGCCCCGCATCGCACACAGGGGCTGCTGCAAAAGTCTTTGGCTGGCTTACATAACAGCCAAGCTTGGGTCCGCACCTGTTGCCAGGGGTGAGACAGCGCAGTCCGGGGCCTACGTCCACGCTCCGGCCGCTTGCCCGCCCATGCTCACTCCCTTCCTGAGGCTAGCCCGTGCCTTAGTCAGCGGCAAGGCCGTGAGCAGGGACGAGTGAACCTCCTGACGCCCTCTGGATGCGGCGGCAGGGCAGCGAGCCGGGCGCCGTGGAGCACGCAGCCGACGCGCCCGCCCTGGGCCGCGCGCTGCTCGTGCCCGACATCGCCTGCCTGTCCGACAACCTGCGGTGCTGCTTCCAGGCGCGGCCGGCGGCCCTGGGCGAGCTCCCTACGGGAGCCCTGGCAGCCTGCGAGGCGTGCGCGCGTAGACGGGCAGCCGCGCAAGTGCTGTGGTGTCAGAAACTCGGACAACTCTGCATACGGCTGCGCCTCAGTGCATGAGGCTCTATGGACGCCAGCATACCCCACCAGTGCATGTGCATGTGGGGACGCCCTCACTATATATTTGCCTACGCCCTGGGGCATCCAGCCATGCTGTTGCCTGAAGAAATGTATAAACAAGGTTTGCTGCCTGCCTGCCCCCCTCCACTCCCACATGCATGCGGGGGGCGCGCTGACTCTTGGCGGCTCCGGCAGGCTGAGGATGAGGCGGAGTTGCCGCGGGACGCCCTCAGCCTGTTCGACGCGGCGCTGTTCGGCTACTCACCCGCGCACCTTGGCGAGGTGCGCCCCGCTGCGTCACCCCTGCCCAGCTAGCCAGGCACAACAGGGTCACGACCCTTGCACTCACCAGGGCCTAGTGGCCAGGCTGACAGGGGCCGCGCAATGGGCCCCTTCTTTAGCGGCGCTATGCGCTCAGGTTACTTGCCTTGTCACTTAGCCCTAAACCAACCCCTAACCCTAACCCTAAGCCCTCGCCTGTGCAGGTGGCCGCCGTGCGCCGCGCGCTGGGCGTGCCGCCCGGCCCGCTGGGCCTGGCGGTCCCGGAGCTCGAGGCGCCGCTGCCGCCGCTGGTGATGGCCGTGTGGCCGCCGCTGTTGCCCGGGCCGCCGCTGCCGACGCTCGAGCTGTTCGACCTGGACAAGGGTGCCGCCGACGGCAGCGTGCGCGCACTGTCGGCTTGTTCATGTGATCTACAGGTGGAGGCGGGGGCATGCAGGGTGCATGTCAGGGCTGTCACATGCTACAGAGAGCGCTGCCAGCAGACAAGCGCAGCACGCAGCACTGACACTCGTGCACTTTTCACAACCCCCTTCATGATTACTTTAGCATGCCAGCACAAGACTGCGCGCCTGCTGCACGCCCACCCATGTGTCAAGTGAGACCTGGCAGGAGCCTTGATCTAGAAATCATCCATGACCGCCTGCATGCCCTGTACTTTCTCATGTGGTTGGGAGCCCTTCAACGCTCTTTTACAAGAAGACCGCCTGCACGCCCAGCGTACCGTCACATTACATGACGCTGCACGCCCTGCCTGCTCTGCCGCAGGCGCGCCCGGCGGCGCAGGCGCACGAGCGGCTGTCTGCTGGAGGCCGCATGGAGGGCGGCGCCCCCGACAACATCCCTGTCCCTAACGCGGCCGTGCGCCATGGGGCTGCGCCGGCTGCGGGCGACACGCGCGAGCGCGAGGCGGCGGCCGCGCCCCACCCGATGGCCGCGCCGGCGCGGCCGGCGGCGGCGGCCGCCCCGCCAGCGCCAGCGGCGGGCGTGTCGCGCCAGAGCACCGGCGGCAGCGAGGCCACGACGGGGACGTCTTTCACTTCAGAGAGCGCGCCCGACGCGCCTGCGCCGGAGGAGGCCAGACCGCTAGCTGCAGCCAGACCAGCGGCCGCCCAGGTGCCTGGTCAGGCGCTGCGGACCTGGCAGAGTGCGGGCGGCTCGGCGGCGGTGGCCGTGCGCGGCGGCGGCAGCGAGGGCACCAGCAGCGGCAGCTATGAGACTGACAGTGGTGAGGGGGACGCGGGACAGTAGTTAGGAAGGTGCTTGCCTGAGCAGTCAGGTCATCAAACACAGAGCTGCATGCCGCTATGAGACTGGAGCTCGCCTCAATCCATCAGCAATGTGTGAAGTTACAATCTATCAGCGCTGTGTTGTTACAAACAATGCTCAATGAATTCTAAGCAAGACTCCTTCATGGAGTGTGCGAGTACACATGGTTGCGCAGTGCTCGACAGAGCACTCTGTCAAAGCTCATGGCAGCATGCGTTGAGCAAGCACGAAGCGCTTGACTGCAGTGTTCCAAGGTCATAAGTACGCTGCAGCTTCCCCAACTGAAAGACCTACAGGCCCTCTACTTCACACTCTACATAGTGCAACCCAACACGGCATTTTCGGCATGTCAAGTTACACCCTGCCTAATGTACAGGGCCTTGTGCAGCGTGCCACAAAGAAGCCGCACCGCCCCCAATAAAGCGTACCGGAACCCCTGCGGCCTGCGTGCTGCGCAGCAGGGCGCGCCAGCGCAGCTACTGCTCACATGCGCGCGGAGGGCGCCGCGCGGAAGAGCCCCTCGCACAGCGACTGCTGCATGTGGCGCCAGCACATCTACCGTCATGCCCTAATACCAACCTTACCCTGGCTCACTTGCGCGCGGAGGGCGCCGCGCGGAAGAGAGCACCTCGCGCAGCGACTGCTGCATGCGCCGCCAGCCCAGCAGCTGCCGTACCCTAACACTACCCCTACCCCGGGCTTACTTGCGCGCAGAGGGCGCCGCGCGGAAGAGCACCTCGCGCAGCGACTGCTGCATGCGCCGCCAGCCCAGCAGCTGCCGTACCCTAACACTACCCCTACCCCGGGCTCACTTGCGCGCAGAGGGCGCCGCGCGGAAGAGCACCTCGCGCAGCGACTGCTGCATGCGCCGCCAGCCCAGCAGCTGCGCGGTCGGCTCCGCGGACTGCCGCACGTCGGGCACGCTCACGCGCCGCATCTGCGCAGCACCCCTCAGGCGTCAGGCACGCCCCCTTGCCCATAGCTGCACACCCCTCCCTGTCGCCAGCAGCCGACCATCGCCTCCCCTCTGTGCTGGCTGTACAATCCCTCGCTTTACGATGTGGCATTGCGCCCTACACTCAGTGCTCAGCTCGGAGGACACAGCATCAGCTTGTGACTCTGCCAGCTAGGCCTGCTGGACAGCACCACAACAGGCTTGGGCCTATTCAGGGCGCGGTCCGGCCGGGCGCACGCCTGGCGCTGCCGATCAGCGCCAATACAGGCCCTCGAGCCTAATTTGTGTGCGGCCCGGCGCACACATGGGCGTCGCCGACTCGTGCCAAGACAGTCGCTTGAGCCTGGGTAGTGAGCAGCCCGGCCGTGAACGCGCACATGGGCTGCCGACAAGCGCCAACACAGGCCCTTGAAGCCTTTGAGTGCGCGGCCGTGCGCGCGCCTGGGCGCCGCCGACCAGGAAGAGGAAGCTGGGGACAGACTTGACGCGGTAGAAGGCCGCGATATCGGTCACATCGTCGAACTCGTCCCTTATGTTGTGCTTCAAGAAGCGCACGCCCGCGCGCTGCCCGGCCGCCTGCCGCCCGCGGCAGCGGGTCAGCGAAGGCGCACTCTGACCCGGCGCATCAAAGCCCGCTTGTACCCAGGAGCCATGCTGTTGGACTGCACAGCATGGCAACACATCCTTACGATGAATAAAGCCGCGCAGTCAACCATAACACAATCGGTGGTTCGAGCCTGCTCTGGATGCTCTGACCTCACATGAAAACCCGGTCTGGGACCTGCTCCGAGAACTACCCAGATCAGTCCTTTTCTTGCGTGTGCTCATATATATTCAACATGACCACAGAACCGAAACATGCTCCTCGCGGTTTAAGCAGCACAGGTGATGCTATCATGTAACTACTTACGGTGCACGCTGGCTGCGTAATTACACGCTGCTCAACGTCTCGTGCCGGGAGCAAAGCATGCCAGCGCACGGGCGTACCTCCTTGCACAGCGCGCTGTAATGATGCAAGATATTCCGACAAATGCCGCATGACTGCGGCGCCCCGCCGCATCAGCACATGTCAGCATAGCCTCCCAGCTCAAGTGTGCGTTCAGCAGCCAACCAGCTGCAACCTTGTTGGCGGAGTGAAGACCGTGACAAAATAGGGCACTACAGGCTCTGCATCCCTGTAGAAGCACTGCCAGTGCACCTACACCAATGTAAGCTGTTCATGGTCCAGGTTTACTCGCTTAGCATAAATTTAATCAGAATTCGCACAGGCTGTTCAACTCATACCGGTGCTTGCACATTAGCAAGGCCCCACTTGCTCCTATATATAACCACGCGGCGCACATTCTCCCCTTTGAGTTGTCCGGGGCTGCGCCCCGCTGAGCAAGTTCTTTCACACCAGGGGCGCGCCCTGCTATAGAACGCTATGATGACCACCGACGACGACGCGCTGTCGATCTGGCGCTCCAGGTGCGGCAGGCTCCGCACCTCTGCTGCGCACTGCAGCGGGCAGCTGCACTCCTCTCCGCGCCTCAGCGTCTCCTCCATCTGCCAGCGCACGCCACAGGCGTGAGTCAAATGCCCAGCGCGGGAGGTGTGCGTTTTGATGAGGTGATATCAGTGCTAGGTGGTTGGCTAGTGGGTGGACAAGAGTGCAGGCGCCAAGGGGCACACAAAACAACTGAAACGTATCAATGTGGTCAAAACTCCCTGTGGTGCAAAGCGGGTGCACCTGCTGCCTCCGCCAAGCGAGCTCCAGGTGGTGCTTGCGCTCGATGTGGAAGGCGCACGCCGGCAGGCGCCGGCACTGCGGCCGGGGGCGCCGCAGCGTGTGCGCCTGCGCGCTTCACTCGCCAGTCGGCCGCTGAGCTGCAAGCGCTGTGCAAGCTCCTACCTGGCGCTGGCGTACCTGGTGGCCCCACTGCAGTGCTGGCCGCTGGCCGCGCCAGAGACGCGCCTTTGGATGCGAGGTCAGCCCCTGCATCGCAGGCGCAACACTCCCCCGCAGCCTCTGCTCCGCACCAGACCAGCCAATTATAGTGCTGTTGCGCCGTGTGATATTGTCACCGGAGTAGTGCACAGGGGAGAGACCAGCCTTGCAACTGGTTGCAGTATCACAGCGCTCGACCGCAGAATATCACACCGTGTGTTGGCAAAGTGCTCGCTGCTGCAGTGGCGTCCTTCGCTTGTGTCTTTTTAGAGGAGGAAGTTTGGTTGAGACTCTCAACTTGAGAGCGTTCGCCAGGACTTATTATCATAAGCGTCCTTAAGCCTGGAGTATCCAGGCAGTCCAGCCTTACAGCCTTTCCTTGTTCCCTCCTTCATCAGCAATCAGCAAAGCCTGCACACAGCAGGAGCAGACGTGCTGAGCACACCAAAACAACCCGGAGCGGGCGCCGAAGCTCTTGGTGTGTGGTCCATTGCTTGCTTCTTGAGCACCAAGCGCTGCTTATGCAGGTTGAGGCCGCTGCAGATGCCGTGAGGGCTAGCAGCGGTCAGGCGTGCAGCTGCGCGCCGCCAAGCACAGCCTTCCTGCAGCAGCACCGAGTCACCGGTGTTCAGGATGTCTTCTACCTGCCCGACTACCTGTGCGCTGCTGAGGAGGACTCCCTGGCCTCTGCGATTAGGGCCTCTAAGCAGCGGTGGACGCAGGCGCGGTGCTTGATTGAAGACATTTAGCAACCTGGGGGAACAGGACGCGTAAGGTCTCACTCGGCGCAAGCTCGCAGGTGTCAGGCAGGCGCCTGCAGAGTCTCGGCGGCCAGGTGCATGATAAGACCGGCGCACTAATTGCAGCACCCATGCCCCGGTGAGCGGGCGCCCTGCTGGTGCCGCCGCCCGTGTCAGCCGCTCTGCGCACACTCCTTTGAGGGACTTCCTGCACCTCTTCAGCACCTTGGCGCCGCTGCACAGCTGCTTATTGACACTGCGCTGCTATTGTTGGTAGTGAGAAGGTAGTGTAGCTGGTTGCAGGCCCTGGCGAAGCGCTTGCAGGCCGACACCGGCATCTTTGGCGACGAGGGCGCCAACCACGTTCTCCTGAACGCATATCTACCTGGGCAAGGCATCCTGCCGCACGAGGTGCGCTAGATAAATCCACTGCACTCAGTGGCATGCAATCTATGCACCCTGGCTTCCTGCGGCAGCCCCGTCTGCGGCGCGTTGCTGCAGCGCTGGCGGCACTGGCGCTGACGCGGTCGCCGTTGCTATTCGGCGCACGTCCGCACTCCCGGGGCCCAGCTGCGCGCACCAGCTGGAACTTGAGGTCGAGCGCTCCCCTTGCGCGCTTGTCCGTGCCCTCCTGGAAGGCTTTGCCACAGGCGCTGGCCATGCTGTTGAAGCCTCCCCCGCTTGTCGGTGCATGCTGGACGTTGTTGCACACCTCGCCCACAGAGGTGAGCACCGGCCCGTCATCTGGGACCAAATGGGTGTGTAATGCGACCACCGCGCGGCAGCAGAAGCGCTTCCAACGTGTTCTGTATCATGTAACAACGGGCCATTTTTGTTGTCGGGCGGTGGCAAAAGTGGTCCGTTGTCACGCAATCCAGAAAAACCTGGAAGCGCTTTGGCTGCCGGGCGGTGGCCGCATGCATACTATGTGGTCCCAGAGCACGTGCTCACCACTGTCGACGACATGTACAACATGCCACGCATGTATTCACAAGCGGGGTTGGCTTTGACAGCACGGCCTGTGTGTACGGCAAGGCCTTTCAGGAGGCGGGATGAGAGCCCCCTTGGAGCGCTCGTCTCAAGTTCCAGGTGGTGCGTGCAGCTCCGCACGCAGAGTGCGGACCTGCGCCGGGTCACAACAACGACCGCGTCAGCGCCTGTGCCGCCAGCGCTACTGCAACTCCGCAGACGTCGAGCAGACACACCAAGAAGCAGGAGAGCAGGATTGCGCCTCACTGACCTGTTGCCGGCTCATAGGACGGGCCGCGGTACCACCCCGGCGTGTGCATCCTGTCGCTCGGCGCGCCCGCCGTGCTCCGCTTCCGCAGGAAGATTGCAGGCGGTGCGCGCCGCAGTGGTCTTCCACGTCTCAAGCTTTGCTAGTTGGCACCTCTTTCTTGACTTTGCCAGGCACTGGCTCGTGTGGCGGCGGGCCGCAGGCTCCTGCCCGCTCAGCAGTGCCCGCACAGCCGGTGCGCGGCGCGCAGGCATAGCTGCTGACGCGGCGGCGTCTGTGCTCCTGATGCCCCGCAGCCTGGTGGTGTTTGCCGGCGCGGCGTACACTGAGCACCTGCACGGCATCGATGAGGTGCGCCTTCCTCGAGAGCGCAGCTTCATGGTCTGCGAGCAAAAGTGCATGCCTCAATGTCTCTATGGAGTTGCAGGCTGCATTAGTTGCAGACCTGCGTGGCGTCATACATCTGGAACAGTAAAGCGGCGTTGCTCTGCAGCCCGCATGCATGCAGGATTAGTCGCGCTCCGAATTTAGATCATGTGAAACTACAAATACAATGTATTGCGGGCCATTCGGCTTGCCTGCGGCTTGCCTGCGCATTCCGGGCTCCTTTGCTGCTTGTGGCAATATATAGTGCCCTGCACAGCTGTGTCGTGCAAGCCTTGTAGCAGCTCATAAGCAACAACCTGGGCACTGGCGCTGGCTCGCTTGTCATGCTGGGCAGTGCGCACGACAGTCGCTGAGCGCCTGTCTCTTGGCGGCGCAGGTGGAGGCGGAGCTCATCGACGACAGAGTGGCCAACCTGGACGCGCACCCGGAGCTCGGGCTGCGCGTCGGCGCCCGGCTGCCGCGCGCCGGCGAGCGCCTGTCCCTGACTGTGCGGCGTGTGCTGCGCGTGCGGCGCAACCTGCTGAGGACATAGGGCTGTGCTGTGGTGCTGCATGCTGCTCGTGGTCATGATATTGAAAAGCTGTTGCATTCAGTAAGAAAGGGTACCCTGTAGGGCTGGGAAAGCACATTCGTACTCCGCAAAGCTGTAGACAGGACGCATGCACCCTCCAGTACACAGCTACCCGCACAGCCTTCCGGAGCCGCCTGCCTGCCCGTAGCCGAGGTGAGCGCCTTGGCTGAGCGCCCGCTCACCCACGTTGTAGCTTGTGGTCTCCGGGCAAGCTGGCCAGTATTCAACAGCTCTGATGCACACACACAGCAAACAGCGTACACGAGCTT
>JAABUV010003077.1_pt1 | contig 21605 bp, 24 predicted proteins | sample 5559971 | NCBI WGS metagenome assembly JAABUV01 (sample SAMN10711881, study PRJNA513362) | rock metagenome | isolation source: Antarctica rocks | place: Antarctica: Victoria Land, Knobhead nord | collected 2015-12-19
CGAAGGGCGCGATCTGCTCGCGCAGGATGAGCAGCTGCTTGATGAGGAACAGCTGGCCGTCCATGGCGCTCGCCCGCTTGGCCACCGCGCGCGCCGCCACCTGCGCAGCAGCGCCCGCCCGCCCTTGTCAGAACCCTAGTGTTTCCTTGCACGGCCATCCTCAGCATGGCCAGTGTCTGGCATCCATGGCCAGTGTCTGCCACGCATGCTGACGGCCTCCAGGCGAGGGCTTGGGTGCGAGGGCTGCAGGGCGGTGCGGAGCAGTGGCGCTGCGCAGCAGGCCTGGCCACCAAGGACTTTCAGAGAGAGCTGCCCTCAGTAACACAGCAATGACTTTTCAGCCCAGCGCGAACGGGCACTTCCTCGGGTGCTCTGTTAAGACAGTGTGCGACATATGCAGCGGGAGTAATACAATGCATGGGCACAAAGGATCAGCGGTCTTGCATGCACCCCATACTGGGACAAGGACTGCTCGAGGCGGGACCGGGGCACGGGGGTTCTACTTCCGCCATCCCGTATGCGGGGGTGTCGGCGTGCGCGCCTGCACGGCGGCGGCGCAGGAGGCCACCGCGTCCTGCGCCAGCCCGGCAAACACGCGGTGCTCCACGCAGCGGTACAGCCGCGACAGGCAGCCCAGCGTGCGCTGCACCGGCGGGTACCAGGCCGCGCGCGCGTCCGGCGCGCTCTCGCGCTGCGCGCGCACGTGCGCGCCGCTCGGGCGAGGCCCCACCGGTCGGGCGAGGCTGCCCTACCTTCCGGCAGGGCAGCCGTGACAGGCAGGCCTGACTGAGTGAGGCACTGCGCCGGCGGGCGCTCGCGCGCGCGCCACGCTGCGCACCAGCGCCTCGACGGATGCGCCGCTCTACCTGTTGGTCTGCCGCTCCTGTCCTCGGATGTGCTGGTGCGCTCTGTGTGCACCATCTGGCTGTACATCGGAGGGTCGGGCGCCAGACGCTCACCTGCGCATCTTCGGACGCGCCGCCGTCCTGCGCCAGCGGCGCGCGCTCGTCGGGCTGCTGCGCCGCGTCGGCGCCCTCGCGGCCGGCGGCTGCCGCGGCGCCGCCCGGCGCCGCCGCCTGGGCCAGGCGCTGCAGCTTGCCGGGGTAGTCCAGGTCGGCCGCGCTCGGCTGAAAGCCCGCCACCTCCTCCTGCGCTGCGCGATCTCTTCAGGGGTTTATTTCTCCGTCAATTTAACCACATAGCTTGAGTCATCATCAAGCCGTGCTGAACTGTGTAACCCACACGACATGCACACCGCGCGGCGAGCAGGGCACATGCGCGGCGCTTGTGGTTTGCGGCCGCGCTGTCCCGATCGGGCAAGCCTGTCCTACCCATCACGCCGCCATCACCCCAGCCTCCTCACCAGCTTCCCATAGCGCATGCTCTGTGCAGGCCGTCAGCGCAAAGTCCTCGCGAGCGGGAGCGGTCACAGGCTAGCGCGGACACGTCATGCGATAGAAGCCCCGCGCGCAAACACGGCAAAGCCCTCCTCGCACGCAGGCCCGCGCGCCTTGATGAACGCCTGCACGCGGAACGTCAGCCGCTGCTGCACGTCCGCCAGCGTGCGCAGCAGCACGGGCCGCAGCGGCGCGACGCGTCGCCGCGCCGCCCCAGCTGCTCCTCCAGCACCTGCGGCCGACCCCACGCATTTGGGCCTGCCGGGTCATGACGGCGCATGGCTTCACAGACTGGCAGCGGGCGGCAGGGGCTTGCCAGGGGCCTGCAGCAGAGGAACACCAACTAGGTATGCAGCTGTGTGTTCAGCACATCAAATTTTTGAGAAAAACTCTCTAATTGTTTCTTTCACTTGGAGCATTGACCCCAGGGGCGTGCGCCGCATGCGCCGCAGAGCAGCAGCCAGCTCAGGTGCCCCAGGGACTGGGGCGCCGGGCGGCGGCTGTCATGCACCGAGCGCCGCTGATGTGCGCGCGCATGCAGCGCCGCAGGCAGGCCGCTGACGCGCTTGCAGGGCTGCGCGGCGCAGCTCAAAGCCCACACGGTCCGACGCTCCACCGCTCTCAGAACAAGCACGAGCAACACGAGCAGGCACTCAGCGCACGCGCGCGGCGCGGCCGGCGGCGCGGAGGCGCGCCTCGTGCTGCAGGATGTCCACCAGCTCGCACAGCGAGCCCAGGTCGGCCAGCTGGATGAACGCGGGCCGCAGCGCGTCGTACAGCACGGTGCAGAGCGGGTCCATGAGCGCGCCGAGCGCGCCGCCGCCGTCGCCGTCCGCGCCCGGGAAGAAGCCGTCAAACAGCTGGTGCTCCAGCTGGCAGACCTGGCGCGCGCGCAGGGTGTGGGGTAGGGTTGGCGCCGGCATGTGCGCGGGGTAGGGTTAGCGCCGGCGGCACGCGGTTTTGGGTTAGCGCCGGCGCATTTGGCGCACGAGGGGGGCAGGGTGAGCGCCGGCGCGCACGCCGCCGCATGCTGAGCCGCGCGCGGCCCGCCGGTGGCAAGCCAGAGTGAGCCAACGCCCGCGCCAGAGCGTGCGCGCACGCGTTGGAAAGCGCTGAGCGAGGCGCGGGAGGCGCGGGCATGCTGCTCGCGGGACGGGGAGAGCGGGAGCGTCAGCAGGATGAGTCTCTCGGAAAGCGTGGTGCTGTGCACCGCGCTATGCGGCTGCGGCACCCACGGCTACAGCGCACTCGCCTCACGCGAGCGCCAGGCTCTGCGCCGGCCTGGGGCCGCGGGCGCGCCTGCATGAGGTAGGCGCAGCCGCTGCGCGTTCGCTGCGGCAGCGGCTCGCGCGCGTACGCGGCGACGCGCTGCGCGGTGACGCCGGCCACCAGGCCCAGCCGCACCTCGCAGTACAGCCGCTGGCAGTCGGCCAGCAGCTGCGCGTACTCGGGCCGGCCGGCGCGCGCGGCCAGGCCCGCCAGCAGCCCTGCGCTCCCGGGGGGAAGCGGTGTCGCGAGGCGGGGCTTGCGCGACGGCTGCGCGAGGTTGCTGGCTTGAACAAGGCGTGCCAGCAGTGTGCATGAAGTGTGGCAACTGGTGCGCGGATGAGACGCAGGCAGAGACGCGGGCGCCGTCAAGCAGCTCAGTGCTCGCGGCGCACTTCCGCTCCCCCGGGGCCCGCGCCTTTGAGCCCTGGCTCTGCGGCCGCGCGGAAGCGCACGTACAGCAGCGCTGTCTCGGCGCCCTCGGCCAGGACGGGCGCGCCGCCGCCGGCGCTGCCGTTGGCCGTCGCCGCGGCCGCCGGGGCGCCGCCCGGGTCGCCGGACGCGCGCCGCGAGATGCCGTGGCCGCGCGCGTCCCGCATCCCCTGCTGCACCTGTGCGTCGACCAGCTTGGTTCAGTACCGAGACAGGATCAGACTGTAAGGCTTGCGCTGCCCGTGGCTGCGCAACTTTCCGCACAAACTGGGGCACCGCCCCTGTCTCGCAAGACCTCGCGAGGCAGACTGCGCACGTGTTGAAGTGTGTGTTCGGACAGGATACTTAAATTCGACTGTTGGGCTGACAGGGGCCGCAACGATGGCGATGCACAGATGCACCCTGAGGGCGCCTGCCCGCTCGCGGGGCGCCGCGCCTGCTCGGCCGCGTGCCGCAGCACGGCCTGCACGCGCGAGCGCAGCGACGCCAGCGCGCGCGCCTGCAGCGCGCGGAAGCGCCCGGCGTACGCCGCCGAGTCCGCATACTGCGGGTTGCCGCTGACGTACCTGCGCGGCCGGCGGCTCCGGGGCTTAGCCGCGCGCATGAAGCCCTGGGGTAGCAGGGCGGGGCGGCCGCGCGCTGCAGATCGGGCTGGTCACGCAACCAAATGATCCAACAGCACAGAGCATGGCGCAAGCACGCAGGCGCGCAGATGCAGCGCGTGCGCTCGCGCAGAGAGGTGTGCTGCAAAGCAGCTGCCGCCCAGGGGCAACGCGGTGCGCATCGCGCCGCATGCTTCTACCTGCCTTTCACTGACGCCGCCGTGTCCGCTGCCCGTGCGATGGCACAAACGGAAAATCATCAAATATGCTCGGGTCGGGCCCAGCGATCCATGAGGAGACATGTGGAGCTCCACGGCATGCCATGCCCTTCATGCAAGCCCGCGTGCTCAGGTCTGAGCGCGGGCCTGGACGAGGCCACGGGCGCCGCACGTGAGGCACTCGTCCAGGCGCTGCAGCAGCGGCAGCAGGCGGCCGGGCTCGGGCGCGGCCGCGGCCGCATGGAACTGCGCCGCAATGCGCTCCAGCTCGTCGAAGTAGGCGAGCTTGGCCGCGAGCGCGCCTGCGCCACGGCAGCGCTTTGGCTCGCTGCCCGGCGCGCCGGGCGGCCGCCAGGGCCGAGCGCGTGCCGGCACGCGCGGCGCTGCCCGCGAGCATACCCATGCAGCGGTCCCCCGCACGGCCACAGCCGGCCGCGCGCGCCGCACGCAGCCTCGTGCCACGCGCTCGCCAGCTCCGCGCTGGCAGGCTCGCGGGGCCGGCGCACGGGACTCCGCCTCGCTGGCAGCGCGATCTGCCCGAAAGGGAGCAGCTCTGCCCTGGCAGGCACAAGGAGCTGGGCCCAGGGGCGCCGACGACACGGGCAGCGCGCCGCCGAGCCCGGAGACGCGCCCGTTCACAGTTGCGCCTGCACCCCTGCCCAAACCCTACCTCAACCCTACCACCCGCTCACGAGCGCGCCTGCAAATTCCGCGAGCGCCTCCTCCTCGGCCACCAGGCGGCCGCAGCCGTCCGCGAGCGCGCGCGTGCGGCCCGCCACGTCGCGGTACGCCGCCTTCAGCGCCTCGAAGTGTGCCTGCGAGGCGCCCACCTGCGCGCCACGCACCCTCGTATGGGCGGGCCCGGCGCAGGGTCGGCGCCGCGCGTGCTCAATGCCTGCCATGCTCGGCGCCAGGTCTCAGGCACAGACCACCAGCGCGGGCCGCGCATAAGTGTAGCGGGCCAGCGGCTGCCGCGCAGACGGACGCGGCTGCGCGACGGCATGGGCTGCGTCTCATGCACTGAGGCTCTTGCGCGCCGACGCCGGTTCAGCGTGCGTGCGCGCCACGTCGTGAGAGCAGCGCCGCCATAGTGTGTGCGGTCGCGGCGGCCTTCCGTGTCGAGCGTACGATCACACCCACTGCAGACTGATGGGCTGATGTGGAAGGGGTTGCTGGAGTGAACACCTGCCCTCACCCTACCCTATCCCTATACCAGCGCACCAGCGCCAGCAGCGCGTCGCAGGTGGCCAGGTGGCCGCCCAGTGCGGCCGCGTACTCGCGGAACTTGCCCTCCGCCTCGGCCGTGCGCGCGGCCTCCAGCTCGCCGTGCCAGCGGTAGAACTGCGCGCATTTAGTGTCGCCCCGTGCACACGCGTCAGCAGTCTGCCCGTGGGAGCCGAGGCGTGCGCTGCAGTACGACACCGTGAAGCCTCGTTGGTGCCGCGGCATGGCTGCCGGCCCCGCGATGTGAGCCGCTCCGGGACACAGCGTGGTGCCCTGAAGACATATGCACCACTGTTGTTGGAAGGCATGCGAGCCGTGAAGCTCAGCATCGTCAGCCTACGGGTCTCTGAGAGGTCCACAGGCGCTCGGGTGCGCGCGTGTGCGCGCCTGCCGGCTATTCTGCAGAACGCATTCCTCCAGCGCGGCCGCGGCGGCCCCGCCGTCCGCCGCACCGCCGTCCGCAGCGCCGCCGTCGGCGGGCCCGCTCTCTGGCAGCGCCGCGCTCTCGGCGCCCCCCAGGCCGCCGCCAGAAAAGTCCTGGCCCGCGAAAGGCTCCGCGGGGCCCCCGTCCGCTGGCGCCGCGGCGCCGCTCGCATCCTCGCGCAGCACCTGGCGCGCGGGCCGCTGGGATAGCGCTCAAGCTAAACATCAGCCCCCGATACAGACTGTGGCCCTGCTCACGGTGCTGTGGACAACCCCGCTATGACTGCCACAGCACACCTTTGCCACGGTCTCCAAAGTGGTGCCTAAGTTCAAATGACGTGAACGCGTCTGTGCACAAGCAGACGCTGCGGGCCGGGGCAGATACACGTCGCTGGCAACCAAGTCGTCGCGAGAGGCAGGGCGCCCACGTGCTCAGGGACCGGCCGCTGCGCGCAGTGCTCGGAGAGCAGCTCTATCGCGCGCTCCTGCCCCTCGCTGAGCACCGCGGTCTGCTCCCAGGCGCTGGCCTGGCCCGCGCCAGGCAGCCGCGGCTCAGCCTAGCGGCCCTGCCCGACGCGCTGTGCTTGCAATCACCGCAACACGCCCAAAGGTGCTGACCTGCGCCACAGCATGCGCAGCCAAGCAGCACCCTTGCAGCTTCATAGTCAATTGGCATGCCCATCTGCGGTGCAGTGCACATGCAAAGCTCCTCCTGCGGTCAGCATGGGCCTGCACTGTCAAGCAAGAGCTCGTAATAACTACACTGTGCGCCGACAACGCTGTGCACGGCTGCTGCATGCCAGCAAGTGTGATTGCTCCCTGATCGATCAAGCGATCCGCCAGGCAGGAGCAGCATCCCTTGCGCCTGCAGGCCCGCTTGGCTCACCACGCTGTAGCCCCGCGACGCTGCGCCGGTCAGCGCGGGCTTCTGCGCCTTGGGCCCGCCCGGCGCGGGGGCCCGTTGCGCCACATTGGCTGCCATGCTCAACTGCCGGCCCAGTCCTTACAAACTCATAGCTGTCAGGGCGGACGTGCATCTCATGCTCTCCAATCCTCTATATATCGTCTGCACTATTCAGAATACAATGCATTTGCCTGCCGTGGCTGAACATGTGCTCACCCGCACAGTGCACACAGCAGTAGGACTGCAAGCCGCTTGTTGTTTCTGTGCAGAGCCACTCTGCATGTGCAATGCAGAGGCCAGTGCCAGCCCAGCAGGCCTGGGCAAGGCCGTGGGTTGCCCCGCAATTACAAAGCTGAGGGGCCTGAGGAGCTTTGCTTTTAGTGAAAAAAGGCGAGCACAGAGCTTCACACAGGTGTGGTGGGGCAGAAGGAGCCGGCGAGGCGGGGCTGATGTCCTGGACGCTCCGCCCAGCTGCGCTGTAGTGCAGCGCCAGGCCATGGAGCCGGAGCAGGTGCGCGCCGCGCCTTCCTGCTTTCAACGGGCTGCAATCGCGAGTGACAAGCGGTCCAGCATTGTGCCAGCGACATAAGTCCTGTAACACAAGAGGAGCATGCCTTGCAGAGCAACCCGTCCTTTGGCCAAGCATGCTGGGCAGTGCGGCAGCCTCATCGGCATTGCCTGCTGCGCAGGCTCCGCCATCACAGCCCTCGGCGTTTGCTGCGCGCGGGGGCGGCGTGCTGCGCGGCATGGCCGGGCGCTCGCCGGCGCAGCGTGCAGCTGCCAGCGTGCTGCGGCGCACACAGGGCGGGCGGCGCGGCATGGCTGCCGGGCGGCGCGGCACGGGCGACCGCCCACCCATGAGCGGCCCCGGGAGAGGCGCGTATCTCGAGGACCCCGCTGAAAGAGCTTGCGGGCGGTGTCACAGCAATTAGAACCACGCTCGCTTTGGCTGCCAGCGGATGTGCAGCCCTCTGCGCCACTGACGCGCTTGAGTGAGAGCCCCCTGTGCAAGGACTCGGCCCTGCCCCTGCACACAGTGGCTCCTTGTGGCTTTCTTATGGGCATAGACGCAGACAAGCGCCGCAGCCAGCATGAGGAACAGAGCGTGCTCGATGCGGCGCCTGCAGGTGCGTTCCAGGGTGCGGGCGGGCGGCCGGGGAGTGGGCAGCCCCAGCCAGGGCTTCCTCCAGGGTTTGCGCCCCGCGCCGCCGGCCGCGCAGGCGGCTATGGACCCGGTGCATATGCCGGCCGCGCTCTGGCGCCCAGCGGCCGCGTCGGCGGCGGCGGCCGGCGCGGCGCGGCGGCGGCGGCGGGCGCGCGCGCCGGGCGCGGCAGGGGCGCGAGCGCCAGAGGCGGCCCTGCGGCCGGCGGCGGCGGCGCCAGCGGAGCGCCGCAACCCGGGCCGGGGTTTTTTGGCGCCGCAGCGGGCGGCGGCGGGTCGGCGGCGGCGGCGGCAGCGGCGGCAGGCGTGACGGCGTATGGGCCGCTCGCGTCGACGGGGCAGCCGGCGCCATACGCGATGCAGATGTGGCCCGCGCTGGGCGCGGGCGGCGGGCAGGCAGCGGCGGGCGGGGGCCTCTTCAGCGGCGCAGCCGCGGGCGGGGTCCAGGGCGGCCAGCAGGGCGCGGGCCTCTTTGGCGGCACGGCGGCGGCCGGCGGCCGGCAGGCGGCGGGCGGAGGCGCGCCCGGCGGCGCGGCGGCGGGCGCGGGCCAGCCCGCGCCCGCCAGTGGCTGGTTCGGCGGCGGAGCCAGTGCCGCGGGGCAGGCGGCTGGGGGCGCCGGCGTGTTTGGCGGAGGTGCTGCGGGCGCCGGACCGGGCGCGCAGAGCCTGAACCTGTTTGGCAGCGGAGCCGCGGGCGCCGGGACGCCCGCCCCGGCCGTCGGCCAGTTTGGCAGCGGGGTCGCAGGCGGCGCAGCCCCGTCAAGCCCGACGTTCCCCGGCTCAGGGCTGCCTGGAGGGTCTGCGCCCGGCGCTGCTGCTGCGGCGACCAGCTTCAGCTTTGGCGCCGGCAGCACGGGCGCCTTATTAGGCGGCTCTGGCGGCGGGGCCGCGGCTGTGTCCGGCGGCGGGGGCGCGTTCGGGGGCGCTTTTGGGTCCGGCGGGGCGGGCGCACTTGGCTTTGGCAGCGGGGGCGCGTCAGGGGCCGGCGCCCCTGGGGGCGCGTTTGGCTCGCCCGCGCCCGTCGCCCCGGCGTTTGCAAGCAGCCCGGCAGGCACCTCAGGGGCGAGCACCTGGCCCAGCGCGACAGGCGCCGCCCCGGGCCTGGTCCGGGGCTCCACGGCAGGGCCGAGCGGCGGCGGCGGCGGCGGCGGCGCGGCGGGCTTGGGCGCGGGCCTGTTCGGGGCAGCGCATGCAGCGGCCGCGGGTGCCGCGGGCGCGCCCGGGCCAGGGTTTGGGCAGGCGGCGGTGGGCGGGTTTGGCGCGCCTGCCGGCGCGTTCGGCCAGCCGATCAGCAGCTCCGCCTCGCAGGGGCTGGCCGCCGGCGCGGGGCCCAGCATCTTTGGGTTCCCAAAGCCCTCGTCGCCGCGGCTGCACGAGCCCGGGTCGAGCCCGTTCGGCGCCGCGCCCGCCGGCGCGGCCGGCGGCGGCGGGGCGGCAGGGTTCGGCCTCGGCGCGGGGCAGGGCCTGCGGCAGGCGCCTGCGAGCTCGACTGCGGCGGCTCCGGCCGCCGGCCCGACCAGGCCCTTTGGGCAGGCCGCCGGCGCCGGGAGCGGCGCCGGCGCGGCCTTCGGCGCGCGGCCGGCGGAGCCCAGCAGCGGCTTCAGGATAGGGTCAGGCTTTTGTGCCCCGCCTGCGGCGGAGCCTGGCAGTGTCTTCTCGCGCATCGGCCCCGGCGGGAAGGCGCCAGGGCCGCTGCCGGGCGTCTTTGGCAGCATGAGGCCTCAGGGTGCGCCGGCCGCAGGCGCGGCACGCGGCGACGGCGGCCCCGCGCCTGATCAGGCGCAGGCTGACGGCGACGGTGACGCGGGCGCGGCGGTGGACTGGGACGCCGCGCGGCGGGCGGCGCTGGCGGCCACGCCGGTATTTGGCGGGGGGGCGACAAAGGGCTTCACCGCCTCGGCCAGCTCACCAGACCGGAGCCAGGACGGGGCCGCCAAGCTGCGCCGCTCGCAGCGCTTTGGTCCGAGCGCGCCGCTGGGCGGCGGCGGCGGCGGCGCGGGAGGGCCGCGCGCTGGGTCGCCTCCGCCCGCCCGGGCGGGTAGCCCGGGGCCGGGCGCGGGCGACGCGGGGGAAGCGGGCGACGCCGACGACAGTGCGCCCCCGGCCACTTGTGCTGTGAGTGCCCGGTCCTTGTCACTGCTGACAGCAGTGCCGCCGCTTGAGGCCTGCGCGCGGTCCCTGTGCTGCGCATACAGGCGGTGGTGCACCTGCCGGCGTGTGCTGACAAGTCACACGCTCATGCTGGGCTGCCCCCTGCATAAAGGGAGGAGTGTCCAGCAGCCCATGACACCGCCTTACGCTTTGTCAGATGGAATTGCTCAGCGTGCGTCGGGCCAGTTGTGCATTGCAAGCAGTTGTCTGCGTGTGTGGCAGACGCGCCCCGCCCCGGCGCAGCTGGCGGCCGGCCGGCATGTGCATGCACAGAGCATGGTAGGCTGACAGGGGCGCCCGACGCGGGAGCGCCGCGGACGCCTGGTGTCGCGAGCGGCGGTGTAAGCGCGCGGGTAACCCTGCCCGATGTGGCGCTCTGTATGGCTGACCATAATTTACTTGGCGCGCGCGCGCCAGGCCTCTTCTACGATGGCAGCCTCGTGGGCGTGTGCGAGCAGATGTGCCCGCCATCCGAGCTGGCCAAGCGGCGGCGCATCCAGGACATCGCGCTGCTCGAGCGCCGCGACCCCGGCATCCCCGACACCGACGAGACGCTGGCGGTCAAGAAGTTTGCGCGCAACGTGCGCCCCCGCGCCCAGCCACACGCTTTTAACAGAGCAAGCAGCAGGTAATTTGTTTACGTGTGCCCCTGCGCCCAGCCGCGGCGCGCAAGCTGCCGGCCCCTCCCTCCCGGGTCTGTGCGCTTCCCGCGGTGCCAGCGTCGGGCCGCGACCGTCTAGGCGCCTGCGGCCCGACGGCGGCGGCGAGGGGCCGCGCGGCAGCGGGCAGCGACCCAGAGGCGCTGGCGGCGAGGACGGTGCGCGCGCAGCGCGAGCGCGCGGGCGCCTGGGGGAGAGCGCGGCGGCGCCTAGTCAGCGCTGAAGGAGCTGTACCGGGCTCAGAGCTCTCATAAAAGGCTGCGGCCCGGGCGGGAGCGCCTCGGGTCTTTTTTAGAGAACCAGTCACCCCACCGTATGCCTGGTCGCAGGCGGTGGCGCATTCTTAACAAAAAAAACTTGATGTCCCTGCCCTGCGCCAGGCCGCTGGCGGCGGCGGACCCTTCTGGGAAACCCAGTAACCCTGCGCCGGGCCGCAGGTGGTGGCGGACCCAGCGGACTTCCGCACCTGGCCCGCGCTGCAGCGCACGCAGGCGCACCTGCGGCGCGTCATGGACCGATCCGACCTGCCGCTCGCCACGCTGCACAAGTTCCTGTGGGACCGCTACCGCTGCCTGCGCCAGGACCTCTTCATGCAGGGCTTCAACGTGCGCGCCCCCCCTGGGGCCGGCGCCGCAACGTCGCCAGGCCCCTGCGGGCCCCGCGGCGGGCCAGCAAGGCAAGGCCGTCGCACCCCTGCGAGCCGTAGCTGTGGGCAGCGCTGCACAGACACTGAATTTAGGGGTGCTGCGCCCATGCGCGCTGGGACGTCTTCGTGGAGCCTGCCGTGCGCCACCGGGGAGCGCGGCATGCCGTCTTGACAGCACGGGCGCCTGTATTGAGGTTGCAGCAGAGGTGCGCCGCGGCGGGGCCAACTGCTCGCCAGGCGCCCGCGCTGCACGCCACGCAGCGCTGACAGCCGTGTGGCCTGACCCTACCTTAACCGGGGGCGCAGAGCGCGGAGGCGCTGGCGCTGGCCGAGGAGCACGTGCGCTTCATGATCCTGGCCGAGCACGAGCTGTGCGAGTGCCTGGTGGTCGACGCGGACCAGGAGGCGTTCAACTCGCACCTCAACAAGGAGCAGATCATCAAGGCGCGCGCGCCTGCTGCAGCGCGCGCCTGCCGCAGCGCGCGCGCCGCCGCGCAGATGGGAGCCCGAGCGTCCCATCGTCCAACTGATAGCTGAGCATGGTCATAGTCTGTCAATGCCTGAAATCAGGTGTCAGCTTTTCCATCCCCAATGCAACAAGCGCCCCGAAGCTGAGTTGAGCAGGCCGCAGCGCGGCGAGCCGCGCGCTCCCAGCCGCGTCCGTGAGTCTGCTGGGGACACCACCGGTGGACCCTGACAAACGGTGTACCCTGACCCTATAGATAGATCAGCAGGGTCACCCCGCTCCACCTGCAGGCTCCGTAAAAACACAAGCCACACAGGCGCTGAGACAAGGTGTGCAGCGCCCGCTTCCAATCACGGGCACCCTGCTGCGCACCCTCAGTCCCGGTGCACAGCGCACGGAGGCAACCCCATCCGAGCGCCGAGCCGCGCAAGGACATGGAGCGTGCTCGAGCTGGGGCCTGTTGCACAGCACTTGCTGACCGTGTGACGACTACATTCAACGACAGGGAACAGGGCAGCAACGCAGGCTTGACAGCCTGTGTGATCTGATCTGACAGCCCGGGAGCAGGAGCCGCACCCCGTCGCGCAGGCGCAGCAGGCTGACGGCCGGCTCGCCGTCCGGGCCCGGCGCGGGCGGCCCGAGGCCCAGCGCGGCGCAGAGCTCGGCCGCGGCCGCCTCGCCGTCCAGCACCAGGGCGCGCGCGATGTCGCGCAGGCTCACCGGCGCCTGGCTGGGCCCTGCGCGGCCCGAGCGCACCGGCCTGATGTCCCAGGACCTGCGACTCGCAGCGGCCGCAGCGTGAACCAACATTATATGCAAAGCCCCGGCTGTGCATGCACGCAGCCCGGCGGTCCGAGCAGCAGCGCGCGCGCGCAACCTCGCGCAGGCCCGCCGGTAGCTGTCTGTCCCTGGGGCATGTCATGCAGTGCGCAGGCCGCTCTCCTCCTCGCTGCCCTGGCATGTGCTGCAGGAGGGTGCACAGTCAAAGGTTACAAGCCCAGAGGGCCGAGGCGCGCGTACGCACAAGCGGGGCGCGCGCGCGGCAGCGCGAGAACGGGCGTCAAACAGAAAGAATGACGATGGCAAGACCGACGCAGGCGCGACCGGCGCGCGCGTGCAGCAGCGCAAGTAGGGTTAGGGAGCAGCCCCCTGCGCGCCCCGCGCGGGCCGCGCACCTGACGTGCGCGCCAGCACGGCCAGCGCGCGCGCGTGGCAGCGCGAGAAGTACATGTGCGCGAGGCAGGCCTGCAGGTAGGGCGCGGACGCCGCCGCGCGCAGGAAGCCGACCCACTCGCCGCCGTCCAGCAGCCGGCGCAGGCCCAGCGCGCGCTGCACCTCCGGCGCCGCCAGGACCTCCGGGCGGCACTTCTGCGCGCAACCGCGGCCGAACAACCTCATGAGTGGCCTGCGCTCAGGAGTGGCCTGCTCTCGGGAATGCCGCATCTAGCAGCGCTGGCGGCGGCGGCGGGCCGCGTGCAACTGCGGGGCCGCCGGGGCGCCCGCCGCAGCGGCGCACGCCAGGTGGCCGCTGCGGACTTGCAGGAGGCAAGGCTTTCACAGAGGCTCTGCCGCCGACCACACCAGCTGGCCGCCTCGTTGCATCGACGCGTGTCCACCTGCAAGATGCGCTAATTGCCAAGCTTGGCACCCCATGGCAATCCCCATACATATTCCTCAGCATATCCGGGAAGATCCTCCATCGATTGTCCAAGCCTCTGTTGAACCCTACCCTACTTAACCCTACCCTACCTTACCATACCCAAGACCCTGCGCCGCACCGACAGGTTCTTCATGAAGTCGGCCGGGTCGCGGTAGCGGCCGTGCACGCCCATGCCGATGAGCAGCCCGTACGCGCGGAACTCGGCCTCGCACGGCATCGGCTCGCCACGCGCGGCGCCCTCCGCGTAGTGCACGTCCAGCGTCGTCAGCGCCTGCGCTCCGCAGCTTACCCTAATCTGTAGGGTCAGGGTAGGGTTATGGTAAGGAGGATATGACGAGCACCAGGGTGCAGGCCCACAGCACAGCGGTGCGCAGCCGCGCTCTTCATCTCCACTGCTAGGGTTACCCACTCACTCAACGGAGGTGTCTAACAGCAGCGTCATGGAGAGCGTGAGCACTTCGTAACCAGCAGCAGCACTTCGAGCAGGGCGAGGCCCCGCTTGCTCAATTAAGTTAGTGGCTAACCGTACACTGCCCTACCCTAGCTCTTGCTTTGGTAAGCACACGGCTGCCATTACCTTATGCAGGCGCACAAGGCACGCAGAAGCGCCGGGAAGCGCAGCGCGCCCGTGGGCCACGAGCAGGCCCGCCAGGCAGGGGCGCGACCTGTGAACATGTTGTAGGTGCCCCAGAGCAGCGAGTCCTGCGCGGCCGTCCGCGACGTGGGCCATTCGCTCTCGCCGATGGACGCCGCGTCCAGGCACCGCTCCGTGGCGGCCTCCCAGCCCAGCCGCCTGCGCGCGCCATGAGCGCATCAGAGCCTGCCACGCCCGGCTCAGCGCCGCGCGCCAAGGCTGTCATCAGACGGCGGCCCTTTGTCAGACGGCGGCCCTTTGCCACCAGGCGCCGTCTGCAAACACCTGCGCTGTCAGAGAGCTCTCTGTAGGCGTGCCACGCCAGTGTGCCTCGCATGCCCATGCGTTGCAGCGCTTCACTGCGTCGCATGCGCCCGGCGCACCAATTATAGAGCACAGTCTGCCGACGCGGACTGGGCAGCCCTGCAGGGCGCGCTGAATGAATCCTCCAAGACACATCGATACGCAGCCCCAAGCAGGCGGAGCGCAGGCCCGGCCGCGCGCGCACCGCAGCTCCTCCTCGCCCAGCGGCGGCGGCTCGGCCGCGAGCGCGCGCGCCAGGTGCGCCACAAACTCGTCCGGCGAGCGGTACACGAGCGCGTTGCTGAAGCTGGCGGCCCAGTCGTTGCAGGCGTGCTGCGCGCAGATGAGCCACTTGCCCATGGCCAGCGCCTCCACGCTCGTCGTGGCCACCACGTCACTAGTGCTCGCGTTGATGAAGACCTGCGCAGCAGCCAAAGTCTCCTAACCCTGCAAATCATACCCCTGCGAAGGTTTGAGGTGCGCGGCTGGGTGCGTAAGGTTGGCGTGCGGTCCCATAGGCGCGCATAACGCACGGCGCCAACATGGTGCCTGAGGTCACTCGCATCAGCTGCAGCACGCGCGGGGGGCTGAGGCCTGGGTTCTCTCACACACATACTTGCAGCAACAGAAGAGCTCTACCACCTGGTTTACCAAGCGTCAGGCAGCACTCGTGGGCCAGAACAGCAGCAGGGCTGCGGGGCAGCGGCCGGGCATGCAGCGCCGTGCCAGTTCAACAGTCAAGTCCTTGTCTATGAAGCACAACCTCCTCTTGACCTGGACTCTGGGTCCCAGGTTGCGGGGGACCTACCTGGTAGTCCGCGAGCGAGGCGTCCAGGTGGTCGCGCTTGGCGTGGAACGTCAGCGCCAGGCCCGCCGCCTCCGCCTTGGCGCGCACCGACGCGAGCGCCTCGCCGTCGCCGTACGCGTCCACGTGCGCGGGCGCCTGGGCGCGGTGACCCTTGCTCATACACAGGCCCCCGGTGTGCGTCGCAAGCGCCAGCACATCACCAAGGTCTTTTGCTTTTGCTTACATGCAATCTTTGTCGTTGCAGGCACAGCAAGCAACCTGACCACCAGGTGGCGGATCGCACCCCTGCAACTCGTCTCAACAAGGGGAAGGCAAGCAGCTTGCTGCAAGCACACTGGCAAGCGCCTCCAGTATTGCAGTGCGCGGACGACAGGGGCTTTGGCAAACGAAGCGGGGCACAGGGAGCGCACCTCGCCGCGGGCGGCCGCCACGCGGCCCTGGTACTCCATCAGCTCCAGCAGCTCCTCCCAGCCCTTGCCCCAGACCACCTTGGCCAGGCAGTAGGCGCCCTTGCTGAAGCGCCGCCCGGCGCCCTCCCCAGCGCCGCGCGCCTTGGCCGCGCCCGCGGTCACAAAGCCCGGCGCGGCGCCGTGCACGCAGCACGTCACCTGGCGCGGCAGCGCCTGCACCGCGTCCGACAGCTTGATGACCTGCGCGCCGCAATGTTAGGGATCAAATTTCGCGCCGCGGTGCCAGCCGTCAGAGCACCGCCGCCCGCACTGCGAGCGCGTGCTGAGGCGCCGCCCGCTGCCCCTCTGCCCTGCGGCCCCGCAGCCGCGGCACCGCAGCGCAGGGCATTAACGGGCACACACGCTGCGCATGCACGCGGCAGGTCGCGCTGGGCGCGGGCCGCGCCTTGTGGCAGTGGATGCCGCAGAGCCAGGCGTTGATCACCTCCGACACGCCCGCCATGACCAGGCCCGCGTTGCGCTTGCTCAGCTCCTTGTACGAGGTGTGGATGATGCCCACCTGGCGAACCGCACGCGCCCGAGTCAGGCGGCGCACGGGCGGCGGCACGCCCTGCGCCCAGCAGCGCTGCCGCGCTCTCCCGATTTACTCCCGCCCTGGCGTGCTGTGGGGCGTGCCGGAGGCGCTGCTGGGCGGTAGGCGCCCCTGAAAACCAGAGCCAATGTGACTGCATGGCGGCCTGTGAGCTGCGTGCATGCTGTGCAATGCACATCGTCGTGGTCGTGTGCACCGTCTATCACATGTCACCAGGCCATCCGGATCCCTGTTATGCTGATAGTGTGACTGACATGCATTGGCAAGGCTCTTACCACGTGACCAAAGCGATCCGTCCAGCGCGGCCCATGGTGGAACCACGTCACTGCGAGCCATGCACGCCTGGTCAGAGGACCGCTTGCAGCTGAAGCGTATGCTTCCTCCAAAGCCGGACGTCCACAGAGACCCGACGACTAAACATGTCAAGCACCAGCTGAATGCAGACGCTCCGGGCTCATGCGGGGGTATGCTGCGGATGTAACGTCCACAGTGGCCCAGTGACTAGACATGTCAAGCACCAGCTGAATGCAGGCGCTCCGGGATCATGCGGGGGTCCTGCGGCGCATGAGCAGGCCCAAGCAACGGCAGGGGTGCAGAGCGCGGCAGCCGCTTGGGCGCACAGTGCTCGGGCTCCTCCAGGATGACCGCGCTCGCGTCCGCATCGGCCTCCACGACCTCGGTCAGGTCGCCGACGGGGAAGATGCCCAGCATCGTCCGGTCGTACCTGCCTGCGCCGCGGCCCGCGCGCACGTCCACAGCAGCTCCCCGTAACACCCATCACACAGGCTGTCAACGGTAGGCTCAGCACGTGCTGCAGCAGAGGCTGCCAAGGGTGCTTGCTGGGCGTATCAATGCGCAATCGCAAAGCACGTATGCCAGGTCGCTGCAGTGCGCGGTGGTACCCGGCTCACCCCCTCGCGCGAACGGGCGGCTGCCGCGACATGAGGGAGTGTACCAGGGTACCACACGATCTCAAAGTCTGGCGAGAGGCCGGTGCGCTTCCTGATCCACTCGCGCATGCAGGCCTCCTGCTCGGCCGGCTCCTCGAACGTGCGCGCGTTCGGAAAGATGAGCGCCTGGTCCGACACCGCCAGCCAGGGCACCACCAGGATGACCTGCAGCAGCGGGGGCCGGTCGGCGCATGCCGCCCAGCGAGCAGCACAGCCTGCACACCAGCCGGTGCTGGCGCGCCTCTGCGCGGCCAGGGCCGCACCAGAGTGGCAGTGGACGGCTGAACCTGACACGGTGCATGTACTGGTGTGAATGGCATGCTCTGTTCAGAGTGTAGGGGTGCTGTGTGTGCCAGCCACAGCCCGATCAGGGTGAGCAGTATCCTAGCCATGCAGAGAAAGGCGGGAGAGAGCACGAGCACAGCATGCTAGAGCCGCCGGAAAAGCATGGTAAAGCCTCACGCCCCCGACTGACTGCTGCGCTTGCTGTGCCAAACGAACAATGTGATACAAACTCGCCTTGAGGTCAGTGCAGTGCGCCATGTACGCGGCGCGCAGCGTGGGGTTGACCGCCGTCCCCGTCATCCAGGGGATGGCTGCCGTGCTCACGACCGCCACCCGCCTGCACCGCGCGAGCCCTTCTGCTACTTGAAGGGCCGTACTTGCGCACAACAACAAGTGCGCACTGTGGCTGCGCAGCTGGCGCACATGCAAGAGCGCTGCGCGGCGGCTCTCGTCCTAACAGTTGTGCAGCACCCTGGAAGAGAGGGCAGCGGTGCAGTCTCCTGACAGACGCTGTCACCCGCGTGCCACACAGGGCCGGCAGCTCTGGCATACAGCTGCGCCGCACCTCCCTGGCACCCGCAGGCTGCTGGCTGGCCGCGGCTTGCCCCACTCGCGGCGCTCCTGGGTCATGGTGTGACGAGTCCGTCGCCTCCCCTGCACAAGCGCAAGCGTAGTCTACATTGCAGTGTGCGAGACCCGGTGCTGTTGTGCCTGGCTTGCCAGGCCTGGCTGGGGAAGCTCGTGCAGAGCCAGAATACAGGCAGGCACCAGACAAGTAGTTGCTCCTGGCACAGCACTGCCAAGCCGCTGCTGTACAAAAGCAGCTCTAACGGCACCAAGCAGACAAGTCTCGCTGGCACACACTTGCAATTGGGACCCCCAAGCGCTCACAACTTGGAATATACAAAGGCGCTCCCAAGCAGAGCAAACATCTTGCTTCTAGCTCAGCTATGGCAACCTGCTCTGTCCACCTTCTCTGAGCTAAATGCAAGGTCGTCATACCTTTGAAGCATGCGTCCTTGCGCCGCCGATGAACGCCGCCAGCGCCCCCACAGAAACCAGGGCGGTGTACAGCAGGCTCGCGGCACGGTCGAGCACTGCCATGGCGAGTGCAGACAAACGCGCGTGTCCTATGCGTGCCTAGCGCTGCTCCAGCATTGTTCAAGTACCTCGCCCGTGAAACGAGTGCAGGAGAGCACGGGGCCTGCAAGTCCCGGACGCTTTGCCTGAACTTGTAAACACCAGTCACTGAGTAGGAAAATAAATAATCTGTGTAACAGCCTTGTTTCTTGAGAGCGCCTCTAGCGCAGAGCTGGGGAGGCACAGGGGGCAGGGCGCTGATGAGCTACTATGACATCCTGGGAGTAGACTCCAAAGCCTCCCTAGGAGAGATTAAAAAGGCGTTCCGTGAGCGAGCGTTGCGCCTGCATCCGGACACAGCGTGCGCCCTGCCTGCTATATCTGCTGGCAATGTTGTTCCTGTATTTACTCAAGCCGCGTGCGACACGCTGAGGCCACTCCGTCCTGCGCCAGAGAGCGTGGCCGAGTCTTGGAGGATGATGCTGCCTTCAAGCGGCTCACAGAAGCCTATGAGGTGCACGGCCTATTATTTTAAAGGAGCGCTGTGATGAGCATCTACTGTGGCATGTGCTCAGACCAGCCACTGCCGACCCAGCCGCAGTCGGCTGATACACGGGCGCTCAGGTGCTGCGGGACGATGGCCGCCGTGCTGCGTACGATGGCCTGCACACAGACGGCCCGGACTTCACGGGCGCTGGGCGGTGGCGCGGCGAGGCCGACATCGATGAGTGGTTTGCAGAGTGGTTCAAGCGGCAGGGGTGGGCGCCGCCCGCCCCGCCCGCCTGCGCCGCCGCTGGGAAGCCTGTGAGCCCGGCTCTGCTGTCTGGAAATCCATGCAAGCTGAAGGGGGAGAGCGCCTGTCCTGCGGCTTGCTGTGGCGCGTCGCCCGGGGCGTCAGCGAGGGTAGGCTGTCGCCCGGGCGGGCGAGACCGCGCAGCGGATGTGCTGCCGTGCGCCTGCGTGCCCAGAGGCCGGCCGTGAGCGGCTGCCGCGCTTGCGCGCAGCTTCGGGCCGACCGCCGAGGAGGAGTTCCGCGAGCAGCGGCGCGAGGCGCAGCGCGTGGCGGCTGCGGCCGCCTGGGAGGCGGAGAAGGCCGAGGCGCGCGTGAACAGGGTTCGCATTCCTCAGCTGCCTGCTGCCTGGGTTAAGGTTAGGGTAGGGTAGCAGCTGCAGCCGCCTGGGAGGCGGAGAAGGCCGGGGCGCGCGTGAACAGGGTCAGCGCCCCTGCTCGGCGGCCGCACGCGCGCTGGGGGGCAGGGGCCGCGCACCTGCTTGGACGAGCGCGTGCGGCATCACAGCCTCTTGAGGTTTGAGAAAGGCATAGGCTTAAGCCCATTCGCTTGTATCTGCTCACGTCTGCATCATACAGGCTCACACTTGCTCAAGCGTTTGCAGAAACCCTGGCAACTGCATTTGATTTTTTTTAAAAGCACGTTATACGCATGTCGCACGCATGTTGCACACACCGCTGCCGTCGAAGCACGAGCCAGGACCTGTTGTGGGGCCCGCAGGAGCGCGGCGCGCGGCTGCGCGCGCGCGCGGACGCCGCGCGCGCGCTGCGGCACGCGCGCGTGCTGCGCCGCTTCTGGCACACCAGCGCCGGCCTGGTCTGGCAGGACGCGGCCGTGATGGCGCTGCTGGCCGCCAGCGCCGGCGGCGCGGTCGCGCTGTGGCCCGCGCCGCGCCCGCCGCTCGAGGATGCCGCGGCCGGCGCCCGGGAAGAATGATGCGGCTGTTTTACATGGTGAGCTGCCGCGCCCGCCGCTTGGGGACGGGGCGCTGGGCGCCGGCGGCGGCGGACGCGGCGAGCGCACGCGCAGCAGCTGCCGGGCGGGGCGCCTGCTGGGCGGCGCTTGTGCTGGCGCTGCTCGGGTGGCGCGCGCTGTGCGCTGCGCGGCGTGCCACCGCTAGAGGTGGCATGCTTCAGGGTACTCTGGTCGGCGTGACTGTCCTGCGTGGCCGTGCTAGGGCCAGGTCCTGGTCGGGCCCGGGCAGGTTGGCTGTGATTGTGCTAGCAGGCCTCGGTACCAGGCGCATAACGCATGCACATGTGCGGGACGCATGACGTACACTGCTATCACCTGGCTGGCAGGGAGACGTGCGGACATTGCAATTCCTTAAAGCAGTGACAGCGATGCATGTTCTGTGGACACACGCCCGGCTCAGCTAAACGTGTAACCAGCACCCTCACGAGCCATTCATAAGTGCTGTTCATCAGTACAGACTGCCTGCATTCTACGTTTGCTAAGGCTGCCCAGCATTCATGTCACCAGCAACCTTATCTGCTACAAACCCTGTACAACTCCGCTGCAGAGCCCGTAAGTGCTGTGGAGTTCTGTGGCAAAACCGGTCAATGCTGTGGAGATTTTGCAGACCAAAATCACAGCCTAGCCTGAAAACCTGCAAGAACGAAGCGCTAGCAGCTGTCCGCGCTCGCCTGCATGCGCGCGGTCAGGCGCTGCGCCGCCTCGCGCGCATCCCGCAGCCGCTGCTCCAGGTCGAAGCGCGCGCTGGGGGCGGCCTCAGGATCAGGGTCTGCACCAGCGCCAGCCGCCCCCGGGCTGTCACCCATGCGCTGCGCCGCCGGCGCGCCCCTCCCGCCGCCCGCATCGTCTGCCTCCCGCGCCATGCGCGCCGTGAGCAGGCCGCCGCTCCGTCGCTCGGCGGCCAGTGCGCCAGCCAGGGCCCCGCCGCCGGACCCGCCTCCGCCGGGAGGGCCGGCCGGCGCGCTCGAGCCGTTGGCGTGCGGCAGGCGCGCGAGGAGGTCGGAGCGGGGCGCGCCGGCGGAGGCCAGCGCGCGCAGGACCCCGGCCGCTGCGCCGGCTGCGGCCTTGCCCCAGTCCCTTGAGGGCGTGCGCCCGCCCGCGTCGCCTGCCCACTTGCGCTTGCCGGCCGCCGTGTCCGGCCCCGGGCGGGCCTCCTGGGCGGGCGCAGCGGCGTGCCCGTTTGCCTGCGGGCCGGACCCCGGGTCTTCGCTGCCGCGCCCGCGCGCGACCTGCGCCCACGTGCGCGCAGCGGAGGGCGGCGCCCCGCCTGCGACGACGTCCGCCCCCACCCAGGCCGCGCCCGGCACGCGCCGGGGACCCGCCGGGAGCGGCGCAACCACCACGGCCTGGTCGGGCGCGGCGGGCGCGGCGCGCAGCGCGGCAATGCGCGCGTGCAGCGCGTGATGCATGCGGCGGCGCCAGGGCACCGCCGCGCTGGGCGGCAGGCCCGGCACGTCCACATGCGCGGCCAGGTGCGCCGTCGCCGCCGCCTGCCACTCCGCCTCGCCCGCGGCGCGCGCCCAGCAGCGCCACTCGCCGCCGTCCGGCGGCTCCGGCAGCGCCGCGC
>JAABUV010003079.1_pt1 | contig 21599 bp, 29 predicted proteins | sample 5559971 | NCBI WGS metagenome assembly JAABUV01 (sample SAMN10711881, study PRJNA513362) | rock metagenome | isolation source: Antarctica rocks | place: Antarctica: Victoria Land, Knobhead nord | collected 2015-12-19
GCAGCCCAGTGCGGCGGGCGCGCACGGCTCTGCCGCGCGCAGCCCGCCGCTCGGCCGCGCAGCCCTGCCCGGGCCGGGGCGGTCAGCCCCCGCAGCCCAGCGCGGCGAGGACGCACAGGTCCTCGGCACGCAGGCCGCCGGTGGGCCGCCCGGCCTTGACCAGCTCCGCAAACATGTCGTTGGGCTGCATGAGCTCCTGCGCCGGCGGCACCCCCCCCCGGCGCATCACACACGGCCAGCTGCGTGCGGGCGGGCCTGCGGCAGCGTTTCCACTGCATCCTTGCACTGTTGGCAAGCAAAGGCGCCCCTATCTGCAGCGCTTCACAGTAAGAGTATTTTTGGGTAACTCTTTGACAAAGTCTGGCTCTGATGTGACAGCGTTTGGCTGTGTGGTTGGATGAAGCCTTTCGTCCCCGGTGCGCCAGGGCGCGGGGGTGCAAGCGCGCACCAGCGCGTACAGGCGGCCGGCGGGCCCGACGTCAATGCCGTGCAGGGAGCGCGGCGGGAAGACCACGACGTCGCCGGCCGCCAGCGGGAAGCGGCCGCCATCGCAGAAGCCCTCGCCCTCGCCTGCAGGCGCGCCCGGATACGCACATGGGTCAGCTGCCGCGCTGGTCAGCCGCATCGGCGGTCTCGTGCAGGCCGTCTTGCTGGGCAAGCAGCAGCGCGGAGCGGTTGTGAACATGCGCAGTCAGAGAGCTTGGTGATATCGGGCGGCGGGAGTGTAGCGTGTGAGGCAACATTGCACCACACACAATGCCTATATCAACATGTATTCTTTTGGTTTCACCACAGGTTTGCAGCGTGTGCCAGGGTGCGTCGGCGGGGGCTGCAGCGCACCGGCGAGGATGAAGAAGAGCTCGTGCGCGGAGGGGTGCGAGTGCGGCGTGGTGCGGTGGCCCGCCTCAAAGATCTCGACTCCGAAGGTGAACGGCACCTGCGAAGGGGCGCCACCGCGCTGAGCGTTCTTGCCCAGCCCCTCGCCTGCTCTGCCGGCGCTGCCTGACATTTCTCGCAAGCAGCCCCTGACAAATAACCATTCGTTGAAAAGAGCTTACGTCGAGCCTTAACCTTGACCATGTTACCGGCCACAAGACACAGGTGCACAGAAGTGTGCATGCTCTGGCGCAAAACCCGGTGCGCATGTGCAGGGCTGGGGCAGCAGCGCGGGCAGCAGTAGCTGCATCATGCGGCGTGCGTGCCCCGCAGCGTCTGCAAGGATGTGGCGAGCGCGCCTGGTCACTGAGCGGGTCGTAGATGAGCGCGAGACGGTTGCTCTGGCCGGGCAGCCTGTGCGCCGCGCCGCCCCCGCGCCTCAGCCGGCAGGCGCCGGCCCCGCGATGCCTCGCAACCGTCGGCGCCATGCACGCCGCGCTCATCCCACCACCATGGCGTCGAACTACCAAAGTGCACGTTTTTAAAACTATCCAACCCTCAACTTACATGGTGCTACAAGGTGCTACAAGGTACTTGCAACCTCAGGGTAGGGTAGGAAACCCTACCCTACTCTACCCAACCGCCCCAGCAAAGGCCTCCTTGGAGGCGCGCGCCTGAAGGCCACCAGGTCCACCAGGCTGCGCTTGAGCGCGCCGGCCGCGAGCCCGGCCAGCGCGCCGAGCGCGCCCAGCCGCGCCGCGATGCTGGGCAGCACGTAGCGCAGCACATCCTCCTGCATGGTGCAGGCGCACATGTCAGGATGCATTGCTGAGGGGCCTTCTTGCCAGCGGGGCATCAGAAGCATGCCTGCACAGGTGCATCACGCTGTGTATGCAGCAAAGCGTGCGGCGCTCGCCGCAGTCACCGGTAACGGTGTCGTGACAACGGGGTGACAAGGGCTGCGTGCAGGCAGACCTGTGGACATCAGAGCTCGAGTGTGCTCCATGGAGGCACGAATGCGCCCTCGGGCATTGGTTGACGCCCGCATGACAGCAGCGCACGCTATCCCCGAGGCCACGGGCTGCAAGCACTACCTCCTGTCCCATTACCACACCGACCACACTACCAACCTCAAGAAGAGCTTCAATGCCGGAAAACACCCGTCCCTTGGCCTCCTGTCTGCGTCCGTGTCACAACTTGCGTCGAGCATGGGTCCCACTGCCAGTTCAAGGACGATGCTGGTGGCTGTGCATGGTTGCTGCTCGTGTGCTCCATATCGATGAGGGGCAACCATGCACAGCCATCGGCCCCCTTAAGCTGGCAGTGGGACCCGTCTCTATGACACGGGCGCAGACTGGAGTCCCAGGGGCCAAGCGTGTGCCGGCAATGGATTTGTTCTTGAAGTTGGTCGTGTGGTTGGTGTGATAGTGGGACAGGTGTAGTCCATGCACCCCGTGGCCTTGGGCATGGCATGTGCTGGTGTCATGCGGTCGTCACTCCGGGCCCTGTGTGCGCATTCCTTTGCGAGGAGCGCACTCGAGCTCTCATGTCCCTGGATTTGCCTGCACGCATGATGCCGCCCCACCGCGCGCTGAGCCTACATCGACCGCACAGTGTGGCGAGGGCCCTGCCAGCTCGGCGCGCCTGCGTGCGTGCGACAGCCTCGCGCACGGCCTCGGACAGCGCCGCGGCGCCCGCCTCCCAAACGCCGCCCAGGGGCCCGCCCAGGCGCCCGCCGCCCGCGTCACCGCCCGCGCCACCGCCCGTGCCGCCTGCCGGATAACCCGCCCCGCCCTGGCCGGGCTCCCGCGCCGGCTCCGCAGCGGCCTCGGGCGCGGCGAGCGGCCGCGCCTCGCCGCCGCCGGGGCCCTTCGCATGGCCCGAGTCAGCGGGCGCGCCGGCGGCAGGGGCCGCGGGAGGGCTCGCGGACGGGAACGCGCCGCGCGCAGCCGCCTGCGCGTGGTCCAGGATTGCGGCGACCGCGGGGGCGGACAGCGCGCCGACGGCCGGCGCGGCCGCCCACTCCGCGGCTGCGCGCGCCACGGGCGACGCGCCACTGCCGCCTGCGGGGCAGCATGGGGTGAGCGCTGAGCGGCGGCCTGCGCAGCTGCAGCATGTGCCCAGGCGTTCACCTGCGCGGCACGCGGCCTCTTCCGAGCCTTAGGCATTCGCCATCTAGGCAATGCAGGTGGCTGAGCGCTCTCAGAAGCACTCACCCACAGAGATACTGAATCGGCAGCCGCCAGCCGCCAGACTCTACAGCACGCAGGCACGGGCTCGGTTGCACGCCCGCGGCACCGGTCAGCGCCGGGCGCGCACCCGGGGAGGCCGCCGAGTCTGCCGTCGGCAGCAGCAGCGTGAGCGTGACGTACTGCGGCGCGTCGCCGGCCCAGTACCCGTCAGCGCCCGGCGCGGCGCGGCCGGCGACGCCGGGCGGCGCGGGCGCCAGCGCGGCGGCCTGCCCCGGCATGAGCAGCAGGCTGTCGCCCGCGCGCAGGCGCTCCGACGGTCGCAGCGGCGGCAGCTCTACCTGCCACCCAGGACGCGCGCGTGAGCCTGATAGAAGTAGGGTAGGGTCTGTGGGTAGGGTCTGCACCGCAGCGGCGGCAGATCCACCTGCGACCCAGGGCGCGCGCATGAAGAGAGTATCAGGCTGAGGTAGGGCTGCGGGCCGCAGGGGCGGCAGCTCCACCTGCGACCCAGAGCGCGCACGTGGGCACCAGGCGGTGCAGCGCGCGCTGCGCAGTGGACGCGCTGCAGCACCGGGGCTGCCGTCGCGCACGGCCACCCGGCGCAGTACGAGGGCACCATACAGCCACGCCTGGCTCGTGGGAGGCGCGCCGCTTGCCACGAGCTACTTGCCCCAGAGCATGACGCGGGGACCCACCCCTTGCGCTTGTCAAGGCAGCAAGCTGCGCACACACCCCCTTCAACACAGTGTGCTCTGCTCGACTCTGGCCCTACTCCCTCTGTCCGCCTTGCAGGCGACAAGCGAGCGAGCAGGGGGCAGGCTGCAGCACACAAGCGCATCGCCACTCAGGTACGAGCAGTGCTGCACTGGACACAGCAGGCGGGCACGGGCGACGACAACGGCGCAACGCCCGGCGGGTGACACACAGCTTTAAACAGCCTGCGGCTGGACCGCGGGGATGGCCAGCCGCTGGGGCACCAAAAGACGCGGTGCACACCTGCGCCCGGCCTTCCAGCATATGCTGCAGCGTGAACACGTCCTCGCGCTGCGTGGCTGCGGGCGGCCCGCGGCCGGCGCCACCAGGCGCGCTGTACCCCAGCTCGAGCGCGAGCGCCCATGGCAGGCCGTCCTGGCTGTCGCCGCTGAGCAGCGGCGCCACATAGCGCCCGGGGCCCAGCTGCCGCAGCATCACGCCGCCGAGCGACGCCTTCAGCGCCGCCTGCGGCTGCTGCGGCGCGTCCAGTGCCGGCTGTGCGGAGGCAGCGGCGCGCCATTGCTGGCGTGCGCACGGCTGCCGCGGGGCGCCGGCGTGCCTCGGGAGTCCATATGGGGCAGCAGCTGGCCTCCAGCACGCAAGGCTGGGCAATAGACAGGGCGCGAAACGCGGCAGGTGCACAGGCTGCTTCACAGTCGGCCAACCTGCAGCGCGCCACATGTCTGTATGCATATGCCGGCTCAGGCAGCCTTCATGAAGCCTCGCAGGATCCACATAGACGCTGTAGCTGCCCTACTAGCGCTCAGCGCTACTAGCGCCCATCCAAGGCTCCGTCAGGCACTAATTGTCATAATACACGCGGCCCTATACCGCGGTTACGGTTGGCCTAGCCTGGCCTGAGGCGTAACGACTGCGGCGCGCGCATGCACATGCGCGGGCACGCATGGGCGCGCGCCGGCCGAGCGCGCGCCGGAAGGGCGCTCGCCTCACAAGTAAGGCGCAAGGCTACCGCCTTGGCGCCTGGCTGCAGCGCACCTGCGCCGCCCGCTGGCTGCTTGGCCGCGCGCGCGGGTGCATCGGCGCTCAGTTGCTCAGTAGCTATGATATGCCGTAATGCACAGCTCAACGCGTAGAGCACGGCTGCACTTCGGGAAAGCGCCAAGTCATGCCTGTGCTCCTGCTTCTTGCACTCTTGCTTTCGGCCTGTCTGTCTGCTGTGTGTTACATGTCTGTGCATGTCTGTGTTGCTGGCAGGTCACTGTTCTTGATGAGCAGACCCATGCCTGACCACGCCATGCGTAATCTTATTGCTGACCGTCCTTTTTAATTGGTTTCCTGGCAACTGCCCAAAAAAGCTCAGCGGCAGCCCTCACATTTCTGACATCCACATTACCCAAACCACGACCCCGGAGACTGTAGATGTGCCATCACAATCCTTTGATGCAGCTACTGCCAAAAACACATGGACGCAGCAGACTTCCCGAATGGCGTCAGCTCCTGGGATACAGGCGCTAGCACTGCGCTAGGCAGCCGGCGGCGGCGCGATGGTCGGCCGCCGCGCCGGCGCGGCAGGGTTGAGCAGGCGGTACACGATCGCCAGGTCCTCGGGCCGCCGCCACAGGTACTTGCGCAGCGCGGCCAGGCTGAGGTCGAACGGCGCGGCAAAGCCCGCGCACAGCAGCTCCAGCCGCGCGGCCGGCTCCGGCGCGCCCGCCCCGCCGCGCTCCCGCGCCGCCGCCGCCTCCGCGGCGTCCTGCGCGGTACATTCAGGGCTCAGCGCTGAGAGTGTCGAGCACAACAGACTCCCGCCGAGGAAAGCCTGCTAGCGCGGCTGAGGCAAGCCCGCGCACACGTGGTCTGCCATGCTTTCACGCTGCGCCAACGCTGCGTGCTGCCCGCTGCGTGTTCGTCGGAACCAGCGCACTGCAGGGCGAGTGGAGACGCGTCCACACCGCCGCCCTGGTGCAAGACTTCCACCTTGCGCAAGCGCAGGCAAAGCCCCCATGTGTCCTCAGAGATCACTGAGTCGCAGCCTATCCCCATCTGTGCTGGAACAGCCTGGGGCCGCCCTGCTCCACGCCTGTGCTCCAACCCACGCGGCCCCGAGCAGCGACCCGTCTGACGATGCAGCGCTCGCGCGGCCACCCTGCCCCAGCTCCGCCCATGTATTGGCAGCCCACGTGTGCCAAGCTTCCGTGCGTGCTCCGGCCACTTCAGCGCGAGCTAGGTCTAGATACCCTACCCTAACCCCGCGCGCCTGCTCGGCGCGCCGCGCGGCGCTGTAGAAGACGGGCGCGGGTGCGACGTGCACGCCGGCATCCGCCAGCTTGGCCGCCGCGTACGAGGCCACCTTGTGCAGCAGCAGGATCGCGGGCGCGTTCAGCCGCTCCTGCTTCAGCGCCGGCAGGCCCGAGCCCTGCGCGGGCGCGCCCGGCGTGGGTTCGGTTAGGCCCGCCGCGTACGAGGCCACCTTGTGCAACAGCAGGATCGCGGGCGCAATCAGGCGCTCCTGCTTGAGCGCCGGCAGGCCCAAGCCCTGCGCGGGCGCGCCCGGCGTGAAATAGGGTGAGGCTTTGTGAGGGGCACGGCCGCGCGCGGCGGCGCAGCGCCGGCGCGGCCGGGCGCCCCCGCCCCGGTGCTAGCAGGTCCGAGCGCGCTGGGCTGGGCACCCGATGCTGAACATGCTGTGGCGGCTTGGAGCAGGCACGGCCAGGGCATTGGCGAACCAAACAAGCGGGGTAAGCGCAGGGCGAGTCAGAGCTTCAGGGGCTCAACCGCGCAGTACGCCGGCAGTCAGGAGCGCAAGGTAAAGGTAGATCACGCTCTCGCACAAGAACACACACTGCTGACATCCAGGACCACCATGCAGCTGCGCAGAGCACACACTCGCCGGACGGCCATGCCGGCCGGCTGGAAGGAACTCAGGAACCCCTTGCCTCGCCGCACACGGCGCATGCAGCGCAGGCTGCGTGCATGTGCTGGTGCTGCAAGCCACGCGGCGGCGCACCTCGGCAGGGTACAGCACGAACGCGCATTTCAGCTGCGGCAGGTGCGGCAGGCGCCCGCGCAGCGCCGCCTCCGCGACCCACCGCGGCAGCAGGCGGCCCACGCGCTCGCTGCCGTCAAACGCGTCGGCGGCCTGCGCCGCCCGCGGCGCCAGGCTCAGCACAACAGCAAGCCCGCGCGGCTGGCGTCGCGCGCGCCGGCGGGCCGCGCCGCCCGCAGCGCCGCGCCCGGCGCGGAGCGCGGCTGGTCAAATATAGAGCTGCACCCATGGGTACCACAACAGTGAGCTCCGTGCGTGGAGTCACGGCGTGCGCCCGACGGCCAGCAGGCCTGCCGTGTGCCGCACCATGGCCCTGTCGCCCAGCAGCAGCAGCAGTGCCAACTGGTTGCACACCCTGTTGACTTGAGGCGCCCGCGCCACCGCCCTAGTGCAGACAGGCCGAACGCAGACGCGCGCTGCAGCAGATTGCGCTGGTCAGCGGATTGGCTCACGCGTGGCCCTGCTCCGCCCACCTGCGCCCAGGCCTGCCGGTCGGCGGGCGCGGCCTCGTCCTCGGCCTCGCTCATGACCAGCGGCGGCGCCGGGGCGGCCGCCAGGCTGAAGGCGCACTCGGCCGTGCGCGACAGCTCCTGCGCTTCCAGCCTGCGCGCGCGGCGGGCGCGGCCTCGCGCCGGCAGCTCCGAGCCGCGCGCATCTTACAACGGGCTGCTGAAGCGGGGAACGTTCCGCAGCAGGGGCCACCGCGCAGTTTCCAGCTTATTGCAATGTTGAGGTCCCGGTTTTATGGTGCGCTGCCCCCGCACATCCCTCGACCAACACACCCGGCGCCAGCAGGCCGGAGCCTGCCAGCCTGCCCTCGCTTAAGAGGCACTCAAGATGCACATCACAGATGCTCATACCATGCCAAAACAAGTCGGACCTGACAACCTGCATGAACAGCGCAGCTAGCCACCGAGCATATGCAAGCGCGCACCGCTCCATGCACTCCACCGCAGCCGCGCGGCCGCTGTGCAGGTAATCCCGCAGCACGCCCTTGCTCCACCCGGCCAGTGCCGCCTGCACCCCGCGCGCCTCCCTCTCCCTTCCATTATCCGAGCCGCACCAGCTCAGGCCGGGCACGCGGCCTCAATGGCCCAGTCACGCCGCACAACCAGCCAACCGTCGCAGAGGCTGACCGACTAACGCGCTGACAGCGCGTCCCGATCAGGCTCCGGGGTTAATTGAGCGCGCTCGACGCCGCGCCCGCAGCAGCAGCGCGCCTGGGATGCGCACGGCGCCTGGGCCGGCAGCCGCGCAGCCCGCCTGCTCGTGCCTGGGACGCGCGCGGCGCCTGGGCCGGCGGCCGCGCAGCCCGCCTGCTCGTGCCTGGGATGCACGCGGCGTCTGGGCTGGCGGCCGCGTAGGGTAGGATTAGGATTGGCGCCGTCGGCTTGCCTCAGCGCTGCTCGGGGGGCGGCGCCGCACCCGCAGCAGCTGCTCGCCCAGGTTGAGCTTCAGGTCGTCGGTCGCGCCGGCGCAGCCCAGGTCCTGCGCGTACACCTCCGCGCCAAACGCGCCCGGCGGCTCCAGCGTCAGGCACAGGCCGCCCATATGCACGCCGGCCGCGAACCACGACGGCAGCGCCGCCGGCGTGAACCGCTCCGCTGCTTTGGCGTCCAGGTCCCCCTGCGCGCGCTGGCCGATGTCTGATCTGAGATCTGACTCTATAGGGTATATGGTTACACCCTAACCAGAGATGAAGGCACGTGACAATACCCAGAGATGATGCATCATGTATCACAGGCGGGCAAACGATGGCATGAAAGCGATCTGGAATAGTGTGCTTCCCTTGCTCACGGCGTTGCCTGTGTCGGGCAAACATCACAAGGCGCCATGGGTGCGTCATGGATCCCTACCTGCGACATGCAATCACTGGCACAGAAACAAAACTCCAAACATGCGGCCATAACCGCAAGGGAGGTGGGGGGGCACCTCCTCAAAGCATTCTGCGATGCCGCCGGAGGTCAGGTCCCACAGCTCGAGCGCGCCCGCCTCATCCGCGGCCAACACATGCCGCTGGTCGGCCAGCACCGCGCAGCGCACGTAGGCCGGCAGGCCGGCCGTCGCCGCCGTCGACGCGGCCTCGGTCGCCGCGGGCTTGGGCGCCCCTGCAGGGCAGGGAGGCGCTGTGCATTTGTGTGCAAGTTCTTGGCGCCCTCTGGGCTTGCAGCTGGACATGCTGTATCGATCAGCCCAAACACGCGTGAACATGTTGCTACACCTGTGGGCGCGCGTCTGACCCCACAGGCTCGCACTCACGCTTGCCAGCCCATGCGCAACGCAGCGGGCAGGCCGCGGGCGGCATGACACGCGAGGCTGCAGGCGGGCAGGCCGGGGCGCAGGCGCGAGGGGCCGCCGGGCCGCACCGCCGTCGAACGACTGCCGCGCGCGCACAAGCGGCAGCGCGCCCACCACAAACATGCGCCCGCCCGCGCCGCCGGCGCCGCCGGCGGGCGCGCGCGCGCCCGCCGCCGCCGCGCCCGGCGCCGGCGCCGCGCCGAGCGCGGGCGGCGGCGGCGGCACGCGCCAGCGCCGCGCGGCGGTGGCGGTGGTTGCGACCCACAGCGCGCCGGATGGCTCGTGCAGCGCCAGGCGCCGCACCGGCGCGGCCTCCTCCAGCAGCAGCTCGCTCGTGCGCGTGGCCAGCTGCGTCCTGCGGTGCCGCCCTACCCTTAGGGTAGCGCGGGTAGTGCGGTGGGCACCTAAGGTGTGCCCACGCTCGCTGGCGCCGGCGGAGGCGGAGGCGGGCGCGCGCTTGATGTCAAGAGTGTGCCAAACAGCGCACTGCAGTGGCACACGCATGGACTGCAGCCGCGTGCGCAGCATGGCAGAGTCGGCTGTCCTGTCTGGTGCAAGACACCAACGGCAGGCAGCGCCATGTGCAGGTCAGGCACTGCTGCGTCGCAAGGCCGGCCATCACTTTGCAATATGCACCACGCTGCAAAGTGCGCATCCGGGCAACCCCAATCAACGCCTTTACTACATAAGCAGTCGCGTGCTCCGCCGCCGGCCCAACAACGCAGCGCTGGGCGGCTGGGGGCGCGGCGCACGCGCCGGCGCGCGCGCGGGGCGCGCGCCTGTACACGCAGCGATCGCGGCCGCCGGAGAACACGAGGCCGAGGTCGGGCGGCGCCGCGAGCGCCCAGACGCTGTCGGTGTGCACCGCGAACGCCTGCAGGCAGCGCTGCTGGCCCAGGTCCCACAGGCGCAGCGTGTGGTCCGCGCCGCCCGACACCGCCAGTGTGCCCGCCGCGTTCAGCAGCAGCGCCCTGCCGCGCGCGGCCCGCGAGCGGTCAGCGCGCCGCGCGCATGCAGCGCCGCTCGCCACCGCCCCATGCGACTGGGCCTGCCTGCGAGCGCTCCTGCTCCGACACGTCGCCGCCCGGCGCCGTGCGGGCCTGCTGTGCATGCTCGTGCGCCTCATTGCGACGGCAAAGCGTCCCGGGCGGAGACACAGGCCGCTGCCTTGGTGAGCACTCGATTCCACTGTGGTGCGAGCTGAGGCAGGCACGCGCGGCTAGCTACAGCGAGAGGGCGCCTGGCGCTGCTGCCGTGCCCACCGGGTGTCACGAGATGGGGGCTTACGGCCTCGCCACGGTCGTAGGCAGATAGGAGCACACGCTGGGCCACCCTGGCGCCGCGCCTGACATTGCCGGCGTGCCCGCGCAGCTTCATGACCTTGCCGCCGGTGCGCGCGTCAAACACGCGCACGAGCGACTCGGCGGTCCCGGCCACCACGAGGCTGCCCGGCGCGTTGAGCGCGAGCGCGTACACGCTGCCCTTGCACGCCAGCGCGCTCAGCGGGCGCCCGGGCCCCCGCGCATTCTGCGCGCACGCGCGCCTCAGGGCGCCGAGCTGCGCGCCTGCCTCAGGGCACCGAGCGCACCCGGCGCACGTCGCAAGAGTGGGAGATGAGCACCTGCGTCTGCCCTGCTTTGCAAAGGCGCCAGAGGCTGCACGCTTCTGTAGTTCAGCTGAGTTCACCTGCATATATAGAAATAGCCGGGACAAATGGCGCCTGCCCGCGGCTGCGGTGCGCCCTGTCCGGAAAGCACAAATGCATGCCTGCAGCCGCAGCCGGTGGCCGCCCGCCCTTCTCTGCCCTACCCTGACCAGGGAATGCAGCGCGACAGGCATGCCTGCCCGTCCCAATGGGCGCCGCTGCATGCAGGCCGTGCAGCTCGCACCTGGCCGGCCGCCTGCGCAGCGGCGTGCAGGTCCCACAGGCAGACCTGGCCGCGCAGGCCCGCGCTGGCCAGCAGCGGCGCGCCCTGCGCCAGCGCGAGCGCCAGCACGTAGTCGCTGTGGCCCGCCAGCGTCGCCTGGCACCGGCCGCCTGAGGGGCCGCGCGCGCGAGCGGTCAGTGGCACTGTGGAGCAGTGGCCGCGCATCTGCGTGCACCCCATGTCCATGGCGGCAGGCGACGGCCGAGCTCTGCTGAGAAGGTGCCTTCCATGCAACGTGCCAGCTTGCATGGAATGTGCTAGCTGCAAAGAGTGGCCTTAGCATGATGTCGATGGCATCACCGCTGCATACACGGACAGTCTGACAACCATGCTGTCCCGCCATGAGTTTCAATCAAGTGCAAAGAAGCTTAATTAGGTGGAAGCACGGCAAGAAGAGGGGCAACAAGATGCCGGGGGCGCGTCCGCGGGCGCGCGCGTGGCGCCGCACGCACCCTCTGGCCGCCAGAGCCGCACGGTGCGGTCCGACGAGCAGGACGCCAGCAGCTCGGGCCGCAGGGCTAGGTCGTTGACCCAGTCTGCGTGCCCCACCATGTCTGCTGCCAGCTCGGGCGCCGCGCCCTCCTTGCAGCCCCCCACGCGCCACCTGCGAGCGCTCCGGCAAAGTCCGTGTGCGGCCGGAGTGCCAGCGTAACGTTTCAGGAGACTGAAGCTCGGGCTAGAGGCAAGCGCTCATAATATAACACGCCACGCTCGAGGCGGGTGCTGCCGAGTGCGCTCGCAGAGGGCTGAGGTACGGCCTAGGCTTGGCTGGAGAGGCGCTGCCAGCGCACCCCTTGATGGAGGCATCGCGTGACGCCGTGAACAGCTGCTCCCCATCAGCCGATAGCGCGAGCGAGTTGATGCCGCCAAAATGCTGCACGGGCAGCCAAGGTCAGCTTGCTCTGCCAACAGGACAGCTATCAGCGAGGACGCAGGTACAGCGACCAAGCCAGCCGACCAGAGCAACAGAGTGCCTTGGGCACGCGCACCGCGTTGACGGCTCTTCGGTACAGCAGTGAAAGCTTCCTCTCCCGGCGCGTGACCTTTGGAGAGCCCCGGGCTACCCCCGGGGAGGTGTCATACATGCTGCCTCCGCCCGGGCAGGCCTCGCCTTGCCAGGCGCGTGCGCGCTAGCCCCCATCTTCCATCTACAAGCACGCCTTGCTCATTCTGCGCCCTTGGCGCCTCTGCTGGTCACTGCTAGGTCCACCGCCGACAGACGGAGCGACCGAGCGCGGTCACTGCTACCCTCGCCGCAAGTGTGCGGGGCGTCCAGGTGCCCCAGCAGCAGCAGGGCTCCCTCTGTGCCTCCTCAGCTCCCAGCGTGTAGAGCAAAGCACGCGTCAATGTACTCGAGCCAACTCGATCACAGTGCGTCGGCACTGTTTGGCTACACGCCGCAGCTCATCGACAGCGCTTCAGCTTGCTTGCAGCTTAGAGGACGTACTCCTTGATGATTAGTTTGCAATCGCTGCAGAGGTTGTGCTGCAGGTTGGCCCTGGTGTGTGAGAGGGAACCTGGCAGGCCCAGCTGGCCCTGACCTGCCTATACATGTATAGGCAAGGGCATGGCTGTACAGCCATATTCGTGTATTTCTCCCGCTTGCATTGTGCATGTCTATGCGCATGAGCATGCGCGATGATGCACCACACCCCAGCACTCCATGCATGCAAGAGCAACGGTCACGCAACAAAGCCCTTTGCACCCTTCTTGCTGCCGCCCCTGCCACCCAGGGACTCCTCTCTCAATGCATCCCGCCGCTCCATGATGTACGCCTTCAGCTCCCGGAACCTGCACATGGCAGATCAGAGTCGGCACGCCGAGTCGGCACGCTACCTTTACAGCATGCATGCTGTAAAGGTAGTGTAGTGTTGCTTTCCCTGTACTGCAGCCGCACCTTCCTCCTTGCAGGCGGCTTGCCTTGCATGGACTCTCTTGCTACCTTTCCACACGCGAGCATAAGCAGGCCGCAGCCACTCGGAAACCCTGCTCGTGTTTTCCGCACCATGCAGTACAGCACACTGCACACATACTACGAACAGCAGCAAGTTCACGAGCGCCCCAAGCCTGGTTACTTGCAGCCGCCAGTGGCCACCGCTTGCACCACCGCGCGCCGCACTACCAGCACTGCCAGGTGCATGGTGTCAGGGCGCGCGCAGGGGCGCACTGCGGCAGCGAGCGCAGCTCCACCTTGTTGTTGTTGCGCAGCGTGACCACCATGTCGCCCCAGAAGCCTAGCCCGCGGCCGACCGTCACCACATCCTTCACCTCCTGGTATGGCACGTCCAGCTGCTCCTCTGCGCGCCACAAGTTACACCCGGATTATACCCTATACCAAATCGTATCGTACCTCACCCTAATCTCAAGGTCAGCACCCGCGCCTCCCGCCCTGGGGCAAGGCACACAGGCGCTCGCGCGGCCTGGGCATCAAGCGAGCGCGCATGCACAGGCGGGACGCCCGGCGGGCGACTGCTCGCACGGCGCCTGCCTTGCACGGAGGTGGCAGTGCCCCTCCGAAGCGTGCATGCACCCACAGCACCTGTGTCATTCCAGGCGGCAGCAAGCGCCAAGCCCCTTTAAACATGCAGCTCACCGCCGTGAGAAGAGCCTGTTCCAAAGGACCGGGGTCATGCAGACACCCTCCTGCTGGTGCATCGCGGCCCTCACCCTGGGCTTTCAGGAGGCGTGCTGCTCCTGGACAGCCCACCAGCACAGGCAGCGCTCTCACGAGCCGACTGGCGGTCATAGCCGTGCTCATCGGTCGGGACAGAATCTGACTGCTGACATGAACGCATGCGCACCTGCGCCAACAAGCGCAGTGCGCTGTTTCTGAGGCACAGGGCACAGAAACCCTTGTGAGCCTGGCGGGGCGCGCACTCTTCCAGGGCGCGGACGTGATCACCGACACGCGCTTGTCGGTGAAGCGGAACTTCATGAACGCGCCGCGGCCGACCGCGGCGGCCGTGAGCGGCAGCCACAGCAGCGTCGCGCCCAGCGCCAGATTGGTGACCAGGTCCCCCCGGTGCGGCGTGCCCTCCCAGTGCAGCTGCTCGCCCGCAAAGTCGTACTTCGGCCCCTCTGCGGTACGCAAATGCTGAAGGTCAAGGTGCCGGGGTCGCCATGTGCATCGGCCCTCTGCGGTCCGCAAATGCCGAAGCTCAAAGGCACTGGGGTCGCCATTTTTGTCGAGCCCACCCTGGGCAGCTGCAGCCATCGACCTGACTCCTGCCCTCTGCCGACCCGCGCACGCTGTCGGGCCAGTGCCTCGGTCCTCTCAGCCCGGCAGTGCCCTGCCAGTGCAGCCAAACGCCTGCAGCAATAAGCGCGTGTCCCAGGCTAGTCCGCACACGCTGGCTCCCCGGCGCAAAGCCCCGGGTTCGGCGGGCGCAGCGTGCCCCTCAAAACTGCTTGCTGTCCCCAGCTCCGGTGCCAAAAAGGTGGCAAGGCTGTATGATGCCAGTCTATTCTGCCGTCCAGCCTGCTCATAAAGCGCAGCTGCACTTTGTGCGCCTGCACCCCTGCAGCTCGCCAAGCTCAGGACTGGCAGGGTGGCAGCGTGGTCCTGGACCTCTGTTTGCCCCTTGTCCCTCGGCCTAGCGGGTGCTCATCCTCGGTCCACGCGAGGCAAGAAATGCGGAAAGGCAGCTAGTGTGAGAGGACAAGCATGCGCTGGTCTGGGCTCCACAGCAGCGTGCAAAGCAGAGTTGGGCAGGCGCTCAGTGCCAAACGAGACTGGAAGGGCCAAGACCCCTGTCATATTGACAGCCAGGACTGCATTCTGCTCTTGCGTTTCCGTGGCGGGCGCAGGCGGGCCCGCACCAGCGCGCTTGGGGGCTGGGTCTGCCTCCCTCTTTCGGCTCTCGCCGTACGGCATCTTGCCCTGCGCCGTCCGCAGCCTGGCCAGGCGCGCTTCAAACTGCTCGTCCGATTCAGCCTTCTCCCCATCCGCCTCTTCCCCAGTCACCACACCTTGTGGTGAGTTCGCTGCGCCACTTGGAAGCGGTCATACCATATGTACAGGAAGGTGAGGTGGGTGCCCGCACCCGCCGCCCTGACCGCCACCACACACCGCCTCCCATGCGCCGGCAAGAAGGCCTGCGCGCGTGCTTGTGCAAAGCGACTGCTGTGGCAGTATGAGTGTTTGAAGGCCTCTGTCCGCGCACCCATGGCTGAATGGCCAAGCACATGGACCGCCATTAGGCTGACAGGTGGGAGACAGAGTGTGTGACAGTCTAAACGCCTGTTCACAGATCAGATGGGACCTTAAAAGCGTTGCGGTTGGTTGAATGCCGGGGCTCCGCCTGGGAGGGCCTTATGAGCCTCGATGAGCTTGAGCCTACCTTGGCGGGCTGGATACCACGCAATGCGCCAGTGCTAAGTAAAGGCTGTAATAGTCCAGCTCGTCCGCATCTAGACAGAAGGTTGCTTATTACACCGTTCTACAATACAAGGCAGGCTCCAAGGTTTTCAGGCTTTGCAGGCTGGGTGTTGCAGTGCATGCGCACTCCGCAATGGAAAATGGCCAGCAACGTTTAGCTTAGCTCATGACCTCTTTATGCTGAGACTATTGTATAGCTTATAGGGGGTGGCAGCAGCAACGCCCAATGCAGAGCTTACACTTGACCTCACCAGCGCAGGCGCAGCACTGCGCCTGCAGGCCGCCGCCCGTTGCGCTACTCCGAGCACGCGGCAGCTCATGCTATGTGCGGTGTGCGACAGCTACGGTCGTGAAGCCAAAGCTGTCGTATGTCGGCGTACGCGCGGCAGGTGTGGCTAGCATGAGCTGAAAACCAGCAAGGAGTGGCTTAGGATAACAGCTGTGCTCCTTGCAGCTGTATGTGCGCGTCGTGATTGCTGTTGGGGTGTGCTGGTGCTGAGCTGTGATAACATGGTGCTGTGAGCATGCACAACAGAATTGCTACATGAACTCGTAGTAACTCTGTTTTGCGCAGCCAACAGAGTTTAGATGGAAAGGTACAACGCTCAGCTGCGCTGTGAACTTTGGTGGTGAAGCTACAGTGGGCCTGAACACTGTGGGGCCGCTCCGCTTTCAGCGCTGGCGTCGGAGGGCATCAGCAGCGGACGCGGCAGCGGCTGGGCGCTGCTGGCGGCTGAGCCGCTGCCGCCCCCCGCCATCACCAAGTCCGTTTCGGCTTTCGCTGCAGAGGGCCTGGAATTTGTGGTGGGCCACGACAGCGTCAGCTTGAGCGAGCTCAACGACCTCTTTCATAAGGTGCGCCAGCACGCTTGATGAGCAGGCGCTGCAAGGTCTGTGCTCACACATGTGTGTGTGTATGACAGTGCAACTCTCATTTGCAGTTGTGCTCCCAAAGCTGAAATGGATGCTGGCTGCTTCCATGGGAGGCTGATTTGTGCTGTGCGTGCTTGCAGCAGTGAGCGCTGCTTGACGATGCAGCTCAGCTCGTCTCAAGCCAAGAGCAGGAGCCCGACAGCTTGGGGCGCGCAAGGAGGGCGCCGCGACCCTGCTGGGCCCGCGCGACGCCGATGCAGTCGGAGCCCGCGCGCAGGTGGGCTTCCCCAAGCGCGACCCGGGGAAGCTGCAGGTCGCGCTGGCGCACACGCACTGCACGATGTGGATCCGCTGCTCGCGCGGCAGCCGCTGGGCGCGCCTGGGCCAGATGCTGGGCTTTGCGCGCGCGACCAGCGACAAGGCGCTCACCGCCACGATCTGGGACGTCGCGGTGCGGCGCCCCCGCCGCCCCTGGCCCGGGCCCCCGCCCCTGCCTCCACCCCGGCTCACATGTGACACCCCTGCCAAGCTGCGTGCAGGCTGCGTGCTGGGGCGCGGGCACGCGCGCAGGCGCGTTGACCGGGGGGTTTTGTGGCGCGGCAGATAAACCCTGCCTGGCAGAAGGCGGGCCTGGGCCGCGGCGTGGTGGAGCGGCTGACGGCCGCGCTCGTGCGCGACGGCATCACCACCATCACGCTGTTCGCGGAGCCTGGCGTGGTCGGCCTGTACGAGAAGCTAGGGTTTGTGCGCGAGCCGAGCGGCGTGCAGGGCATGGCCTTCCAGCGCAAGTCGAGCGCCGGCGGCGCGCTTATGCTGGCGCGCTGAGGCGCAGGGGTAGGTAGCGGCGTGCAGGGCGCGGCCTTCCGGCGCGCGTTGAGCGCGGGCGGCGCGCTCATGCTCGCGCGCTGAGGCGCAGGGGTAGGGTACGGGAACGGTGCTGTTGCGGCGCCCGGACGTGGCGCCCCGGCGCCGGCGGCGCGCTTGTGTAGGCAGGCACACGACTTGTACCAATGCGGCTTCTTGTGAGATAGCCTGCTGCCTTTATTTTTTATACTTCCAACCACGGTGTTGTGGTGGGTTGAAACCGTGGCGACTGGCAAAATAAGTCGTTAGAGCCTTGCAGCCGAGTGCACGCATCTATGCTGGATGCGCAGATTGCCTGTCGGCACACTGCTGCTCGCCATCCTTGGCTTTTGTGTGCGCGGGCCATACATTGCTAAGGCAGGGAGCACACGGGGCCTGCATATACCGCGATGTGGGGTCAGGGCTTGTGGGCATGCCTTGCATGGAGCATGCAGGGCATGCCTTAGGTGATGCCTTGCACGGCATGGTGGCCATTGGCCAATCCGCAATAACATGTTATCATCCGTAAGAGGTCCTGCTTCCTGCACTTCTTGTGCCCGCTGCTTGTCAACCGAGCTGTGATCTCCGCCTAACCATGCACTGCCACCGCGCCATGATACCACTTGCAGCCGCATTGCAATCATCGCAACCAAACTGGCAATGCAATGCCATGATGTTCCTGGCGCTCTTGCTAGTATCCATCCGTGTGTTGACCAGGTGCATCCCGCACGCACGCCGAGGACCTCCTGTCTGATCAACGCCCTGCTAAGCAAAGGACAACCTGCCGCCAAGGGACAAAGTGCGTCCAGCATGGACGGCACACGTATTGGCCAGGACGGGTGCGCTGCCGACAACCATGCCAACACCCGCCGCACACATGCAATAACTCTCTCCTCCCGCTCCTGACGCCATACTGTAGTCTGCAAACACGCCCGGGCGGCGACCTAGCTGGAGCTGCTGGCAGCGCCTCCGCAACCTGTGCCGCAGCTGAAAAGCCTGTCGCAGGCAGGGCCGCGCCCCGGAGGGAACGGGCCTGGCTGCGCACGCAGTCACTCAAAAATATGTAAGCACGCAAAATTATCAGTACCGATGCCAGGGCCCCCGGCTGCAAGGCCCCGAGCACTGTCAGCCTCTGTGGCCGCGGTGCCAGCATGGAGCACAACACGTCAGCCCACATAACATCAGACAAGCGCATGCAAGGCAGTCCCTCATGCCCTGCGCAACTCTGTCGCCACAGCCCGTGTAATACTCTCGACACCATGCAGCAGACCGGGCCGCAGGCTCATCTCCCGAATGGCGGTATGCGCATGTGGCGGACGAGTGCCGCGCTGTTAGCACCACCCCGCATGCGCTCTCCCAAGAGCCTCCTGCATGTAGCTCCCCCGCCTGCGCCACAGACCCCGGCGCCGGCCGCAGAGCCCTCAGTCTTCAACAGCGCCTTCTCACCCTCACTCCCCCACCCCCTCACCCCCAACCACACGCACATGCTGAGAAGACCATAGGTCGCCATCACACAGAAATTGGGTGCTCGACCCCCCAGCCTGAGGCGTCAATGAAGGCCACCACACTCAACGCTCCATGTGCCCCGGCTGCCCTCCGCCGCCCGGCACGCGCTCCCAGATGTCCCGGCAGATTGCGTACGCGGTGTCGGCGCCCACGTGCGGCGCCACGCGCCCGGGCTCGCCCTGCCCGGGCCCCGCCGCCGGCCCGTCCCCCGCGGCGCCGTCCAGGCCAAAGAGCTGCGCCGGCCGGCCGTCGCGCGCGCGCCCATGGGCCCCCGCCGCAGCAGCGGCGCTCGGCCACGCCGCGCGAATCGACGCGCCCGGCGGCGCCGCGGCGCAGGCATGCGGCTGGCCGCCGAGGTCGTGGGGGTGTGGCTTACCGCCTGCGTCGCCCCGGCAGCCTGGGGCGCGCGGGGCGCGAGGGCCGGGGCTGCCCTGCCAGCCGTCAGCGGGCTCAGCAGTGCGCTGCTTGCCCGAGCCGGCCGCGCCCGGCCAGCCTGCCTGTGACAGGGGGGACCCGCAGGTCTGCGCATTTGCTGCACGGTCCATGGCATCGCCGGCCGAGCGCGGCGGGCGGTGCGCGTGGGGAGAGCTGGCGCCGCTCGGCAGGCTCCCATATCCCGGGGGTGCGTGGAACCCTCGCGAGTAAGGGTCCTGCAGCGGCGTGCCCTCCCCGCTGCGGCAGGCGCTGTGCGCATGCTGCAGCAGGCCAACGGGCGCCGCCGCCGGGTCCGAGGGCTCGCGCATGAGCGGAATTTGTGCAGGGTCAGGGTAGAAGCCGTGAGCTGCGCGCGCGGCCGGCGGCGCGCTGCTCAGCCGCGTGCGCCCGGGCGGGCGCGCGCCGGCGGCGCCCGGCGGGCGCGCGCCGGGCATCCAAGCAGGGTTGGGGCTCGGAGCGCCGCGCAGAGGCGGCCCCGGCGCGCCCGTCTCGCTCAGGCCCGGGCCCTGATGCGCGAGCAGCCTGCGCCGGTGGGAACCCTGAAGGTCAAGGCAGAGAGCCTGCCCAAGACGGCGGCATGACATTGCGCAGCGTGGCCCGCAGTGTGCAAACACATTGCGGGCATGCACTGGACGCAGAACCCTATAAACGCCCGCTGCCGCATGCCTGAAGTGCTGAGCGCGAGCCCGCGCTCGGCGCCCAGCAACGGTCGCATGCCACCGGAAAGTTTCCAGTGTCGTTTCCGGCGGGAACGACATCTCGCTGGCGATGGAGACATAGGTTTGGGATAGGGCTGTACCCTACCCTAACCCTATGGAGACCCATAATGCGGGAGCGGGGGCGGCGCACAGGCTGGGGTCCAGGCTGCGGGTGCGCGCGCCGGGCGCGCCCAGCGGCAGCGCCTGCGCGCACTTGGCCGTCGCCAGCAGCGCCAGCTGGTAGTAGAGCCGCGCCTGCCAGGCCGCCGCAACTGCGCGCGCGCCCACCAAAAGGGAATCAGGTGCAACCAAGCGGGGTCGGGGCGCGGGCCCTGCCATGCACACCACTCCCGGCGGAGCCCGGGACGCAGGCAAGGCTGCGCGGGGGCAATGCCCAGCAGCCGCCCGGCAGCGCAGGGTGGGGCGCAGGGTGGGGCGCGCGCTCACCGGCCAGCTCGTGCTGCTCCGCGGCGGCCGCGGCGTCGCTCGCCGGCGGCAGCGCGCGCGCGTCGTGCGCGTACCGACACGACGCCCCGCGCATGCAGCGGCCCCTGGAGCGCCCGCGCCTGGTTATTCACTACATATACGATCGGGACCATGCGCTTGCTAGCAGGCGGGGGCGTGCTGGCAAGGAGCCCGGACGCTGAGCAGATGCAACAGCTCCAGAGCTGTGCGGACAGCACACTCCTGCAGCGATCTGACTCACCAGTGAAGCACGGGCGGCTCAGCTAGGCACTGTGCAGCGGGACAGGCGCTTCACGTGCGAGAGCCTACACCAGGTTCCAGCTGGAAGGATCTCCAAACCCCTGACACGCACGGCACCCGAATTTTAACATGCGTGGCAGGCTGCAGCACGGGGGAGCAGCCCATGGCCACCGGGCGGCGTGCCACGCAGGGAGCCGCGGCAGACGCCCAGCGCGCCCGGCTCACGCCAGCCCCAGACCGGCACGCAGTCACACCTTAAAACTACTCCCGTTAATATATAGGGTGTAGGTTAGGGTAACGCCAACCCTAATATGTACCCTGTATGGGGATCTTGACGTTTTCCGCCTGTGCAGCAGCGCATGCAGCGGCCCGCACCGCAGGAAGTCGTAGCAGACGTCCGGTGGCGCGCCGAGGCCGCGGGTTGCGGATGGAGTCGCTAACCCTACACTATGCCCTATACAGGGGTTTTAACATCTGCCGCATGTGCAGCAGCGGCCCGCACCGCAGGAAGTCGTAGCAGACGTCGGGCGGCGCGCCGGGGCCGCCGCGCGCGGAGTGGATGATGGAGTCCAGGTCGTGCGAGTAGCGGCAGTCGCCGCCGCGCGTGCACAGGCCCTTGACAAAGTCGTAGCAGATCGGCGCCGCGCGCCTGGCCGCCTGCTTGCCGTCCTGCACGCACGGGCCGCGGTGCGCGTCGGCGTGGGCCGGCGGTTTGACGGGCGTGCGAGGCGGTAAAGCAGGCGTGCACGCGGCTCGCGCCGACGCCGCGTCGCACGCGGCGTGCTGCGAGGCGCGCGCGCGCAGGCAGCGCGCCTATACCCTGTACCCTGAGCCGGGCCGCGCCTGCGCCAGCGTCTGCGCCGCGAGCGCCTGCTGCGCGCGGATGTTGGCCATGCTGTGGCTGAAGCGGCACATGACGCCGCGGCCGCAGCTGCCGCGCAGGAAGTCGAAGCAGATGCCGCGCTCCGCGCTGTTCACGGCGGCGATCAGCGCCACGTCGTGGCTGTACTTGCACGCGGGCCCGCGCGCGCACGCGCCCTTGGTGAAGTCGAAGCAGATCTGCGCGGGCGCGCCCGACGCGGCGGCGGCCGCGACGGCGGCCGCGGC
>JAABUV010003080.1_pt1 | contig 21594 bp, 29 predicted proteins | sample 5559971 | NCBI WGS metagenome assembly JAABUV01 (sample SAMN10711881, study PRJNA513362) | rock metagenome | isolation source: Antarctica rocks | place: Antarctica: Victoria Land, Knobhead nord | collected 2015-12-19
CATCCACCCCTCACCCCTTAACCCCTACCCTCCCATCTAATCCTCATCCCTTAAAAAACCACCCACTCTCTCCACTCTCCACTCCCCACTCTCCACTCCCCAAGTCCTCAAAACCCGATCCGAAACCCGTACTGAATGGAAAGGTGATAAAAGGCGTATGGATTATAAAAGCTCCACTACTATTACGTTAGATTACAGTGAGTGAGGAAGGACGCTGGAGTAGGTACGTCATTGGGCAATGGTCAGATTCGTTTCTATATACAAACACCACGAATAAAAACGTGATGCATAAGACGCTATATATCGACATTATGTCCCCCTCTTCCACCCCCCCTCCCCCCACATCCATCAACCCGGCCTACCGCCCAAACTTCTTCAGCTCCATATACCTCAGCGGCGGAAACACCACGCCCGCAAACGCAATCGCCATCCACGCCCCGATATCGCCCCCATAGCCTCCAATCTTCAGCGCGACGGGCCCCGCATACCAAACCTGATACATCCCAATAATCGCCCCGGCCCACCCGACCAGCCACGCAAACAGCGCCGCCGCACCGATCGGCAAGCGCTTCTTATCCTCCCACGCCGTCCAATCGAACGGCACCCCTCGTAGTTTGTGGAACAAGATGTGTTCCTCCAGCGCGATCGTGATCCACGGACAAACCCAATAACTCATGATGGGCAGGAAATTCTCAAACACGGCAAACAGATGATTCCTTCCAGCCACCGACAGCGCCAGTTCCACAAACGTGATGCCCACGCACCACAGCCAGCGCGGAACCGCCTTCGCATACCGACCCAACACCTGAATTGTCAGCGCCGCGGCGTAAGTGCAGGGCGCGTTGTTGGTCACAGAGCCCAGGGCGAGGATGACGACGCAGAAGCGACCGAAGCCGCCGAGGCCGTTGTAGGCTTGTAGTAGTAAGGCGCCGGAGGAGATGCCGTAGGCGGTGCCCCATTCCGGGACGGAGGCGACGCCGGTCGCGATGCCGACGCCGACGATGTTACAGAAGATCAGGGCGAGCCAGGTGCCGGACCAGGTGGTGAAGAAGGTCGCCCATTTGGAGGTGGTGGTTGGGTAGTAGGAGTAGAAATCGGCACCGATGGCTGCGAAACCGATGACGCTGTCGCACGGAGTGGTATTAGCTTTAGCAACAGACCAAAATCACGGTGATCGAGCTCCATTGCGGCCTCATCAGAATGGAGGAACACTAACCTAGCGAATTCCAAGGCGAAGAAGGAGCAATGGTTTGCGGTGATGGTGCCAGAGGGGCCGACAGAGGCCAAGGACGTATCGAAATGTTTGGCGGATTTGGCGTATAGGGTGATAATAGCGACCATCTGTGGGATAAATGCATATCTAAATCGCCGTAAGCCAGATTTCTATTCCAGAAGAGAGGATGGAGCGCACCTCTCAACAGTATGGAGAACGGCGATTCCAAAAGTTGCAATGATGCCAATCAACAGCGCGGCCACAACACAACCCACGGCGATTGTCAAGCCGCCGCCGTTGATGGCCGAAAACATTTGACCAGCGATGATGCAACCGATGGTTCCCCAGCCTACCTGCATGATCACATTGAGGATACAGGCGATCTTTGAAGGCCAGTAGCCCATGAAGTATCGACCGACAATCTGGCGCGTAAGTCATATATCAGCCATCAATTTCAATCATCCCTTCGGCCCACATTGGAGTGTCAGGCGACTTCAGACATGTACTGAAGCTCCGCCGAGTCTAAGATGGGCCTCTCCGTCCACACGTACCATCGTTCGATTCCCACTTTCCGGTCCGAAGGTGGACGTATAGGAGGGTCCACAGGCCGAAAGACCAGTCGCAAAGATGACAATGCAGATTGAATCCACCCAGCCAAGTTGGAAGAGCAAAGGCCCCAGCAGCCCCGTAATGATATTGGTTGCGGCCAAGTTCATACTGAACCACAGCAATGCCATCTGCAGATAGCCGCGCAGGCCGCCATTGTGTTTCTCCTCCGGCAACACACGGGTGATACCGCGAGCTTCAAGCCCAGCAAGACCCTCGACCTTTGCGTTCCATCTGGCAAAAGGGCCTTTGAGCTGAGGAGTTGGGGCGATGTCATGCTGTTCCGAGGAGCCCAATGAAGGGGATTTATCGCTGCTGATGACATTGACCTCGCTGGCCTTCAACTCGCCCCGTTTCTCTGGGTCGTTCTCCGGAACCTGATGCGCACCAGGGTGATTGAGAAGTGTCATGGTCTATGGAGGGGTCGGAGGACGGTGGAGGTGAGGTTGAAGATGGCGGAAAAACAGGCAAGGTATCTCTGGACGCACTGGCCCAGACTTTGTCCTGAGCCGAAGACTACCTATCGATCCGCGACTGAGGCATGTTCCAAGCTACTAGAACTAGTTCTAGTAGAGTAGTGGGGGCAACATGCTCTGCAGGGAGGCAGGATACCATGGCGTTCAATATCGATTGTGGGGCAGAGTTGGTGCACGGCTCAATCGGCCTGGCATTTTCACGTGCAATTCGCAGCAAATTGTCCATCTTCTAGGCTTGATCGAGTCAGGGTCTGTGGTAGCAGAGGACTAGTGAGAGCTTATTGGTACCGAACATCTTGAAGTCCTGCCACGGTTGACATTAGTGAAATTTGATGTATATCATCGCGATATGGACGAACGACATGATGCCAAATCCAGTGACCAAGGATATACTGACGGCGGGTGGTATGTGATCAAGGATAACTATATGAGATGGCGTATCGGAGGTTTGCTCACACTCCCATCCAAGTGGTGAGTACATAGTACAGACCGAGAGAGGAGGAGGCTTTCCGCTTTGTCATGATCAGGGTTAACCCTTCCAATGAAGGCGCCACTCAAAGTCTAACAGGAGTATTCGGAGCCGACCATCTTAACCGGGATTGGTCTTTCAAGCCTGCTCTGCCAAGCTCTTCGAAGCTAGGAGGACGCTAGAGTGAGGTTCCCCTTCCGCATCGCCCGCATGGAAGACGCCTTGACCCTTCTTGAGACTTGAGACTTGAGAGTGAGTCTTGACCGTTATCGGAGATTTCCAGGGTCAAGGGCCTTGTCCCTTGTCAGCCTCTTTCCCCATAACTTTAAAGCCCCTTTGTCGTGCATGACAATAGCCCCCGTTATGCAACTTCATCCTTCTTGCAAATCTTCAAGGGATGTTGTGCATAATCGTTCCATCACGAATTGCCTCACAGCGATTCTCAACATATTGGAGGCCAAGATACTGTACGGAGCTACAACTGATCTTGGTCAAGACTTGCGGCCCCTAGCCTGACTTTTCCGGGGGAAACGGACCGCTGTGGTGCGACGTTGAGAGTTCGGACTAAATTCTTCACCATTTCGACCTTCAGACTCTAGCAAGGAAGGACAAAACGCAAAACGTAAGACCAAAAATGTGCTCTTCTTCTCCAAAGAGGAAACCCGGTCCACATCTCAAGATCTTTAGACTGCCGAGGTCCTTCACCAATCGGTTGGGCCAGAGAGCGTCGAGACTATCAATGGCAACAGTTGTGAAAGGTCTTGAGATGTTCACTCAAGACGTTGCTGTTCTTTGGACGATATACCATAGCTTGCCTTCCATGGTGGACCGAAGCTGCGATATGTTGATTCATACCTTCGTATGCTGTGTCAGGACATCCGTAGCTTGTGCCGAAAGGTACCGTCAGGTACTCCAACCAGGGCCAAGCCTCGGAACTGGTTCTACTAAAGTAGGTACGTAGCCACGTAGCGCATGGTCTATGCTGATTTAGCCTCGTTGGGCCGGTTGTACCTTTCGTTGATGCTTTACGTGGTCCAGATGTGTCGGCGGAACGGCAGCTCTTCTCCTTCCCCTTCCAACTTTTGACTTTGGGTGGTGATTTGGGCGAACGTGGGAACGATTCCGGACACGCGATCTAGCCGTGTGGCTTCATTAACACCTTCGTTATTATGCAGCTGAAAAGGGTTCAGTCATTAATGGTAGAGGTCCATCAGATATATGGCTCTCCTTCCACTGACACGTTTCTGCTAGTCTGCTGTTGACCGGATTCCTTCGTACACATTGCAGCCCTTGTTCGGGCATACATTCATTCGTCGTGCTTCATCATGATCCCTGGTGGACAATCCGTCGTTGATGAGTGTTGGGCACTGTTGGCCATCGTGCTCATCATCTTCGCATGCAGAGTGTACGCTTCCCTTTCTTCACGAGCTTAGTCCTCGAAGTATGTGATCAAGGATATGACTGACGGCTTGTATCTTCTACCAACAGAGCCTCGCGCAGGATTCTGCTTGGCTCATTCAAGAAACTCCAGATCGATGACTACCTCATGACATTGAACATTGTACGGCCCTTGCAGACATGTCTCTATCAATGGCTGGACTGACTGTCCTTCCTCACTAACTCTCAATAGGCTATGTTCATTATCGTCATTGTCTCCATCTATCTGCAATGCGTGTGGGGCAACAACTATGTCACCCCAAGCGATGTGGTCGGCTGGACTCCGCAGCAATATCACGACGCGATCGAAGGGGCCAAGTGGGGTGTAGCTATGGAAACCAACAAGATTACCTGCGTTTGGGGTTGCAAAGCATGCCTTCTGATTCTCTATGCTAGCATGACGTAAGCCTTCACTCTCGGCTCAGGACACTTCTGCACAGATCAAGAATCGTTTGCACACCCCATGGACAGTCTTGAGTCGAGGAAATCTGCTGACATGTTGTGCAACCTGCAGGAAAGGATTGCCCAAGTACCACAGGGCTGTCATGTTTGTGGCCGTCTACGTGGCCCTTGGGTATATCATCGTCATGGTGTGCTTCTTCTTCGCCTGGTGTAAACCGTTCCATGCCTATTGGGATGTGATCCCTCTCCCGGAGTGGCAGAGTACGATTTCTATTTGCTATCCACACAGATGAATTGCTGACCCCTCTCTCATTGAAACAGCACAATGCATGACCTACCGAAGCCACATGATCCTCGATGCCTGCTTCAACATCACTGGGGACGCAATCATGCTCTGTTTGCCTATTCCACTTGTGATCAAAGCTAGAGTGCCACTCAAGAGGTAGGCACTGCCGCTACGTTCAGAAACCTGTCGTCCGCGTACTCACAATCTTCAGGAAGCTCACTCTTGTGGCCGTATTCAGTCTGGGATCCTTGGTGGTAAGCTCTACCCACATGTGCGTCGACATCTCACGAGTATTGACACAATATAGATCCTCTGCGCCATCCTCAACCGAATCACAAACTTCACCGCTCCTTATGGCTCACTGATCTACCTGAACTGGTACGCAGGCGAAACAGCGACCGCAGTGGTCGTCGCCAATGTGCCACACTTGTGGCCAATCATCTCGCGTGTCTTCGGCCTCGGTGCGTTCAAGCAAGTCAACGGCGGCCCTAATGGCTCCAATCAATACCCTCTCCACGCCCAACGCCATGCTGGCCGTATGTCGAGCAATCGAAGAGAGAAGTTCGACATTGATGGATATGTTCCGACCGGTAGCGATGAGCGGATCGCCACCAATGGGGATAAAGATGCACAGTGGGGCTATGCGAAGGATTCAGCTACGAGCCAGTCCAGTGAGGACATTGAGCTGGGCCAAGGATACACGACGACGGTTCTGGGTGGCAGAAATGGCAGTGTGGGCAATGCAGGACTGGTGGTTGAGAGAAAGGGATCAGCCGATTGGGATACCGAGGCAACTGACTCTGAAAAGAAGGGCCATATCGTCAAGACGGTCCACATCGATCAACGTGCCAGCGGAACCCCTTGAGAAACCGTGATTGAAATATCAAGGATGAGGATGGGCCTCCTGAACTTTATCAGTTCTATTGGAAGGCGGCATGTCCCGCTTGGAAGGACGTTCCATACTGATGTACAGTAGCCTGCTAATGTGATATGATGAGACAGGATTTTGGCGGCGGACTCGTGGATTGGAGCCATGTACGCTATGTGATCGCTTGTATATACCAGTAAATAGTCGACGGGCTCGTTTCATGCGGCCGAATACTCTGATACCAATGCCAGCAGATCAGCTATTTCCCAATTCTTTGCATCATAATTACCTACACGCCTGGATTTCAAAATGCCTCGCCAACCGCCTCAATCTATTAGATGGAATACCATTCAACATCAATCTCTCGATGTATGTACTCCTGTTCATCTCCGTACGGTATCCAGCCACCAACCAGCCTTGCCGGGTAGAATAATACAACATATGGGGAGGCGGAGTTGGCTGGGCGATGGCTGGAGTGGAGAGTATTACTTCCGGAAGTAAGGTAAGATAAGTAAGCTACGTAAGGTATTGTTCGAAGACAACATAATTCATGAGCTGATTTTTTTTGGGGGATACTAATTCACGGCAAGCGGGCGTCTCCGGGTGATGTTGACCGATACTACGTTATCATTCTCCTCAATCAGAGAAAAAGATCACACCATCTATTATTCTGTGTTGGATAGATACCATGCACCACATCTCATCCCAAAACTCAATCCCTACATACCCAAGCATATGCAAAAAGTCTCCATAAAAGAGTCTGACAATTCGTTCAGTCATAGAAAATCCCATACTTTTCTCTCAGGATGGGATCGTATGGGATCGAGGGTAATTCCTTGTCACGGCGTGCTGGTTTCGCGTTGTTTGGTTCCTTTTTTGTTTTGTGATTTTCTGGGTTTATGGTTTTGTGGTGCTTGGTCTCGTTTTTCAATGGGGGATTGGTTTTGTGTTTGGTGGTGGTTTCTGGAATGGTCTTTTCGTTTTGGGGTGTAGGCATTTCCTGCTTCGTTATTGGATCCTTTGATGTCGGGGTTTCTTGCTTCTTGTTTGTTTGTTCTTCTTTAGTGGCGATTTCTCGAAGACGCTGCTCCTCTTGCGCCGCTTTTCGGAACTGTTCTTGCTCTTGGGAAGTCTTTTCTGCGTATTCCTTTCCATAACGCTCTCGTGCTTTCTCCCTTTCTTGAATACGCTTATTGTATGCTTCTTCTTGACCCTTTGTTTCGAGCCGGTCGTTGTATGATGGCTTTGGTCTCAACGAGGGGATGCTCGGGAGAAGTGGCATCCTTGGGTGTAGTCAGGAAGCTGGTATCGTCAGATACAGTTAAACTTTCAGGGAGGAACGGTGTTCAGTAGGTGAGGATGTGCTGTTCGTTAAGGGACTACCTTGGGGGTTTTGGATGATGGAAGTTGCGGAATGTATTTGCAGATTATTTCAGAGATGGAACGAACACACAAATCTTCGTACCCCCCGACTATTATAGATGTTGCTTACATCCGAGTACATTGGCTGCAAGGCATCCCAATAGTCGCGGAAGTGTAAATTCGGAACATCCACCCGGAAACGCAACAGATAGCCATGAGATTTCGAATCCACTTTTCGTTGATATTCCCTCTAGAAGACAACGCAACTCGTTGTTAGAACATCTGATCTGTGTCTCCGATGGGGCTACGGACACTACTGTACGCTGGTGGACTGATCATGTGGGCAAGTGTGTTACTCCTATTGAATTGCAAGAAATTGCGAAAACACGATCTTCCTTCTCAGATTGACTTGCTACTCTTTAATCAGCCCTTCATCAGAGGCCCTTCGCTCTATTTGACATATCAGTCATTTGAATATAGCCGACAAAACGGCACCGATTGTATCTTAAAGACCTGGTCCTTTGTATTGGAAGAATAGCTCATCGTGGTACCTGTACGCCCCATCAACACAGAAAATGTTACCTCCCCGTTGCCAGCACTCTTGCCACAACGGAAAATACTCACGGTCAATATCAGCTGATCGGAAGTTCTGCAACACCATAATCGTAACCATCCGAAGCATCAAGTCACGAGGATCACGAGTAAGAACGACCAGTTTCGTTCCAGAATGCTATCCCTTGCCATCATGCTAAGGCGATCTCAACACCATCTTCGCTAGCAGAGTATGACGAAACTATCATAACATGTTCCCAGTGGACATTCGCAATATCTCTTTCCCCCAACAAAGCAGACGTACACAGTGCACTGGTATAGCGAAGAATGGATCTAATCCCTCTGCTTGAAACTGTGGCACAGTATCGCCATGGTACGCACAGACAATAGTTGAAACTGCTGATATGAAAAGAGAAGCAGATATCATTATCATGGCAGGAATAATCGCGAGGGTGCAAGGGAACACTGAACGCAAGCGGAGCCTGAAGCGTCATGATCATCCTCACTGATTGATACCGCAAAGCCACTCGACGGAAATCATCTTACACAGATGCTTGACAATACTATGATACCTGCCACGCCTCTCAACCTCGGGGAAAGAACCTCTATATCCCGTCCATCCATTGCAGAATCCTCAACACATCTCCACTGACATCTACCCTCCATCTCAACCAATAGAATACAACCAACTGACAAAAACCAATCACCAACATCCAATTGCAATCCAGTACCCACCCTATGCTCCATCTCACTTCATATCCGCAATCATACCCCCTACCTTATTTGAAAATTCAATAACCCCTTCCTACCACGACATGCCCAATGAATCGCATGAGAGATTGCTATCCTTCTGCAGATACGCCCAACGCACACGAGGTTCCTAGAATCGAGCGCACTTGCTGTTCTGTTCGTTGACCAAAATCCTTACGATTGACATCCATATCAGTCAATCCGTCACCTATCCAACCACTCACCCATCACCCATCCCCCATCAACCACCCTCCCCCCTCCTCCCCATCCCAAACCTCCATCAACCCCACCCTCGCAACAATCCCAGTCCTCAAACGGTATTTACTGCGTAGACAGTAGAAGGAATGGCTATGTTACGGTCACCGTTTGGGATAAGATATTTCATGTTTATGTGTATGTGTTCGTTGATTATTCTAGGGATTATGAGATTGGGTATTGGGAAGGTGAGGAATGAGGAGTGAGGGGATTTTGGGGGAATGGAGGTGGGGGGGTTTTGGGGATGGGGAGGGTGGAGGGTAGGGTTGGGGGTAGGGGTAGGGAGGGGGAAGGGGACGGGGGAGGGTTGGGGAAGGGGATGGGGAAGGGGGGGAAAGGGGACGTGGGTGGTAGGTGGGTGATGGGTGGGAGACGGGAGATGGGTGATGGGTGCTGGGTGATGAGTGGTGGGTGGTTGGGTGATGAGTGGTGGGTGGTTGGTGATGGGCGGGTGATGGATTGTGAATTTTAGTAGGAAGGATTAATACATGGAATAGCAAGTATACATTTGGGGTTAGGTAGGGAACTTGTGAAGTATCATAACTTGAACATCAAGGTATGTTACCTTAGTGAGAAGTAAACCGAGCAATACCGTAGGGCTAATAATAGCCATTTCCGATGAAGAAAGACAGAAATAAGTTTCCAGGTACGTGCTTCATCATCGATATAAAGCAAATAATCAGGGATACTTCGTAAGATGCTCTCCTATCATGCGCGTGTAATATATCTGATCTGTGGAACGTCATGTTCGTACGACGTTCTCGCCCTTCCATTCCACAGTGAGGCTATTTATGTTGTATGACTTCTGCCGAAAATGGCATTGCGAGCGATATGCACATGGGCACGTGAGGGCATATATTTGGCTCCCGAGACCAGATAAGGTATTATATGTGCGATGATGATGAGTGGGTGTGATAGGATATGCTGGGTACTAGCGTGTGTAGTGGTGGTGGTAATAATAGATCTTAACGAAAAGTAAATATGGCGCTGAAGTTGGGAAGATATACAGAGCCAGGGGTGAAGGTCCTCTGGTTTTCGAATCGCCCGCTAAATATCACTATCGGTATACATCAGTTCAGAGCAACTCAGCTTCATCGCTGATCTGACTAAAGAGCATCAGACCCATCCTCAATCCAATGCCGGACACCAATCATGAAACACAGTCGCACATCATCTCAGCAAGATGCGATCAAACACCCCGCATCAACCAATCCAACCTTAAGTACCAAACTGGTGCAATAGCCACAAGCACGCAGCCACACACAGCGTCTCCCATGGACTCCACACCAAAGCCCTCCAAGCCCGCCATTCTTCGCGGAGGATACGGAGGCCATGCGTGGCCACTCTGCCTCTGCTGTTTCTTATACCTCTGCTTTTGCAAGGAATGTTACGATGATTGTCGGGATGATTGCGGTGATTGCTGCGGTTGTTGTTGAGGTTTTCGTACTCGAGAGCCGATAGCATGCTGCGGGAGGATTTGGGCTGGAAGGACGATGATTGGATTGTCGTGAGTGGAGTGGTTTGGGTTATAGCGATTGGTAGGTATGTGGAGGTGCTGGTAGGCTTCGATAGGTTGATGGGACTTATACCGATACAATTTTCTTCTTCAAAGATGGGATCCCAGGACTCGTAACAGTCTCAAGCACAATAGGTATCTCTGAGCGCGAGTTCCAAACCTCCAATTACTCGCATCGGGATTTTGGAGGCGATCTGCATCGACGTTCTTTGATTGAATGACACCAGGGATATTTCTTCAAACAAGAATCTTCAAGCGCATTTTTTGGATTACCGTGACCCATATTTGTGCAGAAGACGGCTCGACTGTGGACGAATCATATCGAAAGGAATCTTCAAAGATCGATTTGTCGTCATGTTTTTGCTTGTTGAACAGGACTGGACTTCAATCGTGGAGGCGATGTATTTTCGTTCACTGGTATGCCTCAGTGGAATCTATCAAACCCAGTCCTTGATCATATTTTCCTACTCCCCCAGTCATTGACCGATAGCTGGTCGCCGTTCATATGCATTCCCTCCAATTACTTCGAATGTGCGTTATCTTGCCATACACCACAGCACAGCTGCCGAAGGGTTGGGTCTGCTCGATTGCACCTGGGATCCGTTCTCGTGGAGAAATGAGGGTTTCCGGCCATATGCAAGCCTATTTATAGTGAGTCAATCGATGTCAGGACTGGTGGAGAGTTCGGCATGGGAGTAAAGATGGTGAGGTGGCAAATGGATTTGGTATGGAGCAGATAATATGGTTGAGAGTGTGGGTGCTGTAATGGAGGGTTCGAACGGGAGAGGGACATAGTGGAGGTGTCTGAGCGGGTTTGAATCTGCTTCCAGTGAAGAGTGAATATGTAGAGATGTTCTAGAAGCTGGCGGGACTCTTGTCTCGGTATATCACTTGCACACTTGTGATACATTGTCTGACGAATTGATCAGTCTTCCATAAGCACGAAAGCCCCGACCGGGTCCTGGAAAGCTTATTCAATAGCTCGCGTGTATCTCTTTGGAACATAATCGCAGTGTCCCATATTTGCTCGGCAGATTTTGCTTTCCGCGTTGAACAGTCGACTATTTGACTCTTGTACCCATCATCGCGTTCCAGGGAGTCCACAACATGCCACTCATCTGAGACTCGACCGCCTTGCTCTTCATGTGAAAATCGTATACCTAGGACCCAGCGCAGGATATCTTTCATTGCAATACCACCTAGCGAAAGGACACTGATGGTATGGGAAGACTCCTCTCGATACAGAAGAAGACACGACCACTACAATTGGATCAGCGCCATTATGGATTGAACCTATTCTGTTCTGTACTCTTCCAACGGGTACCACTCTCATGGTATAAGGGTTTCGACGCGTCCGGATCTGCCCTTTCTCTGGTGACACCTCTTCTCATTTGGAATTCGCGGTCCTTATATGTCCGACATCTTCAGTAACTCTTCCTTGGGGCCCTCAGAGATTTTCATAACGTGGGATGGACTGTACACTGAAATCCATGGATGAAGACACATGGCGGATCTTGTATGAGCTCAGTCACCCTTCAGGGTACTCGGAGAATATTTTCCCCGGTCCGGCTTAGTCACGACTTTAAGAGCCAATAAAGGCCTCGGAAAGAAAAAGACAGATGGCTTTTTCGTGCACGGGTATCAAGAAGACCACGTCTCAGACTTTTGACGTTCATACTTATAGTTGTCACCCATCAGCACACTGCTGGCCATTTACATTATTCAGTTCACTTGCTTCTGTCTCTAAGCTCGACTTGCTCTCATCCTCGTCAAGTCTGAGACATTATACCCATAGATTAAGTGGCGCTCTGCTCTTTTACTTCCACCAGACAGCGTCCTTCGAGATGGCGGGGCGCTCGAGAGGAGGCTCAACGCCTTCAGCATGGATGACCGTCTTTTATCTCCTCCTTATCTTCGTTGCCCCCCTCGCACTTGTAGGCCAAGTCAGCGCTCAAGTAGAGAATGAGCAAGAACCCTTAGCCGCCAAAGAACTCGGCGCTGTCATTGGTATCGATCTCGGCACCACCTACTCGTGTGTGGGTGTGATGCAGAATGGCAAAGTCGAAATACTCGCAAATGACCAAGGAAACCGAATAACACCATCCTACGTGGCTTTCAATGACGAAGAACGACTCGTGGGAGACGCGGCAAAAAATCAATTCGCTTCAAATCCAAGACGAACCGTCTACGACATCAAGCGAATGATCGGCCGTAAATGGGCTGACAAGGATGTCCAGGCTGATCAGAAGCATTTTCCATTCACTGTCAAGAACAAGGACGGGAAGCCCGTGGTTTCTGTCGAAGTCGCTGGTAACGACCGGACATTCACCCCCGAAGAAATCTCCGCCATGGTCCTCGGCAAGATGAGAGACGTAGCCGAGGCTTATCTTGGCAAGAAGGTCGAGAACGCCGTCGTTACAGGTGAGACTGTCGTCCGGTATGTACGATGTGTAGTTTAACTGACCCTCAAAAGTCCCCGCCTACTTCAATGACGCCCAAAGACAAGCCACCAAAGACGCTGGCACAATCGCAGGTCTCAATGTTGTGCGTGTGGTGAACGAGCCCACTGCCGCCGCCATCGCCTATGGTGAGTGGAGATATCAGGGTTTCCGACGCCCATTTCATCTTGCTAAAAATTCTAGGTCTTGACAAGGTCGGTGATGAACGTCATATCATCGTCTACGATCTCGGAGGAGGAACCTTCGATGTCTCACTTCTTGTCATTGACAACGGCGTTTTCGAGGTTCTCGCAACCGCTGGTGACACCCATTTGGGAGGAGAAGACTTGTACGAAACTCTACCCACTAAAAGCGCTTTGTAGTGACTAACTTTATGTAGCGACCAGCGAATAATCAATCACCTGGCTAAGCAGTACAACAAAAAGAACGACGTCGACATCACCAAAGACCTGAAGACGATGGGTAAGCTAAAGCGTGAGGTCGAGAAGGCCAAGCGAACTCTATCTTCGCAAATGAGCACTAGGATCGAAATCGAGAGCTTCCACTCTGGCAACGACTTCAGCGAGACTTTAACCAGAGCCAAGTTTGAGGAATTGAATATGGATTTGGTAAGTCATTCTGCCTTCGCATACTGAGACAACATCACCAATAATCTCTGTAGTTCAAGAAAACTCTCAAGCCTGTCGAACAAGTCCTCAAGGACGCCAAGAAATCTAAAGACGACATCGATGACATTGTGCTCGTCGGAGGCTCTACCCGTATTCCCAAAGTTCAGGCAATGTTGGAAAGCTACTTCAATGGTAAGAAAGCTAGCAAGAACATTAACCCCGACGAGGCCGTTGCCTTTGGAGCCGCTGTTCAAGGAGGCATTCTATCTGGTGAAGAGAATACTAGCGAAATCGTTCTCCTGGATGTGAACCCATTGACTCTTGGTATCGAAACCACTGGAGGTGTCATGACTAAGCTCGTGCCCCGGGGCACCAGTATTCCAACCCAGAAATCTCAGATTTTCTCCACAGCAGCCGACAACCAGCCAGTCGTCTCCATCCAGGTTTTTGAAGGTGAACGTTCGATGACTAAGGATAATAACCTACTCGGCAAGTTCGACCTCACTGGTATTCCACCTGCCCCGCGAGGTGTACCTCAGATTGAGGTTTCTTTCAACCTCGACGCCAATGGAATTATCAAAGTATCAGCTGGTGACAAAGGTGCCGGAAAATCCGAGTCAATTACCATCACCAATGATAAAGGCCGCCTGTCACAAGAGGAGATTGACCGTATGATCGCTGAAGCCCAGGAGTTCGCCGAAGAAGACAAGGCCGCCTCCACTAAGATAACCGCTCGCAACGGACTCGAGAACTACGCCTTCAGCTTAAAGAACCAAGCCAATGATGACGAAGGTCTCGGCGGCAAGATCGATGAGGATGACAAGGAAACTCTTTTGGAGGCTGTCAAGGAAGCTACGGAGTGGTTAGAGGAGAACGCGCAAACAGCGACCACTGAAGACTTTGAGGAACAGAAGGAAAAGCTAAGTAATGTCGCCTACCCCATCACCAGCAAGCTCTACGAGGGTATGGGCGGCGCAACACCCGGCGAGGATGATGACGGAGATGTTGAAGGGCACGACGAGCTGTAAAATTCTAAACCGCAAAATGTATTTGGCAGGCGCATGTTCTGTATACATCTTTTTAGCAGAGTGTAAATTAGAAGGGGAAGAGTCACATGGAAGAACGCATGTTTCTTGTCGATAGGATCGAATACTCCGTACCTTACCTTTGTATCATGTGTAACGCTGCCCTTCCTTTACTGCTGACCAATGATCCATTCTGATTGGATGGCTTTCGCAGTCTGATTGGGTGACTTTCGCTGGTGATAGTGTTAAGTCCGTTGGCGATGCTCCTCCGATGTCGCATGCTCTTCGTCTCCCGACATTCAGCAGCGAAACTCTTTAACGGCAATACTCCAGAGTGCTCTCTACTGTCCCTTTGTCATAACCCGTTGAAGTACATCTCGATATGCCTACAGCTGTCAAAGGCCCCCGAACACTCTACGATAAGGTGCTCGACGCGCATATTGTGGATGAGAAGCCGGATGGTACGCTACTGTATGTCGCATCGACCTGATGATCGATAGAAATGCTAATGGGGATTTGAAGATTATACATCGACAGGCATTTGATCCATGAGTGAGCAGAGCTTCTATACGTCCTGGATGAAGATACAAGAAGGAGTGGGAGACCGCGAGGCTAATGCTGTCACGCTGTAGAGTCACAACACCTCAGGCTTTTGAAGGTCTCCGTAATGCTGGCCGAGGCGTCCGCCGCCCAGATTGTACCCTCGCGGTAAGAAACCCATAAACCTGGCAGCCTACTCCGATCCAGATGGTCAAACTTTGACCCCCAATCGCAACACGTGCATGGTCCAATACCGGAAACAGCACCCTATGTACGCTGGCAGGGGGGAATACTGATTTCGGCTGTATATTAGACAACCGACCATAATGTACCCACAACTCCCCGGAAGAACTTCAAAACTGTCGAGCAATTTGTCGAAGAGGAGGACTCGCGCCTCCAATGTATGACACTGGAGGACAACGTCAAGGCCCATGAACTCACATACTTCGGTCTCGGCGACAAGAGGCAGGGTATCGTGCACATTATTGGACCTGAACAAGGATTTACCTTACCCGGTACCACAGTCGTGTGTGGCGATTCGCACACTGCAACACACGGCGCGTTCGGTGCGTTAGCTTTTGGTATCGGTACTTCAGAAGTTGAGCATGTTCTGGCAACCCAGACCCTCATCACAAAGCGGAGCAATAACATGCGCGTAAGGGTTGATGGACAGCTTTCTCCAGGCGTGAGCAGCAAAGATATTATTCTCTACGTTATTGGCAAGATTGGCACAGCCGGTGGTACAGGCGCTGTGATCGAGTACTGCGGATCTGCAATTGAAGGACTTTCAATGGAAGGGCGGATGTCAATCGTAAGCAATTTTCCTACATCTTGTGGTCCTTCAGACACGTTTCATTGGGTTTGCGGTCGCTACTCTCAGTTTTGCATGCTCAGAAAGTGTCGGCAATTGCCTCACATGAATTAATAGCTGATAATAATCTATGGGCAGTGCAACATGTCCATCGAAGCTGGAGCACGAGCAGGGATGATTGCGCCCGACTCGAAAACAATAGATTACTTAAAAAACAGGTACTTGTGTCACGACACTTGGAGAGCACGTGTCAGTCGAGGCTGACGTTCTGTTACCAGACCACTTGCTCCCAAATACGAAAGTCCCGAATGGAAAAAGGCGACAAAGTACTGGCAGACTCTGAAATCAGATCATGGAGCACGATACGACGAAGATGTGCTCATCAATGCGGCGAACATTGTGCCGACTGTCAGCTGGGGGACATCGCCACAAGATGTGGTCCCAATCACTGGAGTGGTCCCAGCGCCAGAGGATTTCGAGGACAAGGCGAAACAAGACAGCTGCCGCAAGGCACTCGAGTATATGGGCCTTGAGCCAGGAACCAGAATGGAAGACATCGTGCTGGATAAGATTTTTATTGGCTCATGTACGAATGCTCGTATAGAGGATCTCAGAGCTGCATCGAAGATAGTAGAGGGAAAAAGAATTGCCGGCAATCTTAAATGCGCAATGATCGTACCTGGCTCTGGCCTTGTGAAGCAACAGGCTGAATCTGAAGGACTAGGCAAGATTTTTACAGACGCTGGTTTCGAATGGCGAGAAGCTGGGTGCTCGATGTGCTTGGGAATGAATCCGGATATCCTCTTGCCAAAGGAGAGATGTGCTTCGACAAGCAACCGAAACTTTGAGTAGGTCTCCAATCACCATAGCTATCACATATGCAAGCTGACGGAGATGTTGCAGAGGCAGACAGGGGGCGCGAGGAAGGACCCATTTGATGAGTCCGGTCATGGCGGCTGCAGCTGCCTTGACCGGCAAGCTCACTGATGTTCGGAAGGTAACAGACTGGAATAGTACGCCCACGAAAGTCAACCTCAAGCTCGAAATGGCAGCAGAAGTTGCGGATCTTGAGGATGACGACGAGATTGAGCGCCTTGGAGATTATCCTGAAGATGGTCAGCAAAGCGGAGTGGATAGTACGAAAGGGCCATCTGTCGCAACCGGAATGCCTCCATTCACAACCCTTCGCGGAATTGGTAGGCCACGTTCAATCTGCATATCGGATCAAGCTGATAATCTCAGCTGCGCCGCTTGAGCAGTCCAACATAGACACTGACGCAATAGTACCCAAGCAGTTCCTCAAAACTATCAAGCGGACCGGGCTTGGCTCCGCTCTTTTCTGGGATTTGAGATATAATCACGACGATGGCTCAAAAAACCCTCACTTCATACTGAACAAGGAGCCATATACCAAATCCGAAATTCTTGTTGTGACGGGTCCAAACTTTGGTTGTGGTAGGTGCTGCGATTCCAAAAAAAACTACATTGGGTCTATTGCAATAGTACTAACGCTCTGCCAGGCTCGAGTAGAGAGCACGCTCCCTGGGCGCTGCTAGATTTTGGAATCAGAGCTATTATAGCACCCAGCTACGCCGACATCTTCTTCAACAACACGTTCAAGAATGGAATGCTACCAATCGCCATTCCTGACCAAACCATCATCGAGAAGATTGCTGATGAAGCTAAGGCTGGTCGGAAAATCGAGATCGACCTTCCTGCTCAAGAAATTAGGAATGAGAACGGACAGAAACTAGCGAGCTTCAACGTTGAAGAGTTCAGGAAGCATTGCTTGGTCAATGGGCTAGATGACATCGGCCTCACGATGCAGATTGAGGACAGAATCAGAGTGTACGAGGAACGTATGGCGGTCGAAACTCCTTGGATCGGCGACAGCGGGTATTTGAAACGGAGGAGACGAGACGGGCCAGTAAAAGTGAATGCTGAGCCAGTGCCGAAGACTAACAGGGGAGAAGAGAAAGATGAGCCGCTGGAGTGGTAGAGTTAGACGGCGAGCGCGTATTACCAAGTGGCTTTGCATTGGTGGCACTTCTCTCGGAAAAGCTTGGATATAATGCCCTTCAGAAACTATTGGATTTGATAACGTTTGAGGAGCCTAGCACTCCTAGCCTGTTTTATTTGGTAAGTGCTCTGTCACGAACGGCTTGTTAATTCTCAAGTTGCCCTAATTCATGACATGAATTAGAGTGAGATGTAGCAGGTAGTAACGAAGGAAATAGCAAAATCACGATTACGAGCAAAACCGAGCGCGAATAATTGCATATGATAGTGAAGGCTAGGGCGTCCGTTGGCAGTGGTACCCAATCAAGCGCAGTAAAACTTAATTCCTTTGTTCTGCACCATCACTTTGCGTGGCAGAAAGGCTGAGCACCACGAAAACATCAAGACTATCGCACAACCCCGGGATCATGCCCATCCACTTTTGAGCATCCGGGTGTTAACTGATGATTGGAAACGTGATTACCATCTTGTTTGCCGAATATTGACTTGGTTAATCAAATCGTTGGTTCCACCTTTATCGGAACACAAAGGGCGGGCAGCTGCGATCCTGCCTGGAGAAAAGTTTGCCTCGAGTCATTTACTACAGGCCCTCTCCTCAAATGACCGCACAAGGGCAATACCGCTGTGATATGGTTCCCTGATTTCTGCTACATCAAGCGCTTGTGACCACAGCTGGGGACGCCCCTCTGAACCACCGTTGATTCGAGCCACTGAAAGGTTGATCATACCTACATCCCAATGACAGCGCCCTTCGAGTCCACCCCCGAACAAAGTCAAGCCACAGTCGAGCCTACCAACAGTGAGAGTCTGTATTCGAACGAGAGTCCAGCGTACGGTGTCGACAATTGATGATGCGCCCCCAAGCACTGCTTTTCTCTCTCTCCTCGATCTACGTCCGTTATCACCGTCGTATTCTGGCGACGATTGGCTTGTCGTTGGTCCTTGAATTGTTCTACAACATCTACAGCCTTCACATTACCCATCCTACCCGTCCCCTCGACGAACCCTTTTCCATTGGTTGCCAGGAACCAGATACCAGCGCACCGAGAGAGAATGCAACGATCATCATGCTGGCGCAAAACTCTGCTTTCGATGGAGCAGTGAAGTCTCTGACCTCGTTAGAGGAACAATTCAACAAATGGTTTCACTATCCCGTGGTGTTCCTCAATGATCAAGCGTGGGACCAGGGTTTCATAGATGCTGTGACAGAAGTCGCGAGTGGGCATGTACATTTTGGCTTGATTGGCAAGGGCATGTGGGAATACCCAGAGTGGATCGATCAAGGGAAAGCCAGAAGATCCATGGATACGCAGGCGCAAGCGGGTGTCCTCTATGCTGGCAACGAGAGCTACCATCATATGTGCCGCTTTAACTCAGGGTAAGTCAAGCGTTGTAAAAGACTATCGCAGTATTGACTCATACAGGCTGTTCTACGATCATGGCTTACTGCAGGCTTATAAGTGGTACTGGCGCGTTGAACCTAACGTACGCTTTACGTGTGAGATTACATAGTATGTCCCCCGGCTGTCCTTGAGGGCATTGCTGAAGCTGGCTAGCGATCCCTTTATCGAAATGGCACGGAACAATAAAAGGTATGGCTATGTGATGTCGCTCTGGGAGATAGGGGCGACAGTGCCTACGCTGTTCAGCAAGATAGCGGACTATAAAAGATTGCATAAGATCCGAACGAGACCAGTATGGACCGCAATGATGGATCCATCCTTCTTTCCATGGCCTCTCAGGCCTCTGCTTAGTAGACTCGGAAATCGCGATGGCGACGGCAACCTTTGGAACCTGTGTCACTTCTGGAGCAATTTCGAAATAGCAGACATGGACTTTTTCCGCAGCACCGAGTATCGTCAACTCTTCGAGTATTTGGATGCTGACGGTGGCTTCTACTACGAGCGGGTGAGTGTTTCCGTTGTGCTCTACACGCAATACTGATTTTGCAAGTGGGGCGACGCTCCTGTACACTCCCTTGCGGCTGCTCTCCTGCTGCAACCTGCACAGCTTCACCACTTCGCCGACTTCGGTTACGAACATGCTCCCTTTCAGTATTGTCCTTATCTGCTACCTAACGGACAGATCGCCGATATGATGAGGACCACGGACGAGGAACGTCGGGCGGTGGGCTGCCGCTGCAAGTGCAATGGGGATTTGGTATATCCTCGTCCTATCTGTCTGAACAAGATCAAAAGTACTGTTCTATAGGCACTGTGTTCCTCTAGCTTCTGGATGTTGTATGTACGAGTACCTATCAACAGGCCCCAACGCTCGTATTGACGAGGTTCGTCAGCTTCGGGCCTCAATAGCTCCTCCCTCTGCCACGAGCATCACGTTACTCCGTCTTTATTAAACGCCTGCTTTCTCCCGTAAACTTCCATCGCCAGTCTGGACATAATCTATATCGATCCGCCTCATCAATGTCGACTTTTCCCCGAGTCGATGCGGCCTCCTCAACAATTTCGCTATGGATGTCGCTATCCCAGGTCCATCTAGCCTAACACAAGCTGTGGCGTGCGAATACCTCCGGGCTAGATATGGAGGGGGGGAGCATTCAGCGCAAAGGTCTTCCCTCCACGCTCGTAGAACTATGACGGAGCCAATGCTGTTCTGGACGACAACTGCTCTATCAATGGTCACCTATTTGCGTCTTAGCTATCTAGAAGCTTTCGATCAAGGACATATCGACTGCAACATCGCCGACAGGATGACCACATGGGTGTGCTCATCGTTCGAGTGGTCTGGTAAGGATGCACGGATGTTCAAGATGTCGGCAGACGCCATGACCCACAAGGCAACCTTGCCGAGGCTAGGACTAGCCTTTCCAGGAAACGCTCCATTGGGAGGCTTCAGATCCCCGTACCTGGTGGCTTCGGTCCCAGAAAATGCGGGGAAACGCCACATCGCCCATCACTTCAAACTTCAATATCTATCACAGGGTTATTGGAAGTTTCCCAGTGAGATACAGATTGAGGTTGGCAAGGCATTAGATTAACACTTTCATTGCCCTTACTGCAAGGACAATGCAGGGCAAATGATATCCAACATGGTCAACTATGCAATAAACTTCCATAGGTCACGACATCCTATTGATGCATCACGTTCTACAGCTGGGCCGAACAGCAATTGTTTCCCTTGTTATTACCCCTAAAAGCGATAACTATTACCCCCAGGAAACTACCCCTCCGAGCCGAAGACTTCAAAGCGTAAGGGCCAAGGAACACGCACAACCAGATTTGCATCATGACTGGATATATCCAAGGTTCTAATTACGTTTGGTGCTAAGCAGAGTTTGTCAGGGCGGCGTCAGGAAATTCTGCCCTTGCCCACCGGCTACTGGCGGACAATGCGGACCCTTCTCCTACGCCCCGGGGCTTTCGACGCTGCTTTATTCTAGCGGCTCTTCACTTACTCATCCATTGCCGTTAACTGCAACGGCATCCGAACATGAGCGCTGCGTGACCTCGTGAATATTGCTTGCCTTTCCAGTTAACGGCATAGTACAATATAACGGGCAACAGCTTCATATCGGCAACCATGTCATTCCTGTTGAGGCGGAGCCATGATACTCGCCACAGGATATATAAGAGGCTGCCTCCTCCTTAAGATAATTCCTTGAGACAAACCCCATATACCATCAATCGGGTTCGAAGCCAGTTACATATCATCACCAGTCTGCATCGGACACTTCATCGTCGAAATCCTCCTCCAGCGCCAATTCGACGAAAAACACCAGATACACTACAAGCATTCCCTAGTCAACCACACCACCACTAAATCCTCCTCCCTCACAACCAAGCCTTTCAGCAACAACACCGCCATCACCACCACACACACCCCCCCACCCAAACAAAACCCAATGCCCTACTCCCTCCACGAACCCGCCCCCACCCACCCCTCCCGCATGACCTTCGGCCGCGGCGGTGCCGGCAACCTC
>JAABUV010003081.1_pt1 | contig 21587 bp, 34 predicted proteins | sample 5559971 | NCBI WGS metagenome assembly JAABUV01 (sample SAMN10711881, study PRJNA513362) | rock metagenome | isolation source: Antarctica rocks | place: Antarctica: Victoria Land, Knobhead nord | collected 2015-12-19
GCGCGGAGGACGAGTACCTGGGGCTGCTGGGCCCTGTGATCCGCGCGACGGTCGGCGACACCATCCGCGTCACGTTCAAGAACGGCGTGCCGCACAACGCGACGCTGCACCCGCACGGCGTCTTCTATCTCAAGGACGCCGAGGGCGCGCCCTACAACGACGGGACTTCCGGTGCGCGCGCCCCCTGCGCTTCCGGCGCCGTGCTGCTCGGTCTGCGCGCTGAGGTGACAAGGTGCAGGGGTGAAGAGGCGCGACGGCGAGGTGCAGTAGTGCGTGACCTGCGGCAGCACAGGTGTGTGCCAGAATGCGGGGGCGTTTGCGACCGAGCGGGGCATGCGCCCGGGGCTGACAGCAAACAGACAGCGAACAGGAGTCCTGGCTGGCGGCCCTTGCGCAGACCCCGTCCGCGCGCGCAGGCGACGACAAGAAGGACGACGTCATCCCGCCCGGCTCCAGTTGGACGTTTGTCTGGCAGGTCAACGAGCGCGCCGCGCCCGGCCCGGCCGACCCCAGCTCGCTCATGTACATGTACCACTCGCACTTTGACGAGGTGGCCGACGTGAACGCGGGCCTGACCGGCGCCATCATCGTCTCGCGCAAGGCGCGGCCCCGCGCGCCCCGCCCCGCCTTGTCACCAAAACGTAAGAGTTTGATAAGAGGGAGTGCAGAGCAGCACACCGCATGCAGAGAGTGCAGCACAGCACACAGCGTGATGTGCGCGGCGAATCCGTTAGTGTGGTGCAGTCTCTGCCATGTGCCCTGCTTTGCCGGCTCTCTGCCAAGTGCCCTCCTCCGCCGGCCGCGCCTTACAGCGCGCCGCCGCGGTGACCGCGCGCCCGCCGGCGCAGGATGTGGCGCTGCCCAGCGGCGCGCCGAACGACGTGGACCGCGAGTACGTGCTGTCGTACAGCATCCAGGACGAGGTCAAGAGCTTCTTTTTCGCGCAGAACCTGGCGCAGCTGGGCACAGGGCTGAGCAACGACCAGCAGACCACGCTGGCCGCCGACGACACCAACGCGGCCAACGAGCAGTTCCACACCATCAACGGTGCGCCGCCTGCAGCATCGTCACAGCGCCTGGCACGCTGGCGCGACATGGCGCTGCAGGGCCGGGCCGCTGGGTGGCAGGCGCGCAGCGGAGCGGGTGCTGCGCCTGCATGGGGCGCTGGCTGCGTCTGGCCTTGCCTTGCCTAGAGGAGGAGGGGGGGGGAGGCTCGCTGTGCGCCGGGCGCCCCCGCGCGCGGGCTGGGCGCTCGCTCGCGCTGCGGGCTTGGTTGATCCCAGGCTCATGGTGTGTGGCGGCAGGCATGCTGTACTGCAACCTGCCGCACCTGCACGCCAAGGTGGGCGACCGCGTGCGGCTGCACATCTTTGCGCTGGGCACTGAGAACGGCATCCACGCGCCCGCCATCATCGCCTCCACCATGAACCTGGAGGCGCGCCGGCTACGAACTCTTGTTCTTGCCGGTCTCTCCCATGAGAGCGGCAGAGGCGCCTTGCTGAGGTGCCATAGTTTTGTGCAACCCTGTACCGTACATGCCTGAAGTGTTCGTATTGTGTTTGAAGGACGAGATTGTGTTTGAAGGACGCGCGCGACGCTGCCATCCCATGCAGCGCAGCTGCGCTTGCGGGCACGTCGCGCCCTGCGGGCATGCGCCTGACGTGCTGCCCGGGGATCCGGCAGGGCGCGAGCCGGGAGGCCGCGCAGCTGCAGCCGGGCGCGATGCACTCGCTGGACGTGTCGCTCGTGGCGCCGGGCGCCTGGCAGGTGGTCTGCCGCACCGCCAACCACTACGCCGACGGCATGACCGCCATCATCGACGTCGCGTCGAACGGCGCGCGCTCCGCCCTTGCGCGCGTCCAATTGCGCCGCCGGTCACTCTCGGCAGCACGAGCATGACCCGCTGGCGGTGTCGACGCGTGATGCGGCGCGCCTGGCGGCCCGACGCGCTGCGCTGCGGGTTGTCCCTGCGGCCTGGCTGCGCGCCCTTGGTGCTTTGTGTGTCGGGCGCGCAAGCTTGAACCGTGGCCCGCCGTGCGCGCAGGCCTGACGGCCGCGGCCCCGGCGGGCGCGCCCTCGCATGCGTACTTCATTGCCGCAGAGCGCGAGCAGTGGAACTACGCACCGTATGGCTCCATCGACAACTGCACCGGCACGGCGATCGGGGACGCCCAGACAGTGCGCGCCCACTGCATGCCGCTGCGGTGGTGCCCGGCGCCAGCCGCTATGCTGCTCAAGTATGCCACTGCGACACAGTGCGGTGTTTAATTCTCAAGATCGATTTCAAGCGTGAGGTCTTGACTCAAGGTGGGCAGTGCCTGCGCGCTGTGCCTGCTGCGGTTTTGTTTTGATAGGGATAGGTCGTGGTAGAGGGCAATGGGCAGAGGCTGTCTGCCACGTGGACGACGCGGCACCAACACTGTTCATCGAGCCTCTTCGTCTGTGGGCCTTGAACCCTTACATAATCTGAACCTGATGGGGTATTGATCACGCAGGAGTACGTCGACCCGGCCGGCCCCGGCCTGGGCGCCGTGTACGCCAAGGCGCTGTACCGCGAGTACACCAACGCGGGCTTCCAGACGCGCAAGCCGGCCAACGCGACGCAGGGCATCCTGGGCCCGACGCTGCACGCGCACGTGGGCGACACGCTGACCGTCGTGTTCACGGCGCGCCCCTCCCTGGAGGCCTGGTCCTGCCCCCAGTGCATGCCGTGGGCGCTCCGCTCACCATTGTGATCATGGCTCGCCTCTCTGTGAGGCAGGCGGACAGGCCGCGCACTGCGGCATGCTGGCAGACGGCGCACGAGCCCGTGCACCTCGGCCCTTTGATGCAGCAGGCTGTTCATCGTGAAAGGTAGCATGGCACATCGACCCCCTGAGGAGCCTGATGTGTTCTGCTTTGACACCGTGGTTGCGTCCGGCGGCGCGCAGAACAAGCTCCCCTTCGATGTCAACCTGCACGTGAGCGGCGGCCTGAAGCCGCTCAACGGCACGTCGGACGTCGATGCGGTCGCACCCAATGCGACGGTTGTGCTGGCGTACTACGTGCCGGCCAGCGCGGGCCCGGGGCCGGCCGACGGCGCGGCGGTCGCCTACACGTACCGCTCCACAGTGGACCCGCAGGCGCACGACAACGCGGGCCTCGTCGGCGCGCTCGTTGTGTCCAGCCAGGTGCGCAGCAAACGGCTGCCTGCTGGCGCGCACAGCGGCGCTTGTCGCACGTAGTGCGTGTCCTTGCCAGGCAGGGGCGGGGGCTGTCGTCTGCGTGTGGCAGCGCGGCAGAGCGCGCTTTCGCAGGCGTCAAAGGCAGGTAGGGTAGGGTGACCAAACCTACCCTCCCACGTGCTGCCGGCCGCGGCCCGCGCCCGCATGCATGAGCCCAATTGTCTTCGGGGTCGGCACAGCGCTGACCGGGAGCCCGCCGGGCGCGCCAGGGCACGCCGGCGCCGGATGCGGAGGTGCCGCTGCTGTTCAGCATCCAGGACGAGACCCTGAGCGCGTTCAACGACGTGAACATGGCCGCCGCCGCGGCCGCCAACAAGACCGTCAACACCACGGACCCCAACTTCGCGGTGCGCGCCGCCGCCGGGGCCGCCCATACCCTGCCAAACCCTGCCCTGCTCTTCACGCCGGTACTGCATGTCGCCGGCGTGCGTAAGCTGCATCTGGGCCCGCTCTCTTGGGTAAGGGGTAATGGGCCTGTGCCCGGGCGGCGCCCGTGCTGGGGATAGGCGGCAGCGTGCACCCGGGCGGCTTGCAGAGGCGCACAGCGTGTCGCGCCGCCGTGACGGGCCTGCCGCAGCCACTCTGGCGCAGCTCAGACAGGGGCTGTCAGGCAGGCGCGAGGCGGGCACCCGGCCTTGAAACCGCGGTGGCTATCTAGGGTAGGGCTAGAGCTGGCCTGACCAGCCGCCGCGCGCGCGCGCAGGAGTCCATGAAGAAGTACTGCGTCAATGGCTACGTGTTCTGCCAGGGCCCGCGCGTGAACCTGACGCAGGGGTCCGACGCGCGGCTCGTGCTGCTCGACGTCGGCGGCGAGACCGACTTCCACCTGCCCGTCTTCACCAACTCGCTGCTGCTGACGCCGCGCGCCGCGACCTACACCCAGGCGCTCGTCCCGGGCTCCGTGCGCGTGGTCGAGCTGACGACCGGTGCGCCCGGCCGCCCGCCGCCGTGTTCGCCCTGCCTGTGCCCACACCTCTCCGCGGAGAGGCTGCGCCCGAGCGGATACTGTTTCCCGATAGACTATGAGCCCTTGTGTCTGTGACAGAAGCCTCTTCGACCTTTTGTGTCCTACTCCGACCTTTGCCTTTCTGGTCAACGCGCTGCGCCGGCTCTTTGCCAGGGCTGTCGCAGATGTAGGCGGGCACACGGACACGCCTGCGCAGAGGCTCAGGGGCCGGCCGCGCGCGCAGAGACAACCCCGGGCTGTTCGAGTTCCATGACAACGTGGAGGAGCACTACCTGGCCGGCATGAAGGGCGTGGTCGAGGTGCAGCCCAAGGTGGGCGTCATCGCGCCGGGGCAGCTACCCATCTGGCGGCGCGCGCGGCGCGCGCTGGCCTAGCCAGGCCCGGTCCGGCGGGTTTTGCTCGGCGCCTGTCAGGCGCCAAGCGCCCCTTCTCCTAATTCCGCCCTGCTGTGGGCCCATTGCCTGCCACAGGCTGTTGCCCCCGCTCCAATGTGGTCCTTGCTTGGGGCCCTTCCAGCTGCCGCATGCTCCCCCGCCGCTCCCTGCCCCAAGGCTCGTCACGGGCGGTGGGGGAGGGGCAGTGCGGCGCCCCATGTTTGGGGATTCCTTGCCGCGGTGCCTGCCCCAGGGCGTGTTTGCGCCCGTCCGGCCCATGCCGTGGTGCTGTCCAGCGGATACATGACCGCACTGCCCTCGCGGGGCAGCGTGACATTGGTGTGATGCCCGCTCATGGGCATTGTATCCGCGGCGTGTGCGGGGTTGGGCACAGGGTTGTGCATGCTTGCGCATGCGTCTGCCGCGAACGTGCATTCTGCACTGTTTCCCCCCGGTCTGCACGCACTCTCTTCGGCGCCGGGATTGCAAGGCTGGCGCCAGGTTTTGTAGCGCAGGCAGGGAGGCTCCGGTCTGCTTCTCCCACCTTCCCCCCCCCGAGTCGCCGTTTCAGTCTTGTGGAACCCTGGTCTGCGGAAGCGCACCGCTCAGGGCCTGTAGAGCCTGCGGCACTGCCTGGCATCACCTCTGCTAAATCAACCTGGGCCGCCGAGTCTCCTTGCGGCTGCGGGCCCCAGGGCCCTGCTGCATCGCGCAGCATGCGTGCTGCGCATGCCAGCAGCCGCCTGCTCACTCAGAGCGGCGGGCAAGCAGGACGCCATCCCGCTTGGGGCATTGGAAGAAAAAGGGCCGAACTGAGATTGCTGGCACCGGTCGCATGCGAGAGCCGCACTGGGTGGGGTGTGTGCCTCGCATGAGCTCCGCTTGTGCTGACAGAGCGCTAAAACAAGGGACGGCTTCATGGTGCAAGGGGAGTTGCCTGCTGGCAATGTGCAGGGAGCTATGTAGAGGACTTTTCATCGGCGTAGACGGTGTGACAGCTGGGGGCTGTGGGCTTAGCGCAGTAGTATTCAGCTCATTCTAGTTGCAGCCATAGGCGTGTTTTCCTCTGGCCTCCCAGTTTAATTTTTTTTATCTGTTCAGGGGTGCGCGGGCGCAAGGAACCGCGAGGGCTGCGGGGCGTGTGGGCCCCTCGTCCCTCATTCTGGTCAGTGCGTAGCTCCCTGACTGCGCGCCACGGGCGCTCCACACTTACATAGAACCTGTATACTGTCACAGTGCAAATTGCAGAGGGGGGTGTGCAGTGTGCGCGCCCTGACCTGCAGCTCCGGTCAGCAACAGCAGAGTGTAATGGTCCCTTTGCTGCAGTGCCGAGGCTGGTTCTCAAATGTCAACTGTGCAAATATCTAATGAGGCACCTGTAATTCTGTGCCCTGGAGGAAGAGAGCAGACGCCAGTGCTTTTACACCAGTGCTGAGCAGAATAGTGTACAGGGCGAGCGAGCCGCCTGCCCTCCACGTCATGAGGACCGCCCGCCCAGACGAAACCCGTACGGCGACCCTCATGGCCGGCATATCATGCTCTTGGCACACCATGTCTAGGCGAGACAGCGCCGTCGGCCAGCGGCCCTGTCCTCCGGCCTGAGCGGACGCATCGCATCATGCCAAGATCACTCTAGCCGGTACCCATGTGCCCATGAACACATTCACATTCAGACCTCCTGGCTACCCTTGCCGACAGCAGCTCAGACCAGTACAGCATGTTGTCCCGGATGTCACTGAAGCATGGCTCTTCCCCCTCTCCACATGCGCAGCACTGGGCGTCACCCAGGTTGCCTTGTGCGCCACTGCTGCAGTCCTCAAATTCCGCCAGCGTCTTCGCTTGTAGTGCAGGCGCATGTGGGTTGCAGCCAGGACTGCTTGTCATACCCCGTGATGCAAGAGGCGTGGCCACCAACTCTGGCACCACGAACGGCGCGCGCGCCTTCGCAGCCACGCGCCCTCACTTACTCCCGGCACACCCACCACTCCGGCCGCCTGCCGCGCCGGCGCCGCCCACGGCGCCGACCTCCCGCCGCGGCGCAGGCCGGCCGGGCACGCCGGCGCGCACGCCCGCTTCGTGCTTGACGCACGGGCGCGCCTAGAGCGCAAAGGACGCGCGGGCGGCGGGCGCGCGGATGGCCATGCGCGCGGACGCGGACGCCCGCATCGCCGGCAGCGCGCGGCGCGGCACCGTGCCCACCTGCAAGCAGGCCGACCGACGTGAGCGCCGGAGTCAGACCAGGCAGACCCTGTCGCTCAGGCCCTGCGCCTGCTCCGCGCTGCACAGGCGGGCGGCAGTGACAGAGGCGTCCCACCCAGTGCGTGTCTCAGGGTCCGTGCTCACGATGTCCATCGCGCACAGGTCAGACGCTGCGTAGCATCGCCAAGCCGCCAGGCGCTCTCTGCTCGTGCGACGTTCGGCTGCTCCTATGCCACTCGAGCCGCACCAGGCACGCCCCTGCTGGACAGCGCGCCCTGCCCCGTCCTGCCGGGCCGCGCACCAGCAGGCGCGTCGGGCGCGAGCGGCCGGCGCGCGCGAGGCCCGCCGGCGGCGCGGCGGACGCGGTGGCCGGCGGCGGCTTGGGGCGGTAGCCGGCCTCGCCCGGGTTCTTGAACGACTGGTCCTGCGTAAAGTCCTTGTAGAGGCCGTCGTCCAGCTGCGCGCGCACGCGGGGGGCGTCACGCCTGCCCAGGGTGACCGCATGTGTGCCGCTGCCTGGCACGGGCGGATGCCGCCGCCCTGCTCCCGCGCCCCGCAGGGTGCATCTGCGCCTGCCAACGCTCTGAGCAGGACGCGTCCTGGTCAGACCTCACTCGCGCTCGATGTCAGGGGACGGACAGAGGGAGCCCAGCCCAGAAACTCAGCGCGTCTGACAGGCGCGACACTTGCCATGCGTGTGGGCCATGCGCCTGCTACCCACGTCTTGGCTGACTTGGCGGGTGCGGTGCATCCCCGTGACGCGCAGAGCCTGGACGCCCATGGGGCGGTGGCACGTCGCCCCCTACCACACCATGCGGCAGCGAGCTCTCGTCACGCAAGCAGCACGGGCGGAGCGCATGTTCCTGGGAGCGCCCGCGCGAGCGCGGCAGCGAGCCCCAGGGCGGGCGCGCGCGTTCTTGTTCTTGGTCGCGATGGAGATGTTGAGCGCGTTGGCGAAGATGAGGAAGCCGACATAGGGGTACAGCAGGTAGCCGGCCAGCTTGTTGATCTGGTAGAACTTGGTGGTCACCAGCACCGCGGAAGCCAGCGCGGCTGCGCGCGCGGCGCGCCGCGGGCATGCCCAAAATGCCCATACCAGTATGCACATACGCAAAGTGTGCCCATACGCTCAAACGCCGGCGCTGCTCGGGCCGTGGGTGCCGCGAACTGGACGAGCCGGCGCGTGCCACGCACTGTCTGTGCCACGGCATGAGCGGGCTGCACAGCCCCTGATCAAACATGGCTGCCAAGCGGCTCGCTGTGCGCGAGCGCTCAGGAGCTAGGGCGGGGGTGATTGGCAAAACAGAGGACGTCAAGCAGCTGCCGGTGGGCCGGGGCAGCCTTGGCCGGCGCACCCAGGTTGTCAATGATCTGCGCGCAGCACATGCATGATCAGCTGCGGACCCTCTGCACAGTGCCAAGGCTGGCAGGGCTCCAGGTAAGGGCACCCCCGCAGAGCGCTCACGGGCAGGGGCCGCACCGAGAGGGTGAAGTTCTTGGCGTTGAAGAAGATCTGCGCGCCCGCGCCGCCCACGCTCAGCGTGACAACCGTGCGCGCGCGCGCTCTCGCGCCTGCCTGCACGAACCGGCGGAGCTGCGGGAGGGCAGCGGGCGGGCCCGCGCCGGCATCCAGGCCAGGTTGAGCACCATGTTGACGCCGAGCAGCGCCAGCGGGCCCTGCTGCGCCGCGAAGCCGCCCTCCGTCCAGATCACGAACGCCGACGCGCCGATGAGCGCATACAGGAGCGACCACAGCTGCGCGCGCCGCCGGCACGTTGTTATGGTTTGAAGGCAAGCGCTGACTTGCTCACGGAAGTACAATGCAGCCGTGCATCGCAGGACTGCGCAGATGGACGCGCGCATACTCACAACCAAAGTGCAGGCGTGCGCCAGTGCGCCAGGCAGCCCGCGCGCTGTGCGCCCGGGGTGAGCAAACAGAGCGCAATTGGGATAGGCTGCACCTGGCCGAACGCCCACGTCGGGGGCGCCCAGGACGGCTTGGCGAGCGTCTGGTACCACGTGATGTTCTTGGCAGTCGAGGCGGAGACCAGCGCGCCCAGCACCTCCGGGACGGCGATGGCAATGACCTGCGGCGCCGGGACGCCGGGGTCAATTGCATAGGGCGCGCAGCAGGCGCGTGGCTGCTGCTGCCGCCCGCGACGTGCGCAAGGGGCCCGCTGGCAACCGCGCTCTGCGCGCTGCGGCCAGCAGGGGGGCATGACATCCGGTCAGGGATCCGGCCAGGCCAATGCGGGGTCCGGCGGTCCACGCACAGCGCGCGCAAGCGCTCCCGCGCCATCGTCTGCCCTGCATGCCCCCGAGCCCGCAACTGGACAAGCAGGCGATTCAGGCGCCGGCGCACCAGGGGCGCAGACATGTAGTTCCCCATCGCGAGCTGTGCGGCTTTTCCTGTCTGTGGTGCGCGCTAGCCGTTGAAAGTCACTGGTGCCGAGGGCAATCCAGTGCAACAGCTCGAGGGTTGACAGTGCAGGGCTTGAGAGTCTGAGCCGGGAGGCGCTTGCCAAGCGCCAAGTTGGGCATCGAGTCCGCTCTGTGACTCTAGCTGGAAAGCGGATACAAGCCAAGCGGTTCTGAACAAAGCCAGGAAACATGCCCGTGCACTCTATGCACTCCTGGTGCGCTAGACTGCTGTGCATTGCCTTGCCTTGTTACGTCATGCGTCACTACTTGTCAAGCAGGTCTGCTGAGGGAGGCTGCTGCCGCGCAGGCAAGCACGCTGCGCCTTCAGCTTTCCGGCGCCCGCTCGCCAGAGGTTGCAGGTGCCTGCTGCGGTGCCGAGTCTCGCACACGTGTCCCACACAGCAGCCTGCCGTGACGACGCGGGGCTCGGGCTCTCCGGGCTGCCGGGAGCGTGACGGGGGAGGCCGGGCGCAGGCGCGGGGCCGGCAGGCGGCGCTGCGCGTGTGCGCGCTGTCCTCCAACGACTTCCGGCCAGGCGTGTGCATAGAGCTCGACAACGCGCCGTGGAGGATAGTCGGTGCCGGGCCCACGCAGCGCCTGGTTTGCAGCCTGGCGAGGCGCCGGGCCACCGGCCGCCTGCGGAGCGGGCGGCGAGCACAGCGGCGCTGAGCCGCGGCGCCCCGCGCGCAGAGTTCCTGCATGTCAAGCCGGGCAAGGGCGCGGCGTTCGTGCGGACGAAGCTGAAGAACTTCATCACCGGCAACGTGGTAGATAGGACGTTCCGCGGCGGCGAGAGCGTGGACGCGGCGGTCGTGGAGAAGAAGGAGACGCAGTTCAGCTACGTGGACGGCGACGACGTGCGCCCAACCCTACCCTGACCCCGCCGCGCCCGCGCGCGCGCTGCGATCCCAGCTGCCGCCTGCCTGCCGGTCGGCGGCCGCCTGCCCCGCGCTGCCAGGTGCAGGGGACGCCCAGGCGAAGAAGAGGGTTGGAGGCCTGCTGGTAGGCGTGTGTCACGGGCGGCCTTAGTTGGTTTGGCAGCGACCTGCTGAGGAGCGCGGGCTGGGCTTTAAATCTTTGCCACCTTGCTGCGCACTGGCTGCCCACCCTCTGGCACTTAGCATGGACCCGATGCATGCAGAGCTGGGCTGGTCTACCCTCATGCATATTCCCCACCGGTCCGACGGGGGCACGCCACCGCATGCACGCCGGGGGCCGCGCGCGCGCAGTTTGTGTTCATGGACACGACCACGTACGACGAGACGCGCCTGAAGCGCGACGACGACTGGGCCAAGTACCTGAAGGAGGGCACCGACGTCAACCTGCTGCTGTGGCAGGGCCGCGTTATCAGCGTCGACCCGCCCATGACGGTCGAGCTGGAGGTCACTGACACCGAGCCCAATGTCAAGGGCAATACGGTCTCCGGCGCGCGCCCCGCCGCGGGCAACCCGCCCGGCCAGCCGCCTGCCATCCAGAATAGGGGAAAGGTTAGGGTATCAACATCTGGGCGTATCAAAGTCGAGGGCACCACGGTGTCCGGCGCGCGCCCTGCCGCCTTGATTTCTCGAGAGGTACTTCAGCGTGCTTTTAAGTCCTTGCTTATTTTACATTGCAGGTCCCCAGCCCGGCCGGCCGCCTCCCACAGATGGCCTGGAAGCGCCACTGCGGGTCGCCGTGCTGCTCAGCCTGCCCTGCGCGCTGCCTGTGTAGGGACCGCAAACCCCAAGGATAAGCTGCATGTTCATTCTACTGGCCACGTAATAAGTGATCGGCAGACTTCCAGCTGATGGCCTTCTGACTGTTTATGAAGGCGACAGACATTGCTGGTTGCATCTGCCACATGCCTGGCACCTGTTTGCTGCCTGACTGCAGATCAGACTTTGCATCATACCGTCAAGTGCCGCCCGGCTGGACACATGGGGACGTCATCCCTGATGTGGGGGTGCGCAGGCGGCACCAAGCCAGCGACGCTGGAGACGGGCGCGACGATCCTGGTGCGCCATGCACCTGGAACGGCATGCGAGGTCGTTGACCTGTGTCCATTGTCCCAATGGCACTGTCTCCTGCAGGCGGTCGTACTCGAGTCTGCTTGACATGAGTCTGCTTCGCCTTTTCCATGCGCAGTGCTCAGTTTCCATGCACAGTGCTCCTCACTTGAGTGCATGCGCAGGTACCGCTGTTCATCAGCCCTCGGGAAAAGATCAAAGTGGACACGAGGACCAATACCTACCTCAGCCGCGCGTCTAGCTGATGGGCCTTGCATTCTAGCCAAAGCGCATTCCGTGACATGCATTGGCCGGCAAGTGCGCTGCTGTCCGCAGAATGTCATGCACCTGGCGGGCTATGCGACATGCTAAAGCGCTCACGCTGCACCAATGCGCCCAGTCAGACTCGGCCTCTACCCCACTGCCAAGCGCCTGCCCAGCCCGCAGACTTGGCCAGCAGCGAGCAGCGCACGTTAAAGCCGGGTGGTGACAGACAGCATGCGTGGATGCAGCAGACGCGCTGCGTTCAATCATACATTCTGGCTGTTCAGGTGGTTGCAGACTCGGGGAGCCTAGCTGCTCTCAACCACATTGCAGTGCCGACGGGCAGAGATCAGAGCAGAAGCCCCTGCAAAAACGCCGCGCACATGGCAGCAAGGTGGGACACTGGCCCACCTGGAACGTCAGCCCACCTGCTAATCCAAGGACTCTAGGCATGACCATGTGCGCAGGCGCTGCTCTGCCCACAGATCGCGGCACTCCACCAGACTCCCGCAACAAGCGAGGCCATAGTGGCACAGGGACGCGCAACGGCTCTGAGAGCCGCTGCGACTCAGTCACTTGCAGAGGCGGTCCGACCCGCGCAAGCGTAGACCATGCAGGCAGGAGCGGGCCGCCGGTCCGGGGCCGGCCGCAGGGCCAGGGTCAGGGCTCGCTGTCAATGGGGTAGCAGCCCAGCACGCGCAGGAAGGGCGCGAACTCGGCCAGGTGGCGCAGCGCGTTCTGCGCGCTCTCGTCGGCCAGGTTGCCGGCGAAGTCGATGTGGAAGAGGTACCGGAACTGGCGCCCGCCCGCGCCGTCGCCCGCCACCGGCCGCGAGCGCATCGGCCGCGACTCCACCTGCCGCCCAGGCGCGCCTCTGTCAACACGCCCTTGCCGCCCTGTCACACATGCAGGCACGGGCTGCCGCCTGCACAGCCATGCGCTCCCGAGCGACCACATACGCTCAAGAACTGCGCTGACCGCAAGCTGCAGGGAAGCGCCTGCTTGCCGATATGAGCACAGACCCTGGCCATGCCACAAGCCTAAGTGAGGGTCTGCAGCGCGCATCGCCTTTAAACAGAGCTTGCGAGCTTTGCCTGAGCGCACAAGAAATACCGACAAAATCCACACATACCCTGAGCGCGCCCGCCGCGCGCCTTGTACAGGTCCGTAACCCCATATACCTAACCTAACCTAGCCCTAGCGCGCGCCTTGTACAGGCCCATAACCCGCATCCCCAAACTAACCTATCCGCGCCGCGCGCCTTGTACAGGTCCAGGTCGCGCAGCGCAAACACGCTGAGCGCCTTGAACAGCTGCACCGGCTCGTCCGCGACCGAGAACACGACGCTCGTTTTGAACGGCCGCGCGTCGCCCGGTGCCGCAATCAGCGGGTCGCGGCTGAGCACCAGGAAGCGCGTGACGTTGCCCGCGCTGTCCTGGATGTCAGCGTCGAGCACGTCCAGGCCGTACAGCTCACCCGCGCGCGCGCTCGCGATCGCCGCCGCGTCCCTGCATAGGCTAGGGTCAGGGTTAGGCAAGGCAGCTGGCCGCTTCCCTGTTGGGCTGTTCTGGCGCAACGCGGCGTTAGCGCATGCAAGCCGTGCAGCATGCCTTGACTCTGGCTGCCATGTCTGCGCATTGAAAAGCACCATAGCTAGGGCTGTACACGTCGCCGCCCGGTGTCACGTGCTCCCGGCGTTCGCGGGCTGTGCAGCGCAGCCACGGCGCACTCGCGCCAGCTGGCACATCCCTCCACTGTCGTTCACGGCACTTGCAGTGACGCAGCGAGACGACCTTCGCCAGCTGCTGCCGCGCCGCACTTTACGGAAGCTCCCGCAGGCGGGCAGCGCTGAGGCGAGACCGGCTCAGCGGGCGCACAGGGCGACTTGAGCCCCCTGCCAGCGCTTATTAGGCCGCAGCAGCACATGCGCGGCGGGCTGTTTTGGACTGGCAGTTCTGGGCGGCCCGCTGCGCGCCTGTGGCCGCCGGCGGCGATCATCTTGGCGGCGCCGGCGGTGTCGTCGGCGGCCTCGCGCACGACGCCCGGCAGGCGGCGCAGGTAGCCGTCGCACTGGGCCAGCGCCTGGTAGTGGCTGACCACGCGGCGCAGGTCGCCCGCGGCCACGCCCGGCAGCGCCAGCAGGCAGTGGCGCACGAGTACGAGCACCTCGCCCACGATGTGCAGGCGGTACCTGCGCGCGCGTCCACATCATGCATCTGCTGGCTGGCTGCATGTGTGCAAGTTGACTCCATCGGCATGGTGTTATAAGCAGGGGTGTCCGCAGAGAGTGGATGCCAGAGGCGCATGGAGCGCCAAGAAAACCACGCACACTTGCAACATGTGCAACAAGCAAAGCAAAAATGCAGGAGAAGGACAAGCTGAAGCATACGCAATTATGAGACAACAGCTGTTGTCTCACGAGTGCGTATGCTTCTGCTTCTGCTTCTGCTGCATTAATGCTTTGCTTCTGCTGCATTAATGCTTTGCTTGTTGCGTGGCTGCATCGGATGAAGGGGCAGGGTTAGGGTATGTCACCCTATGCAGCAGGAGCAGGAGCATATGCACTTGTGCGACAGCAGCAAAGCGCATGCATTGGCACACGCTGACTGATGAGCGCGCCGCACCGGATGAGCAGGTCGTAGACCGCGTGGATGGACCCGCCCAGCGAGTTCTCGATCGGCAGCACCGCGCGCTCGGCCTGCCACTGGCTCAGCGCCTCAAACGCGGTGTCAAACTGCTCGCACGGCAGCGGCCGACAGCCCGGCACGGCCTTCACGGCGGCGCCCTCGCTGTACGCGCCCGGCGCGCCCTGGTACGCGACCGCGGGCGGCCCGCGCCGCGCGCCGGGCACCTGCGCGCGCGCGCCCGGTCTGCTACGGCACACAGGACCTCGCTCAAGGCTGGGTTCAGCTTGCCTGCTTCCCGGCTCTATGCAGGCGCGCACCGGGCGGCGTGCACGCTCTATCACTCACGTGCCGAACATGCACACCACCGCCTCTAAGGCTCGGGTGACCAAACCAACCACGCCTCCGCGCGCCCGCTGCCGGGTGCCCCACAACACTGCTTCCCTCCACATCTGGGATAGAGCACGAGCACGCCCACAATGAGGAGTGTGGGTGCAGGGCACGACCCGGCGCGGGCACCGCCCAGGCCGCCGCGCCTGCGGGGAGCCGCCGTGCGCGGGTGCCAGATCGTAGAGCAGGTCTGCGCTGGCGGCGTACGGATCAGGCGCGCCGGCCGCGGCGTCGACAATGGGTTCCAGCAGGTCGGCCGACGCCAGCCCGCGCGCGCGCGCCTCTTTCGGGTAGCACCCCAGCACGCGCAGGAACGTGGTCACCTCCTGCGCGGCGCGCGGCCCGGGTCGGACCCTGCGTGGGACCCTGCATGGCATGCGCGCTGGCGCCCACGGGGGTACAGCGCCTGGCTTGACACTTGGGGTACAACGCCTGGCTCGGCAATGCCTGGCTTGGGCTCTGCCTCAGCTGTCGCCCGCTTGCCTGCAGGCTGACCTCTAATGCTGGGCCGGCTAGGCACGGCGTGAGCGCGGCCAGCAGCCATGCCGGCGCCCATGCGTCCCGCACTGCCATCAGGCGCACTGCATGGGCGCTGCCATGCACAGGCAAAGTCGGGGCGCGCACGGGCGGGCTTGCAGCGTTCGGAGGGCGCACGCCCGCATTCAGGCGTTGGGGTATCTGGGGGTAGGGTAGTTAGGATTACCCTGTGCCGCGCCCTACCCTACCGCCGCGCGCCTTCAGGTGCCGCAGCGCGTTCTGCATGGCCGGCTCGGCCAGGTTGCCGACGACGTCCAGGTAGAACAGGTAGCGGAAGCGCCGCCCGCCGCCTGGGTCGCCCGCCTCCGCCAGCGGCGCGCTCCGCATCGGCCGCGACTCGATCTGCGCGCCGCCGGCGCCGCCGCGTGGGGTGCCCCGGGCGAGACTGCACAGGGAACATGGGAGAGCGCGACGAGCGGCACCCTGGTGCGCAACCAGACTGTGACCTGTGCCATGATCTGAGCGCTGGTCCATTTTATCAAGCGACTGCTGCGGGCTCAGCAGCTGACACCAGGAGCTACCTGGCGCACCCAGCAGGAGTGACACATTTAATGCTTGCTGGGACTGAGGGTCAACACGCGCTTGTGCTCTCCAGTGCATGACGAAGCGCACAACGAGGGCAGCAAAGCCGCGCGCAGGTCAGCGCGCGCCCAGGCGGCGGGCTGCGCGCCTTGCAGATGTCCAGGCCGCGCAGCGCAAACACGCTGAGCGCCTTGAACAGGCGGCCCGGCCCCTCCGGCAGCGCAAATGCGAGCGACGTCTTGTGCGGCGCCGCGTCGCCCGGCGCCGACACTGCCGGGTCGCGGCTGAGCACCAGGAAGCGCGTGATGTTGTCCCGCGCGTCCTGGATGCCTGCATCAAGGACGTCGAGGCCGTACAGCGCGCCCGCGCGCTCGCTCGCGATCGCCGCCGCGTCCCTGGCGCAGCCCGCATCATAAGGTTAGAATGACCCGAACCCTATCCTGCTGAGATCACTGGCCATGCTGTCATCTGAATAAGTATGCAGGACAGTTCTCGACCGTCCCCCGCTGCATATATTGCAACAGCCTGCTGAGCGGTGCCACCGCCAGCTTTCATGGCGCCGGGTCGACGGTCGCGCACGGGCAGGCGAGCGCCGGCGAGCGGGCGCGGGCGCGCCCGGGGCCAGGGGACGGGGGCGCGCGCCGCCAGCCATGGCGCGCGATGTCCTGCGCGGCGCCAGCGGTGTCCAGCACGGCCTCGCGCGCGACGCCGCGCATGCGCCGCAGGTAGCCGTCGCACTGGCTCAGCGCCTGCGGGTGGCTCATCACGCGGCGCAGGTCGCCCGCGGCCACGCCCGGCAGCGCCAGCAGGCAGTGCCGGACCTCAATGCTCACCTCGCCCACGATGTGCAGCCGGTACCTGCGCGCGCGGCAACACGCCGCGCTCGCTCACAAGGCACCATCGCTCGCGGCGAGGACGGGCCTATGCGGCAGATGCCAGAGGCGGGCTGGCCTTATGCGCGCTTTATTATGCCGAGCGGCATCACCGGCCGCCGCATGCAGCGCACGGCGTGCGCTGGCAGCCAGGCGAGCCGTGGTGAGACCGCTCGCGGTCACATGCGGCGCGCCAGGCCCGAGCGGCATGCAGCGTGCTCACGGCGCGCTCATGTAACACACGCCGTGCGCGGCCATGTCACACACGCCGTTGCGCGGCCCTGACGCCCGCACAGCGCGCGACGCGCTCTGGCGCCGCGCACGGTGGCGCCAGATGTAGGGTGGGGTAGGGGTGGGGTTAGGGGTGCTGCGCCTCGGGCGCCGCACCGCAGCAGCAGGTCGTAGACCGTGTGGATTGACCCGCCGACCGAGTTCTCGATCGGCAGCACCGCGCGCTCGGCCAGCCACTGGCTCAGCGCCTGGAAGGCCACCTCAAACTGCTCGCACGGCAGCGGCTCGCCGTCCGGCACGGCCTTGAGCGCGGCGCCCTCGCTGTACGCGCCCGGCGCGCCCTGGTACGCCACGCGCGCGCGCACCGCCGCCGGCGCCGCCAGCTGCGCGCCGGCGCATGCTCCTAATGAGGGGAGCATAGGCTCTGGTGCGCTGGCGGCCCTGGTGCGCGGCCCTGGTGCTCGCGGCCCTGACTTTCGCGGCCCTGGTGCATCTGCATAATTATGCAGGCTGCGCACCGGCGCCCAAGCCCATTCAGGCTGCGAGCGCCAAAAGCGCTCAACTGCGCACGACGCCGCGCTCGCCGGCGCAAACAGCTGCTCCGCTGCCTTCAAGCCCATCCCAGCGCTATCATTGTGGTGTCGGGGGGCATAGCCTGCAAACGCCGTTGCTGCTTGGGGCTGCCATGCTGCAGGCTGTCCCAAGGTGACGGCATTGACGGCCAGAGCAGGGAAAGCCCAGCCCTGCTATGCGGGAGCTGCGCATGTCGCTGACACCCAGCTAGCTCCTCAGAGCACCCGTCAAGGCGCAGCACGGCAGCAGGCGCCCCAGGCCACGCCTGCTCGACAGATGTGCCGACCGCGCGCGCGATCGCCGCGCTCGTCAGCGTGCCGGCGCGCCCGCCCCCCGGGCCGGCTGCCAGGCCCGCAGCGCCGGCGGGCGCGGCCAGCACGGGCGCCTCCCGGCGGACCTGCAGGCGGGCGTCCGGCAGCGCGCTCGGCAGGCGCGCGCGGGGCTCCGGCGCGGCCGGCTCTGCGTCGGCGGGCCGGCCGCGCTTGGCCATCGGAGCCGGCCGCGCCGCGCCGCGCGGCTCCGCCGCTGCAGCCGCCGCGCCGCCGTCCGGTTGGGCGTCTGCGGCCTCTGCGCGTTCGCACTCTGCGGCGCCTGCCTCCAGCAGCGCGGCGCCGCCCGGCGCGGCGGCGCACCGCAGGCGGCCGCGCGTGCCTGGCTCAGCGTGTGCAGCGGCCGTGCGCGAGCAGCCGGCGCTGCTTGCTTCTGCAAGCGTGGTCCGGGCCGAGTCCCGGCAGCGCCGGCTGCGGGCGGTCACGCGTCGGCAAGGCCGACCCGGCCCCGCCTGGCTGCACGGTGGCGAGGCGGGCGGTAGGGCAGCGTGCGGGTGTGACAGGCCCTGCAGTCTCATATCACGCGCCACCGCTGCGGGCCGCTAGCATGCACGCGGCGCATTGCCCATGCAGCGCCGCCCGTCACCAGTCTGCACAATAGTAGTTTATTGCACCTGCCGCTGGATGTCTGTCGTGTGCCTCCCGCTTCGCCCGCTGCTTTGGCACAGACTGATGGTACAGACTGATGAGCATCATCTGGACCCTACAGGGTGCGGCTAGCAAAGGCAGCCTGCGGCAGTGCCGGCACCATCCTCACCACCTTCCCCTCTCCAAAGATCGAAGGATCGTAGTGAGGGCTGTACTGAAGGTCAGACAGTAGATTTTGCAGTGGGGCTGCATCGCACTGCAAGGAACACAGTGCGCCCCGCTCGGCGGGCTTGGAGGCGTGTAGCAGAGTCCGCACGACCGTAAGTCTGGTGCGCGATGCCGCCGAAGAAGAAGGACGATGGGCCAAAGGAGCGGCCAGTGCTCGGGCGCTTCAAGTCCAACCTGAAGGTGCTGCAATGGCGCAGATGTCTATGCTTGCCCGCTTGATGCTCACCCACCAGGCATTGTGCGCACCTCCCAGTGTGTGCAGCTTGCAAGCTACAGTTCAGCACTTGTGCTACAAGATAGCACGTATGCCCGATGGCTGTCGAGCGAGCCGCGCGGGTGCACAGATGGGCATCGTCGGTCTGCCAAATGTGGGCAAGTCGACGCTGTTCAACGTGCTCACCAAGATGGGCATCCCGTCAGATAACTTCCCCTTCTGCACAATCGAGCGTGCGCGCCCCCGCCTGCTCTCGCAGCGGCACCCGTTGCACTCCTGCAGGACCGCACGTGCCGCTGTGTCCACACTGAGGCGGGCAGCGCGGGCGCAGCCAACCACGCGCGCGTCAACGTCCCGGACGACCGCTTCAAGTGGCTGTGCGAGGTGTATAAGCCCAAGAGCGAGGTGCCCGCATTCCTGGAGATTGTGGACATCGCCGGGCTGGTAAAGTGCGGCCCTGCCGCGCGCGGCTGCTATGTCTCAGTGTGCAGAGTCGGCGTGCTGCGGTAGGGCCTGCGCGCTCGCACCGGGCCCTGCTCTGCTGGCCTCGCTTGCACAGCATGGCAGCATGCACCCCCCTTGTGCATGCGCCCTGCACTCTGTCGCCAGCACCTCCTCACGTGGCCTGCATTGCCCGCTGAACAACGCCTACCTGGCGGCGCCGCTGCCGTCCCGACCTTCGCTCGGTTGGGCTCCTTGGCCGCTATACACACTGCTGCACACTGCGCCTGGCGGACATGCAAGCCCCTGGCATGCACGGGGCGTGCAGCGCACGCCGCGGGCGGCGAGGCGCGCCGCGCCGGCGCGCAGGGGCGCGTCGTCCGGCGAGGGCCTCGGCAACGCGTTCCTGTCCAACATCGCGGCGGTGGACGGCATCTTCCACGTCTGCCGCGCGTTTGAGGACGCGGACGTCGTGCACGTGGAGGACCGCGTGGACCCCGTGGAGGACCTGGAGATCATCCACAAGTGCGGGGGCTGTGCTTAGGTTCAGGGTTTGGTAGGTCATACTTCTCACCTTGCTGCGGGCGCGCTCGTGGTGGGATGGCCCCCGCTGCCAGAAAAATAGGCGATCTGAACAGCGCGGCGACCCTGCACGCTTGCCTCCATGTGGCAAGCAGCGAGCAGGGCCAGGGCGGGCAGCCAGACCCAGGGCACCGGCCGGACGCGGCGAACCGCCGGCGCGCAGCGAGCTGCGGCTTAAGGACCTGGAGCGCATGGAGAACACCGTGAACGACCTGCGCGCGCGCGAGAAGCGGCCGCTGTTCACCAAGGACATGAAGGAGGAGCTGACGATGTCGGAGAAGGTGCTGGAGTTCCTGCAGACCGGCACCGACGTCAGGTGCGCGCCGCCGCCCGGCGCGCTCCCCCGCGCGGCCGCGCAGCGCGCCCCTGCCCGCTTGGGCAGGGGCTGCGTGCGAGTAGGTTGCGCAGGCGCACCTCGCGTCCGTGCATGACGAGGGCGGCGTGAGGAGGGGGCCGGGGCGTCCGGCCCCTCGCCGGCTTGCGCGTGGCTTGCGCTTGCATTGTTGCATGTAAGAGCGCGTGCCGGCAGGCACGTGTGCGGCTGCCGGGCCAGAGGGGCGGCTGCCCCACGGAGCCGGCCGCGCCGTGCCGGTCCCAGCGCCGCGTCGCTGCGCCAGGTTTGGCGAGTGGAACCTGAGGGAGACTGACCTGCTGAGGGTTTCTGCGCCAGGTTTGGCGAGTGGAACCTGAGGGAGACTGACCTGCTGAGGGTTTCTGCGCCAGGTTTGGCGAGTGGAACCTGAGGGAGACTGACCTGCTGAGGGTTTCTGCGCCAGGTTTGGCGAGTGGAACCTGAAGGAGACGGACCTGCTGAACACGCTGCAGCTCATCACCGCCAAGCCGACGGTGTACCTCATCAACCTCACCGAGAAGGCCTTCATCAACAAGAAGAACAAGTGGCTGCTCAAGGCGCGCCCTGACCCTAGACCCTAGACTAACCCCACACTTGCTCGCGCGGGCACCGTTGGACGTCGCTTGTTGCCATGATGGCACTCGGCGGTGCATGCTCCCATGTCGGCGCGCACGCGTGCATGAGGCGGGGGCTGTGCGCGGGGCAGATCTTCGAGTGGGTGAAGGCGCACGGCGGGGAGCCCATCATCCCGTTTAGCGGCATCTTCGAGAACAAGCTGTTTGACATGCCCGACGACGGGAAGGCGGCATACTGCAAGGAGGCGCGCCCTGCCCCCACCCTGTTTTCCTCGGCGGGCTCTGCAGCACTGGCCGCTTGGAGTGATGGTTATGCAGCTGTACTGCTCATGACTGCGCATGCGTCAGCCGTGCGTGGGGCCCGCAGGTCGGCGCTCAGAGCGCGCTGCCCAAGATCATCACGACTGGGTTCCGCGCCATCCAGGTGCCCCTGCACTTCCAAGCCTGGAAAAGCATAATATGAGCGCTGCTTTACTCAGCTGCGACAATCACCTGTCAGAGCCATGTAATCCGCTCGGCCTGGGTCAACGCTGCATGCCCAAGCGTTGCGCTGCGGTGCCCCTGGATGGCATGCGGGGTGGCCTCAAGCAACGCGGCTGACGCCGCACGCCCCGGCGCGCAGCTCATCTACTTCTTCACGGCCGGCGAGGACGAGGTCAAGTGCTGGCAGATCCGCAAGGGCTGCAAGGCTCCCCAGGCGCGGCCCATGATTTGCTCACAATGAGGTGCCACAGCTGGCTGCTGCATGGATGTGTTTCATCCAAGCATGACTGCGTTGCTCGGTCGGCTCAGCCCTATCTGCGCACGCGGGGCGTGCCCTCTTCAAGACTGCACCAGCGCTTGCTCAAGTGACACTCCGAGCAAGGTGTGCTGTCTGGAAGGCAAGCGCCCACCGCTGTGTCCTTTGCAGTGTGCCGTTGGTGTCAGTGATCCTGGCTCACTGGCCGCTGCAGGCAGCCGGCGCCATTCACTCGGACTTTGAGCGCGGGTTCATCTGCGCGGAGGTCATGCACTACGACGAGCTGAAGGAGCTGGGCACCGAGTCCGCCGTGAAGGCCGCGGGCAAGTACAGGCAAGAGGGTGCGGCCCACACTG
>JAABUV010003082.1_pt1 | contig 21584 bp, 41 predicted proteins | sample 5559971 | NCBI WGS metagenome assembly JAABUV01 (sample SAMN10711881, study PRJNA513362) | rock metagenome | isolation source: Antarctica rocks | place: Antarctica: Victoria Land, Knobhead nord | collected 2015-12-19
GGGCCGGCCACCGCTGGCTCCTGCCTTGCGCTGCGCAGCGCATCCTAGCACGGGCGCTCCGTCTGGGAAGCGCGGTGACCGCGCTGCGTGCCCTGCGCAGAGGCAAAAGGAGATCCTGCGCAACAAGAAGGAGCGCAGGTTCCAGCGCGACGCGCACGCGCTCAAGTCCAACCCCGAAGCCATCAAGGAGGAGCTCAAGGGGGTGCGCGGCATGCTCCCGGCTCGCCTGGCAGGCGCCAGGCGCGGCGTCGTGCCGCGCGGCAGCGGGCCAGCAGCTGAGCAGCAGGCGAGCTTGACCCCCGACACTTCGTGGCGCGCAGGTGCTGGAGATGGAGGACGAGGGCAAGGTGAACCTGTCGGTCAGGATGAAGAAGAAGGCGCTGCAGGGCGCGCTGGAGGCAGCCGCGAAGAAGAAGAAGGTGCGCCCGCGGCTCAACAGTCCCCGGCCCTGGCTCTGGCAGACTGCTCTGACGTGTGCTGGACGTGTGTGCCTGTGTCGGGGGACTTTCCAGTGAAAACCAGCACGGTTTGCGACGTCAAGCACTGGCTAGGCCGTGCAAAACGTCACCCTGCCTGCGGCCATGTCTGACAGAACACTGTGCGTGGCTACCGGGGTGCTCCCGGCGCTGCGACCGCGATCTCAGGGCCGCGAGCGGGGTACGCGGCGCGCGCGGCGCAGGAGGATGCATACAAGCTGCAGCAGGAGGCGCAGCTGACGTTCAGCAACCGCGTGGGCCATGGCGTGGCGGAGAAGCGGCCGGAGGACTCGGTGTACTACCACCCCACGCTCAACCCGGAGGGCCAGCCGCCGCCCGGCAAGCCGCAGGCGCGCCGCTTCCCCCTCTCTTGCATGGCTCCCATATGACATGGAGTAGCTGTGAGACAGCCATACCCATCGCCAGTAGTTTCAAGTACGGTTTCGTGATAGTTTCCTTACAGTTCCGGTACAAATATCTGGGTTCTCAGGTCGCAGGCAAGCGCTCAAAGGCCCGCCTCGCCTGATGTGTGGTGCGGTGTGCAGCGATACCTCTGCAGCTGCAGCTGCAGCTCCCGGCGTCTGCCTGACTAAGCCTGCTTTGCCGCGCAGCGCTACCGTACGGACCCTACGGCTGGGCCTGTCGCGCCGCGGCCGGCAGCGGGCCTGCCGGTGCCCGCGCCGCCGCCGCTGCCGCGCGGACCGGCGCCCGATGCCCTGCCGCCGCCGCCGGGGCCGCCGCCCATGCCCGCAGGGCCCGCGCCGCCTGCTGCGGCCGCAGGCGCGCGTCTCCTGGCTCGCAAACTGCACCCACTTAATGGCTGTGCTTGAGCGCCGAAGGAGTGTGTCCCCTGGGCCGCACTGTCTGCGCCTCACCCAGTGACTCCAAGCGGCATGCAGCATGTCTGCCGCCCCCAGCCCTTGGCATGTCCTTTGGCCGCAAGCATTCTGGGCAGCGCAGCTGCTTTTGAGCCTGCAGCGCAAAAGGAAGAGATGCCTGAGGTGGCTGGCGAGGGCCGCAGATGAGGCTGCGATGCCGCTGCCGCCGCCGCCGGGACCGCCGCCGGGCGCAGGCGCAGCGCTGCCGCCGCCGTCCGGGCCGCCGCCGGGCATGGGCGGCCCGCTGCCGCCGCCGCTGGGGCCGCCGCCGGGCATGCCTGGCGCAGGTGCCTGTCGCTCCGCAAAGCCTTGCACCGAGCGCACTGCAGCTCTAAAGAACTCGGTGATTACTGTACTGGGACAGGCTTTGCACTGCTGCAGCTTCAAGCGCAAGTGCCGGCTTGCACTGTGATAAAGCGCTCTACGTGCTGGGCCGTGGCCCCTCGGGCATTGCTTCACACTGGTCACTGTTTGTTAAGGACTTCGCCAGATGAGTGCGGCAGCCTCCTGCTTTAGTCCTGTGACATGTTGGTTTGAGGGCTACAGCTGATACGGCCAGGCCGCCTGCATGCCCATTTTCACCGGCATGGTCTGTGCAGGGGGCGCACCGCACCTTCCGCCGCCGCTGGGGCCGCCGCCCGGCATGCCGCCCGCGCTGACGCGTCCCGGGCCGCCTGCAACGGGGTTCGGCGCGCCGCTCGCGCCGCCGCCGGGTGCGCGCAGCACGCACAACCAAGCCCTGCGACGCCGCAGTAAAGTTGCCCAGCGTCAAGCACTGCAGGAAGGGCTGGTCGACGATAAATGTGCAAATCGAACAGCATGGGTAGGTTGTTTATGTGGCTGATTGCCAGTGCATGGGCGCAGGCCCGCCGCCGGGCATGGCCGCAGCAGCGGGCGCGAAGAAGGCGCCTGTCATCTCGGGCGCCACGACCGTCGTCAAGATGCCGCGCGCACAGGTGGCAACCGCCACTTGCCCGTTTACAGCACTGGGCTGCAGCTGTCTGGCAGCATGACCGGGCACAAGCTGGTTTGCATTGTACATTCTGATGACGCGCTTGTTTGCAGAGCGCGTGCCTGCTGCGCGGTGTCTCCCTTGCCGCTCTGGCAGAGTCCAGTGCATGACTCTGGAAGCAAAACTGCGCATGCTAGCGTTAACATGCGCATGACCTGCGCGAGTGATAGAAAGAAGACAGACGAGCTGTGCAGATGCGCCTGAGCCCTGAGCCTGATGGGTATGCGTCCAGCGCCTCGGTCTTGGTGCCTCGTTTTAATGACATCATTTAACCCCTGCCCGCCGCGCAGGACGACCGCTCGGTGTCGGCCATGGTGCCGGCCTCGGTGCGCGTGCGCCGCGAAGCCGCGCCCACCCTGAAGCCGCGCTCGCTCGCCGGCGCGGCCGGCGCCGGCCGCGGCCGGCCCGTGGTCGGGCCCGGCTTTGGCCTGGCGCCGGCGCCGGCGCCCGCGCCCGCGCTTGTACCGCGGCTGGTGACAGCGGCGGCGCCGCGCGCGATGGCCGCGCCGGCGGCCGCGGCGGGCGCGGGCGCGGTGGACGCCAAGTACCAGGACTTCATGGCGGAGATGGCGTCGCTCGGCGCGCTGGGCGTGTAGGGTAATAGACAGGGTCATGCCTCACATGCCGCAGGCGTGTCAGCGATGTGCATTGTGTGTGTAGGGTGATAGACAGGGTCGTGCCGCATGTGCCGCAGGCATGTCAGCGATGCTGAGCGGTGTCAGCGATGCTGAGCGTTGAAGGCCATGAAGCGCGCTCGCCAAGACCGCACGCGTCGCATCTTTACATGGCAGTTCTTCACACCCTCACAAAGGGCAGTTCCTGGGACACCCAGTCAACACTTCAGGGCAGCTCCTGCGCACAAAGACCGCACCCGCATCAACCTACCGCGCACGACCCCTCTCTTCCCTTCTTTGGATAACATACTGTTCCTGTGCTCTGGGCGGCTGGCTGAGCATCGGCCGCCCGCTTTGACGCCCTCGCCAATGCCTTCTTTTGCCAGGCTCACACCCCCACACCAAGGTATACACAGCCGAAGTGAGTTCGTCCACCCGCGGCCCGCCGTCCCAGCGACCAAGCATAGCTACGGGGCCTTCACAGGGCAGCGCGGCCGCGCCACTGGGCCCAAACTATTGACGCCCAGCCCGGCAACGGCGCACCACGGCGGGTTTTCCAACAAACAGACACCCAATGGATTGGCGCAGGCGGCGCGCCCTGACGGAGCGCCGCGCCTGTGCGCATGCGTCCGCGCGGCGCACCGCGTGTGACAGGCGCAGCAGCCTCCTGCGCGGCCCGACCCACCAAACCCAACAAAGCTACATTTGGTACAAGCGTGTGCGCGGCTGGGCGCACGCGCACACTGCCAAAACCCCAAGCCATGCGCGCTGACTGAGCACACCCTGCACGCGCAGCCGGGGCGCGCCGCGCGGCTGCGCGCGCAGCTGGCGCCCAAGCAGCGCGCCCGCCCGCAGCACGCCGACGTGCAGCAGCGCGGCAGCCGCGCGCGCGGCTGCAGGGGGCGCTCACTGCCAGCGCCGCGCCGCGCCGGGGCGTCAGAAGGGCGCCTCCAAGCTGTGCGAGTCCCTGCGCGCGCACCACACAGGTAAAGGTGTGCGCCCACCAGTGCACGTGCATCGCTCCGTTGGCGCGGCACCCGAGCAGCACTTCTCCTCCATGCATGCAGCACCTGTGCTTGGCAGCACATGGCGGGCACAGATACGCCCCAGGGGCCCGCCCAGGTGACTCAGACCAGCGCCATTGCACCCCAACCCATTGTATGTCCAGATGCCCAGCTTACAGAGCGCGAGGGCTGCGTACACCTTAGACCAGCTCTGAGGCAGACACTCTGAGTTAATATACCGCTTTTCATTCTCACCAAGGTCGTTCTGAACCCAGTAAAAAAGTGCGAGCCATGGCGCGGCGTGCGCGGCGGCGGGCCGCACCAGGGCTCGTCAAGGATCTTGGTGTCGCCGTCCTCGGCGTCACCCTCCTCCTCCAGCGCCAGCCGCACATACTCCGCGCGCGCAAAGCGGTCCCAGTCGGACAGCCCCGCATCCTCGCGCTCCTGCGCGCGGCACGGCGGCCTCACCGGCCGCGCCGCGCCCCCCCACGTGCGCCGCACCGCCGCCGCACGCCAGCAGGCGCTCTGTGTGTTAATAAGCAGCAGAGTGAATGGTAGGCTAGGGTTAGGGTTAGGGTATACGGATCTGCACGGAGGCGGCCGGCGGGCGGCGCGCCTGGCGCACGAGGAAGGGGTCGCGCGTCTCGAACGCAATGAATTTGTTTAGGTTGAACAGGATGTTGAACAGCGTGCCGGCCAGGCTGCGGTGCTTCTTGAGGTCGCGCAGCGTGAACACGCCCTCGCGCGCGGGCGCGAGCATGTCGTGCATCTGGCACAGCACGTCCTCGAACAGCACCGGCTCCTGGCTCAGGCACTCCATGCGGTGCAGCTGCTCCTCGTAGAAGTACTGCCGGCGCGCGAGCGCGCGCTCACCACCGGCACTTTTGCCAGGCGCGCGAGCAGTCACTTGCATTGTACTGACTTACTCTGACTTACGTAAGTAAACTGGCAGGCAGAGACGCTGGTGAAGTTGCTAGCGGCAGGTACCATGATCAAAATTCCCCTGCGCAGCAGCTCCCGCACAGGTGCGCGACCGAGGCGGGGCTGCAGCAGCCTGCCGAGCACTCGACACGCTGTGCACAGGGCGCGCACCAGCATCTCGTTGGCTCGCAAGCAGCCGTCGCAGTCCAGGTCCAAGCACCTGCCGCCCGCCCCATGCCTTGCTAGTATGCATACGCTCTATCAGGGTCGTGTGATGAAGCACACGCACATTTGCTGTCATTGACGTAACCTCGCGCACCTTGATATCTTGCTAAGTGGACTTTAGGCATTGAGCATGTGTGCGGGTGCGGGCGCGGGCGCGGGCGCGGGCGCACCGGAACCAGTACTCCAGCGAGACGTCGTTGGTTTTGTCCTCTTCGCTGAGGATGAACCACACAAAGTCCTCGTACCCCATCTTCCCCTCCACCTTGCTCACGAATGGCCGCGCAGCCTGCGTCCCGCGCCTCCGTGAGACCGCACGCACAAATGCGAGCGCGCGCCGCAGCGAGCACGCGCAGCCCTGTTTGATCGCACTCAGCAGACAGCCAGCGCGCCGCCGGTCGCGCACTCTTGCCCGCTTGTGGTCTGAGGTATGACAGGGTAGGGTTGGCACTGGCACGCAGCGGGTCGCGGCGGTGCGCTGCTGGGAGGGGCCGGCGCGCGCCTGGGTGAAGATGCGCTCCACGATGCGGTAGGTGAGCGAGTGGTTGCCGTACCGCAGCAGGTCGTTCTTGGACACCAGGAAGTCGTGGTCGCTGTCCAGCTCCCACCACTGCCGCCCGCACCCACGCCCGCGCCTCGGACACCATGCCCTGGGTCTCTTGACAGCCCCTGACGCGGACCATGGCGTGCCCAGCGAAGCAAACCCTGAAAACCCTGTGCAGCCTGATGCCCCGCACGCGAGCCGCGAGCGCGGCGCGCCTTGCAGTAGATGACGTAAAAGTGCTCGTATGAGAAGTACCGCAGCACCTTGTTCACGTCCTCCTCCTCGTCCAGCTGCCGCAGCGCCGCAAGCAGGTCGCCCCTGCGCCGATGCGCGCCCGTTAGCGGTTATGGGCTGCTCGCGATCTGCACACTCTTCTGCAAACCTCCAACTGCCAATGTCACATGTTCCTCGTCTGTGCCCGGCGCCGGGCACGCGTGGTCAGGCGCGAACAGCGGTGCGCGCTGCGTGTACTGAACGAGGGACCGCGTTTCGAATACGGCCGTGACCACCCTCTGCCTGCCCACGCCTTGCACCCCAGGCATGCCTGCGACCGCGCGCTGGATAGGCCGCGCTGGGGCGGCGCGCGCTGGGGCACCCGGGTGCCGCCAGCGCGGGCCGCACCGCTTGAGGTCGCGCAGCGTCAGGCGGCCCAGGCCCGAGCGGTCCAGGTGGTAGAAGATGCGGAAGATGACCGTCTCCGCGTACCGGTCCTGGAACTCGGGCGTCTCCTGCGCGCGCGAGCGGGCCGCCGTCACGCTCGCCTCGCCTGACGCTGCTTGGATGGAGAGCTGCTGTGCGGACGGGCTTGCCAGCAAGCACGAGGGCTGTCTCCGTCCCTGGCATGGCCTCAGCACTTGCATGCCCATCGCTGGCTGCAGAAACGCCCGGCTCCTGCGCGCTCCGGTGCCTCCCCTCGCCCGTGTCGCTGCCGTGCTCAGCGGCCCATGGGTCACGAGAAGCAGCACAGGACCCGCTACGCAGGCCGCATCTTGCAGAGGGCCCAGGCCGACCGACCTGCAAGAACTCGAGCCCCGGGTGGCTGAGCAGGATGCCCGCCAGCATGGACTTCAGGTCCGCCTGCGCCACCCACTGGCACTCGTCCTTGCGCAGGATCTCAAACATGCGCACGACGGGCTCGGCCTGCGCGCGGGACGCGCGCGCCCGTGTCAGCAGGCGCGCCTTGAGCTTCCGCTGCCTGAGCCCCGGTCTGCGCGGACTCAGCGCGTGCGCACAAACAGGTCGCTGCCTACGCTGCTGGCAAGCTGCGCGCGCGCCCGCCAGCAACAGCGGCCAGGCGCGGCCCAAGCGCGGGCGGTGCCCGGCGCGCCTGCGTGATCTGCCGCTGCGCCAGCCAGGCGCGCGCGGCGCCGTGCGACACGGTCGTCTCGCCCGGCGTGATCAGCTTGTAGAACAGCGGGTATGCGAGCACGCTCGGCAGCTCGCACACCTGCGCCCGACCCAGGGTTAGGTTTAGGGTGCTTGCATCTTGTTTACTGGATTCACTATGGTCTTGCTTGCATTCCCTGCGGTCTGCTTCCTACACCCAATATCACACGTCACAAGCGCTTCTGCCCAGGCCCTTGCTCCATGTCCCCATGGCGACACTTGGCGACACTCAGCACACCAAGCCTACATATTTCGCCCCTCACACATGACGCCCTTGAGAGTACGGGTAGCGGCCGGGTCTGGGCACCGGCGGCGCCGCAGCGCACCTCCTTCACCAGCTGCTTCATGCCCGGGATGGTGAGCCCGCCGCTGTAGACGCCCAGCAGCGAGTCCACGCGCGCCGCCGACGCCGCCAGCACCTCGTCCGGCACGGGGCGCCCGCCCGGGAAGTAGAAGCGCGGGATCGCGGCCGCCCACCGCGCCTGCCGCGCGCGCGCACCCCCCATCACTGTCACATTTGGCAATACCGGCGAGCGAGCTTGTGAGTATGCGCCCAGCTTGTGCGGGTGGGAGCTTGAGCTCGCAAAGACGTCACAGACCACCGAGCAGCTCAGTCAGCACGCGAGAACACGCTAACCAGCTCATACATGCAGAAGCTCAGACACGTGACACACAGATACTACATCAGTGTAGCATAGTACGCTGCGAGTCAGGTCAGCCGCACAGCCTGACACAAAAAGTTTCATGACAGCGGGGTAATACACCGCTGCATTTTGAGTCATCCGCACCTGCTTATGCAACTGCAGGCTGCCAGAGCGCCGCGACGGGGACACCGGCGAGTGCGGCGCCTTGCCCTTGTGCGGGGACAGCGGCGGCTGCGCGCACGCACCCATGTTGGTTTGCACTCCATGATGTGGTTGGCAGCACCTGTCAGGCTGGGCAGCCGCAAGCAGTGTCGCTGCAGAGCGCATACCACACGGTCAGACGCTGGCACAAAGCACAATGCCGTTCTGACACTGCACACATGTGCTGTGGCGGCAGGCCCCCTGGCAACGAGCAGGAGCGCACAGTGTTTGCGTTGGCGAAGAGCGCATTTGCGGACGACGGCGAGAGCGGGGAGCTGCCCGCCCGGTCTATTACCGGCCCGCTGATCGCCCGCCCTTGCCGCGCCTCTTCTAGCAAGCCGAGCACCTGCTCCAGCTCCCACTGTTAAGTCTGTTTGCGTAATACTGCGTTGATGTCAGTAAGATGGTGACAAAGGAAACGTGCTGAGAGGCACCGCGTACGTCGGCGCTGCCGCAAGCGCAGGGGGCGCGGCGGCGAGCGCACCAGCTTCTGCGACTCCGGCAGCGACAGCCACTGCAGGAAGAGGTTATCTGCGCAGCCCGCACAGCGGTGAGGCCCTGCGCCCCAGCCGGTGGAGAGCGCGAGAGAAGGGCGTGCAACCCCGGCTGGGCGCACCCAGTTTCAACTTGCTGCAGGGGAACCGCGACTGCGCGTGACCGCTGTCGCTGAAGCTGCCTGCCGCTGCAGCGCCGCCGCTTTCTCAGACAACATGCAACGAGGCGCTGCAAGCTGCAGATGGGCGACTCTGCACAAGGCCAGCTGAGCCTTCCTTGGCCGTGCATACACGCCAGACAGACTCTACGAGCGCCGACAGGTCAGTAGGACAGTCCACAAAAAAAAGTTGAGCGCCGAGGAGAACACGCGTTGTTGACAGAAGATGTCCCACACTTGCAACAGGTCAGGCGGAGTGTCCCTTTCAACGCCAAGAAAGCACTCCTGCCACTGCGAGCCTGTCACAGTGACCAGGAGTGACACCCCGCAGTGGTGCACGCGCGCCGCAGTGGCGTGCCACCCCCAGCGACAGGGTTGCCAAGAAGACGCAAGCATCCTGTACTACAGAGGCATGGCCTAGCACTTGGCAGTGTGCAACCTTGCCCGCTGCCTGCTCCACGCCGCAACAAGGCAAAGCCGCCAACCCCCCGCACTGTATGTAACAGTGTGTCAACGGAGGCGGCGCACCCCGTGCCGCCGGGTGCGGGGTGTCCGCCGTCAGCAGCACGTTCTTTCCGCCTCTGTGTTCGGAATCATGGTTACGCGAGATGTCCACGTGCAGCTTGCGCATCTGCACGTCGCCGTCTCCCCGCATGCTGCACCGCCGCGCGCGCTCCACGTGCCCCGCCGCCGGCCCGGCTCTTGTCGCTGCCCCGGCCTCACCTTGTTTGCGTGCACCGCTGCATCGGCACAGTGTATCGCGCACGCGTACACCTCACGCAAGTGCAGGGAGACACCGAGCAGTCTAATCGACAAACGTAGTGCGCATCGCTCAAGGCTCGCTTCCTCCAGAAAACTTCAGCCCTTCACAGTAGGGTACGTAAACAATGTTGAGCACTTTTGACGGTTTTAATCGCTATATATATAGCTTTATCAGCACACTTTTAATTAACAGACGGCCGTCGCAGCACGCATGCAGTCCACAATCACATCGTATGACACGAAGACAGTGCTGGTGGGGATACTACAAGGCAAATCTAGGCAAATGACGCACTAATATACTCCATTTTAATGTCAAAGCGATTCAGGAAAATAATGAGTGCGCGTCCGCCAATCAGCCTCAATGCCCAGGCTGCATATACACCCCTCTACATGTTCGATAGCTGAGTTTTGTAGCCATCCTACGCTGCTTAAGATTCTCCGCACTCCAGCTTGCCTATCGAGTTCCGTTCTAGCATGCACTTCAGGGTTGTTCATGCCTAATGTTTCACCAGCACCTTGTGGCCGATCCGATGGCCCTGATCAGTAGGGCTCCTTACCCCATGCCCAAGCCAGCGCCTCAGGCACGGCTAGGCTGCTGCCCACCGCCGTGAGGCCAGCCACAGCATCGACCGGCAGCGCCAGCGTGGCCGCAACATAGCTCCGGAACCCGCGCTTGCGCCGCACGCGGCCGCCCGCCGTGCATGAATCTGCGAGCAGACAGCGCAGAGTGTACGCCGATGCTACGGGTCCGTGGTGACGGGCAAATAGCAAAGGGTCGAGTGATACACAGACAGCTAGCGCTTCATGCGCCCTTGAAAGCAGCGCAGCGTTGAGCGGGATCATGACTGCAAGCATGCGCGCTGCAGCGACCCAGGATGCGGGCTGCGGCACGCGCGGCCCCCGTCCACGCATGAGCTGCGCCATGCGTGCGGCCGCACGCAGACAAGGTGTGCAATAGCCCGCTCTGGCGTTTGCAAGGTGATCAGGCCTCAGCAAGCGCACCGGCGCCCTCGCGGACACGCTCCAGGTAGGCCATGCGCGCGGCCGCATGCAGGCGCTCCCCGCGGGCCAGGCGCCCCGCCGCCGCACCGCCGCCGGCTGCCGCCCAGGCTGCCTCGGCGGCCGCCGCCGCCTCGGCGGCCACAGACGTGCCGTCTAGAGCCAGGGCAGGGCCAGGGTCCACCCACATTCCGCGCAACGCCGCAACCCCGTCTGCAAGCAAAGCAGCAGCCTCGTCGGCCGCTCTGGGCACGGAGCGGCGCCCGCAGCTGGGCCGCGCGCAGGACCTGCCAGGCCGTGTGCACATAGTGGCGCAGTCCGCGTCCAGCAGCGCTGAGGCGGCGGCCGAGAGAACGCCGCCTGACGGGGCGCAGCTAAGCGCAGCGAGGCTTGCGGCATCCTGGTCGGCCCTCGCCTCCGCGGCCCCTGCCCGAGGCAGACGAGCGCTGTGGAGCCGCAGAGCCGCAAACAGAGTTTAGGCAACCCAAGGAACGCATGCAACAACATGCAGGCCTGGTGCTATGAGTTCATCAGAAGCACAGCAAGCAGTATTTTCGAGGCGGCGGTAGGTGTCAGCACGAGTAGGCATTACAGGCTCAGCAGCCAGCACGCTAGCCACACGAGGCAGCAAGCATCAAGGCCTGCACCGGGCTCCTCAAGTGGTGCCGAAGTACAAGCGAACAAACGCAGTGGACACAGGCCAAGGGCAGCAGGTCACCTGCGGCTCGAAGCAGCACATCCGCGGCGGCTGCGGAGTTCACGGCCGCCCACACCGCGAGCGCGCACAGGTCTGGGGCGCCGCGCTCCGCCCCGCCAGCGCGCGCGTCAGTACAGGCAGTGCCAGTAGCACCGGGCTCGGCTGCGCCCGCTGGCCCCGCTGCAGCGCCGCTGTCCTGCGCCCTGCCACGCAGGCCGCCGCCCGCATCCCCGCTGCCTGCCGCGTCCGCTTGCGTGCGGCTCGACTGCACCGCCGCAGCGCCGCTGCTCTCTGGCTCCTGGCCGTCTGCTGCATCGCGGCGCTGCCCCGCGCGAGCAGCTGGTGCGCTGCGCGGCGACTCCGCCGCCGCGCCGCTGCCCTGCCGCACGGCCTGCCAGCCATTCTCTGGGCTGTCTGGTTGCGCAGGGTGTGCAGGCGCGGCCGGCTGAGTCGGCGCGGAGCCCGCGGCGGACGCGCCCATGGCCTGGTGCAAAGCGCGCAGCGCGGCGTAAGGCTCGGCGGCGGCGGGCGGCGGGCGCGCGCCGCGCAGGTGCACCTGCGCCTGCAGCAGGCTCTGCCTGCGCGCAGAGCACACAATTTTAAACATGCGTGTGCACATATTACCCAGCCCCTACCATAAGCCAGCCATAAGCCCATGCAGGCTCCACCCGCATGCGCAGCACAATTGTTAGATGCACGTGTACAGAGCATACCCGCCCCTCTGAGCTCTCACATGTGTGCTGCGGCCTGCAGCGTCTCCCGAGCAGTCACAGCTGCCAGGCGCCGACAGACAATGCGGCACTGCACAGGCCACGCAGCGAGCCCGGTCATTGGAGGAGCAGTCCACAGGCAAGAGCTTTTCAATGCGGCTGACCACATCCACTCAACATGGAGCTGCTGAGAAAGCGGCAGACCTGAGGTCGCAGCGGCAGGCGGCCACCAGCGCGCGCAGCGCGGCAGGCCGCGCGGCGACGCCCTCGGCCGCGCAAACGCGCGCGAGCAGGGCGGCGGCCGCCGGCGGCGCCGGGCGGCGGAATGGCAGGTGCCGTAGGGCCGCCCTGGCCAGCGCCTCGGGCAGCGCCGCCTCGTTGGTGACGAGCACGATGGGCCGCTGCGCGCGACGCTCGGCGCCTCAGCGCGCGAGGCGCCTGCGGCAGCATGCATGAGGCATGCCGGCTGTGGCGGGGGTGAGGGGTGCAGCCCGGCAGCGGCTGCGGCGGCCTGCCGGGCCGCGCGCCTTGGACTCCGCAATGAGCGCGGCGAGCGCGCTCAGGAAGCCGCGGTCGGCGTCCGCCAGGTTGTCCACCTCCTCGAAGACGACCACCGTGCGCGCGCCGGCCTCCGCGCTGGCCTGCGCGCGGCCGCAGGCCTTCAACAGCAATCCTGAAACTCCTCGACCAAACAGCAGGGGGTTTGGGTGCTGCACCGCTGAACACGCAACGGTTGCCCCACAGCTTGCAGGCTCCCTCAGCGACACACCATCGTGCACTCACTGCCGAATTTGCTCTTGCATGCAAAAGCGCGCCAGCAAGCATAACTGCCAGCCAAAAGTACTGTTTTCGACACAGACATCAGGTTCTTTGCAGGGAAGCGTGCCTGGCTATCACCTGTCCAGGCAAACAAATCACCATCCATGTGACACACCGAGAGGAAGGCTTGCACCACAGGAGCACAGGTCATGCACCAGACAGCAGCAGCCAACCCATGCTGCTGCGAGCCAGAACAGAGGCACCTGCGCGAGGCGGCGCGACTGCGTGGCCTCGCCCACGGCCCTGGTCAGCAGCGCGCCCGTGCGCTCTGAGCCGGGGTTCACCTCCAGCACCTGCAGCGCACGCAGGCCTGTGAGGCACAAAAGGGACCCTGGCGCGTGGGACTGCCTGGCCACGCTCATACAACGCTCGCAAGGACTACGAGCATCGACATGTCCTACCGGGACCGAACCTGCAGCCCCAACTCATTGGCGACTGCCGCCACGGCCGCCGTCTTGCCAGAGCCCACTGGGCCGGAGATCCAAGCGGCGCCGCCGCCCAGGCCGCACGCCTCCTCGTCGGAGTCCAGCTCCTGAGAGTCCTGCAGCCAGACCGCCTCAACCTCGGGCATTATGTAAATACACAATCAGCAGGTCGCCCGGTGTGTTGCAGCATGCCCCTTGCACTGAGGCGACGCTTGGGCCGGATGCAGCCGCACAGCGGCAACCTGACAGCATCAGCTAAGCACATGAGCAACACGTCAGCAACACAGTACCAATAGCAGCAATGCATGCACAGGTATATTCGGTGATGATGCTGAGAAGAGCATGCTAGTATCACCTGGCGCCACTCGCCGTCACTGTCCGAGCCTACGGGCACGGCCTTGCCTGCAGCCTGGACCCGCCGCGGCCGCCACTCCAGCAGCCAGGTCCGCAGCTCCGCTGCGCTCCGCTGGTTGCCGCATACCTGTCGCCATTAAAATCTGCATTCACGCTTGAAGAAGTATTAGCTTACTAACGGCATGCCCATAAACCGGTGCGAGCATAACACAGCAGTATGATGTGACCTTCTCAGGTATGCAGACGTGCCTTCTGGCATACACACTCACAAAAACTCAGAGGCAGCTCAAACAGACTCACCGTGGATGCGCGCAAGGGCCGATACTTGTCCGTCCACAGCGCGTTGGCGGGTGCATCAGCGCGCTCGGCAGGCACAGCATCCTCGACGTCAGGTATCGGGTGGCTGGAAGCGTCACGCGGCGCAGCCGGCCGCGGACCTGGAAGCTGGCGCACTGATGAGCAAGCTGGTCATTGGCACCAAGGGCTTCTGTTGTGAAAGTGGCCACATGCAGATTGGACAATCTAAGCGGACACTACCTTACCTGCTGTGAGATATTCACGGTCAGAGCAGCAGATTACATGTCTGGCCAGTCGCAAAGTGGTGTTAGAGCGAAACCATGTCCACAACCCAGGCAAGCCCTTGGTAAATGCAAGCCCTGAGTGGACGCTCATCAAGCGCACGTGGCCGAGCCATGAAGACGCCCGCCACCGGCTCCTCCAGCCCCCGCACGTCCTCCCGAAGGCTGGCCAGCGTGGAGCAGGCAGGCGGTGTGGCCGGACGCCGATGCGCCCAGCCCGCATGCGCCCCGCCGTGCTCGCATGCCTGCCCCTGACGACAAGCAGACGCGGTATATTGCTCATGCCCTTCGCATGCTGCCAACCTGCCTATCTCCCTGCTCATGCCAACGCTCCAACGCTTGCTATCACTTCAAGGGCGTCACGCAGGGGTTACCGCAGCAGCTGCATTGCAACTCATCGGCCCTTCAAGCAGCCTGAGGACTTGGAAACGCTGCTCTGCCATGAAGCACATGTGCAGTCAGTACTAGGCAATGTGCAGATGCATTGCAAACAGAAACATTGCAAAGCCCTCTGCACCTGCTCAGCATGTTTGCATCAAACCTGCGTCACTTGCATCAAATGACGCTCATCGCACGTAAAGTGTGTCTCTCGTCAGGCTGTTCAAAGTAGCAAACGTGCGCGCGGCACCTGCAGGACGTGTATGGCTGGCAGCGCGGGCGGCAGGGGCACGCTGACGCCCGTGCCGCCCTCCCGCGCCATGCAGGCGCCCGCGCCGCCCTCCCGCGCCGCGCACGCGCCCGCGGCGGCCCTGCTCCGCGGCGCCAGGAACGGGTGCGGCTGCAGACCATTCGCCAGCCGCGCCTTGGCCTGCAGGCGATGGCAAGGCCTCATACATGAGTGGCAGGTGTGGCAGGCAACACTGCTTACGGTGGCTGCCGACTCTCATGCATGCGCATACGTAACCAACAGCCGAAGCAAGCCTCATCGCCATTACAGCAACTTCCCTCTGCGCTGTGAAAGCATTGTAGGCATGCACGACTCAAACATAAGCCCCAACACTCGTGGGTAGGGATGGTACTAAAACGTATGCAAAACCTTCATAAGGTGCACACCGCTAAAATGTATGCAAACCCTTATAAGGTGCACAGCGCTCAGTACAGCATCCCTTCTGATGTCACACGAAGCACAGAAGGCCACGAGTATGCTCGAAGCTCGCACCTCCACATGCTGCCGCTGCTGATCCACAGCAGCCAGCCTAGCAGTCTCCCGCGCTGCTGCGGCGTCTGCCTCGCGCCGCGCCCGCTTCTGCGACGCCTTCAGGAAGAAATCGTGCGGCGGCAGCTTGGGCCCCATGCTCGCAGTCCCTCCGTCTCCAGCGGCCCCCGCCCTCCCGCTGCCTGCACCCTGTCCGGGCTTTGGAGGCTTGCCCTCTCCAGGTGCCTCGGCCGCCACTGCTGGCGCTTCTGCTGTCCGGCCTCCAGGCAGACCATTGGCGCGCAGTCTCCGGCTGGGCTGGCCATCCCCGCCTGCCCCTGCCAAGCCGCCGACCTCCTGCGGCGTGCAGGCCTGCTTCCTCCGACCGCTGTTTTTGGAAGGCACGGCTGGCACGCCTGCAGCCAACGGCGCTACACTTGCAGCCGCTGGCGGCCCGCTGCGTGCCTTCTTCAGCACCGGGCCTGCCGAGCACCAAGGTTTGTTAGGACTGCTTGCCTGTCTGCGCCTCTCAGGTTCAGCAAGTCTTGCAAGTTGACCAACAGTGGTCCTAGCAGGCCAGTGGTAAGCGCAGGGACTGGGACTGCCTCACACCGTCTGTGTTGCCGGTGAGGTGGCGCAAGGTGGCCGAGGGGGTAGTCTGTCGCTCGCGCGCGGCCGTAGCAGGTGCGCCATGCTCCACAGGCGCAGCGACGACGCTGACACAGCTCTGAAGGCTACAGTCTGTGACCTCATCGGCCTGGCGCTTGCGCCTGCAACTAAAGCAGCACGCGTCAGAGTGTCAGAGTATCAGAGTGTCGGTGCGCCTCCGCTTTTGTAACAGTTCCGGGAGCAGGGGTGCCTACACAAGTTTACAAGATACTTGAAGGTGCAGCGAGACAGTGGAGCGGGCCAGCAAGAAGGAAAGCCCACTGCCGCGCACCTGCTCTTCACAGGCCGATGTGGTCGTGGCACCTCTTCTTCCTCATCGCTATCGAGGATGAAAGCACGCATGCTGGCTCACATACGGCGTATAGCGCGCTGCATCCTGCACAGCTTTACATCTGAATAGCGCAGCTTATATACAATGTGAAAGTCGTCCAGACTCCGTGTGGCGCGAGCAAGCACTGGCTGCGAACCTCCGTGATCTATTCAGGCTGCTCCAGAGATGAAGGTGGGTCGACCAGCTGCCAGGTTCGATGCTGCAGGCCATGCCGCTTACCAGGCCCTGTGCAGGGTTATTTTGGGTGTTTAAAGGCTGCAGGACAGCTACTGATGGCCTGAGACATCCATACGTTGGTTCTTTGACTTCTACACATTTCAACTGTCAGCCTGTTAGCGGCACACTGAAGAGTGGTGCTGGAGCTAGCACAGTGGAACTCACGCGCAGACCGCAATGGAGCAACTGCCAGAGGACCTGCCTCTGGAAAATCTGGCGGTCGCCCCAGTGAAGAAGGTGAGAGCGCCTGGTGCGCTTGGCATGCCTGTGGCAAATCACCATGGCCTAGCATGCTTTGCTGGCCGAGCGCACCGGCGCGGCACTGCGGCGCGCACACTGCTGCACCTGTCCGCCAGGCTGCTGCGTGCACCGCAGGCCGGAACCAAGGCGAAGGCCGCCAAGGCTGGCGCCAGCGTGCTGCAGCCCGCGCACCTGAACGCGCAGAGCCAGGGCGGCGAGAAGACGATAGAGGACACGTACCAGAAGCTCACGCAGCTGGACCACATCCTGCTGCGCCCTGACACGTACATTGGCAGCACGGAGGCGCAGCAGCAGAAGCTCTGGGTGCATGACGGCCAGGCGCTTGTGTTCCGCGATGTGTCCTATGTGCCGGGCTTGTACAAGATCTTTGACGAGATCCTGGTCAACGCCGCGGACAACAAAGTGCGCGACCCCAAGATGGACACGCTGCGTGTGGACATTGACGCGGTGCGCACCTTTCATATTTGACTCAAGGGCGCCACGCTCAGACCTTTCTAGCGCCTGTGGAGGGCACACACAGCTTGTCAAGGCCTCTCTCCCTCTTACACACGAGCTCTTCACCTGTGTACTCCAGCACATCCCCTTTTTTTGTCACAGGAGCAGCAGGCTCTGTGCACGGTGCAGCCTGCTTGGCCAGCCTGTGCGCCACCAGAGCACAGGCGAGCAAGCGCTCGGCGCGCTGCTGGCAGGGGAGCAACACCATCACCGTCTGGAACAACGGCGACGGCGTTCCGGTGGAGGTACACAAGGAGGAGAAGGTGTACGTGCCTGAGATGATCTTCGGCCACCTGCTGACCAGCAGCAACTACAACGACAACGAGAAGAAGGCGCGCGCTCACCTGCGGGGCGCGCCGCACCACCCTGCCTGCCTGGCGCCTCTGGAGCAGTGGGTGATGTAGCTGCATGTGCATGCATGTAACACCCCTGGAGGCGTCGTGTGCATTGTATCACTGGCAGCACAGCACACATGCGTGCTCGTGTGCCTCTTGTGGAGCATGTCCCGCAATTTGCTTGCTCATAAGTGCGGGACCCAGGGGCAAGCGCGGCTGACTCAGTGCGGTGGCACCACCGGACACAGCTGTGACATTCAGAGGAGATGCTGAGCCTGGCGCACACCAGGTGACCGGCGGCCGGAACGGCTACGGCGCGAAGCTGGCCAACATCTTCTCCAAGGAGTTTGTCATCGAGACGTGCGACGGCCAGCGCCAGCGGCGCTACCGCCAGGTCTTCCGCGCCAACATGACGCAGAAGGACGCGCCGGCCATCCGGGCCTGCAAGGCCAGCGAGAACTGGACCTGCGTCACGTTCTGCCCCGACCTGGCCAAGTTTGGTGTGGCTGGGCGCGGTGTCCCCCGCACGCACGACAGCAACCTGGCATGTTTCTCACCCTGATCTGGCCCGCCTATCAATATGCTGCATGTCACGCCTGCCCCACATGGTGTTGGTGCGACAAAGGTGCAGAGTGGCCTGGTCTATGAAGCGCAACGATGCCTGCGGTGCATATGCGTACATGCGGGGACAATTAGTCACGAGCAGAAGTGATCTGGCACTGCCTTGGCAGGAGAGATGCACTTGGCGCATGGCCGCTGTGGCGGCAAACCACTGTCTGTGAGCAGGCATGGAGGAGCTGGAGGAGGACGTGGTGGCGCTGATGCGCAAGCGCGTATACGACCTGTCGGGCGTGCTCGGCAAGTCCGTCAAGGTGCCTCCTGAGCGCCATACACATGCAGTGTGCTTATTGTGTTCCTGAATAGCGTGTGATGACTGAACAGTGTCCTTGAGTGGCACAGACCAATGACATGCTTGCACGCATCCGTACTCTCGCATTGGGAGTGATCTGTTTGCACTGCATAGGAAGCCTGTGAAGCACACGTGTGGGCGGCAGGTGTTCCTGAACGGCGAGCGGCTGCCCATCAAGACGTTCCAGGAGTACGTGGGCCTGTACATTGGCAACAAGGACGCACCGCGCGTGTACGAGCGCGTCAATGACCGCTGGGAGGTCTGCGTGCTTGCTTCTGAGGGGCAGTTCCATCAGGCATGCGCCCCGGGGCTACAGACATTCACGAATAAGACACTTATGTTGAGCCATTTGTGGAACATCCTACAGGGAACCTAGCAGCATGCCTGATTACGCCCCTGGCACTGCCTGTATCCCGGCCAATTGTGCAAAACCTGTATGCATGCGGTGTTGATTAAGTGGGGATGTATCCTCCTGATCATGCAGAGGGTTGTCTAAGGCAGCGCCAGTGGCCGTGCTGGCGCAGGTGAGCTTTGTGAACTCCATCTGCACGGTGAAGGGCGGCACGCATGTGGACTACATCGTCAACCAGATCAGCAAGTGCGCTTAGGGTGTCATACTGTACGCATGCTTTCATGCTGCTGGTCAACACAGTCAAAATTCCGTGTATGCATGGTGGCTTGAGCGTGTTGCCATGCATCGGCTTGCGTTCGCAAAACACGCGCCCAAGCTGAGCTGATGCTGCGGCACGCACAGGGCGCTGGTGGAGACGCTCAACAAGAAGAACAAGGGCGCCAACATCAAGCCCTTCATGGTCAAGAACTACCTCTCCGTGTTCATCAACTGCATGATCGAGAACCCCGCCTTTGAGTCGCAGGCGTGCTCTCCGAATGGAAGACAGCTTTTGTAGTGCAGCTGTGCTCCCATGCAATGCCTTGCTGCTCAATGCAGGTGTCTCCTCTTGGTGTGTGCTCCCATTGCCTACCTATGCCACCGGCGCGCAGACGAAGGAGACGCTGTCGCTGCGCGCCACCAGCTTCGGGTCCAAGTGCGAGCTGTCCGACAAGTTCATCAAGAAGGTCGCCGACAGCGGCGTGGCCGACGGCGTGCTTTCTTTCGCCACATTCAAGCAGAACAAGGACATGAAGAAGACGGATGGCGCCAAGCGCCAGCGCATCACTGGTGCCGCCCTGCCTGCCTGCTGACGCACCAAGGGAGAGTGAGTTTGCTGGGCAGGACACATGGCAGCTTTACCATGAAGGCATGGAGTCGCTTGCAAACGAGCAGCTATGCCCATGCTTTCTGCTCTATGCTGACTCGTTCACAATGATTTTCCATGCGTATGTGCTTGCAGCATGCTGTGCAGGATCATGCAATGCTAGTGTGGAGACTGTGGCTCTGAGCATCTAAGTGACACCGAGGGCAGGGCTGCCCAAGCTCATGGACGCCAACGATGCGGGCGGGCGCAACTCGGAGCACTGCACGCTGATCCTGACCGAGGGCGACTCCGCCAAGTCGCTGGTGGTGGGCGGCCTCAGCGTGGCCGGCCGCGACCGCTTTGGCGTCTTCCCGCTGCGGTGCGCGCGGCCTCGCCGTCCATGCCTGCCTGGCATGTAGCACATGCCGTCTGGCCTGCTCAGGGTTGTGCGACGGCAAACTGAGCATGCGCTGGCTCGTTTCAGTACATTTGATACGGGCATATTGCATCACATGACATGCTGCGTACTGAAGCAACGCTCTGCTCAATGGTGTTGTGACATGCTCAGCGAATTCGTGTCGTGCTTGCACGCAACCTGGGCGTTGGTGCGCGCGCGCAGGGGCAAGCTGCTGAACGTGCGGGACGCCAGCCTCACGCAGGTGACCGGCAACGCTGAGATCCAGAACATCAAGCAGATCATGGGTCTGCAGCACGGCAAGGTGCGCACATGCGCTCCTGGGCCTCGCTGCCCGGTAGTGCGCGTCGATGTGCGTGTTGCATGCTGGTGAGTGGCTGCAGATTGTGGGCTGATCGTGCGCTGCAGCTCGGGAAGGTGCGCACATGCGCCCGAGGGCCTTGCCGGCGGGGTTGCGGGTGGAGCTAGCGCATGCTTGCACAGCCGCCGGCGCCGCGCGCGGCGCCGGCGGCCCCCCCCCGGGCGGCCACCCCCTCGCAGCCTCCCCGCGTCGCGCACGGCCCGCCGCGCCGGCGCGCGCAGAGCGGCGCCGCCCCGATCGCGAGCGCAGATGTATGAGAGCCCTGACCCTGACCGTACTCGGGCCCCGCAGGTGTACGACAGCGCGCGGCAGCTGCGTTACGGCCACCTCATGATCATGACCGACCAGGACCACGACGGCTCGCACATCAAGGGCCTCATCATGAACTTCTTCCACCACTTCTACCCCACCCTGCTCCGCGTGCCGGGCTTCCTGCTGGAGTTCATCACGCCCATCGTCAAGGCGCGCCGCGCGCGCGGCCGCCGCCCCTCCTGTCTCACTCACGGTCTACCAATCTGCGTCGTGAGTAACTGCTGCGCGCATGCATAAAATAGCTCAGTTTCATGGTTAATATAACCCACAGGTGACAGAGATGGTAGAATGCCATGGAAGATGTTAAGGGAAGTGGCTAGGCAGCTGGGCGGCCAGACGCGGCCCAGGCGCGCGGCGCACAGCGCGTGCGCGCGGGCGCCAGGCCACCAAGGGGCGGCAGACGCTGGCGTTCTATTCCATGCCGGAGTATGATGCGTGGCGCGAGGCCGCGGGCGCTGGCTGGAGCATCAAGTACTACAAGGGCCTGGGCACGTCCACCGAGGCGGAGGCCAAGGACTATTTTGCCGACATTGACAGCCACCGCAAGGAGTTCATCTGGCAGGGTGCGCCTGCGCCCGGCGCCGCATGCCGAGCTGATCGAGTAACAGGCTTTGGCTGCTGTGACAGAGGCTCGGGTGCGGCTCAAAAGATCGCTTGGTATGTGCAGCGGCAAATGATCCCATGGAGTCAGTGCAAGAGCAATGCTGCAGCCGTGTTCACTCCTGTGGGAGTGTGAGATGGACTGGGGCCCACTGCGCGTCTGCTAGCCCGTGCGGAGAGGTGGCGCTGTCGGCCGCCCAGGCGAGGAGGACCACGCCGCAATCGAGCTGGCGTTCTCGAAGAAAAAGATCGAGGACCGCAAGCTGTGGCTGGCCAGCTTTGTGCCGGGCACCTTCCTGGACCAGAGCGTGGACCAGATCACTTACTCCGACTTTGTCAACAAGGTGCCCTTTGTGCTTTACGACCTTGGTCCACCTATTTTGCTATGTGCACACACCAATCACAAAGGCCAGTCTGACCAGTGGCAGACCTATGAATCTGCTGCGGGCG
>JAABUV010003084.1_pt1 | contig 21580 bp, 27 predicted proteins | sample 5559971 | NCBI WGS metagenome assembly JAABUV01 (sample SAMN10711881, study PRJNA513362) | rock metagenome | isolation source: Antarctica rocks | place: Antarctica: Victoria Land, Knobhead nord | collected 2015-12-19
TGTGCTGCTGGTGCTGCTTCTCTTTTTGGGGGGGGGGGGGGGATTACGAGCGCCCAGCCCTATATCCAATATCCTGCTGTGCTGCAGGTGGAACTACACCGACGCAAAGACAAAGGCGGTCACAACCTTCAACGGCACCTGCGCCAATCCTGGTAGCGCCCCCGCCATGCACCCCTGCCCAGCCGGGGCGCGCACCGCTCGCTGGGCAGGCCGGCACTGACGGCGCGCTGCAAACCCCGCAGGCGGCCAGCCGATGGGCTCCTGGTGCTACGTGGACGCCAAGACATGCACGTACCCGTCGCTCAACGACACGACCGGCCAGAGCTACGGCTGGTGCCAGAACAACCAGTCGACCACCACGTACGACACAGGCGCGCGCTCGGCGCTGCCACGCAAAGGGCTCTGTGGGTGCAGTGCCTGTCGCCTCCATATCAGGCCTCCATCCCAGGCGCTCCGCTGCGATAAGTTTGAGCGCGTCATGGGGACTTGAGCAAAGAGGGTGAATTCCCTATGGCTGACCTGCCGCGCCCCCGCCCGCCGCGCAGCCAAGACGGTCAACTACTGCGCGTGCCTGCCGAGCTACAATGCGACCGGCGCGAACGGCGCGGTCACGCCCGTCACCAATGGCTCCTGCGTGCGCACCTCGCCCGGCGAGCTGCCCTGGTGCCACGTGGTGGAGAGCAGCTGCATCACGCCCGTCACGCGCCGCAACGGCCTCGCCTTCGACACCTGCCTCAACCTGGGTGCGCCGCGCCGCCCGCCCCCCGCGCTGCCTGCCGGCGCCGCGGGCGCATGCTGTGAGTCAGCTGCGCCCTGCCGCGGTGGTGTATTAATTGTACGGTGCGTTGCTAGACAAGCTGTTTAGCTTATTCAGGCACAGATGTGGTGAGGCCTGGCTGTCGGCACCGGCATGTGGCATGCACAAGGCATTGAGTTGCTTCTTGAGGCAGTAGGTCACACACGCACTGTGCCTAAAGCTGCGACGGTGATGGCATCCACCCGGGGTGCCAGAGGCGGTGGACGTTGGCCCATAGCATGCAAGGTATAGCGCGAGGTGCTGAAGTGCACGAGTGCGCGGCAGGCGACCTGGGCCAGCTGCTGCCGTCTGCGCCGCTTAACGCGGCTGCGGACCCTGCTAGCGCGAGCGGCGGCGGCCATGGCCTGAGCGGCGGCGCCATTGCGGGCGCGTGGCCCGGCCCCTCGCCCCTGCCGTGAGCGTTGTCACTCCGTGGGCGTTGCGCGTGCGCAGGGCATGGCACTGCGCTGCGCATGCTGTCAGCGCGGAAGACACTGCAACGCGCTCGCGCACTGCCAGGCGCTGGCCCTGCTTGGATGCAGCTCCGCATGCCGCGCTCAGTGCTGAGCGCGGCGCCGCCCGCGCAGGCATCGTGATCGCGGCCATCGTGGCCGCCGCGCTGCTGGCGGGGCTGCTGGCGTGCCTCGCGATGCGCGCGCGCCGGGGCGCCGCGGCCAAGAAGGGCCCCGCGAACGGCGGCTTTGCGCCGCCGGAGCCGTCGGACGCGGGCAAGCCGGCGGCGGGGCAGGCCAATCCGTTCGGCAAGGAGCAGCACTGGACGTCCGACTCGGACACGTCCAGCCTGGCGAAGGGCGGCCACCGCGGCGCCACGTGGGGTGCGCCCCGCCGGGCAGCGCTCGTCAGGGCGCAGCTGCCGGCTGCCGGCCCTGGACGGGTTGCAGCCGACATGGATGTGCCATGGCGTCCGCAAGCGCCCCTGTCAAGTATGGCCTTAGCTTGCTGGCCATGCCAAGGGGGATGCCTGGCGCAGCATTGTCACAGCATTAACAGGGAGTGAGCAGGTAAGAATTTTCCTGAGCTGTGCCTCGCCCTGGCCAACTGGCTGGCATCATGGCCGTGCCTCTCGGCCGACCTCCACTGCCTCGGCTGAGCCCGCCCCTGCTCGCAGGCGTGCCCGTGGGCGCGGCGGGCCTGGGCGCGGCGGGCGCCGCGGCGGCCGCCAGCAAGGGCGCCTCCACTGGCACCGACAGCGAGGACAGCGGCGTGGTCAAGCCCAAGGCGTGGCCGGCGGGCTACGCCAACAAGGGCGGCTACTCCAGCGCTGACTCGTCCCCCATGAGCGCCGGCACCGGCAAGTCAGCCGCCAGCAGCGCGCTGTCCGGCAAGAGCGGCGGCACCACCGACAGCACCGGCAGCCTGCCCATGGCGCGCGCCCCTGCTGGCCCTCGCCCCTGCGCCATGTGACACCAGTTTGTTTGCGCCCACTCATGCGGCGAGCTCCCCTGTCACAGCACATGGCTTTGACGGCATCCCGCTCGTCCATGCTTGCAAGCGACATTGTCGACCTGCAGCCAGGAGGCTGTTGGTCACAGCATGCCCTTGCGAGCCTGCAACACCCATGCATGCCATGCGCGTGCACGCCACGAAAGCGCGGATGGCGACTTGCCTGTGCGCACACGGTGACAGGGAAGGGTCCTGACAGGCCTCTGACGCTGTCTGAACACCTTGCGCAGACGATCCCGGACTCCTGCTGGCAGATCAAGCCCGAGGACATTGAGATCTGCCAGCGCCCCGACGGCAGCGGCGACTGGCAGCTGGGCAGCGGCGGCTTTGGCAAGGCGCGCCCCCATCCGCGCCGCACTGCCGAGGCGCTGGCCGCGCACGTGGGAACGCGCACTCTGGCACTCACTCTGAGCGCAGTTGGGGTGATCTCAACGCTATGATGTCGTACAATTGCAGACAGGTCGCTGCTCCTCTCACCAGCCGTGACCCCCCCTTTACCTAGTAGCCTGCATGCTCTGGCCTGCCTGCATGCTCTGGCCTGCCTGCATGCTCTGGCCTGCCTGCCTGTGATGGCCCGCCTGGGCCGCGAGCGTACGCCGCCACTTGACGCGTGCGGCGCCACGCGCAGGTGTACAAGGCGGTGCTGGATGGCACGCAGCCGGTGGCGGTCAAGAAGCTGCTGCGCAGCGACGGTGGCGCTCTGGACGTCAAGTTCCTGCGCGAGATCGCCATCCTCAAGGAGTGCCACAGCACGCAGGTGGTGCAGTTCCTGGGCGCCTGCCTCACGCCCGGCTGCACCATGCTCGTCACCGAGCTGCTCGCCGGCGGCTCGCTGCACGACATGCTGCGCGTCGGCCGCTTCACCTGGTACAAGGGGTGCGCCGGCCCCGGCCGCCGCGGTGTGCTCGGAGTGCTTCGCGGCATGCTGCACGCCCGCCTCTGTCTCTGGCGCAGGCTTTCCCGCCGCTTGCTCCCCGCGGCCTTATGGGCTGCCTGCCGGCACACTTGAACGACTATGTTGCAGTGGTAGCATGTGCGTGCTGACTATACATGCAACACAGCAGCGGCAGACCCAGGGTGCTGTGGTGCTGCGCCGCATTCTCCCGGCCCGCCCGTGAGGTACGGGGCCGGTGCCGGGCGGCAGGGGCGCGAGCGTGGCGCTGGACGTCGCCTGGGGCCTGGCGTACCTGCACAAGAACAAGATCGCGCACCTGGACATCAAGTCCGGCAACGTGCTGCTCACCGAGTGCGCGCCCGCGCCTGGCCGCGCGCCTGACGCGGCCTGCGCCCGTGGCACAAGTGCAGGAGGTCCTCGCGGCCTCAGCGAGCCAGCGCGGCCTCTCAGACTCCTCGACTCACTACCTCTAGTTTGCGTGGGTAGGCTGTTTAAGCCCCTGACGTCCACACAGCGAAACGCTCATGGCAGCACGTTATCTGCGGCGCCTGTGACCCTGCTGAGCGCGTCGCCAGGCGTGACTCACAGTACGGTGGAGCAAATGCGAGTCTGGACGTCTGACGCGGGCGCGCGCGCAGGTCGGGCAAGGCCAAGATCGCAGATGTGGGCCTCGCGCACACCGTCGAGACCACGCGCGTCAAGGACCTGGAGGCTGTCGGTGCGCGCCCGTTGCAGGCGCCCGTATGGCCGCCAAGACACTGTGCTCCTCATCGTGTACCCATCGTGTTACGCTGTGCAAAGGTGCCGCCGTTGCGTAGCCGGAGGAAACGCGCTTGCTGCGTCAAGCTCCCGCCTGTGCTGGCGCGGGGCCATCCGTCAGCGCACGCGCTCCTGCCCCTGATGCCCTGTGCACGGGGGCCATGCCTGGGGTCGACCCGCACGCATGGGCCCTCCCACTGCTCCTTACGCCCGCCGTATCATCACACACGCTGGCTCCGAGCGGTGCGGCGCCCCTGCAGGCACGTTCGCCTACGCTGCGCCGGAGCTGCTCACCGGCTTCAAGTGTAACGAGAAGGCCGACATCTGGTGCGCATGCTGCACGCGCGCCGCCCTGCGCATGCTCTGCCTCGGGCGCAGCGTCGTGCCCCCTCTGGGCTGTGTGCATACTGTTTCCCCTGTCCGACATATCTCGGAGAGAGGCCTAGGTAAGCTGCCTGTCACATAGCCTGCAGCAGCAAGCTGCGGGCGCGCGCGCCTTGAATTGGCAGCGCTCTGTTGCAACAGCGGGGACCGCCGCTGGGGGAGCAGCCTGCGCGCGTGACAGCAGCCAGCAGCGCGCCCACCCGCTCTGCTGGGCGCGCAGGTCGTTCGGCGTGCTGCTGTGGGAGCTGGCGTCGGGCGAGGTGCCGCGCCGCGGCACGCTCCGCGAGCTGCGGTGCGCTCTGCGGCCCGACCGCCCGAGCAGGGCCGTGCGTATCGCCACTGCCAGCACGGGAGCATGCATGCGAGCGCTCAGCAGATCCAACCATGGCGCTCTGCCAGCGCGCTTGACAGACAGGGAGCCCTGCGCAGTGAGCTGCTGCTGTGCAGCCTGCTGCCTGCTGGCCCATCCGACAGCCTGCGCGCGTTCTGCCGCGCAGGGTGCCAGAGGAGTGCCCCAAGGAGCTGCCGCCGATGATCGAGGCGTGCATGCAGCTGCACGCCGCCAACCGGCCGAGCGCGTCGATGCTGGCCGCCCAGCTGGCGCCGCTTGCCGAGGCGCTGCAGGGCGCCGCGGTGTCGTCCAAGAAGGGGCGCCCTGCAGCGTGATGACAACTTCTGTGCAAGAACTGACCCCTCTTCCGCCCGCAGCGGCGAGGTGCCGGAAGGACTGCTGCAGGCGGCAGAGGGGCCAGCCCGAAACCGCGAGCGATGCGGGCGCGTGGTCCCAGAGGGCAGGGGCCCCCTGGGGCGCGGGTCCACCCAAGTCTAGGTCAGTCGCAGCTTGCGGGGAGGGGAGTTTTGGGGAGTGCTTGCGTCGCCCCTGCTGATTGTCGTGCTGGGAAGGGCGCCAGAGCCCAAGTACGCTGCTGCTGTGCTGCGCGCCGCCGACGCGCTTTTCGCGGTTGCCAGCTGGCACAAAGCGTCTGGGGCGCTGGCGCCGAGATGTCTCCTGGGGTGGGTGTACATGTCGGAGGGCTGGCAATGTAACCCCTCCAAACCTCTGCCTGCAGACCGTGACCCGTATGTGCCGACGAGGGTCTCTGATAAGCAATCTGGAGGCGTCCGGTCATGTGGCGTCTGCATGCGCGGCTCTTACCCCCCGAGCATCTGTCCCCGTCTCCAGTGCGTCTTCTTTACCGTGTGTGCATTTATTCATTGCCATGTCGGCGCCATTTTCGCCCATGCGTTGCTTGGTGCTGCTAGAGGCCAATGCTGCGAGGGAGCAGGTTCAGTCCAGGAATGAGGCGCGCGCTTTTCATACTGCGCGCGGGGATTGCGCCTGGCGCAGCACCCTGCACGGCCAGACGACATGACTCCTGTGCCTGCATGGGTGTTGTCTTATAATGTTGTCTAATACAGTTATGCAGGAGATAGTGGTCTGGTGTTGAGTGCGCATTGGAAGGCTGGCGGGCGCTTATGGTCCTTGACGAGCACAGGGACGCTCATGTACTCTTCCAGTGATTTTTTGGGGGTGCCACTGTGGCCCGGGGTGTCCTCATACAATACCCCGTGTGCCCCACTCAGACAGTCTGCGCCAGAGGGCGCCAAGCAGCATCTCTCCCCCGCCAGCTCCTGTCCGCAGGTGCGGGAGCGCAGGTAGATGCATAGGACGAAGTTCGCAGCTCATTCTTTCCGTGTCTGCACGCATGTTTGCCTGCTGCCGTTGCAGGGGCGGACTTGCAGGCCTGACAGCCTGGCGGTGGGCGCTGGCAGCGTGTTGGTCTGTGTTGGTGTGTGTTGGTGTGAGTGACCATCCGGTATACGGCAACACGGTGGCCTTTTCGTGCACGATGGACTTCTGGTGGTCGACTTTCGGTGGTGTGTTCATGCTGTGGAGTTTTCGAACAAAAGTATGGCTACTCTTCGGGTGTAACAAGGCCGTGAACAAGGCCGTGAGTCTTGTTCAGAAAGCCTGAAAAGGTGCCATTCAGCTCCACACCGCTGTCACGCAATGCAATGGAAGGCATGTTTTGAAGCATGGGGCACCTGGCCGAGCTCGGTTCCATGCTGCCATTGGTGCCCTGCATATGTCACGTCTGCATGCGACACATGCGCCCGTCGTGGGCATCTCGCGATGCGCTTGCGCACCAGGCAGCTCTGAGGATGAAAAGCTGCACAGGTCGGGGTAGTGCGCGCGCGCATTTTGTGCTTGTGCTTCTGCGGAGACGTCAGGAGAAGCAGGTATGCGTGCATCCTGCAGTGCATGGCCTGCATGCCTTCAATCCTCTTGGATATTTAGAAATCCTTGCTTGTCCATGCATTTGTCTGCGTCCATACGGCAAAACGCTGAGCCCCTGCGCGGTCTCCTTTGACTGTGCATGTGCCCTGTTGGCTGGTAGCTACTTATTGCTCCACCCCTCGCGTTACAAGACGCACAAAGCCAGAAAGCACAAGCAGCTAAGAGCCGCTGCGGCCCCAATGACGACAGGCAATGCTCAGGCAAGCATAATGATCATGAGGACCCTCCAGTACGTTAAGAGGCAAGAGCAGCTCATGTGGAGTTGCTCTTTGGTCGGCAGAAGAAGCACATATGTGGATGCAGAGGTGTCTTGTAAGTCACGGCGGCGTGCTGCAGCAAGGCGGCCACAGAAGCCTCCAGACATTTACCAGCCTACTTGACACCGCACATGCACCGTCATATCTGCGAGCAGCAAGGCTCGCCCCTACCGAGCAGAGCTTGCTGTGAGCTGTGACGCAAAGGACCCACGTCAAGATTGTGTCCAGCTTTGGAATGCGCAAGGACAACAAGTGCAGATCCTGGCACACTTGCCGGCGATGCGCCTGACGAAGCAATGCGCCTGCACGAATGCCTGGTCTCACGAATGCATGATTTGCAGCCCGTCTGTCAGCCAACTTTGGCTTACGGGCCCCTCTCTCCTTGGCCCGATTCGACGGCTTCGTGCATGACACATCAGGAATCATCCACGACGTGGAGCACTGGCTAGCACCGGCTGGCACTGGCTGGCCTATTGCTGGCTTCAGCCCGCAGCCTGCTCGCCCGCAGCGGAGCAAATGTTGCATGCGCCTTGTTGTTGCACGCATAGCAGCGCCTGGTTCCCAACTTGGATATGATATGGAGGTGCACCGCAGCACAGGCTGCTAGACGGGACGCTGCGACGCGCGCGTGCTGCCTCAGGACTGCGTGCTGGTGCGCGCGTGACGATGGGCACCGTGCTTGGCCGCTCTTGGGTCAGCCTCGTCGCGCGGTTAGCGGCTTGCAGGGAGGATGTTTGGGCACTGGCGGCCTGAACGTGCTGCGTGCGCAGGTGCCTGACCCTCCTAGTACCTGTGCGCAGCGCAATCGTTGCACAACGGCTCCCGACAGGCATTTCAGGTGCGGAGCGTGTCACTGTGCGCCTCTGCCGGGCACACAGGAGCTTGCAGCGGCAGTCCAGGGCGTCAAAGAGCTGGGCAGGTTGTAACCCAGTGCGCGCTTATGCTTGCGCAATCACATTACTTCTGCGGCCGCTTGTTGCAGGTTGTAGTTGCTGAGTCCTGGCCGTTGTAGTGGAGTTGTTGCAGCAGGGCAAGGCCGTCGAGGTGCTGAATGTGGTCAGATGAGGTCGCGTTGGGGTCATCATGCTGTCCATCGTCGCGTCAATGGCCTACGTCAAACGCTGTGTGTGCTGGGAGTGTGCGCCTTCCAGGACCAGGCTGTTCTGCGGCTTGGCGGCGCTGTGAGGGGGGTGGCGCACGTGCAACGCAATTGTTGCAAGGCAGCGACTTCGTATCTAGGTTGTCTCTCCGGGGAACCACGCCGCTGCGGCGTGCGACAGGGACCGCACATTGGCGTGCGATGGGTGGGCGTGGAACACGTCTTTCGAGGTTTTTGAGTGCAGGCTTGCTGTGCGCCCAGGCTGCCAGTGCCTGCCAACGTGGTCATACCAGAGCAGCAAGGGCGTCACCTACACCATCACCAACGGCACTTGCCAGAACCCTGGCGGCGAGTGGAATACGTTCTGGTGCTACGTCGACCCGGTGAGTTGTTGCGGCCAGGCTACCTCTGCGCTCTGTTCTGCCGATTTCGCAACTTGGACCTGGTCACTTACGGCCTAGTCTTGTTGGCCTTAGAAGCCTTGTATCAGCCAGCTCCTCTTCCCGACTGCTGGCAGCTCTCTTAGAATCCATGAGCGCGACACGCTGGGCTCAGGGCAAGGCAGGCTGGTAGCGCCTTGCACACCGCTCTGCAGCCCTGACCCGGGCGCGTGTGCCGGCCGCAGAGCACCTGCCAGCATGCGCCGTTCACGTTCAACGGCGGCGTGCGCTCGGCGGCGTGGGACTCGTGTCTGGCGCAGAACCTCACGCGCACCATCGACTCGGGTGCGCGGCCGGCGTCGCGCAGAGTCCGTCTGCGGGCTGAGGCACAGACTTTGCTTGGCTGGCGCATTACCTGACAGGCAGTACTTGCAGGTGTAGGGCTGGTCGGTGACTGCTTTGAGCATGCCCTACCCTATGCTATTCCCTATCTGTCTGCACATTGTCCACTCCACCTATCAGCATGGAGCGATGCATTTGACGCGGCCTCAGCGGTTGCTTCCCTGGGCCTTCACAGCACAGCACCCTAGGGGCCTGCGCGCGCGCAGCATCCCTGTGTGCGGTGCCCTGCTGTGTGCACAGGCTCATGAGGTGTTATGCGGAACTGAAGGCGCCGCCGCGCGCCGGCGCGCAGAGAAGACGCTGAACTACTGCAACTGCGAGGCCAACTACACGGTCACCGCACCCGGCGGGCAGGAGCTGTCGTCGGCCGGCGGCTGCGTGCAGGATTCACCCGATGTGGCGCCCTGGTGCCCCGTGGTGGAGGCGACCTGCTCGTACCGGCCGCCGCGGCGCAACGGGCAAGCCTGGGACGTGTGCCGAGGCGCGCTCCCTCCCGGCGCGGCGCACTGGCAAGCGGGCCGTGCTTCGGATCGCGCGTGAGTGCGGGGCGCGCAGCGTCTGCACAGGCGTCGAGCGCTCGCAAAGGGCGCTGCCGTGTGGCGCGCTGCGCTGGCGCGCGCGCCTGAAGATGTGCCTGCCTGGCGTGGGGCAGGGTCCACGTACGATGCGTACCCGAACGGCACGCGGAGCCAGGCGGCCGCCAACCAGCCGCGCCCGCTGAGCTCTTCAGGTGCGCCACCGCCGCGCGGTGGCTGTGAGCGTGTGAGCATGGCCCGCCATCGCAGGCGCTGCTGGCGCTGCCCCGCGCTTGCCATGCCTGCTTTCCAGGGCGTTCCGCTTAGCGCATGCACCGGCCTGGCCGCCCTCTGCATACGCTATCGGACCTGGAGGCATGCAAGCGCTTTGTAGCGTGTCATGGAAGTGCGTTGTGATGGCAGCTGCTGCTGCAGCGCTGCAAAGTGTGATCCTCTTGACTCTCGCTTCTGTTGCGCAGGGTGCCGCTGTCTGGACAGGTAAGCGGGGCGCCCGGCTGGTCCTCAGGTCCTCAGGTGACATGCTTGCGGCGTGCAGCGCGTGCTCAAGTGGCACGCTGCAGGCCCTGTTCTGACCCTTGGGTGGCCCAGCCGTGCTTTGTGTGAATGCTCAGTCGCCGGGGAGGCAAAGTGGCCTGCTGTGCACCTTTGCACGGGTGACCCGCGGGAGAGCGTTGCAGCGGCAAGTGCAGCTCATACTAATGGTGGATGAGGCAGAGTGCGCTGGGGCCTGCAGCTGGAAGTACACCGTGGCCGGCACGAATGAGACCAAGGTCTTCAACGGCACCTGCGACAACCCCAGTGCGCCCCCTCGCCGCCCTCACGCTTGCCGACCTTGCACGCAACCCGGTGCAGGCCCTGTACTGGCCGCCATGCGCCCCGCGCTCGTCCCGCCCACCCCTGGACAACTCTGCCAGGGCGTGTGAGTGACCTGGCAGGTTCCTGGCAGGTTAGGCATGGGAGTGCAAGCGGGGCGCCCGCGCGCAGGCGGCCTGCCGATGGGGCCCTGGTGCTACGTGGACCCCGTCAACTGCCGCAACCAGCCCTACGTGGACTCGACCGGCGGCACATACGACGTGTGCGCCGCCACGAAGGACACCACCACGTATGACACGGGTGCGCTGGTCGCAGCGCATCTCGACGCTAGCTACGTCTGCTGGAGGCATGCGATCTGCAGAGTGTGTGCGCTGGCCCTGCGCTGACGGCGCGCCGCGCACGCGCGCGCAGCCAAAACGGTCAACTTCTGCAGTTGCGAGCCGCGATACAGCGTGACCGGCGCGGCCGGCAAGACGTACAACGTGGCCGACGGCGGCTGCGTGCGCAACTCGAGCGCGGCGCTCGCGCGCTGCCAGGTCATCGTCAGCACCTGCGTCACGCCGGTCGCGCCGAACGGGGGCGGCCAGTTCTGGGACGTGTGCCTGAACACAGGCGCGCGCGCGCGCGGCCCGCCGCGCCTCAAGCAGGCACCGCGCCGGGGCGCAGCGCGCAGGGAAGGCATGCCGCAACTGTTGCGGCTGTGGGGTCCCGCGGTTCAGCATGTGTAGATGTGCCGTGTGGCGAGTGGGGCGACGTGCTAATGCCCGCTTGGGAGGAGGCGCAGCGCCTGTCGGGACCAGGGTGAGCCTGGCAGGCCCTGGGAGTGCTGCCTGGTAGTGCCACCAGGACCAGGGTGCAGGGGTCAGGGCGCTGGTGCATGCTCGCAGGCGCGCTGGGAGCGCTGCTGCCTGCGGACCTGTACCAGGAGACGCAGGTGGCAGGGGCTGGGAGCTCGGCGGGGTTGGGCACGGGCGCCATAGCTGGCGCGCTCCCTGGCCCACAGCTGCCTTCTGTCATGCTCATGCCGTGCAGGTGTTGCTCGGCATCATGGCCGCTCATGTGGCATATCATGTAGCATGGCCGCTCACATGGCATATCATGTAGCACCAGTACCTGCGCTCGCCGCTGTGCACATCAGCAGACATTAAGCGCGGCTCGACTCACAGCTGCACCCTGATTGAGGAGGCAGGCCTTGTCACTAGGCTCAGGCCACGACAGCGCACGCAGCTGCTGGCGCCCTTGACGCCAGGCAGGCGCTGCGCAGGGATCGCGGTGGGCGCCGCAGTGGTTGTGGCGGTGGCCGCGGCGGTGCTGTGCGCGGTGCTAATGCACCGGCGGCGCGCAGCGGCCGCGCTGGCGGCCAAGGTGCGGCAGGAGTCGCAGGGCGTGGCCATGGTGGACGGCTTCTCGCACGCCGACAGCTACGGCCCGGAGAGCGGCCCGCTCGCGCCGCCGGGGCCCGGCCACCGCGGGCTCTGGTTCTACGAGCAGCTGCATGCATCGCTGGTGAGGCCGCCCTCCAGGGAGACATTGGCCAGCTGCACGCCTGTGCGCTGGGCTGTCCACCGGCAACGGTGGGCGGCAGCATGCAGATGTGATTTACATGACAGGGGGCTGGCTCATGGCAAATGAGGTTGAAATGGGGTGGAATGGGGCGGCGCGCGGTGAGCACGTGCACGCGGTGAGCACGTGCACGCGCGGCCGCGACTTGCGAGGCGGGCCGCGCGCAGATGGCGCGCCGCACGCCGTCCGAGGGCACGTCCAGCAAGAACATGGGCGCGCCCGGCGGGCAGCCGCGCGGTGAGGGGCGCGGCTCGCGGGCGCCCAGCATCGCGCGCGGCAGCAGCGTCGGCGGCGGCAGCTGGGAGGGCGGGCCGCCCGGTTCGGGCGCCGACTCGGGCCCCATACCTGGCTCAATTGCCGGGTCGTCCATGGGCGGCTTCGGCCATTCGTCGGCCGGCGGGCGCTCAATGGACTCTTCCGGCGTGGTGGGCCAGCGCGGCGCGCGCGGCGCGCCCGGCAGGGGCGTCGCTGCCGCGGCGGGGGCCGCCGCCGCGGCGGGGGCCGCCGCCGGGGGCGGGGACCCGGGTTCTGGCGGCGCCGCCGGCTCGCGGTCCGACGAGTCCTCAGACAATGTGGGCGAGCTGGGCACGTCGGGCTCGAGCAGCAGCGGGCGGCGCAGGGGGCGCAGCGGCCGCTCGCGCAGCCGGGGGTCGGCGCTGCGCTCCGCGGACGGGCCGACGCCCGTGCCGTCGCCCACTGGCGGCAGCAGCGCGCAGCACGTGCGCCCCGCATCCTGCGGCCTGTCCAGCAGTCCCTGGGCGCGCGTGCGGAGTCTGCGCCAAACGGTTGCACCACGAGTCAATTTCCACAGTGTGCTAATGATGGTAAAGAAGCGCGTTGTAGTTTTTCCGCCTGCCTCAGAGCCGCGGCCGTGCGCGCAGGGCTGGCGGCCGGGCGAGGCCGGGACGAGCGGCTCGGAGCTGCCGACCGGCACGGCGGGCACGCGCGCGAGCGGGCGCAGCAGCCGGCTGAGCAGCCGCGGCAGCGGCGCGCTGCCGCGCGTGGTCGCCACCGAGACGTGGGCGATCGCGCCGGAGGAGATTACCATCTGCCACCGCCCGGACGGCTCCGAGTGGGAGCTGGGCGCGGGCGCCTATGGCCGCGTGTTCCGCGGCATCTGGTGCATGCAGGCCGTGGCCGTGAAGCAGGCGCGCGCACGCGCGCCTGGCCCGTCTCTCTGGGAGATGAGCGGGCCTGCACTGCGCCCTGTGCGCTCGGCGCGCTTTCAGAATGGCCTCGCGCAGCGCCGCGTCACTGCCACTGGCCCTGTCGGGTGGTTTTTGCCGGCGCCTGCCAGCCCTGACGACCCCCGCACCTCTGCGCCGCCTTGCGGCGCGCCGCACCGCGTGCGCTTCGGTCCCCACCGCGGCCGCGCCCCGCAGGTAAACCGCTCCAGCGAGAAGGTCAACGCTGACTTCCTGACGGAGATCTCCGTCCTGAAGGAGTGCCGCAACCCGAACATCGTGCAGGTGGGCTCTGCGGTCACCTGCCTGCCCTGGTCGGGGTTGCGGCATGCCTGGTGGTTGCGGGGGTGCCCTTGCACAGATGCGCATCAGCCAGCAAAGCTTCCGGCAGAGCTGGAGAGGGCTTGGCGGCGCTGGGAGTCTCTCTGACAACGGGACGCAGCCCAGGGCGCCTGTATGAGCTCAGCCCGGCCTTGGAGTGCGGGCGGCGGGGTGGGCTCAGCCGGGCGGCGCCCGCGCGCAGTTCCTGGGCGCGTGCATCACGCCGGGCATGACGATGCTGGTGACGGAGGTCATGGAGGGCGGCAGCCTGCACTCGCGGCTGCGCTCGGGCGCCATCACCTGGATGCGCGGGCGCGCGCCCCGCGCCCCCTCGCCCTGCCCTGCGCGCGGCCGGGATGCCACCCCGGACGCGAGCGGCGTGGCTGCCCTGCGTCCGCCGTGGCTGCCCTGCGTCCGCCGCGGCGCCGCACGACTGGCTGGCCCTGACCGCCTTATGCAAGGTCTTCTGGAAGTGGCAGTCGACCTCGCGCAGGCGGTCCCCTGGCGCTTTCTGGCCTGCATGTGTCGAGCCTTTGCAGAGGGGGTGCCAGCGGTCAGCGAGCACTATGCGCGCAAGCGCGCGCGGCGATAATGCCTGGGTGGAGCCAGCGGCAGCGGCCTGCTCCGGCATGGTTGCCGTGGTGGGCGAGCTCACGCCGCGCATGAGCCCGGCGAGCGCGCGGCGCAGGGGCCTGCGGGTGGCGCTGGACTCCGCGCGCGGCCTGGCCTACCTGCACAACCGGCGCATCATCCACCTCGACATCAAGCCCGCCAACGTGCTGCTCACGCGGTGCGCGCCCGAGGCGTGCGGCGGGAGGCGTGAGGCGTGCGGCTCCTGGCACTCTGCAGCGCGTTCGCTAAGAAGAGGATTGTCGCAGTGCTGCTGTGAGCGCAGGTTGGCTTGCTTGGCCCGGACGTGTTAGCTCTACGCCCAGCAACACTGCATGCGCCAGTGTTGCTCGGCTGCGGCAGCTGGGCTGTGGGTGTGGCCGGCAGGGCGAAGCGAAGCTGTTGATGCGATTGCTTGAGGAGGTCCCATGTCGCGCAGGGACGGGCGTGCGAAGCTGTCGGATGTGGGCCTGGCCAAGATGATGCAGAACACGCAGATCAGCGCCGGGGGCGTCGGTCCGCCCATGCCCTAGAAACACATGTCAGCAGCAGTCAGCGCATCTCTTGAGCTGGGCGCCGCCGCACAAGGGTGCCATGCTGTGATTGTATTAGTGCATGCGAGCTGTGTTAATACGCAATCATGTACCCTGCGTAGGCTGTGGTAGGCTGATCAGGCGAGGAACCTAGCCTCACGGCGCGCCGACCGCGGCTGCGCGCGCAGGCACGTTCGCGTACGCCTCGCCGGAGGTGCTGTCCGGCATCCGGTGCACCGAGATCGCGGACGTGTGGTGCGCGCGCCTCCCCTGCCCGCCGCATGCCAGGGCCCGACGCAGCACTCGGGCAGAGACGGCTGCCTGCCAGCAGCCTACCTGGCCCGCATGCTCCTCGCTGGCGTGCTTGCGCACAGGCCTCCTGAGCACTGCCGACACAGCACCCCAGCATGAACTAGCGTACCCATTCGCCTGTACAAGTTACCGCTGGCGCGCGCCACCTGCGGCGGACTCACGCAAGCGGGTGGGGCGCGTGCGCACGCGGCGCGTCGGCGCGCCCTGGCCTGACTGGAGCCTGGGCGGCGCGGCAGGTCGTTCGGGGTGCTGCTGTGGGAGGTCGCGACGGGGGAGCAGCCGCGCCGCGGCAAGATGCGCGACCTCATGTGCGCCCGGGCGGCCCGCGCGCGCTATGCACCGCCCGCGTGCAAGCTCTGCTCATGTGCTGCCTGAGTCATGGCGACTGCACAGCCGTCTGCACATCACGGCGTGCCTGCTGCCGAGCGGCGCCAATCGCACGCGCTGCGGTTAATGGGACAGCAGTCAGGCCAGCGCCCTGCGGCGTGTTCCCTGGCTGGCGGTTAGCACGCACTTGCAAGCTCGGCACTTCCCTGTCTGGTTGCTGGCGCTCTGCGCTGCACCCTGCGGCCCGCAGATGCTGGGGGAGGTTGGTTTAGGGGAGACTCACCTCACCCTACCACATGCTGTCACCCGCCAGCCTGCGCATGGCGCTGAGCCGCGCGGGCGCGCGGCGCAGCGTGCCGGACGAGTGCTGCGCCAGGTCGTCGGCGCTCATCTACCACTGCATGGGAGCTGGAGCCGGCGCAGCGGCCGACCGCCAAGGAGGTCGCCATGCGCCTGCACGAGCTCTGCCTGCAGAACGGCGTCCCGGACCTCTGACGCGCGCGCGCTGCGCCGCGCTGCAGCTGTGCCGCAGGGTACAAGCTCCAGTGCAGCATGGCGCCGCCTGCTGGCGAAGCCCGCGCGGCGCGCGTGCCGCAGCGCGCGCGCGCCGCGCCGCGCCACGCACTCTGCATGCGGCGGCAGAGCGGGCCTCCCGAGGCCCGCGGCACATGCGGCCGGCGCGCCGCAGCCCGCGCTGCAGCGCGCTGTGCCAGCATGAGGAGAGATCTTACACAACACGGGCGTGCCTGCTGCTGAGCGCGCGCGGGCGCACGCCCGGCGCGGCCCTGCCGCGACGCCAGCAGCACACGCAGTTGACTCCACAGCTTGCGCTGGAGAGCTGCTCAATGTCGGTCCTGGGCGCTGCTGGCCCACGCTTGCCACACCGCGGTCGCAGCTGCTTCCTGCATGTCTGCCGCTGGGATGCCCTGCATTGTTGAACCATCTGGCAGCCCACGCACTGCGCCCATTCTTTTCTTGGGGAAAAAAGTTTTGAGCGCGCAAGGAGGCCGCCGGTGTGCGGCCGTGCTCCGCCATGGGCAGGGTCCCGCTACAGGCGATTGCGTCAGAAAGTCTGCCACGCCAGCGGCAGCGCATGAGACGCACGTCGGGTTTCTTCTGCACATGGGAGCAGGGCGGGCAGAGAGGCGCGTTGAAAGAGCAGTCAGCCTTGCCAAGCACACTGTGCTGCTTCGCGCGCCTGCGCCGCGCCTGTCGACCCTACTGAGCTGCATGTTTTCGTGCCGGGTCTCATTCTGTCCTGCATATAGCGTCTGCTTCTGCTGTTACCAGGCGCTTCACTGAGCTGGAGGCCAGGCGCGCTAGAGGGAGCTGTTTACATGCCCACGCCGCGCAAGGCATCTGTTCTAGCATGTGTCTGGCAAGGGGGTGGGTTGAGCCGCTGTCTCTCCACCCACACCTGGCGCGGCATGGGTGGGTCAGCTCGCGGGAGCGCGTAGGCATGCTGTATCACCAGGGGCGGGACTGCTTCAGGAAGGCCGGATCCCTCCTTCTGCCCTGGTGCTGCGGCCTGCATTTGTGTGGCTGCCTTTGGGCTCTTCTTTTCTTCGGCTGGGTCGCGGAGGCGCGTTTGGAAGGGCTTGGTACAGGGGCTGTCTGGACTGCGGGCGGGGTGATGAGTGGTCGGCCGCGCGAGCGCGATCTAGCTATGTTGCTCATCAGCGTGTGCTGTGGACGTGCGCCTGGGCCTGTTACTGGGTGAGCCGTTGCTTGCTTGGCCCTCACTCCAGCTTGACCGGGCGGTCAAGGCTATTGGAGCGCGCAACGTCCCCGGCGTCCAGGTCTGCATACGCGCCGAGCAGGACGCTCCCTCGCGCGTTGCCTGCGCGCTGTAAGCAGGTCGAAACCACTCGCGAGCTGTTGCCATGCGTGTCCTGACGACCGCGCTTTCTGCCCGGTGAAGCCGCTCAGCGGTGTGTGCATGTGCTGCTCTGCATGGTGCTGCCCCAAGTCCAGACAAGCTGCCAAGCGCACATGGCAAGTGAGCATGCGCGCATGTGCGAGACTGCGTTAGGGTTGGTGAGGGGCACCTGCGATGCTGTTGCCAGCATACTCGCCGCCCCCGTCCTTCACGGTCAGGCCCCACCCGGCGTTGCCGCGCATGCTGCAGCCCAGCACGCGCGGCGCCGCGCCTCCGCGGCACAGCACGCCGCCGGCGCCGTTGCGGCTCACCTGGCAGGCCTCCAGCAGCGCGCCGCCTGCGCATCGTGGCCCTCGTTGTGGACCGTACACCCATGCCGTGCCTGCTCTGCTCACTGCGCAAGTCTGGCGGCAGCTGTGCAGGGCTGGCGCGGCCCTGTCCTACGCGTCCACACACTAGCTCGCTCCCGTCCTGTCGCTGCAGGAGGCTCCTGGTCGGAGAACCACCGCTTCACAGCGCCCAGAGCAGTGCGCGCCCGGCGGGCGCCAGGCGCGCGCCTGGCCCGCCGTCGGCGGCGCCCAGCAGCGCGGCGCCGTAGCCGCGGCAGTCGTGCAGCGCGCAGCGCCGCAGCCCGAGCCAGCCGCCCTCGGCGAGCACGCCGCTGCCCGTCGCGCTCTCCACATCGCAGTCCTGCGCCGGCCAACGACCGGCCCTCGCGTGCACACCCTGCCCTGGCGCCCTGCGGCATCGCACCCCAGCATCCACATGCCGCTGTGGCGGACGCGGCGCTGCCGTCTCCGACGGGCGGCATGGCTGGAAGGCCCGAGCGCGCACGCAGCCTCGCGCGCGCGCCCGCGCCGTGCACCCGCGCGCGCCCCGCACCTCCAGCGTCAGCGTGCCGCCGCGGCAGAACACCGCGGCGTTGTTCGCGACGGACGGCGAGGCGTGGCGCAGGCGCAGGCCGCGCAGCGTCACGCCGCCGCCCGTGGCCGCCTCCACGACCGCCTCATATGGCGCGGCCGTCTCCCACAGCAGCGTCACTGCCGCGCCCTGGGCCGCCGGCGTCAGCCAGGGAGCCGTTGCCGCTCGCTCGGGAGGCCGCCCGTGGGCAGCAGGGGCAGGCCGGGCGGGGCTGCTGGCCACAGCACGCCTCGTCTCTACGCCTGCGCAGTACTTGCATTCCCACCAGCACCGCATGTGATGCTTGCACTGTATAACTACACAGGGGTGAGCTGCTTCACAGCCAGACGGGCTCCTCGCAAGCGGTGCGGCTCTGCCGGCGCACTGTCCAGCCCTGGCCAAGCGCAGCCCAGTGCCCACGGCGGCGCAGGGAAGCCCTTCACGGCGCTTAGGCGGCCGGCAGCCACCGCCGGCATGCACCGGGTGGTGCTGCGCCGCAGCGGCGCGCACCGCGGGCCAGGCCTCGACGGTCACCGGGCCGGCCGCCAGAAGGCGCTCCCTGTACACGCCGGCCGCGACACGCACGAGCAGCCGCGCGCCGCTGGCGCTGCCCTGCGCCAGCGCGGCGCCGACGCTGCGAAAGCTTCCAGGCCCTGCGCTTGCGCATCAGCGCGCGCCTGCCTCAGGTCCGGCACTGCGGCACGGTGCTCCCCTGGACCGGCCCTGCTTTCACGGAGCAACAGTGCCGCGCACGGCACTGTGCGCGGTGACATGGGTGCTGCAGCTGCGGCGTGCAGGGGTGGCAGCATTGAGCAACAGCGGTGTGCAGCAGCCTTGTGCAGCATCTTAATATATGCACTCGCTCACAGCGGCAATCTATGTCAGCCGAGCGGCGAGCCGAGTCCACCTGCCGCAGCGTCGACGTACAAGACTGCGGGCGCCGCCTCGGCGTGCGCGGCAGGCGGCGGGCAGAGGTGCACGCACGGCGCAGCTGCAAGCCAACGCAGCAGGCGCTGCCGCGTGACCACCTGGCCGGCGGTCGGCCGCACGGTGCCTGCGTGTTGCTGCGCCGCGCTGCGTACAGTTGTGCACGCACGTGACGGCGGGCTGCTGTGTGTTGCATTGGTGGTGGGCAATTGCCAGTCCATGCGCCTGACCATCATGTTGCACAAGGACGGCAGCGGGTCTGTACAGCTGGCTGTTCTTTGGCAACAAAGGATGCGCGTGGACGGACGGGGTGCTGACAGTGACGGAAGCAGAGCGAGTGAGTGAGTGAACACAGGCCACCTGCGCGCCGTTACCGGCCCCCCTTATATGCAGTGCCTTCAGTGTGTGGACACATGTATGATCAAGATGCAGAGCAGCTTTTACTGCTCTTAGTAAACAGTCTTTATCGCCTAATAGGGTAGGGGGCGTCCTGCAGCGCAACTTCCGGATCCTTGCCGCGTGGTGCTGGCAGTCGGCGATCCGAGCGGCAATACTCTGCTCTGTAGGGATCCTGCCGCACTTGCCCCGTTTGCACCTGCTGGTTGTCTGTGAGTGTCCTCGGCCGACAGCGTCGTGCAGCTTCCTTTGGACGACCCAACAGAACACCCTGAGCGCAGACATCGGCAGCCCTGCTCCTCACCGCTGGCCAGGTGCTGCCCGAGGTCCTTGCGGTACAGAGAGCGGGATGAGCAAAAGGTTCCCCCTTTGGCTTGTGGGTGTGCAGCCTGTGCAGCTGCTTGTCGTTTGCAGGGGGAGTGCGGGGCATGGCAGGCAGTGCGGGGGTGTGCGCCAGGTGGCGCACGCGGTCAGCGCGGTGACCTGGAAGCTGCCACCAGGGAGCCAGCTGGGGGTGATGTAGGTCTGCCTCTTGCTTGGGGGCTGCTGCGCCTCACATGGCTTGGCCGACGTGTTGGCATGCAGCTGCGAGCGCTGTGCGTGGCGGCCGTGTGCTGCAACGCGCATGCTGCGCTGGCACCTGTGCCTTAAACCTTCTGGTCTGCTATCTGCCAGGTTATGTGTTGAAAGGCAGCCTCTTGGCCTGCTTTGACGTTTGTCCCGTGCACGCAGGATTGACAAGATGTACCGCGCCGCAACGCTTATCCTGGTGATTGCCTGTGTATCGTGCATGCTGGCACCCGCCGCTGCGCTGTCGTACCCGCTCTGCACAAGCTACGGCGCAGAGTATGTCAGCGCAGCGCCACGGCTGATCGGCAAGTTTCCGTACTATTCCATGATCTGGTCCTGCACCGGGTGCGCTCCTCCGCGTCCTCCAGCCTAGGGCCTCCGTTGCGCACGATTTCTGTGGCTCCCGCTGTTCTTGCTGTGGCGCACGCTGTCCAACTTGCTGTGCTGCTGTTCAAACTTCTTAGCGGGAAGGCTCTGCGCGCCACTCCGACCACTCTGGCTGGACAGGGACCCTGCTCTTGTCCCTGCTCTTTCCAGTGCTGACAGCCCGGGTGCGCTTGCGCAGGGACCTCAACCTTGAGGGCCGCCACATCGACCTGTGCATGAACAGCGGCAAGGACTGCGGCCAGAAGGCGGCTCAGGCCGTGTGCGAGTACCTGGGCTTTGACGGAGCCGTCACAGACCAGTGGTCCAGCGCAGTCGCCGACGCTCCTGCACGCTCCATGACAGGTGCGGCTGCCTTCCCACGTCGCCTTGATGCCGGGGTCCTGTGTGTGCGAGTGGGTTGTGGATGCCTCGTCTGTTTGAGCATGTTGCCAGGCTGGAATGCTTTCAATCGTGACAGGTCTATGGTTTCTGCAGCGTCCTGGCGCAGGAGGGTCCAGGCTGACACGGTCGCCGCGTGTGCCGACAGGCGAGTGGTGCGTCGCGGAGAACGTGTACGAGCACCTGGGGGCGCTCAACCGCACGCAGTTTGACACGCTGGCCGGCGGCCTGGCCGCGCGCACGGGCCCGCCCTGCAGCCGCCTGGACAAGGTGACCTGCTACCGCACGCGCAACTCCTTCGGCAAGGCCTGGGCTGTGCTTAACCCGCCGACCGAGGCGGCCAGCATGCTGGCCGCAGCCGCGCCCGCGCCTGCCGCCCGGCCGGCCGCGTTCGTGATCGGCGCGCCGCAGCCGGCGCCGCGCGCCGCCGCCGTGGCAGCCGACGTGGCAGCCGTTGGCGGGCGCCGCCGCCTGCGCCAGGCCTAAGCATGGGCAGGGAGCTGGGGTGCAGAGGAGCGATGCCCCGGGCGGGCTCTGCAGCCATGGGTCCGGTGGTGCCAAGGCGAGGTGGCCGGTTTTGGTCGCGGGAGGCCTGGGCATGGATGAGAGGGCGGGGCGTGAGAGCGTCCAGTGGTGCTGCTGCGCGTGCCGCTCCGCGCACGCGAGCGCACAAGGAATGACGCGTGCGGTGCATGCCCAGCAACGAACCGCTACGGGGCTGCTGAGCCACTGAACTGTAGACACGGCTGTGCCGTGTGAACATGCGTGTATGAACATCGGGAAGCGATGCAGGGGAGGGGAACCTGAGTGCCATGTGCATTATGAACTCAAACTTTTGGAACCGGGAGAACTACGCAGCTGCGCAGAAGTGCCCGTGTGGGGCACAGTAGTCACTGCATGACTGCCATTTGATTCGCTAGGGCTGGGGTCTTGGGGCGCGCACACGCTTGCAAACGGCCTGTGGGCCAAAGGGGCTGCTGTGTGCCCGTCGCACCTGTGTGTGTGCTATACCGCCCCCCCCCCCCGCCTCATGTGCTTCAGGGTGTTGGGTGTCACGACACGCATGAAGTTGTGGGATTTTGCCGCACTGCCCTCCCCCCGCCACTGGCTGCCGCCTGTCTTAAGCTGGGTGCGCCAGGCTGCTGCCTGGTCCGCACAGGTTTCCAAATCGTAGCGTCCTGCGTTTGCAGCACCCCTGTCTTGTTTTGTC
>JAABUV010003085.1_pt1 | contig 21580 bp, 17 predicted proteins | sample 5559971 | NCBI WGS metagenome assembly JAABUV01 (sample SAMN10711881, study PRJNA513362) | rock metagenome | isolation source: Antarctica rocks | place: Antarctica: Victoria Land, Knobhead nord | collected 2015-12-19
CAGCGGTCTCCTTGCCCATGTTCGCAGTCCTCTCCAAGTTACGCGTGAAATCGGGTGTGCCCCAGGAACTTCGGCTGCAAGAATAGCATCCGACTTCTTTGCCATGCAAACCATGTCGTGCGCCCCGGCGATCCTTACCTTTGGTGGTCGACATTGACAAGGCCGGGTCGGTGCCATTACGCTCGGGCCGCCAACGAGAGCGGGGCGAGAGGAAAGCCCCGGTGCTAGCGAGAGTTCGACCATGGCCGGCATCTTGCCCTCGCCCAGCGTCCCGACTCTTCCCGTCGGGAGGCTGGCGCTCGCGGTCGTCGACTCGGGTTGGTATACGACCGAGAACCTGTTCCGGGAGGTCCCGGAGGATCGAGCCGCGACCCTCTTGCTCCGATGCGCTGATTATCGGGTCGCCTGGAGCCAGGGGGGGCGTCCCTGGAACTGGAACTGGCCGGCGGTCCAGTCTGCCCCCGGGCGGTGGCGGCGTGACCTGGTCCTGCCCTCGGGCTGGATGAAGTCGTACCCCAGGCTGGGGATGCGGCCGATCGCCCGGGCCGTCCGTCGCTGGCGGGCCGAGCACGCCGGGGACGGGCCGCTCGCCCTGGTGATGACGTATCCTCATTACTTACATCTTGCCGGGATGCTCCGCCCGGACCGGCTGATTTACTATAACATCGACGACTACCGCCTCTACTGGCCGAAGTCGGCCGACGAGGTGGCGAGGCTCGAACTCCGGGCGGTCCGCGAGGCCGACCTCACGGTCTGCACCGCGCTCCATCGAGCCGAGGAGTTGCGGAGGCTCATCCCCGAGGCGGCCGGGCGGATCCGGCACCTCCCGCACGGGGCCCCGACGCCCTCGATCCCCGACCGGCCGCAGGACCTCCCGGCCGGGGCCCCGGCCGACATCGCCCATCTTCCCCGGCCGCTGGTCGGCTACGTCGGGACGCTGGAGGACCGGGTCGACTGGTCGCTGATGGCCCGGGTCGCCGAGGCGAACCCGGCCGCCTCGATCGTCCTGGTCGGGCGAGTCGGCGGCGACGGCGGGGCCGACTGGCAGGTCGACCGCCGGCGTTGCCTGGCCTCGCCGAACGTCCACGCGATCGGCTGGCGGCCCCAGGCGACGATCGACGCCTACAACCGGTCCTTCGACGTGGGCCTGATCCCTTACCGGGCCGATCACCCATTCAACGTCGCCTGCTGCCCGACCAAGGTGATGGATTACATGGCCGCCGGACGACCCGTCGTCTCGACCGACCTGCCCGAGTGCCAGCTCTACCCCCACCTGTTCGACGTGGTCGCGGCCGGCGACTTCGTCGAGGCCCTCCGGGCGAGGCTCGCCGCCGGCCCCGACGACGGTCGATCGGCGGCCCGGCTCGCCTTCGCCCGCGAGAACTCCTGCCGGCGGGTCGTCGAGCGGCTGCTCGACTGGATCGGCTGAGACCAGGGCGACTCGACCGCCGGGCCGTCGGAAAGCCTCCCGGGTCGCTGGGCTCGATCGTTGGCAAGGCCCCCGGGCCGGGTTAGATTGGTTCCACTCGCCGGGCCCCCTCCGCCCCGGCCCCTCGTCACCACTCGCCCGGGAGCCCTCGCGATGAGTTTCGGTCAGCGCGTCCGCCTGTCGATCATGATGTTCCTGCAATATTACGTCTGGGGGATCTGGCTCCCGATCCTGGGGATCCACCTGGAGTCGAAGGAGGTCGCGCTCACCGGGCCGCAAATCGGCTGGGTTTACACCGTCTACGGCTTCGGCGCGATCCTCGGGCCGTTCCTCCTGGGCCAGCTCGCCGACCGTTACATGGCGACCGAGAAGGTTCTGGCGCTGGCCCACCTGATCGGTGGCGGGCTCCTGATCGCGACGGCTTACGTCACGGGCTTCTGGCCGATCTTCGGGCTGCTCTTCCTCTACTGCAACCTGTATATGCCGACGATGGGGCTGACCAACTCGATCACCTTCCGGACCGCGGGCGAGGGGAACCAGGACCTCTTCCCGGGGATCCGGCTCTGGGGGACGATCGGCTGGATCGCGGCGGGCTTGTCGTTCACCGCCTATCGCCGGAGCGCCAACGTCGAGGCGTTGCAGCCCCTCTTCGACCTGATCTCCAAGCCGTCGAGCCGCGACTGCCTCCGCGTGGCGGGTTTCGTCTCGCTGCTCTACGGGTTCTTCTGCTTCAGTCTGCCGCACACGCCGCCGGTTCGAGTCGAACGCGACACGCCCAAGGTCAAGAAGTCGGCCATCCTGGAGAGCCTGGACCTGCTCCGGGTGAAGTCGTTCGCCGTGCTGGTGCTGGTCTCGGGCCTGATCGGGATCATGCTAGCGTTCTACTTCGCTTGTGAAAATATCTTTCTCAAATACATCGGCACGTCCGTCAATGACATCAGCGGCTACATGGTGATCGGCCAGGTCGCCGAGGCGCTGGTGATCGGGCTGGTGCCGGTGATGGTCCATCGCTTCGGGGTCAAGAACACGATGCTGCTGGGGGCGGGCGCGTGGGCTTTGCGGTTCGGCCTCTCGTCGATCGGCCAACCCTGGTGGTTGATGATCGCCACGATCGGTCTGCACGGGTTCGCCTTCGCCTTCTTCTTCGTCGTCGCCCAGATGTACGTTGACCGCGCGGCCGGGCCCGACATCAAGGCCACGGCGCAGAACCTGTTGATCTTCATCATCTACGGCCTCGGGACGATCGTCGGGAGCGTCCTGACCGGCTACGTCCGCGACTACTTCCACAACGACTGGGCCAAGGTCTGGGCCGGCCCGTTCGTCCTGACCCTGATCTGCATGGCCATCTTCGCCCTGATGTTCCAGGACACCGAGATCCGCAAGAAGCCGGTCCTGGAGGGCGACCCGCTGCTGGCCTGATCGGTGAAGTGGCGGCCGGTTGCATTCTCGGCCGGGTTCGCGGTCGATCGGGGGAAAGCCCTCCCGATCGATCCGGAACCGTAGCCCCCGACCTCCCAACCCGCCGCCGAGGGACGGGAGGATCGACCCTGGCGGCCGAAGGTCGCGGGGGCCGGCTTCGTCAGGGTCCGAGCAGGCCGGCGGATCCGAGGAACTCGCGGGCGACCTCGGCCGGGTCGCGCTTCTTGCCGTCGACCTCGTGGTTGAGCCGCCTCATGGTGGCGGCGTCGATCCGGCCGCCCAGTCGGTTCAGGGCGGCCCGGAGCTTCGGGTGCCGGTCCAGCGACTCCGACCGGGCCAGCGGGACGGCCTCGTAGGGAGGGAAATACCGCCGATCGTCTTCGAGCTGCACCAGGTCGAGCGAGGCCACCCGGCCGTCGGTCGAATCGCCGGCGCCCACGTCGATGGTCCCCCGCTCGATCGCCCCGTAGAGGAGGTTCCGGTCCATCTCTCGGGGAGCGATCGCAAGGCCCACCCCGTACGCCTTGACCAGCCCGGGGTAGCCGTCGGGCCGATTCATGAACTCGGGCCCGAATCCGGCCCGGATCGACCCTGCGTGGCGGGCAAGATCGGAGATCCGGCGGATCCCCAGCGCCTCGGCCTGCTTCCGCCGCATCAGGATCGCGAAGGTATTCTCGAAGCCGATCGGGTCCAGCGTGTCGATCCCGTCACGGGCCAGGAGGGCCGTGACCTTGGCCCGGACCAGCGCCGGGTCGCTATCGGGCGGCTGCTTGAGGATCGTGGTCAGGGCTGTCCCGGTGTACTCGACGTAAACATCGAGCCCGCCCTGTTTGAGAGCGTTGAAGCAGATCAGAGACCCGCCCAGGTTGAGCCGGCGGTCCGCCTTGAGCGGGGTGTGGGCCTCGACGAGGTCGGCCAGCATGTGGCCCAGGATCACTGGCTCGGCCGAGTCTTTCGAGCCGATGACGACCGTGCCGGCCCTCGGTGCCGATCCGGCCTCGTTCCAGGCGCCATAGAGGCCGAGCCCGACCAGGCCGGCGGTCGCCCCCAGGGTCAGGACGTCGCGGAGCGCCGGGCGTCGGGCGCGGGTCGGGTCGAGGAATCGCTCCAGCTCTCCCAGCGCGGCGTCGCAGAGCAGGGCCAGGAGCGCGGCGGGTATCGAACCCAGGAGGATCAGGCGGGGGTCGGACAGCGAGATCCCCCGGTAGATGTAGGACCCGAGCCCCTTGGCCCCGATGGCCGCGGCGATCGTGGCCATCCCCACCGAGGCCACCGCCGCCACCCGGACCCCGCCCAGGAGGACCGGGACGGCCAGGGGGAGTTCCACCAGGGTCAACCGCTGCCAGGGCGTCATCCCCATCCCCAGGGCCGCCTCGCTCACGCCCCGGTCGACCCCCCGGAGTCCCAGGATCGTGTTCTTGATGATCGGCAGGAGCGAGTAGACCACCAGCGCCGCCAAGGCCGGCGGCTTGCCGATCTGGCCCCGGAAGAGGATCAGGAGGACGCCCAGGAGCGCCAGGCTAGGGATTGTCTGGAGGACGTTGGCCACCGTCAGGATCGACCGCTCGGCGAGCTTCGATCGGCTCGCGGCGATCCCCAGCGGGACGCCCAGGGCGACGGCGATCAGGATCGCCTCGCCGACCAGGTCGAGGTGCGCCGCGGTGAAATCGAGAAGTTCCCAGCGCTGGGCGACGGCCAGCCTGGCGAAGTCGGCCAGGGTGGCGAGCAGTTGGTGGATCAAGGGCGGCGCTCCCCGTCGATGGGCGTCACGGCCCGGGCGTCCTGGAAGAACGACCGGGCGAAGTCGTTGGCGGGGCGTTCGAGGAGGTCGGCGGGCCGGCCGACCTGGACCAGGACCCCCCGGTCGACCAGGGCCAGGCGGTCGGCCATCCGGCAGGCTTCGCGGAGGTCGTGGGTCACCAGGATCACGGTCTTCCCCAGGTCGCGCTGGAGGGAGCGGAACTCGTCCTGGACCTCGCGGCGGGTGATCGGGTCGAGCGCTCCGAAGGGCTCATCCATCAGGATCAGGTCGGGGTCGGCCGCCAGGGCCCGGGCCACGCCGACCCGCTGCCGCTGGCCGCCGCTGAGCTGGTGCGGGAACCGGCCGCCCATCGTCTTGGGGTCGATCCCCACCAGGCTCAGGCAGCGGTGGGCCGCCTCCTGCTGTTTCAAGAAATTGTCCCCCTTGATGCGGGGGACGAGGCCGACGTTGGCCAGGATCGAGAGGTGGGGCATCAGCCCGGCCTCCTGGATCACGTAGCCCATCGATCGTCGGAGCGCGATCGGATCCCACTCGGTCGTCGGCCTCCCGGAGACGACGACCTCGCCCGAGGTGGGGTCGATCAGGCGATTGACCAGGCGGAGGAGCGTGGTCTTCCCCGACCCGCTGGTCCCCAGGATCGCCAGGAATTCGCCCTGGGCGACCTCCAGGCTGACGCCGCCCAGGGCGACGTGCCCGTCCGGGAAGGTCTTCCGGACGTCCCGCCAGGCGACGGCGACGCGGTGAGGTTCGGGGGGCGTCGGCATGGACTCGGGGCTCCCTGGTCGACGCGGGGGCGCCGGGTCGGCTACCATCTCCGGCGATCGGCCCCCATTCTGGCCGATCTCGCGACGGCCGGCCAGTTCCCCCCGCCCCGAAGGGACCCTCCGCCCATGATCCGCCTCGGGATCTGCAACGAGCTGTTCGAAGGCTGGGAGTTTGGCGAGGTCTGCCGGCTCGTCAAGCGGCTCGGCTACGACGGGCTGGAGATCGCCCCCTTCACCCTCGCCCCCAGGATCACCGAGGTCACGCCCGCTCGCCGCCGCGAACTCCGGGCGATCTCCGAGGACGCTGGCCTCGCCACCATCGGCCTTCACTGGCTTCTGGCGAAGACCGAGGGTTTCTATCTGACCACGCCCGACCCGGCGATCCGCCGGAAGACCGGCGACTACCTGGTCGACCTCGCCGAGGCAACCCACGACCTGGGCGGGACCTTGATGGTCCTCGGCTCGCCCAAGCAGCGCGACCTCCTGCCGGGCGTCTCGCTGGATGACGCCACGAGCTACGCCGCCGAGGTCCTGGCGCGGATCATGCCGGCCGTGGCCGGGTTCGGGGTCGACCTCTGCCTGGAACCGCTGGCCCCCTCGGAGACGGATTTCCTGAACACCTGCGACCAGGCCGAGGCCCTGCTCGCCCGGGTCGGCCACCCCAACCTGAAGCTCCACATGGACGTGAAGGCCCAGAGCGGCGAGGCCGGCCGGACGGTCCCCGAGCTGATCGCCCGCCACTCAGCCAAGGCGGGCCACTTCCACGCCCAGGACGTCAACCTGAAGGGCCCGGGGATGGGCGACGTCGAGTTCGGCCCGATCCTCAAGGCCCTGGTGGCCTCGGGTTACGACCGATGGGTCTCGGTCGAGGTCTTCGACTACTCGGCGGGCGCCGAGGAGACCGCCGCCAGGAGCATCGCCTGCCTGAGGCGTGAACTGGCCGCGGCTCATGTCCCCTGATCGCCAACCGTGGAGCCTCCCCATGGGGTTTCCCGTCCCCGGTCGGGTCCACGATCGGATCCATCCCCCTCCCCCTCGATGGCTCCGGGCTCCGCTGATCCTGGTCGGTCTGGGCGCAGTTGCCCTGGCGTTGGCCTGGTCCGAGGCCCACCCGGCCCGGCCGATGGTCGGGGTCTGCGAGCGGACGTTCCGCTGCGCGACGGCCCCGCCAGGGTCTTACGGGCGTCATCCCTGGGTGATCGAGAACCTCGGCGCGGTCCCCCTCCGGATCCGGACGCGATTCACCAGCGGCCGGACCGGCTTCAGCCTCTGGCAGGGGCAGGAACACGCCATCGAGCCGGGCGACCGGATCATCGTCCACCTGACCTGGGTGACCCCCAGGCGTGAGGGGGCACCGTTCACGAGCTTCGCGACCCTCCGGACCAACGACCCGACCCGGCCCGAGTTCCGCCTGGCCGTCGTCGGGAGGTCCGGACTCGATCCCCGATGAGCCCCGGGTGTCGCCCGGCCCGTGCCCGCGACGACAATCGCTACGGGTCTTCGTCATCTCGACCCCGCCTCCGTCCGATCCAGAGGACAGGGAGAATCGCCGAAGGGAAAATTTGTACAGTAGCTGGTTGCGTCCCGATCGAACGAATGGTTAGATTCGACGTAGAAACGGATCGGGGCCGGGGCGGAGCCCAGGACCGGCTGGGAGAGGGTGAGCGATGGCCAGGAACAAGCGGACCGCGAACGGCGACGGTCGGGGCGACCCGAAGCCGAAGATGGTGGTCGAGAACGTCTCCCTGGCCGAGGCGACCCGGTCGCGCTACCTCAACTACGCGCTGAGCGTCATCACGTCGCGAGCCCTGCCGGACGTCCGCGACGGGCTCAAGCCGGTACAGCGTCGGATCTTGTACGCGATGTGGAGCGACCTCCACGTCACCTCGTCCAGCCGCTACATGAAGTGCGCGGCGGTCGTCGGCGAGGTGATGAAGAGCTATCACCCCCACGGCGACCAGTCGATCTATGACGCCCTGGTCCGGATGGCCCAGTCGTTCAGCCTCCGCTATCCGCTGGTCGAGGGTTACGGCAACTTCGGTTCGATCGACGGCGATCCTCCGGCCGCCATGCGGTACACCGAATGCCGCCTGACGCCCATCTCCGAGGAATTGCTCAGCGAGCTTCGGGATCAGACCGTCGACGACCGGCCGAATTACGCCTCGACGACCGAGGAGCCGGTGGTCCTCCCCGCGCAGTTCCCCAACCTCCTGGTTAACGGAGCCTCGGGGATCGCGGTCGGGATGGCGACCAACATCCCGCCGCACAACCTCAAGGAAGTCTGCCTGGCCCTCGACGCCCTCCTCGACGACCGCGGCACGCCGATCGAGACGCTGACGCGATTCGTGAAAGGCCCCGACTTCCCGACCGGCGGCGTGATCCTGAATACTCCGGCCGAGATCCTCCAGGTCTACGCCACGGGGCAGGGGCCCATCAAGCTCCGGGGGACCTACGAGCCCGACCCCGACAAGCCCCACGTGATCCTGATCTCCTCGATCCCCTACGGGGTCGAGAAGGATGCCCTGGTCGCCCGGATTGGCGAACTGATCGGCAAGGGGCAGGTCCCCCAGCTCACCAACGTCAAGGATTTGAGCACCGACGACATCCGGATCGCCCTCGAACTCCGACCCGGGGCGAACGTCGACGCGGCGATGGCCTACCTGTTCAAGAACACGCCGCTCCAGACCAATTTCAACGTCAACATGACTTGCCTGCTTCCCTCCGCCGGGGCCGAGGTCGCCGTCCCGGCGCGGCTCGACCTGAAGTCGATGATGTTGCACTTCCTCGACTTCCGGCTCGAAGTGGTCACCCGTCGCTTGAAGCACGAGCTGGAAAACCTGCTCCGGCGGATCCACATCCTCGAAGGCTTCGCGATCGTTTTCGACCAACTGGATGAGGCGATCCGGATCATCCGGGCTAGCGAGGGCAAGCCCGACGCCGCCCCCAAGCTGATGGAGCGATTCGGCCTCTCCGACCTCCAGGCCGACGCGATCCTGGAGACCAAGCTCTACCGACTGGGCAAGCTGGAGATTCGCGAGATCCTCGACGAGCTGGCCGCCAAGCGGGGCCGGGCCGCCGAGATCGAGGCGATGCTGGCCGACGCGCCGGCCCGCTGGCAAATGGTCAGGGACGAGCTCCGGCAGATCCGGAGCGCCTACGGAGACGAGCGCCGGACCCGGCTCCTGGACGCCCCGCCGGTCCAGGTCGAGTACCGCGAGGAAGACTACATCGTCGACGAAGACGCCTGGGTGATCGTCACCCGCGATGGCTGGGTGAAGCGGCAGAAGTCGTTCGCCGACATCCCGAGCATCCGGGTCCGCGACGACGACCGGGTCGGCTGGGTCTATCGCTCGCGGGCCCGCCAGACGGTCACGTTCTTCACCGATCGCGGGTCCGCGTACACCATGCGGTCCAATGACATCCCGCTGACGACCGGCCACGGCGAGCCGATCGGCAAGCACTTCGTCTTCGAGGACCGCGAGCACGTCGTCGGCGTGGTCTGCCATGACCCCCGCTGCCTCCCCGACGTCTCGGCCGCCCCCACACCCCCGGTCGAGCCGGTCCAGGCGATGCTCGGCGGCGAGTTGGCCGCCCTCAACGGCGACGGCCCGACCTCCGGCCTCCCGCTCCCCCCCTACGCGATCGCCCTGACGGCCGCCGGCAAGGTTCTCCGATTCGCCCTCTCGGCCCACTCCGGCGTCTCCACTCGCAAGGGCCGCTCGGTGGTCCGGCTCGACCCGACCGTCCCCGACGACCAGGTGATCGGCGTCGAGACGACCGACGGGACCGAGAACGTCTGCCTGGCCACCCGATCCGCCCGGGTCCTGATCTTCCCGGTCGCCGAGGCCAACGTCGTCGCCGGCACCGCCAAGGGCGTGACCGCGGTCAAGCTTGACGCCAAGGACGCCGTGATCGGCTTCGCCCTGGCCAACAGGATGCGCGAAGGCTTGACCGTCCGGACCAACCGCGGTTCCACCCAGATCGTCCGGGCCACCAAGTATCCCGTCACCAGCCGGGGCGGCCGGGGCTACGGGATCCTCCAGCGCGGCTCGCTTGACGCCGTGATCCATGAAGATGCGGTGCCGGTTCCGCCGGTCGAGCAGGTCGGCGAGTGATCCTCCGTATGACCTTCCGGCAATCTATGTCAGTTTTTGTGCCAATAGATCCAGGACTTTCGTGGAATGGACCATGCCGCCGAATACCTGTATCGCGGAACGACGGCGGGGTGGGTCGGAACTCACGCGAATCAGACATTACCGATGACCTGTACCACCACCGATCCCTTAGTCGCAACTTACTTTGCTCTCGAATGCTTGTTCCATGGCCATTCAATTGTTCAATACGTGCTGAGATCTTCCGTTGAGCGGTTCATCGGTCCCTCGAACCACTTCGATGTTCTGGAATCCGCCAACAATCTCGGGATGAAGCCGCAGGACATCTTGGAGTACGTCATACACTTCATCGACGCAGACGACGCCCGCGAAATTCTCGAGTCGATGGGTTTCGATCAGGTCCCTTACCAAATCTACGGCCGAAGTGCCCTTGATGATGAACTTGAGCTGTCCTACCGACAAGGGTATCGACTCACCAGGGAACAGGTCCGCGAATTCAATCGGCTCGCATTCGAGGTCGGTTCATGAGGCACAAATTCTACGAATTCATCGTCAAGGGGGTGGCATCCGGGGAATCTGGTTACCTCCAAGTCATCGGCCGGTGCGGCGACCTACCGATTCGGGTCGATGATTGTTTTGATCGGTTATTTTGTTACAAGCCCCGCAATTATCCGCAAGAGGCCGGGCGGCCGCCCGAGCGATGCCAGGAGAAGCAGGTCGCCTTGCGTGTCGTGTGCATTCACGCCTATGAACGTTCCCTCCCTGAACTCGGCGAGGGAATGACCGGCTCGTTGGCCCTCGACGGTGCTGGAGCGGATCAAGTCGCGCCGGGATGGATTTTGGGGAAGGGGCAGGACTTCCAGCCTACAAGCTGAGCATTGAGCAGCACGGCGAGTCCAGCGTCGCGGTCTAGGGAATGATTATCAATGGCCATCGGAACGTATAACGCCGACTCGATTACCGTCCTGGAGGGCCTGGAGGCCGTCCGGCGCCGCCCCGGGATGTACATCGGCGGGGTGGACAAGACGGGGTTGCATCACCTCCTCTGGGAGATCGTCGACAACTCGGTCGATGAGGTGATGAACGGCCACGCCACCCGGATCGTGGTGACGCTGGAGGCCGACGGCAAGACGATCTCGGTGGCCGATAACGGCCGGGGGATCCCCGTCGATGCTCACCCCAAGACCGGCAAGAGCGCGCTGGAGGTGATCTTCACGGTCCTCCACGCCGGCGGCAAGTTCGACAACGACGCCTACAAGGTCTCCGGCGGCCTCCACGGGGTCGGCGCCAGCGTGGTCAACGCCCTCAGCTCGGAACTCACGGCGGCGGTCCGCAGGGACGGCTACACCTACACCCAGGTCTTCCGAAGGGGAAAGCCGGTTGGATCGGTCGAGCGCGGTGAACCGGCCCGGGGGACGGGGACGACGGTCACCTACACCCCCGACCCCGAAATCTTCCACGACGCCTCGTACGACTCCGAGCTGATCGCCGAGCGGCTGGACGTCAAGACGTACCTGAACAAGGGTCTGGTGATCCAGTTCGACGACCGCCGGCGGGGCGACCATTCGGTCGAGTTCCGCCACGACGGCGGCGTCGCCGACTTCCTCGACGCCGTGAACAAGACCCGGGGCGACCAGCGCGTCGGCTCGATCCCCTTCGTCCTGGAGCGCGAGGACGACGACCTCCGCTGCCACCTGGCCCTCTCCTGGACCGAGGCGACCGACGAGGACGTCCGGTCCTACGTCAACACGATCCCGACCCGCGACGGTGGGACCCACGAGCAAGGGCTCCGCGAGGCCGTCCGGACAGCGGTCCTCAAGTTCATGAAGGACCACGAGCACCTCAAGAAGGGGCTGGAGGTCAAGAGCGAGGACATCCGCGAGGGCCTCGTCGCCGTCCTCTCGATCTGCATCCACGAGCCCCAGTTCCAGGGACAGACCAAGGGGCGGCTGAACAACCCCGAAGTCCGGTCGCTGGTCGAGTCGATGGTCCGGCCCCGGCTCGAAGACTTCCTGCTCAAGAACCGGAGCGTCGGCGACGCCATCGCCGCCCGGGTGATCCAGGCCGCCAGGGCCCGCGAGGCCAGCCGGGCCGCCGCCAGTCAGGTCCGCCGCAAGACGGCCATCAGCAACCGCTTGAATCTCCCCGGCAAACTCCACGACTGCGACAGCACCAACCCCGACGAATCCGAGCTATTCATCGTCGAGGGGGATAGCGCGGGCGGGTCGGCCAAGCAGGGACGCGACCGCGATATCCAGGCGATCCTGCCGCTCAAGGGCAAGGTCCTCAACGCCGAGCAGGCCGGCAAGGCCAAGGTTCTCGACAACAAGGAGCTGACCGACATCGTCAGCGCCATGGGCTGCGGGATGGACGACCAGTACGACCCGGCCCGGCTCCGTTACGGCAAGATCATCCTCCTGACCGACGCCGACAGCGACGGCCACCACATTGCCACCCTTCTCCTGACCTTCCTCTACCGCCACCTCCCGGCTCTCCTGGAAGAAGGCCGGGTCTACCTCGCCTGCCCGCCGCTGTACAAGGTGACCCACGGCCAGGAGACCCACTGGGCAGCCGATGACGCCGGCCGGGACCGGATCCTGGCCCGGCTCCCCAAGAACGCCAAGCCCAACATCACCCGCTTCAAGGGCCTTGGCGAGATGCCCGCCAAGCTCCTCTACGAGACCACCCTCGACCCCGCCCGCCGCCGACTCCTCCGCGTGGTCGTCCCCGACGACGACCGCCCCTACACCGAGAGCACCGTCTCCGACCTCATGGGCAAGGAGCCCGAGGCCCGATTCAAGTTCATCATGGCGGAGGCGTACACGGCGAAGGATATCGATATCTGAACGACGATGAGGGATTCCGTGGGTTCGTCAGAATGGGACGAAGAGACGCGGGCGATCAAGCGGGTCGCCCGACTGGATTCCATAGAGTAGGTCCGCGACGTCCTTCGCAACCTTACCACTGAATAATAAACCTGGCCGGTCGACTTCGACAAGTTCTCAAGGCGACCAGGTCCGTTGGGACGACCCTCAAACTGTCATCAAGACTTTCCTCGCCCCTCGGGCCGCCGCCGCCTCGAAGGCTTCCTCGGCCCGGTCGAGCGGGAACTCGGCGCCGATCAAGGGGCGGACGTCGATGGCCCGTGACTCCAGGGCGGCGATCGCCTTCGGGAAGGGCCCGCAACGCGAGCCGATCAGCCGGACCTCGTCGATCACGATCGGGGCCAGGCTCGTCGAGTGCGGGCCGGCGATGGTCGTCTTCAGGACGACCGTCCCGCACGGCCGGACCAGGGCAAGGGCCGTTTCCAGGCCGCCGGGCGACCCGGTGGCGTCGATGACCACGTCCCGACTCCGGGCGATCGACCCGACCTCGGCGAGCGGGACCGGGCGGATCCCCTCGCCCGCCAGGGCCATCTTCGCGGGATGCTTGCCGACCAGCGTCACCCGGGCGCCGGCCATGCGGGCGACCCAGGCGCAGAGGATTCCGAGCTTGCCATCGCCGACCACGGCCAGGTCAGTCCCCGGGCCGATCTGGACCTGCTCGGGGATGCGAAAGGCGGCGGCCAGGGGCTCGATGAAGACGGCCTCGCGGTCTTCGAGGCCATCCGGAACGTCGTGGAGGTTCCGCTCGGGCACGCAGACCAGGTCGGCCATCGCGCCGTCGTGGTTCAAGATCCCGAGGACCGTCCGGTGGGGACAATGATTGGATAGGTCAGCCAGGCAAGTGGGGCAAGCGTGGCAGGCGTTGTTGATCTCGGCGGTGACTCGCCGTCCCGACCCGGTCGTCCCGACGAACTCATGGCCGAGGATGCCGCGGAAGCCCATGTAGCCCCGGGCGAGCTGGAGGTCGGTGTCGCAGATCCCGACGGCTCGGACCCGGAGCGGGATTTCGCCGGGCCCCGGCACGGGATCGGCCAGGTTCCGGTGGAGTCGGATCGTCTGGCCGTCGCAAATCACCCCAAGCATCGCCGCCCCTCCAGACCTGCCGATCGGATCTAACTCGGGGATTTTACCCGGTCCTCGTCGGTCATACCTGGTGTGACCGACGAAATTCGATTAGGATCTCCCTCCTGCACGCCCGTGATCCCGCCTCAGAGACGAGGCCACTTCCGGAGTTTACGCCTTTTGGAAAAAAAGGGCGATCCCGGCGAGGCCTCGCGTCCCTTGTGATTGCCGCGACCCAGGAACTGGGAGCCGTCGCGGTTCGCCTGCTCGGACTCAGGCCCTGACGGGCCGGGCCGGGCGTTGATCGTGGGGATGTCTCGCCGCTTCGAGGTCCCGCCCCGCCCAATCGAGTACAAGGTAGAGCATGACGACATCGACGACCACCCGGCCCGAGTCGACCGGCATCGCCTGGCCCTCCCTGATCTGGATCGGACTGCTCCACGCGGGGGCCCTGCTCGCGTTCGTCCCCGCCTTCTTCACCTGGAAGGCGCTCCTGCTCTGCCTGGTCCTGCACTGGGTGACCGGTGGCCTGGGGATCACCCTGACGTATCACCGGCTGTTGACCCACCGGAGCTTCGAGGTCCGGCCCAGGTGGCTCGAATACGTGATGACGGCCATCGGCTGCTCGGCCTCCGAGGGCGGGGCGATCGGTTGGGTCTCCGACCACCGCCGCCATCACGCCCACTCCGACGAGTCCGACGACGTCCACAGCCCCAACCGGGGCTTCGGCTGGGCCCACATGTTCTGGTGGATGACGCCGGACATCACCTCGATCCACACCCCCGAATATTACAAGAAGTGGGCCCCCGACCTCCTCAAGGATCCGGTCCATCGCTGGATGGACTCGTATCACATCGTCTTCCCGATTCTCGGGGCCATTGCCCTGACGCCGATTGGCGGGATGCCGTTCCTGGTCTGGGCCTTCTTCGTCCGGTCGGTCCTGGTCCTCCATGCGACCTGGCTGGTCAACTCGGCCACGCACGTCTGGGGCTACCGCTCGCACGACACGCGGGACACCTCGACGAACCTCTGGTGGGTCGCCGCGATCACCTACGGCGAGGGGTGGCACAATAACCACCACGCCTTCCAGACCTCGGCCCGCCACGGGATCCGGTGGTGGGAGATCGACACGACGTATTACACGATCCGCGTGATGTCACTGCTGGGCCTGGCCCGGAACGTCAAGATGCCCAAGCTGACCCACGCCGCGCCCATCCTCAGCCCCGAGAAGGCGGTCCAGCGGGCGACGGAACGTCGGCCGAGGGACGATGAACGCGAGTTGGTCGGCGCCTCCCGCTGAAAAGGGAGATGGAACCGCCAGGACGCCAACGACGCGGAGTTTGGAGAGAGAAGAGAATCCCATGAGCCTTCGGGGCCATGCAATTCGTCCCTTTCTCTCTCTCCTTCCAACCTTGGCGTCCTCAGCGTCTTGGCGGTGCAAATTTTCTCCCGGACGATCCGCGGACGCACTGGCCTTGCAACCGGCGGCGCGACCGCCGAAGATGTCGGTTCGGTCTGCGGCCCTAGCTCAACGGCAGAGCAGGGGACTCATCAACGAATGGTGGCGCCGGGGGGCGACCTCCGGACGCGATCCGGGTGAATTGCGGGAACCCTAAACCGGTGGCCTCGGGCCTTCGGCACGGCAATCCGCAGCCAAGCCTGGTCGGGCATTGGTGGCCAGGAAGGTTCAGAGACTAGCGGGGTGAGTCCCAACGATAACCCCCGCCGACGAGCGCCCGGCCTCCCCTTCGAAGGCCCGGAGTCCCGCGACGAGCGGTCCGCCGGGCCCGGCCGGGGAGGGTGAGATAGTCCGAGCCCCTCGGAAACGGGGGGACGCCTCGAATCCCTTGGTTGCAGGTTCGAATCCTGCGGGCCGCACTGCCTCGAAGCCGCTGCGATCCCCGAACCGGCCGGCCCGATCGGGGTTGACGGATCAAGCCGGCTCGGTTATCTGTTCGGGCCGTCGGGCGTGCCTGGCCCGTCGACCGGGGTCGGTCCCATCGGAAGGGGCTGGTCCGCTCGGGGCCCCGGCCTCGCGATCCAGGATGGATCGTCCGGTGCCGACCTTCCGACCGGTCGCCTCGTATCGAAGTCCGGCCAGACCTCCAAGGAAGGAGCGAGCCGTGCCGCCTGTCAAGCCGGGGATCGCCTCGGACCCCGACCGCCACGGCCGCCGAGCCGTCTGGATCGCCGCCCTGATCACCATCATCGGCGCCGGGATCATCTACGCCGACAAGGCCGCCGAGGACCGGAGCGCCTTCCTCCGATGGCGCCGCCAGGTTCTGGAAATGATGGGCGGGACGAACGTCTACGACATCTATTTCTTCCCCAACCCGCCGATCATGCCGCTGACCCTGTATCCGCTCATGCTCCTGCCCCCGGTGGAGGGGGCGGTGGCCTGGTTCGCGATCAAGGCCGCGCTGGCGGGGCTCTCGGTCCTGCTCTGCCTGAGGATGGTCCGGCTGGGCGATCGCCCGGTCCCAGCCCTGGTCCAGGCGATGGTCGTGGTGCTGAGCCTCCGGCCGATCATGAGCGACCTGCACCACGGCAACAATAATATCTTGATCCTGTTCCTGGTCGTCGCCACGCTCACCGCCTGGCGGAGGGGCTACGACGTCCTGGCCGGGCTGATCCTGGCGTATGCGATCGCGTTCAAGGTGACGCCCGGGCTGTTCCTGCTCTACTTCGCCTACAAGGGATCGTGGCGGACCGTGGCGGCGACGGTCGTGGGGATGGGGCTGTTCCTGCTGGTCGTCCCCAGCCTATTCCTCGGCCCGGATTTTAACTGGCTCTGCCTGAAAACGTGGTGCCATCGGATCCTCTTCCCCTATGTGGGCAAGGACACCATCGGCGACCAGGAGATCAACCAGTCGATGGTCGGGGTCGTCTCGCGGATGCTCACCGACTCGATCCGCGTGGGGCGTTACGAGATCAAGTTGAAGGTGAACTTCGTCGCCTGGGATCCCCAACTGGTCGGTCGGCTCATCAAGGGGCTCTCGGTCGGCCTGCTCGGGCTCCTGGCCTGGCTCTGCCGGACGAAGTACCAGCGGCGCGACGACCCCCGGCTGCTCGGCGAGTTCGCGCTGGTGGTCCTGACCATGCTGTTCGTCTCGGAGCGGAGCTGGAAGCACCACTTCGTGACGCTCCTGCTCCCCTACACTTACTTGTCGTACCGGGTGGGCGTGGCCGGGCTGACGCCGAGGGCTCGCTGGATCCTCGGGGGAGTCCTGGCGGCGTCGGCCTTGATGATCGCGACCACTTCGAGCGAGATGGGCGGGCTGTTCGCCCGCCACCAGGGGCATAAGATCGCCCAGGCCTACGGGATGTTCCTCTGGGCGGGCGTGGTGCTCTACATCGCCACGGCCTGGCGGGTCCGGGTCGAGGGGCGGATCGACCCGGCCGAGGTGGGCCTGGCCGGATCGCCTTCCACGACTCCGATCCGGGGGCCTCACGCCAGGCTCGCCCCGATCGATTGCACGGACCGGGGCGCGACCGCCCAGGCTCCCTGAGCTGCGCCGCTTCGAGTCGGATCACCTCCAAGGATGGATCGTCCGGTTCTCCGCCCCGCGTGGGGTGGTCATTTCGCATCGCTCGCTGGCCACGGAGGGCTTTCCCATGAACCCGTCGCAGACCAATCCCCGGCGTCCTCGGACCCCGAAGCTTGCCGCCGAAGTCCTCGAAGATCGCGAGCTGATGACCGGCGGTGTCGGGAGCACCTTCGCGATCATCCCCGCCACGATCAAGTCACCCGGCGGTCACGCCATCATCTCCTTCACGCTCAATTCCAAGCTGTTCACCGACCCCGGCAACAAGCCGTTCGTCCTGGGGATCGACGCCGCCCCGAACCAGGGTTCGACGGCCCTCCCGATTGTCCGGTCGGTGAGGACCCCGACCGGCAAGGTCCTTCCGGCGGTCCATGCCCCCTTCGACCCCAAGGTCACCCGGACCGGCGCGCAGGCCGCCAGCCACGCCTCCAGCGCGGGGCTGGTGACGATCCCCGGCCTGGAGCCCAAGACCGCCAAGTCGTTCACCTACAAGGTCAACGTCGACGGCCTGAACAAGACCTCCGGCTCGATCCTGATCGGCTTCTACCTGCCCGGCGACGCCGGGGGCGCCGGGGTCGTCAACCAGGCCGACCTCAACGCCATCAAGTATGGCATGAACATGACGGCCAATGACACCACCGGCAAGTACACCTTCGATGCCGACGTCAACCGGAACGGCCGGATCAACCAGCAGGACCTGGCAATCGCCCAGAAGAACCTCGGCGTCGGGACCAAGGTCTCGCCGGTGATCTCGGCCAACCTCGACCCGTCCAGCGTCACCGACGCCAAGAACCGGGTCACCAACTCGCCGACGGTCCACATCACCGGGACCGCCACTCCCGGCGCGGTCGTCGCCTACGCCCTGCCCAACGGCGTCTCGACGCCCGCCATCGCCGACGCGACGGGCAAGTACGACCTCAGGCTCAACCTCATCCCCGGCGTGAACACCTTCAACGTGGTCGCGACCGACGCCTTCAACCAGAAGATTACCGGATCGATCGCCACGATCACCTACATTCCCAGGGCCTGAGCCCTCCCCGAGAGTAAATCCAGGGCCCGGCGGATCGCATCGCGAGCCGCCGGGTCCGGGTCGTCGACCGCCTCCGATAACGCGGGAACGGCCCGGGCCGAGCCGATCCGCCCGAGCGCCCAGGCCGAGGCCCCCCGGACGACCGGGTCGACATCGCCGAGCCGATCGATCAGCGCGGTGATCGCCTCGACGGTCCCCCCGGTCCCCAGGATCAGGGCCGCGTTCCGGAGCAGCCCGGTGCGCTTCGACCGAGCCAGGGCCGTCCCCTTGATCGCCTTGGAGAACGCGGCCGGGTCGCGACCGAGCCACTCGATCAGGTCGGGATGCGACCATTCCAGCCTTGCCCCGAGCGCGGGCTCGCGGCCCGGCGGGGCCTTGCGGTTCCAGGGACAGACATCCTGGCAGACGTCGCAACCGAAGACCCAGCCGTCCAGGCTTTGGGCCGCCTCGTCGGGGATCGGGCCCTTGTGCTCGATCGTCCAGTAGCTGATGCACCGGCGGGCGTCGAGCCGATAGGGCCCGTCGAAGGCTCCGGTCGGGCAGGCATCGAGACACCGGGTGCAGGTCCCGCAGTGGTCGGCCTCGAACGGGGCGTCATACGCCAGTTCCTCGTCGACCAGCAGCGCCCCGAGGACGGTGAAGCTCCCGGCCTTCCGGTCGATCAGGCAGGTATTCTTGCCGATCCAACCCAGCCCGGCCAGTCGGGCGAAGTCGCGCTCCAGGAGCGGCGCCGAGTCGCAGACGGCCCGGCCGACCACGCCGGGCCGCTCGGCCTGGAGCCACCCGAGCAGGGCTTCCCCCTTCCGCCAGAGGACGTCATGGTAGTCGCCCCCCCGGGCATACCGGGCGACCTTGCCCTGGGTCGGGCCGGGCGGGTCCGGGTCGCGCTCGCCGTAGATCATCCCCACCACGACGACCGACCGGGCCCCTTCGAGGACGTGCCCGGGATGACCTCGGGCCTCGGCCTGGCGGCGGAGGTATCCCATCCCCGCCTCGCGGCCCGCCTCCAGCCATTCCAGGTAGCGGCCGTACCCGGGCGGGACCACGGCCGGGGCGACCCCGACGAGGTCGAAGCCGAGCCTCCGGGCCTCGACCTTGAGCCGGTCCGTCAGGTCCGAATCCGTCAAGCGAGACCACCTCTCCCCATCAAGACGAGGCCGTTAGGAGCTGTTCCAAAATAAGTTGGTGAATTTCTTCGAGGAGAGTCGGAGAAAACCGGAAGGCTTCCAGATCCATCCATCAGGTTATTCTGGAACGGCTCCTAACGACGAAGCTCAGCGGACCGGCCCGCCCGAGCGACCTTCGATCGTAGCATAAAGCGCCGCGGCGGGCCGGGTCCGCTGCAGCGCCAGGTTAGGCGGGCGAGGCTTCCAGACGGACGGGCTCAAGAGCCGCTCTGCACAGCCAAATCGTTGACATTCTATTTCCCAGGTGGTTCAGGAAACTCTGACAGGCATTTGTAGACTTCCCAAAATAAGTTCTTGTGATCAGAGAGCCTGAGGTCTTCTGAGAGGGATAGCCGCTTCAGGGCGAGAACCGATCGCTTTAGCATTTCCACAACCGTATCTTTGCCATAATGTATTGGTCTTCCTTTGAATGGGGGCACTAATCCAATATTGTAGTCCATTGCCCAAGCCGGGCATCCTTCAGTAAATCCACTTGAGCATACCACAAGGCCCAAGTAGGACTGAGAGCCACTGTGCTCGTTCATCGTCTTTGTGACCGCGGCCCACTCTTGTACGGCAAGTGGTGCGGCCGGTGAAGCGTAGTCCTTCACACTGATCAACAGCGTCAGGGTTTCGCTCAGCCGTGCGACGATAATGTCAATTTCTTTTTTCGGAGGGCCCGTGAAGGAAATTATGCCCTTGCTAGGAGTAAAGTCAGCGACCAGAACCTTATTATGCTCAAGAGACGCGGCATCGCCGAGGACGTCGCGAACGGCTCCGAAACATCGCCGTTCAAACTCATTCTTAAATTTCATCAGTAAACCACAAAACCTGGAGTGCCGTCGTCCTTTTCGACCGCGAGGATCTCCATTCCCGACTTAAGCATGTCCGCCCGGACATGGCGGATAGTTCCGCTCTCGTCACTGACGTGGAATAGCGTGTCTTCGGCTGCGTCGATGGCAGTTCCGGAAGCAGTAGTGATCCGAAGGATGCGTGACGGTTTCTTGCGTTTACGAAGTACACTTACCGGCGTCTTCTTGGATTCTCCAGATTCCCAGTGCATGGAAGCCACCATGAAACCAAGTCCCGAAATATCGACAGCAATGCTAAGCTCGTCGTCTACAATGACTCGTGCAGGCGTTTTTCTTGCTTGCTCAATAATTTCATCAAGATCGCAGACGCGACCAGAGGAATCGCAAAGTGTTATACCGTGCTTAGGAACCGGCATATATGATGCCTGCATGAAGCCAGAGGGGCTATGGACGACCGGAATGTCGAGTTCGTCCGCGACGCTGCCGCCGCACGCAGTGGCCCCTGCGAGATTATCGGGGTGCGAATGCCCTGTAAAGAGGCGAGCGCTACCGGCGACCGGACTCCGCCGCCTAACCTGGAAGTCGACGTCCCAAACGACGTGATCTAACACGTCGCCTTTGTCGCGATAGGCATCGGGCCTGCCGCCTACGGCGTCGCCCGCGAGCCTATCGACGGCGGAGCGGGATCGCAAGGGGCTACCGTCGGAGGATGGGGATTTCGGCGACGAGAGCAGGACGCCTAACGACAAAGCTCAGCGGACCCGCACCGCCGAGAAACCGTTGACTCGCAGGGCAAATCGCTGCGGCGGTGCGGGGTCCGCTGCAGCGCCAGGTTAGGCGGCCTAAGGCGTATCTTCAGGGATAGTGACCCGCGAGACACGGCCTTGGTCATCGAACTCAAAGAGGACATCATCCTCCTCCGGGCCAAGGAACCGCCATCTGAAGATTCCTCCATAAGCCCAAGTCTCGGGGCTTTCGGGGATGAAAAGCCGGAGCAGGAGAGACGACTTCGCTATAGCGTCGACGAATTTCGCCCCCTTGGGATACCGTTCAGTCGGGGCCCCAACGACCCGCTCAACTTCCTGCCTCGTGGCACCGATCGGGATAGACCTGACATGAGCGAGGAACCGCGCGTGAAGAAGTGGCGGCAGAATGACCGCCGTCGCGAGCCAGAGCCCGGCGGCCACGGGTATCGCCAGAGGCCAGTAACGCTTCCGAATCATAGCCGCCTAACCATTGTTTAGACAGAAATGATTCTGTCTAACACACCCAGAATTTCTGCCTAACGCCGGTCGACGTCTTGGGATCTTGACGTCGGCTTCGACCACGAGATGTATCGTAACCCCGCGAAATCGCGATTGCCAGTTGCGTGGCCAACTCGCCGGGCCGACCCTCACGGGCTGGGGAGACGGAACTGCCTAAGGAGCCGTTCCAGAATAACCTGATGGATGGATCTGGAAGCCTTCCGGTTTTCTCCGACTCTCCTCGAAGAAATTCGACACTCCTCGCTGAACACCACCACATTTTGAGCTAAATCGCTGTACCGATCAGATTTTACGCCGAGAAATGGGGGCTTGGGGGTCGTGAATCTCCA
>JAABUV010003088.1_pt1 | contig 21576 bp, 19 predicted proteins | sample 5559971 | NCBI WGS metagenome assembly JAABUV01 (sample SAMN10711881, study PRJNA513362) | rock metagenome | isolation source: Antarctica rocks | place: Antarctica: Victoria Land, Knobhead nord | collected 2015-12-19
CGCCGCGCGCCGCCGCGCGTCGGCCAGCTTCTGGCGCTCGGCCTCGAAGGCCGCGCGCTGGCGCTCCGCGCCCGACATGCCGCCCGCGTCCTCGCTCGCCGCCCACTCCGGCACGCCGCCGCCGCCGCGGTGCTGCGCGCGCGCCGCCGGCCGCGTCAGCCGCAACACAGACAGCAGGTCCTGCCGGCCCCGGGGCGCTCGGCGCGCGACGGCAGCCGGTGGCGCGGTTTGCCCGACCCCCGCCCTGGCTGGCCGGCGGCCGGGCAACAGCAAGATGCCGCGCAGGCGCCCGCATGGCGCCAGCCCGCCCTGCCCCGCGTGCTGCTGCAGCGCCGCCACCGCCGCGCTGCCGCGCGCGGCCGCGGGCGCCGAGCCATGCGCCGCGGGCGGGACCGGGCACGCGGGCGCGCGGGCGCACGTCGAACGACCCCGGCGCGCCGCGCCTGTCCGCGTACGCGCCCGCGCCGCGCCGCGCGCCCTCCTGCCACTCGCACGGCGGCGGCCCCGGGTCCCCGCCGCCCTTCTCCTTGGCCGCGCGCCAGTCGCCGTCGCGGGCGCGGTCGCGCGGCGCGTCGCCGCGCGGCCGCGCCTCCGCGGCCGGCCGCTCGGGCGCGCCCGGCGCTGGCTTGCCCCAGCCGCCCGCGCCGTCCAGCGGCGGGTTGCGCGGCTCCTTGCTGGTCGCGCCCATCTGCGCGGGGTGCCGGCCCGTCAGCATGACCCCACAGCATGCCGAGCGCGGGCTCCTGGCGTAAATCAGGAAAAGGCCGATGCAGCACACAGCAGGCCGGCGATGAGGCTGGGCCTGCAGGGACCGTGCAACCTGGGCGCGGATGCCCTGGCGCCTGGCTCTGCAGAGGAAGCTCAGCGGAGGGCCGCGCTGCGCGGGAAGCAGCGGGCGCGGTGCGCGCCTTTGCGGGGAATCCCGGCGGCGGCCCCACGGGCGCGTCCCAGGGCTGCTGCCCGCGGCCGGGGCCGTGCGGCGCGGCGCCGCCGCGCCGCGCGGCGCTCCACTCGCCGGTGCGGCCGGGGCCGCCGGCGCCGCGGCCGGCCGGCGGCGCGCCGCCGCGCCACTCCTCGCCCGGCCCCTTGCCGGCGCCCCAGCGCTCGGCGTCCTGCAAGCCGCGCGCGCTCAAAGCCTTCAGTGTGCACATGCCACACACGAGCACACGGACAACAGGCTCGCTCGCATCCATTGCAAATCGCCCGCCGGGCCTCCTGCATGCGTCCTCCTCCGCCCCGCTCCACCCCCCGCCCCGCCGCGCAGCAGTCCGCATCAGGGCAGAGAGCGCCCTGCGCCCTCGCAGCGTGGCCCCGCGCGCACCGGCAGGCGCGCCGGCCCCGGCCGCCGCGGGCTCTGCAGCTCCTCGCCCTCGCCCTCGCCGCGCCACTCCGGCGGCGGCGGCTGCAGCACGCCCGGCGGCGGCCCGGTCCCGGGCCGCCGCCACGGCCGCTCGCCGCCCTCGCCCGGTCGCCGCCCCGGCGCCGGCGGCAGGCTGGGCGCCCCGGGCGCGCTGGGGCTCACCGAGAACGCCGCGCCGTCGTCCACCAGGCGGCTGCGGATGGGGCCCACCTGCCCGGGCGAGCCTGCGTGCGGCCCGGCGGCGCGCGTCGCAGGCGCGCGCAGGGCACTGCTGCGGGCTGAGCGGGGCGCCGGGCAAGCTCATGCCTGCTTGCGCAGCTGTCCTCGCGGCGGTCAAGATGGCGCAGGCAAGGTTGACTTTGGTTGATAATGAATCGTGTGTGCTGCGCAGGGCAGGAAACAAGGCGGCCTGGCAGGGGAGGCTGAGCCCGTGCGCGGCGCAGGGCAGGCGCGCGGCGGGCAGGCAGCGCGGCGGAGGGAAAGCCCGCGCGCGCGCCTGGCGGCTTGAACCCCATGCGCCAGCTGTCCTCCTTCCAGGGCATGGGCACGGGCGGCCCCGGCCCCGGACCATACACGGGCACGGCCTTCGGCAGCGAGGCCTCCCTGTCAAAGAAGGACACCTCCTGCAGCTCCCTGCGCGCGCGCGCCCGGTGAGCAGGCTCGCGCGCGCGCAGCCGCGCACGCACGTGGCCGTCACGCGGCTGCGTACGGGCCGGCAGCGCGAGGAGCGGCGCGCGGCCCGCAGCGCTCGGGGCCTGGGAGGCTTGCAGGGATCTGAGTCAGGCGCGGCCGCGGCGTGGCCAGAGGCACGGCCAGCGGCTGCCGTCACCTGAACAAGTCGGGGTCCAAGCCGTCCGGCGGCGTTCGCGCTCCCGGGTGATCACGGTATGCCAGCAGGCCCTCCCTGTGCGCGTGCATATGGCCGCATCGGGCCCAGCTCGGGTGCTCGCAGTGCGCCGCTGACCGCAGCAACTAGATGCGTGCTGACAGAGCGGCGCAGGGCGCGCCGCCGAGCCACAGGCAGCGCTCGCGCACTGGCGGGCCGAGGCCCCATGTCTGCAAGGGCGCGGAGGTGAACAGAATGACGCCCGCTGCAGCAGGCCAGGCTGATCACAACGGTCCCAGCTTGCAATAACGCTGCAATGTGAGCGCGCGAGGACGCCGCGATGCACGGCTGCAAGCGCAATGCCCAGGAATCGCGGAGCAAGCCTGCGCCGATTGCCAGGCCTGGCAAGGTCTGACTGTGTCTGTTACAACCCTTGCCAAGGCCGGCACACACCGCGTGTATCTGCGACTCGCGCTCCGCTGCGCCGGCGCCTGCGGCAAATACACGCCAGGCGGGGCGGCAGGCATCGCCCTGCGGGGCAGGAACAAGCGTTCGGCCCGTCCGTGATGTGGGAGGACTGGCGGCGCTCGCGCCGCGCTGCACGGAGAGAGGCACAAGCGCGCAAACCCTCTGCTGGACGCCGCGCTCATTGGCGCGCTCGGTGCCTGGTTAGACGGATCCGGGGAGTCAGCAAGGGCCGCACCCCTCCCCCGCGGCCGCCCCATCCTCCTGCGTAGCCGCATCGGGCGCAGCCGGCCCCGCCTCTGCGGGCGCGGGATCTGGCTGCGGCGCCTGCTGCTCGGCGGCTTGCGCGCCCTCAGCCCCGTCCTGTGAGCCCATCCTCTCTCAGACCTCGCCGATAAGTGGTGTCGACCTTGTGCAACACTTGATGGGGCTGCTGAGCCGAAACAAACCCTGTTTTTTGCTCTAAAGAAACTTTCCAATACGGCTCAGAGGATAGGTTGACAATGGGTGGTGACGTGCAGGGGACTGGCAGGGGGCTGGCAGCATGCCACAGCCACGCCACGCCACAGCCACAAGCATGACTGGCGGGGGCTGAGCTGCTTGCTGCAAGCGCATGGCAGCACTCCTGGGCGGAGAGCCCAGTGTGCCTGCCCTCCGCCAGTGTGCTGGGGCACACAGCGCCCGCTGCCCGTGCAGGCGACCTGCTGCACCTCACGTCCTCCGCAGGAGGACTGTGCTCGTGCGCGCGGCGGCAGAGGCGACCAATGTCCCCATCATGGTCAACAGCTGCACCGGGAAGGTGGGCTGTCTGTGCTGGCCTGCGCTTCGTCCAATGGAGGCAGCGTCACTGAAGGTCGCCATTGCCACAAGCTGGCGCTTGTGCATTGGCACATGCAACATTGTGTTTGCTTGACATGCAGCTCCAGTGGGGGTGTGTTTCACAAACTTTGAAGCTTCAAGCTTCGAGCACGTGACGCCTGCCTTCGGCGTCAGCCCTGGCCTGAGACCCGCGCCTGCCAAAGCGCAGATGGGCCATGCGACCGCCGAGGCCGTGGTGCGCGCGGGCCTGCACTTTGTGCCCTACAGCTTCACCGGCTCCAGCGAGGCGGTGGCCGTCGGCAACGTCGGCGTGTCGGGGATCCCGGTGGAGCTGGTCGCGCCCGCGGAGCGCCAGAGCGCGATGGAGCGCCTGAAGGCGCAGTTCCCGGGGCTCATCGTGATTGACTTCACGCTGCCGTCGGCCGTCAACGGCGCGGCTGCCCACGCGCCCGGCAGTGCTGGGCACGACCAGCTGCATCGAGATTGCAAAGCTCCGGCCCCACACATTTGTCCTCAGGTCCCCACTGACGCTACATAGTTGCGTCACCGTCAGGTGCGCGCTGTGCTTATGAGCAGGTATGTTGGCAGCACTGATAGCACTGCTCTGTGGCACACGTTGGCAGCTGCCTCCGCATTATGCCGCGCGCCTCCAAAAGCAGGACTGTCAGGGAGTGCTGATGCAAAACAGAAGCACGCATGTTGTGTGAGAGAGCATGGGCATGAGCAGCCGTGCGGCAGAATGTCAGCCGCAAGTGCTCACTCTTGCTCGCTCTGATGCACGTTGTGACAATACGCACCTACGATACACACTACATCCGAAAGCCATTGAGTTCTGTCTGCCAACTGCCTTGGCCGGCACGGTAACCTCAGCACCCCCTTACAGACGCGCTCTTTGCTGCTCTGGCTTTGCTGCTCTGGCTTTGCTGGAGCATGTCCGCCATGGCATGCAGACCACGAGCGGTCCTGCCCGGCCAGCGGGCCTGCTGAGTGTAATGACTGGCTGTAGCAGGCCCTGCAGGCGCATGCAGACAGTGATTGGTTGGAAGCAGCGAGCGTCTTGCCATTGCAATTGGGCACGACCGGCTGCCCCATGTGCCGCTGCGCAATCTCCGTAACCCCGCCCCAGCGCGCGCGTGCAGACAACGGGCGCTTCTATGCGGCCAGCGGCCTGCCATTCGTGATGGGCACGACCGGCGGCGACCGCGAGGCGCTGCTGCGCGATGCGCGCGCGGCCGGCGTCAGCGCCGTCGTCGCGCCGCAGATGGGCAAGCAGGCGCGCCAGGCAGCGTCTGTTACGTGCATCCATTGCTCGCGTAGGAGTCATGCACAAAAAAAGGTGCACAAACGTAACCATATGACCAGCATGAAGGCACGCCAGGCAGCTGTTGAGGGAGGCGCTCCCATCGCCCGGCCTCGGCCCTCTGCACACGCTCTGGACAACGGGCAACCTTTATGGGCTTGTGAAGCTCCCTCCAGTACTAAGCAAGACAGGATTGCAAGACGACAACAGTGACCAGGGCTTTGTGTGTAAGTCAGCTGTTTGTCGCCGTGCCTTGCCGCTGAGCGGGCGCGCGCAGCTCCGGCGCGGAGCGCGCTGATGCGCTGCGGCGCCCGGATAGGGTGGGGGGCCGGCCCAGCCGCTGCGGCAAGCCGGTTCAGCTTGCCGCAGCTGTCCCTCATCCTAACCCTAGGCCTGCAGCTGCGGCGCCGCCACGCCGGCAGGTGGTGACCTTCCAGGCGAAGATGGCGCTGATGGCGGAAAGCTTCCCGGGCGCGTTCGCGGGCTACTGTCTGGATAATCACTTACCATAAACGGAAACCCACCCTTGCGCCGCAGGTGGTGGCCTTCCAGGCGACGATGGCGCTGATGGCGGAGAGCTTTCCGGGCGCGTTCGCAGGCTACCGCCTGGAGGTCACCGAGTCGCACCAGCGCGCCAAGGTGGACACGTCCGGCACGGCCAAAGCAGTCGTGGAGTCTTTCCGAAAGTTGGGCATCCCCTTCTCCGAGGTGCCCTAACCCTAACCCCTTCTCTGAGGTGGCGCTAACCCCAAACCCTGCTCTAGCCGTGCTTGGCACGCTGCCCGGCAGCCAGGGTATAGTAGGGCAGGGTAGGGTAACCCGCTCCCTACCCCATCTCCGAGGCGCGCCTGCCTCGGCGCCCTGCCCGGCAGCCAGCCTCGGCGCTGGCCCGCCCGCAGATCCGGCGGACACATAGCAAAGCTGATTCCGTAGCAGAGAGTGAGACATGGCGCTTGAGCAGGCACGCACATCAGTGGGGCAGCGGCAGTGGTTCACTTCCCAAGCTGCCCAGGTATTGGCAGAGACACAGGGGCTGCAGTTGCGCACCTGCCAAGACGCAAACGCGCATGGCGACGCACAGCGCCATGCAGCCGGCGCGCCCGGCGCGGGGAACGCGCCATGGGGCGCGGGGCTCGCAGAGCTGAAGGCTGGCCCCGCCGCGCGCGCGGGGGCAGGCGGGCATCCGGCGCGTGCGCGACGCGAAGACGCAGGTGGACGCGATGGGCGTGCCGCCCGCGCACCTGGACGGCCACGCCTTCCACACGTACAGGCGCGCCCTCTGCAAAACCCTCTGCAAAGGCTGGGCGCCAAATCAAGCACAGGCGCGCACCTGGACGGCCACGCCTTCCTTACGTACAGGCGCGCCCTCTGCAAACCCTCTGCAAAGGCTGGGCGCCAAATCAAGCACAGGCGCTCCCCGCGCCCTTTGGCCCAACACGGCAACTACATTGCCTGCAGGGCGCCCAGCCGGCTGTGCGACGATGACAGTGACAGCAGGGGCCCTCACAGCTGGCCCATGAAGGCAGGGTGGCGGGCACCATACACAGAGGCAGGGCGACGCCCGAGCCGATTGCTGCAGAAGTCTTCAGGGCCGTGACGCCTGGCGCGCTGGGCCGCGCAGGCTCATCTCGCCCGACGAGACCGTCGTGTTCGAGTTCAAGCACAACGTCTGCGGGCGGCAAATCTATGCGGAGGGCACCGTCGACGCGGCGCTGTTCCTGGCGGCCAAGGTCGCCGAGGGCGGCCCGCCGCGCGTGTACGACATGGTCGACGTGCTGCGCGAGGGCGCCATGCGCTAGGGTAGGGTGTCTGTGCCCTAGGCCACCACGCGTATTATCGCGTGCGCCTATCCCGGGCCGCCCTCGGAACCCACGCGGCATGGGGCGCGCGCCATGCATGCGCCTGCGAGTGGACGCGCCGCGTGAGCGGGGGCGCGGGCGCCATGCTGACGAGGCACAGCGCTCCCCCTCGTGCGCTGAGCCGCGGCGCTTGCTGCGACACGGCTTGAGGGCACCGGTCGAGGCCCGCACGGCGCAGGCGGTGGCCATTGATGTACCGGCATGCAGCCATCGACTTGGACGGACACCTTGTAGGCATCGTCTAGAGCGGAACTTGCTGGAACAAATTCGCTCACATTTGAAGAATTTGGGGTCCTGTTTGGAGGGTGAACCAGCGCAGCATTTGCCTCGTTAGCCCGGCAGCGGGACCCGTGATGCAGGAGCACTTGTGTGGCCTGGAGAACAGACGTGTGCTGTTTCAGCCTGGTTGTAGCGTCTGCACTTGAGTTTGACCGGTGCAGATCTGCAATAGTGCTGCTCATGCTGCAGCCGTTCGTGCAGCGGCCCGGGGCGCACTGCTGAGTGAACGCATCAGGAGGCTACTGCGGTGTAGCATGTCCCAGCTGTCTGACTGCACATGTATTAGGCTGCACAAAAGAATGTGCAAGCTCAGAGCACGCGTGGCACTTTACCATAGGTGCAACTTTACCACCCGTGTAATGTGAGCGTTGCGAACCGCGCATGAGAGCAGTGCCACTCTCGAGTCTGCCACTGCAAGTTCCGCATGAGTTGAATGCGCGCCAAGACCTTAGCGCCGGCCCGCGCGTCGCACGGGCGCAATGCATCCCCGCGCAGCGCGCCAACCATGACGGTGCGGTGAGCCGCTGCGCTAGCCGCATGAAAACTCTCCTCTGCCCCGGCGCGCGCGCGCAGGCGCGCGCATGAGCACAGGCACTGCGCGGCGCAGAAAGCAGGCAGCACAACTACCCCAGGCTGCCCCACCCTGCTACACAGGCAGTCACAACAGACGACATGCTGACGCGTGGCCCACCCTCTAATGCGAACACAGAGCTGCAGTTCTGCACTTTTGCTGGCAGCTCTGCTCGCGGCTCTGCCGCGGTGGCTGGCGGCGCAGCGCATTTGATGTTCTGCACACACGATCCCCCCCTCCCCCCTCTTCCCGCGGGCTCACGGCCTTGCAATGTAGCTCTGCCAAGGCCACACCGCCGCGCCTGCTGCCCGCGCGGCCGCGCGCAAACAGCGCGTGCCCCCAGCAGCACCCCACCGTTCCTGGTCTAGCCCGCGCCCCGCACTCACGCCGCGCATAGCGCGCGTCATGCGATCTTGATCGGGCGCTCGAACGTGGAGTAGTTCTGGTGCCGCGGGCGGCGCGGGCCCGTGTCCGCGTGCTCCAGCCCCAGGTAGGGCTTCTCCCCGCTGCTGTAGTGGTCCTGCTCGGCGGCCACACGCCACTCAGCACACACGCTGCCGGCAGCAGCACCCTAGGCGCACCGCACGCAAGCGGTGCGTCACGCCGCCGGCCGCCTCCCTCAACCAGCCACTCTGGCTGGCACACACAGGCTCGCGCCGCTGCGCTGTGCAGGCATTGGTTGAATGCACCCGCCATGCATCGGGCCATGGTTGGCCATTTGGGACCGGCGAACCGCCCGACGAGCGCTTGCTGTGCAGGCTCCTGAGTGCGCAGCCGCCGGCGCGCGCACTGCAAGAGCCGGGCGCCCGCAGACCAGGGCCGCTGCAGGGCTTGGTGAGGATCAGGGTAGGACATGGGGCCGCGCGCCTTTTTGGGGAAGCGCGCCGCCACCGGCTCCGCATCCTCTAGCAGCTTGGGCGGCTGCAGATTGGTCAGCGTTGCAAAGCGCCACTTTGCAAACTCCTCTGCGGCCACGCCCAGCTTCGCCTGCGTGCGCCGCGCGCCGCTCGCCTCAGGCATCCCTCCGACTCTGGACGGCCTAGCGGCGGCTGCACTAGCAAGTGCCGCGCCGTGCGGCCGGCCGAACTCACGCGGGTGTTCAGGCCAGCCAGAACCCAGCCCACACACGACGACACGATGCAAGAGTTTGCGGCTCTCGTGCCCTGCGCCGCAGCGCATCGAACAGGACACTCCTCAGCAGGCAAGCAGGAGAGTACCCCATGACAGAGACCCCAGCTGCCGAGTAGCCGATGGCGGCGCTGGGCTAGGGTATCCTGACCCTATCCAGGTGCACGACGCGCGCCTGGATCCGCGGCTTGAGCTGCGCCAGCGTTTCCCGCTCGCCCACGCGCATGAGGAACGGGTTTCCAAAGTTCGTCACCTGCCGCACGCGGCCCTGGATCAGAACGCCAGCAGCAGCGGCGACAGGCTGGTGCACTGACTGTCAGGCCACAATGAGCTGACATGTGCACACCGAGCTACGAGTGCACGTGCATGCGTGCCGCCCTGAGACTGACGCTCGCCTCGCACGAAGCGGGCTCCAGTCGGTCCGTGCGCTGCTGATATTCAGCGGTTCACAGGGTGGCAGCGCATGCGCGGGAGACTCCCCGCGTTGGCCAACGGCGTGCCGCCGCCCAGCGCGCATGTAATTGTCCACGTCGGCATGAAGTGTTTCATGGGGGGCCAGTGCACGCATGGAGGTCCCCCACGGGTGCCCCGGCCGCTGCCGGGCGCGCACATGGTTCTGCGCGTCGGCGTGGTAGTGGTACACGTGGATGAGCGAGCTGGGGCCGGCGCCCGCCTCCTCCGCGTCGTCGTCCGGCTCCGCGCGCACGGTCCAGTACGTGTCATTGATCGCATCGATCTTCTCGTCCGGCGGGAAGATCTGCGCGCGCGCGCGCGCGCGTCGGGCCGGGGCCGCGGGCAGCGGGTCTGCGAGTGCAGTGGGTTGCAGCACGCGCCGACGACGATCTTAGCAGGAAGCGTGCGTGCTGGCACGCTCGCTTGCAATCTGATCAGGACCTCGAGGGCGTGCAAGGTTTGCTTTGCCGGCACGCAAGGTTTGCTCTGCCGGCGCGGTAGATGGAACCCTCGACCAGGTGCCAGGCATGTTGCATGGGCACGCGGGCACGCCCTGAAGCTTTAAGACGTCCAGGCATCAATTGGCGCTGGCACCCCTGCTGGCCGCCTGGCAGCCTCATCACGCCGGCCAATGGGGGGCGGGCGCGTCACTCGCAGAGTCAAGAGCAGGTTCTTGAGCATGCAGACATCGGCGCGGCGGATACAATACGCGCGGCGCCGCGCCTTGTAGATCTTGGAGTAGAAGACTTCCAGAAGGCGCAGACGCGTGGGCCGGCCGGACGCCGGCAGCTGCGCGCGCAGCGCCTCGCACACGTCCGCGGCGGCGCTCTCCTTGGGCAGCCGCACCGTGTGCACGCCCGCCTCGGCCGTGTTGGCGCCGTGGTAGTACACCTGCGCCGCGGCGCGGCCGGCCTCGTCAGGGCGGAGCAGTCAGGGCTGGAAACCCAAACCTAATGTTAAATCTTGCTACAGAGGCACAGGGTGCCGCTTGCTGGCAAGCCCGCGCGCGTGAGCATGCCTGCCGCGCAATGGCCCACGGCGGGCGCGCGCGGCGCCGGGCGGTACAGGTTAGGGTTACCCCACCCTAAACCCTACCATGTACAGGCAGCGGGCGCGCGCCTTGAGCGTCTTCAGCTGCTCCAGGCGCGGCAGCGGCAGGTCCAGCACCTCGTAGTACAGCGCGTCCGCCAGCATGTTGAAGTGCTGCAGCATCTCGGCCAGCGTGCCCACTTGCCGCCACTTCAGCGCCTGCGTCTTCGGCACCTGCCGCGCCTTCTATCTGTTTCAGTAGACTCAGCAAAAGACTTGCCATTTTCGCTCCACCCAAATCGGCCGCTGCAGGGACTATGTGGCAGAGGCAAAGCTTCATGCCTTCTGTCGCGAGCGCCGCGGCTACGGGGTGGGGCGCAGGCCTTGCCGCGTGCCAGGGGGTTTACCGCTGCCTGATCTGCCCAGCCCGCAGCCTGTCACGGCGGCTGCTCGACACAATGCCGAAGCACCGAACTGCCTGTTTTATTATTCTGTGTTCCGAGCGCACCGCGCCCGTGCGGCGGCAGCTCCGCCGTCGAGGCCGTTGCAGCAAGGGGCTTACAAGAGCACGCGCCACGCCGCGCGCCTCGCTGTGCGCCTGTCGTTGCAGCGGCACGCAAGCCACATGCGCATCTCTTGTAGAGTAGGGTCCCCTCGAGCGCACCTGCGTGTACGTGTTCTGCTGCGTGAAGCGCAGCAGCTGCGGGTCCGCCAGGCCGAGCGCGGCCGCCAGCGCGGTCGCCACCGCGTCGTAGCTCATCTCGCGGCTCAGCTCCAGCTTGACGCCCTCCTCCTGCGCCGGACGCGCCGCGCGGCAACTTATTTTCCTTTTTCGCTTTTCCCGTTTCCTTTCTGCTTGATGTTGGCGATGCGCTGGCCCGCACAAACATGCTCATTATGACAGGCCGCCCTGCAGTGAGCAGACAGACTGCGGGCGGGATCCAGACGCGTTGTGCAGACATGCTGCAGGGCACCGACGCAGCAAGCTGCCTGCCCCCCCGGCCCCCGCCCCGAGCAGGGTGCAGCGGCTGGGACGCGCCTTGGGGTCGTCCAGCTTGCGGAAGGCGACCATCCAGCGGTACTTTACGTACTCCAGGAAGTCCACCACGCGCGGGTACTTGTACCGCGCAGCCTCCGCCTGCGCTCGCCGGCGCGCTGTCTAGCCCATAGGGTTACTCAACCTTATCCCAACTTCATGTACTCCAGGAGGTCCACCATGCGCGCTTACTTGAACCGCCACGCCTCCGCCTGCGGTCGCCGGTGCGCTGTCAGAAGGAGAGGGTTAGTCTACCCTAACCCCTATGATGCGGCGCAGTCGGCCCTATGCCACCCTTTTTGAATGCGCCTGGGTGCGCCGAAAGGCGCGCGCACTGAAGAGCCTTCCATCCTCCCTTCCTGCCTAACCTGGCCACCACATTACGCACGCTGAGGCGGTCGCCACGCGCTGCACGTAGCCGCGGTGAGCCAACCTGCTTGTGTGAGAAGCGTCCGCACGCCCTCATGTGCGCAGCGCGCGCAGGGGCATCAGTTGCAAAGCTCAGCGTACAGAGGGGCTGGTTTGAGCGATCGCGCCCTCATGCAGTGACTGACCCGCGTCGGCGCCGCATGACACCACCCACTCGCCCCAGCCCTACTCCCAGACCTCGATGCATAGAGCGTGCAGCCGCCCGGACCATGCATGCAAATTTTTTTTCGCCTCCCGGGCCTCCGTGCGCCCGCCTCCTGCAGGCGCCCGCCTAGCGCAGGCACGCCCTCGGGCCCGCCGAGGCGCGCGCCTCGGCCACCGCGGCCTGCACGATGAGGATGTCGCCGTGTTCCAGCTGGCAGCCGAACAGCGTTTCCGCGTGGCTCAGGCAGTCGCACATCACGGCCGGCTCGCTCTTCACCTCCTCCCAGACCTGCGGCGGCGCGGCCGCGTCCGGCAGCCCCGCGCGCTTGGCCAGCAGCGGCAGCAGCGCGCCCACTGTCTGCACCCGGCTGCCGAAGATGTGGCCCACAAACTGCGCGCGCGCGGCGAGGGCCTCGGAAGAAGAACAGCGCATGTGCGTGTCATTCGTGACGAAAGCATTGCAAGCAAGTGGCCAGGGACATTATGAGGAGTCAGCCGACAGGCGCAGCGCCGCGCCGGCCCCGCGCCTGGCCCCTGCCCTATCCTTACCCCACCCTCCCTGGTCAGCTTTGCAAGCGGGGCCGAGGCAACCTAGGCCGGCCCCGCAGCCTAGTGCTGGCGCTGCGCCGCGGCGTCCGGCGCGGTCCGCGGGGGAGGGCTCGTAGGGCTTTGGTGCGGCACCACCAAATGCTCAAGCCAAACGACCAATACACGAGCAGGGCTCAAGCCAAACAACCAACACACAAGCAGGGCAACAGCAAGCACTGACCGTCAGTGCCTATCCGGGGGCGCGCGCGCGCGCGCGCGGCGGCCGCGCGCGCACCCGCAGCGTCTGCGCGGCGGGGTCGTAGGCCTTGAGCATGAGCAGCACCGACTGCTTGCACAGCGGCTGGAAGTGCAGCTCGTCGCTGCCGGGCGTCCGCGCGCTCGGCTCCTCCAGCCACAGGTCCATGGTGGCCGGCGGCTGCGCCAGCGTGGCCAGGCCGCCCTGCCGCGCGCGGCCGGGCGGGGCCCATGACTGTGAGAGAAAGTTTAGTTTTCTTAAACATAGAGGGTCTGGTCCGCAACCCACGCGGCTCGTGCCGGTGAGCAGGTCGTCCACCAGACCAAACCTTTCACAAGATGCAGAGGGGAGGAGGGTGCAGGCTGCACCCCAGCAAGGCCCAGGACGGCACCCCTGAGACCCGCTTGCGGCCTTGAGGTTCCATACGGTCGGTGGACCCAAGGGATGCGGGCCCGGGCCGCACCCGCGCGAGGTCCATGACGGTGAGCGCGTCGTCCACCTCGGCCAGCACGGCGCTCGGGCGCAGCGTGCCGTTCTGGCGCCGCGCCCAGCGCCACCAGCGCTGCCGCTCGGGCGCGACGCCCAGCTCCTGCGCCGCCAGCTGCCGGAAGTCCCGGAACAGCATCTGCTTCTTCACGCGCAGCGCGCGGACCTGCGTGCGCCCGGCATCACCTAGGGTCAGGATAGGGCAGGCCTTGCCCTACAATGCTGACGGAAGTCCGGGATGCACAGCGCGCATGTGCTTTTCCACGCACAGCGCGCGGACCTGCGCGCGCCCCCTGCCCGCGCGCCCAGCCTCGCCTATAGGGTTTAAATAGGGTATACCTTACCCTACCTATTCCTGCCCAGCCTGACACAGCGCCTGCCCAGCCTGACGGCGGCGCTGCAGGCGGCACCTCCGCCTCTAGCAGCTCACGTGCGGCCTGCAAGACTGCGCGCGGCCTCAGCAGGCGCTGCCGCGATGCGACACCCTCAACATGCTCGCCCGCGCCCTACGTGAGGGAGCGGGCGCGCGCGGTGACACGCGGCGAGCAGGGCTGCAGGCGCGCCTGCTCGAAGTCGATCAGGTCGAAGAACACCTTTGACCCGATCTGCTCCTTCAGGTCCTTCGACGTCGCCGCGCGCACCTGCGCGCCGCTGGCGCGCGTCCTCAGGGCGCGCGGGGCCCGCCGGACGGCTCCCGCCGCGCGCGCGTTGCGCAGCCCGAGCTGGCACCCCCCGCTATGCCGCGCTGGCCCTGGCCGGCGAGTGCGGCACAGCAGAGCGCTCGCGCGCAGGCGCCGGCCTGCGCGCCGGCGCCGAAGCCGGGGGCGCTCATGCGCGCGCTGGGGTGCCGGCCAGGGCGCCGGCCGGGGCGCCGGCCGGCCCCAAGGCAGCGCAGGGGGGCCGGGCGCGCCGACATGCAGGTACAGGTGCGCCTCCAGCTCCTCGACCAACCCTATTGGTACTAAAACGGGGGTAGATTAGGTAATTATAGCAGGGCGCCCACACCTGCAGGTACAGGTGCGCCTCCAGCTTCTCGCGCCGCCGGCGCTCCTTCTCCGCGTGCTCGCGCTCCAGGCGCTCGGCCACGTGCGCCTGAATGTCCGCCTTGCTGACCTCGCACATCACCTGCGCGCCCGCCATAATCCTGGACCTAGCGCGCGCGACTCGGGCTCCGCTTGAAGGCCTGCCCGCGCGCCCGATCAGGCGCACTGATCATGCCGATGGAGGTCACATGATGACGGCCCACCCGGGCAACGTCAGGCCAGGTTCCCTGCAGACCATGCTGCGCCGGGCACGCCCAAATGGGCGACATCAGGCCAGGCTCCCTGCTGCCCAGGGCTGCGCGGGGCGCAGTCGCTCGGCTGACGGCCCCCGGCTTGGGCGGCTGGCGGCGGGCAAAGCCCAGTGCGCCCCTGTCATGCACGCGGCGAGAGGCTCTGCAGCTGCAGCCCTGCCATTGGCGCGCTTGCAAGCACCGCCGCAGGACATCGACCGCGCCAGCACCCCCACCCAACCCCACACGCCGCGTCACAGCCCCTCTGCAGCCCAGGCCAGAAATCTGAGCGAGCTGCCGCCGGTACCCTGGCAGACATGAAGGCGCGTTTGCGGCACTCCGAGAGTTGCGGCACACGAGAGCACAACAGCCATGGCAGCGAGCGGCGAAGGGAGCTGTCGACCCCCTGCGCCCAGGCCGTGCTGCCGCGCGCCGGGCTGCTGGAGCACGGCTTGGGCGCACGAGGTAGACATGCATCCTATGTCGCTCGCTAGCACGGCCGTTGTGCTGCTCGTGCGCGAGCTCGGACTGCCGCATGCGCCTCTGCCTGCCAGGCTACCGGCGGCGGCTGGCTCAGGCTGGGGCCTGGGCGGCAGAGGGGCTGTCACGCGGCGGGTGGGGACGGGCGGGGGCGCTGGCGGGGTCCCACGCAAAGGGGCGACCAGGCCTGCCAAGCCCCGAGCGCCGCCCCCGGGCAGCAGCGCCGCGCGCAGCATCGCAGCGCAGGCCGTAGCCCTAACCCTGCACAAACCTTAACCCTGCCCCGCGCGCCTGGTCCCAGTCGGACGCGCGAATGTACACCAGCATGTACGCGTTGGAGTACTTGGTGAACTTGAACGCAGGCGCGCTGCCATAGCCGGGCGCGGCCGGCGGGTTCTCATCCTCGCCGCCAAAGTTCTCCTCCAGCGCCTTGCGCGCGTCCGCCTGCGTCACCTGCGCGCCGCGCGGCCAGGCATCGGCCACAATTCATGCAGCAGCGCCACGCGCTCGCCACTGGCTCTGGCGGATGCGGCCATTCTAGCCTCCGCATCCGGCTGTATCACAGTCGACTCCGCAGCTCGTCATCTTGTGCCAGTCTAATTCTATCGTTGTGCCAAGCGGTCGACCCAAGCGTGTCCAGGCCCTGCTCGGAGCCGCGCCGCATCACGCGAGCCCCCATGGCTGCAATAGCCGGCGGCCCGCGCTCGGCGCTTCCGGCAGGCCAGCTGCCCCGCTCGGCAGCGGCCGCGTGCGGAAGGCAGGCCAGCGCAGCCGGCACCTTGTCGTCGTCGAACTTTAGCCACTGGCGGCCGTCCGGGCGGATGAACGCGTAGTAGTGCCCGCCGTGCACGCCGCCGCTGTGCACGAGCACGCTGTGCAGGCGGTACTGGTTGCGCACGCCGCGGTCCGCGTCGGCCGCCAGGAACGCGCCGCCGCCCGCGTCCAGGTCCAGCTCGTCCGAGAACTCGTAGCGGTCGTTGATCTGCGGCGGGGCCGGGGTATAGGGTTAGGGTACACGCTGCGCCTCTCGCGCCGCCGCCGCATGCCACCGCCGCATCGCGCCGCATCACGGCGATTGTGAAGTGAGCTTGTTGCAGCGCTCCCTTCGGTCCGAGGTCGCTGCGGCCTTCGTCCGCCGCCCGCATTCGGGTCCGCTTTACCCAACAGTTCGCAGCGATTGCTGGGTAACGTGCACACCGCTGTACCTAGGCGCCCTGTGTCTGCAACATCTGCCCGCACCATGCCAGCCAACGTAAAAAGCTTATCCTCGTCAGTGAACCTGTTGTACACGCTGCGCTCTGTGGCTGTCGCCGCACGTGCGCCGCGCCCGCATCCCTGCTCAGCTCGTCCTGACCAGGTGTGCTGAGGTGCAGGCGGGAGGGTAGGGTAGGGTGGGCTCACCTTCAGGCTCAGATCCCGCTCGTAGTCGTAGTCGAAGCGCTTCAGGTGCAGCATGAGCACCGGCGGGAACGCCTCGAACAGGACGCCCTTGCGCGCGTCCTGCGCGGCGCGGCCAGCCCCGCTGCAGCGCCCAGCGGGGCCGGGCGCCTCGCTGGCGAGGTCGCCGGCATCGGAGAGAAGACGTGCGGAGCCCCTCAGGAAAGTGAGGTCAACCTGGGGTGGCATGGCCTGCGCGGCCGCGGGAGCGACGGCCGCCACATCGCAGGCACCAACCGCAACTGGGGCCCATGCTACCAACCCGCCAGCACGGCAGCAGCCCGGTCTGTTAAAGCGGCATGGTCCGCGGGCCTGCGCCCGGGAAGGGCTGCGATCCCTTGGAGCCGCCCAGCGCCCGGCGCGCCTGCCTGCCTTGGGTAGGCTAAGGGGTAGGGGTCAGGCGCGCCTGCATGCCATGCCCGGCGTCGCCGGCATTGTACTGGTTGTCGCCCTCCATGCACTCCACCTCGCAGTACTTCTCAAAGGACGCCTGCACGTCAGCGCACCCGCGCACCACCAGCTGCGCGCGCGTTCAGATTAGGGTTATACGACAGCAAGGCGCTGGCTTGCCGGGGCCGACTGGCACCCCTCCCGCCCGGTATACGAAACATCCAGCCCCTCCAGCCCTCAACCCTTGCCTCCCTTGCCGCCAGCGCTCACTGCAGAGCAGTGGACGGTGCCTGTGCGTCACCCATTGCTTGCATAGGTCCAGCGCCCCATCTGCTGGGCGAGCGCAGGCCCCTCACGGAACTCAACGAGCTCGTCGGCAATGCCACTGCGCATGTGCCCCGCTGCTGCCCGTCCCGGCTGAGCAGCTGCTGCGGCCTTCCCCGGTGCCACGGCCAGGGCGCAAGCATTTAGGCAAGCCCTAACCCTATCCTATCCTCCGGGGCCGCGCACGTTGAGGTCCAGGAAGATGTCGCTGCGCGAGCTCTCATAGTCGACGTTGATGCACTTGATGAAGGAGCGCGTGGAGCCCTCGAACAGGCTCTTGATGGTGCCCTCCACTTTGGTGCCCTGCGCGCGCGCAGCAGCGCAGTGGCAGGCATGGCAAGCCCTCTATCAGGTTCATGATGGTGCCATCCATCCCGGTGCCCTGCGTGCGGCAGCGCGGTGGCGGGCACAGCAAGCCATTGATCAGGCTCTTGATGATGCTCTCGGATTTTGGTCCCCTGCACGGGCGCGGCAGCGCTGTGACCGACATGGGAAGCCTGCGCACGGCGCCTCAGGCAGACGTGTGCAGCCCGCAAGAGAGTCCTTGCATCCGTCCACAGACCAAGCAGACCAATGGCAAATAGACAGCATCATGCCTGCGCCGCTTTTCCCGCAGGGTGCGTCGTCGCCGCCCCCGGCCTGCGCGAGGGACCACGACGTGGCTCCCACGAAGGCAAAGCCCGTTCCCGGGGCGCTGGCGCGGCGCGCCTTCATCGCCTCTCTAGGGCCCATACCCATACCCTGGCTGCGGGGGGCGCGGGCGCGGCGCGCCATCATCTTCTCGTCCAGCTTGTCAGTGAGCATACGGTTGAGCTCCTGGATGTTGTCTCACTAGGGCCATACCCTAACCTTAGCTGCGGGGGGCGCGGGCGCGGCGCGCCTTCATCTTCTCGTCCAGCTTGTCGGTGAGCATGCGGTTGAGCTCCTGGATATCATGCTGCATGAAAGCGTCGACCGAGTCCCACCCGAACGACTTGGTCAGGTCCTTGGTCGCCACGCACGTGTCGCTGAACTGCATCTGCGCGGACACTACGCATGCGCTCAGCTCGCGGCCGCGCGCGCCGCACACGCGCTGCGCCATGTGCTGCTGATGTCAGTGTATGTATGGAAAACAAATTGGCAGCGACCGCACCCCATACACAATGTGTGCGACAAATAAGTTTTCAACGGGGTGGAGCTCAATGTGCCATGCGGTCCGCTGCGCTCTCAGCTGCAAAATCTGCTCTTTTCCTTTCTTTGACCTGTCTATCCAGGCGACCTGGCCCCGCCCCACGAGGCGGCTGGGCGCGCGCGCCTTGTAGAACAGCGACTGCAGCGCGAGCGGGATGGAGCGCTGCGGGTCGTCCTCCTCCGTGGTCGGCATGTGGTAGACGGCCTGGCGGAAGCGGTTGATGTGGAACAGCGTCTGCAGCAGCGAGTTCATGTAGCAGGTCGCGCCCTGCGCGCCGCGCGGGCCGGCCGCGCGTCAGCGCCGCGCTGCGCCGGCGTGCCGGGCGGGGCGGCGGGCGGCGGGCACCAGGGCAAGCGCGGGCGGCGCTGCCGCAGGCGCAGGCCAGCGGGCCTTGGGAGCACCCGGCTGTCACACAGATTCCGGCATTATGTCATCAGCTTTTATGATGCATGTGGACCGCCATGCTGCGACCTGTCGGTATGGACTATGCCTGGAAATTGCTGCGCAAGCCTCGATGCTGACGGTAGCGACCTAGTCGCTGCCTAGCTGGCCAACTTGCAGTCGCATCACCACAACATGCGCTATCGCCGGAGCAGTGGTGAGGGCCATGCAAGAGCCCTGCTGTCAGCTGCAGCCCGGTCCAAGGACAGAGTTGCAGCCAGAAACTGTGCACAGCAGAGCTACAGACCATGGCACTCACGGGCTCAGGCACTGTCCGTCACCGTACACGCACCGGGCAGCCGGGAGGCAGCCAAGCGACCTCACGTCAGTCAAAAAGCTGGCGCCTTTCTGCTGAGGGACGGCCGCGCGGAGGCGGTCCCGCGGCGCGCACCTGGTTGCGCAGCCCGACAAACCCGGTCTCGCGCTTGCTGTCGTGGTACGCGTTATCCAACCGCTCGACCACGACGTCCACGGACACCTGCGGAGCGACCTCGCGCGCGCTGAAATCACCTCGCGCGCGCTGCAGTCGCTCGGGCGTGCCACAGTCACGTGAAGATACTGATGATTATCTCAACAGCGACCTGAGCTGCAAGGCTTTGAGCTGCAAGGCTTTGAGCTGCAATGCTTAACGCTTTGAGGAGATGGCAATGCAGGTCTGAATAGGGTAGGGTGCGGTAGGGTAAGGCCATCTCCACCCACGTGCCGCGAGCGGGGCCTGGCGCCCCGCGCGCGCAGCGGGCCATGCAGCCCTCACTGCCCGCGCTGTGCTTGCATCCTGCATGCGAGGCCCCTCGCCGGCCCGCCGCCTCGCACAGAGCGCAAGCCCGCCTTATGTCCCGCATGCGCGCAGGGCCGGGTGGAAGGCGCGAGACTGCCGGGGTGGTGGAGCGGGGAGGCAGGAGCGCGCCGTCGGCGCGCCAAGCCTGCATGAGGACTCGCATGGGCGCAGGGCCGGGTGGGAGGCGCGGGGGGCGGCCTGTAGTGGAGTGGGGAGGGAGCGGGGCGGGGGGAGCGCGCCGTCAGCGCGCCGTCCGCCAAGAAGCCGCTGGCGGGGTCCTCGATCTCCTGGTAGGGCGCCATCTGCGAGAAGCCCCAGTCGGAGTCCGACGCCGTGAACGTGTGCGTCGCCTCCGCTGCGCGGCCACACGGCGCGCGCGTTGTCAGCCCCGCTCGCGGCTTTCATTCCAATGCGCTTCACTCCAGTTAGCTCCGCTCATTGCTTCGCTCCAGTACGCTTCGCTGCCAGACGACACGACCTGCCGCGGGGGGTGACGTGCGCCTGTGCTGGCACTGGGCACACTCGGTGCTCCTCGGGGAGTGGTCGGGGAGTGAGGTCATTGACGACAGAGAGAGCGCACATCCTGACGTCCGTGCTGAGACCCGCATCGACACGGTGCGGTCTGCACAGGCCGCCTCACAAGCCCTACCCTACCCTCACCTTTCCGGATCGTCTTCTTCGGGTCCTGGTGGTTGACGACGGTGAGCTTGAACGACGCGGTGCGCATCCAGCCCAGCTGCGACGCCTCGCCCTCCGCGGCGTTCAGGAACAGCGACATGAACGTCCAGCCCGGCCCCGGCCGGCTGCCGTGCCGGAAGAGCAGCAGGTTCCTGCGCGCGCGCGCGCCGCGCCGCGCCCGTCAGGGACGGCGGCGCGAACACGCGTGGCCCGCGGCCGTCCGCCGCGCAGGACCCTCAGCGGGGTCCGGTGCGGCCCACGGCATGCCCCTGCGAGGCCTGGAGTAAAACGTCGCTGCCCTGCCTCACCGGCGTCACTGCCGGAACAGCAGCACCCCCTGCACGCTCTCGCGCCGAGGAGTCGCGGCGTCAGTGTGCGGCAGCACAGTGCTTGTCCGCTCTCGGCTGGCTCCCTGCCAGACCCTTCACTACTTTCTGTGCACCCCAGGGCTGTGACCCAGGGAGCATGGCGCAGGGGACAGCACACAGGTGCCCAAGCCGGCCTTGCAGCTCACCGCCCCTAGGCGGCTTCCTGCGCGCAACGTGCAGGTGTGTGCAGGCACACGGGCGACATCAGGCGCTGCCTCAGCACGGGGAGGCCGCAGGCGCGCAGGGCAGGTCTCTCGAGCTAGGCGCGCGCGACGCACGCACCACTCATGGCCGCCGATAGTGAAGAAGTCTGACACGTGCCGCTGCGTCAGCTGGCCCGTGTAGTTCTGGATGACCCACTGCGCGGGGCGCGTCACGCGCGCGGCCGTCAGGCACAGCTCGCAATCAGGCGCTCGGGCGCTTCAGGGCACAGAGTGACTGCCTGTTGAGCGCGCACCGTGTATGTCCCGGCCATCGGATTGTCCTCTGGCTTTGCATCTGAGGCTGACACCTCTGTGATGCCCGCCACGCGCGGCCCAGCCACTCCTGCGCCCCGCAACAACAATAAACTACTGATGCCCTGGGGTGCGAGCGGCAGCGTCGCCTGCAGAAAACCATGCGTGAAGGCGCCGCAGCAGTGGCAGGCGCAGTGTCGCTTATGTTCCTGCGGCAGTAGTTCAAAGCGCCGGGCACTTTTAAATAAAGGCTCACCAGGGATCTCGACGTCTCCTGGGCCCGAGACATCCTCCACCATTGGCTCGGCGTTTGAGTCGCCCTCCTCCATCATCGCCGCGTCATCCAAGGCCATCCTGGGCCAGAGCCCTCAGCCCAGGGGGGCTCCTGGGCAGGCCGGCCCCGCGCAGCGCGCGCCTGAACGCCGAGCGCGCCGCAGACTGGTGCTGGCTGCAGGCTGGCCACTTTCAACTCACGCTCACCAGAGCTGCAGCGCTATCCCTGCACCCTTGCAACTTGTCTCGCGTTCCTCAGAAGCGTGGATGCTGCAGTCCTGTATTGGTGCCTCTCGAGACGAGCAAGCTCAGAAGCCCTGTCAGGACAAAACCTGTGTAGTGTCAAAGGAGACGGGAGCTGAAAGCTATTCAGGCGCTGGTGCAGTCTGTAACATACAGCACCGTTTGAGCTTGTGCTAAAACGCAAGGCGGTGCTATAACTTGGCAACAGAAGGCTGGCTGCACACCATGGTTGATCCAGGAGACTGGCCGAACGCTTGGAGTGGCGACGCTCAGCCGCGGCTTTACTTTGAGAACCAG